>Ga0335398_10001729_pt1 | contig 36207 bp, 43 predicted proteins | sample BON03_FD_205742 | JGI IMG/M metagenome (GOLD analysis project Ga0335398, IMG submission 205742) | Freshwater microbial communities from Lake Bonney liftoff mats and glacier meltwater in Antarctica - BON-03 (spades assembly) (version 2) | ecosystem: Environmental > Aquatic > Freshwater > Ice >... | reverse complement strand
ACCCGCGCGGCGATCAACATGACCGGTGGCGATGCCAGTCTTGACCTGCGGACGATGCCTGCAGTGGTCTTCACTGACCCGCAGGTTGCGACCGTCGGCCTTTCCGAAGCGGAGGCGCATCTCAAAGGCATCGAGACGGATTCGCGTACTCTGACTCTGGACAACGTGCCGCGCGCCTTGGCTAATTTCGACACGCGGGGATTTATCAAGATCGTCGCGGAGGCTGGCAGCGATCGTCTGCTGGGCGTGCAGGCCGTGGCGGACCAGGCTGGGGAATTGATACAGGCGGCGGCGCTCGCGATCCGCAACGACATGACCGTGGATGATCTTGCGGGACAGCTTTTCCCGTACCTCACGATGGTCGAGGGCCTCAAGCTGTGCGCCCAGACCTTCAGGAAAGACGTGAAGCAGCTTTCGTGCTGCGCCGGGTGAACGATGCGCAAGACGGGAACAATTCATCACCGCAGATGTCCCTCCCTAAGGAGCTGAAGATCTGTGTACCCCCTAAGGAGTTGAAAATGTCTGAAATTTTATCGCCCGGCCGTTCTTGGCTGCGTGCCACCGGTATCGGGCTTGGCGTCGCCGTTCTGACTGCGATCGTGATGGTAATACTCGCGAAGATTGGTGTTTCGCCCTTTCCAAAACCACCCTCGCTGGCCTTTGCCGAAACCCTGCTGGGGCGCGAACTGCCGCTCCCTGCAGGACTGCTGTTTCACACCGCTTACGTGATCTTTTGGTGTGTGGTATTCGTGCGTTTTTTCCCGCAGCGCAATCTGAAAACGGCGCTGGGTCTGGCATTGGCGCTGTGGCTGGTGATCTTAATGGTGTTCTTTCCGTTGGTGGGTTGGGGATTCGCGGGGTTGCATATCAGTCCCAAGCTGATTCCAGCTTCCCTGCTGCCGCACTTTTTATTCGGTATTTTGCTGTGGGGCCTGAATAAGTATCTCCCGCGCAAACCGGGCAGCACAGCTTGAGAGGAATCGCCGATAAGTTCTATAGACGCCGAAACCCTGCGCGCGTGGCAAATGCAGGACCGCGACTTTATCCTGCTCGACACGTTACCGGCGAAGATTTTCGAAAAGGGGCACTTGCCGGGTGCCATTAACATCGTATCCGACGACATCCTGCGGCGGGCGCATGAGGTCCTTCCCGACAAGGATGCGCCGATCGTGGTGTATTGCGCCAGCGCCACATGCAAACGAGCCGGCCTGTCGGCCGAACGACTCAATAGCCTGGGCTACACCCAGATCTACCATTATGTGAACGGGAAAAAGGGCTGGGTGGCCGCAGGATTTCCGTTGGCTTATGAGGATTTTCGTGCGAAGTGATGCGTTTCCCGTGAACCAAAACATGTCAAATGCGATGCACCTTGCGCCACCATCGCGTTGCAGCGACGAAAGTCCAGACTGCTTCGACGATGCCAAACGGCCAGGCGCCTTGCAGAAATCCGTACGCCGAAGCGAGTGCGCATGCGCCAGCGAATGCCAAAACGAAGTGCGGGCTGCGATCTTCTATGGCATAAAAAACCATCATCGCCGATACCGCAAAGACGCCAAAGAGGGTTAGCAGGTCGATTCATGAATGGTAGCAGGCTTGTTGCAATACTCACCATATAGCCAGGGACGCCCGCGCGACGGTAGAGTGCCGAGCCGAACTTTCAAGAGAGAAAAGACGGGATGACTAAACATTATGATCTCATTGTCATCGGGACAGGGACAGGCGCGTCCTCGAACGGGAAGGAAGAAATGATTTTTTCATCGGATGGCTATGCCTGGTTCAAGCGAAGTGACGTAAGAAACCGGAAAACCAAGCGGAGGAGCGAGCGATGCAAAGCATGATGAACGAAATGATGGGCGGCGGAACGATGTGGGGGATGAGTTTTTTCTCGCTTCTGCTTCTCGCAGTGCTGGTGCTTGCAGCCGGAGCGCTGATCAAATATTTATTCTTCAGTGGCCCGCGTGGCTAGACGGCCGAGGGTGCCATGAAAGAACTCTTGAAGCAGTGTACATCTGTGCTCGGCGCAGGCGTTGCCGCGGCGTGTTGTCTTGGTGTCACCAGCGTGTTGGCGGTACTTTCCGCTGTCGGCGCCGGCTTTCTGATCCGCGATGCCTTTCTGATTCCGCTGTACCTGGCTTTGCTGGGACTGAGCGCCTGGCTCCTCTACCGCTCGGCCCGTGCGCACGGCAATCTGGCCCCGTTCCGGGCAGGACTGGGTGGCCTGGTCGTGGCATTTGCTGGATTGTGGATTTCCCCGGTCCTGGTTTATGTTGGGCGGTTTCAATGACCAAGTGCAAAAAGGTCAGCATGATGCTGCTTAAAGTCGAAGGCGTCCGGCGTGAACAGCTCGGCTGGACACCGGAAGCCCATCGATTTACGGGGTCTGGTGTTCAACTGCCATGCAATGGCATCCAGTTGCGCTTGCGTATAGCTGCTCAGGTCAGTCCCTTTGGGCAGGTACTGTCGCAGCAATCCGTTGGTATTCTCATTGATGCCCCGTTGCCACGGGCTGTGCGGATCGGCGAAGTACACTTTCACGCCCGTGGCTTTAGTGAGCCGTTGATGATCCGCCATTTCCCGTCCCTGATCGTAAGTCATCGAAAGACGCTTTTGAGCGTCGATGCGATTCAGCACATGGCTGAAGCCCCTGAGTGCCGATTCCGCGCTGGCATCCTCCATTCTGGACAACACGGTGAACAAGGTGGTGCGCTCGACCAGCGTGCCGACGGCCGAGCGGTTGTACGCCCCTTTGATCAAATCGCCCTCCCAGTGCCCGGGTATCAGGCGTTCATCGACTTCCGGGGGCCGATCATGAATGCTGACCATGTCAGGAATTCGCCCTCGTCGGTCATCGCCTCGAGCACGCGGTCGGCGCTTGGCATGTCCAAATCGCAACCAGCCAATCACTTGCCTGCGCAGCTCACCACGCGGCATCGCGTAGATCGCGGTGTAGATGGTTTCATGAGAAACCCGCAGCGAAGGCGTATCGGTATGCACAAGCGCCAGTGTGCCGGCAATTTGTTCGGGCGAGTAACCTTTCTTCAGATAGCGCACTACACGCCTCCACAGTGGAGTTTGCGGGCGAAGGCGACGTTTAATGCGCGCGGTCCCCGTGTGGATATCAGCACGTTCCTGCGCGCACACCGCTCGGTATCCACCTGCAATCGGGGGGCGCCCGGGACCTGGGCATGCCGTCGCGAGAACCCACCCGTTTCGGCTTAGTTCACGCGACACCGTGGACGGGGAACGATTCATCCCCAACGCAATAGCCGCCGGCTTGATCCCCATCTCCAACTGCGTCTGGATCATCGTTCGCTCTTCAATACTCAACTGCTTGTAGTTTTTTCCCATGCAACATTCTCCTCGAGATATGTTGCACTTGGTTTTTGAGCGCGCCTTGGTCTCGCAGCGCTGATCGCAAGTAACGTGTGGGATTTCCGGATTGGGCGCCAGGCGCCGGCATGTCAGCCATAGTTTTGATCCCGGGATGAATGGTGGGCGCAACAAACACGAGTTCTCTTCTGCGTAAAACGGCTACCGGTTTTACGGTGCTGCTCGCGGTGGTGATTTTGCTGCCGATTTTCGTTTTGTCGCTGTTTACCACTTGGCGCTTGCTGGAAACGAAGAGGAACGGGCGCCAGTGAATCGCGCACATCAAGGCCGAAACGGCCAAATGGGCAAAGGTCATCAAGACTGCCGGCATCGAGGCGAACTGAAGGACGGCGTCGAAATCAGCGTCTTCTAAGATAGGGCGGATTCATCCCGCCAAGGCCGGAACAATGAAGAAATAAGCGTTTAGCATGTAAAGTCCGGAAAGGATCAGTGTTACACCACCAAGAATCTCGAATAGTTTTCGCGAACGGTTTAACGGCATCAAGCTTTCTAACGCGCCCACCGCCCACGCTCCCAGAATGATGGGTATCGCGCGACCGATGGCAAAAGCGAACAGCAATAGCACGCCAAACCATGCCGAGCCCACGCCAGCCGCAACGCCGAGCAGGACGATCAGGGCCGGCGTGCACACGGGGCAGATCGCCACCGAAAAAGACGCCCCCAGAGCCAATGCCCCCCACATGCTCGTCGCCCTCTTGGCCCGAACAGGAATTGGCGGAATGGGCAGCCTGATCCATCCGGGCCATGCCAATCCCAAAACAATCAAAACCGGGCCGAGGACCAAGCCCCATTCACGCCCAAGTACCTTTTGCACCCACGCCCCGCCCAGTCCGGCGATCAAGCCGAGAAGCACGTGGGTGACAATCATCCCGAGGATAAACATGCCGCCGTATAGCACCGCTTTTCTGGTTTCGTGCGCCTTGGTCACATAAGCGAGCGAAACCGGAATGGCGGCCAGCGCGACAGGATTAAAACTGAACAGAAATCCGGCCGCTAAGCCGATCCCAAGCGAGACGGCGTTCGCTTGCTCCAGCGTGCTTTTTAACGCTTCGATATCCATTAAATGAGAATGATATTGGCGAAAGGGTGGGAGTACGTTGAGAACTCAGCGCGACTTCTCGAGACGCTTGGCGAGTTCCGCGCGCAGGCGATTCGGGCTGGGCAGCGCCGGGAAGACGAGTTCACCGTCGATGGCGATGGCGGGAGGCGACAGGATGCCGAGCTCGACTGCGTAATCCATCTCCTCCAGAATGTTCACATCACGCCATGTAACCCGCTTTTCTCCGAGGCCTCCGACTATCGCTTTGAGCGTATCTCTTGCTTGCGCGCATTTGCCGCAGCCGGGAGCGGAAAAAGCTTCGACTTTGATGCTCATGGCTTCGCTCCCAAGCGTCTGTTTTGCGGGTTCTTCGAGCGTGCATGTTGTTTCGTCACGCTCGATTCGAGCGCGCCCAGTATCGGACATGCATCCAGTGGTTTTGCATCGTGAGAGCAGATCTCGATGAGCTTGCTCAACGCTTGCGACATGGTTTTGAGCGCCTTGACCTTGCTCTCGAGCTGCAGTTTCTTCTCGATCGCGACGCGGTAGACGTCGTTGCAGCAGGACTTGTCGTGGCTCTTGAAGTCAAGGAGTGCGCGGATTTCCGCAAGCGAGAATCCGCATTGCTGCGCGTGTTTGATGAAGTTAAGGCGGCGTATCGCTTCCTCGGTATACAGCCTGTAACCCGCCTCGCTTTTCTGCGCCGGGCTGAGCAGGCCCTCGCGCTCGTAAAAGCGTATGCTGTCCGCGCTGACCTGCGCGCGCGCGGCCACCTTGCCGATGGTGAACATAAATGCCTCCGGTTGAAGCCGGGTTGAATGCCTGACGGTTGACAATGATTTCACGGGCTAACGCTTTTCGTCCAGCACTTCGATCGAGTTGGCGAGCTTCTCGCCTTTATCTGTGACATAGCCGACCGCCACAAGTTTCCCGCGCAATGCAGGAAAGTAGCTGCCGCTTCATTACAGCGATCTTCTAGCGGCTCGCAACAGTGGCTTGAATCATGAGCGCCAATAATCCGTTCACGAACGAGAGCAACAGCACCACGACGACGGCGCGTGCGACGCTCCGGAAGGGGTTGCGCACGCCCCTCAGAACCGAACCGGTCATTTGCAGGTGCATCTTCATGCCGGGCACCGCCGACGGCGCGTCTCTTTCTGCAACAAAATCACGACGACCGAAGCCCTGGCCTTATTTCTGAACGGATTCGTAAGCCCTCGCCTGATCGCACTCATGGTCAGAATCGTATTCGCCTCAAGTAATTCGCCGCTCTAATGGATGACGTATATGGCGCCAAATCGTGTGCGCCTCGAAATCAAGAGCAATCTTAAACCTTTGAGTAGGGTCCAAAGTCAAGCGCCAAGCGGAACGATATGTCTGGCGCGCACCGGGGTGCCGCAAGAATCACTGGGCGTGTTTAACGCTATCGAGGAACCGGAGATAGCTCTCGGGTAGCCCGTGTGCTCGTGCGCCCTCGCGGAGCAGAGTGAGGTAGCGAAGGGAGGGGTTCCCATCGACCTCGTTGCCGTCGGCAATGTAGGTGACGGCCTTGAGCGGGCGGCCGTCGATGTCCTCGGCGTCGACCCAGAGCTGCCGGTAGCGCCGTCCGGGAACCCCTTCGGTCGCGTCCAGATGCACGAGATCGCGGCGGGTGATCCGATAGAGCACGCCCCAGACCTCCGCCTGCGGGTCGACGCCCAGATTCGCCGGTGCGGCCTGGCCCTGCGGGCGCCCTTCGAGGTTGAAGCGCAGGCGATACCCACGCACCCGACCGGGGCGCCATTCCAGCGGCCGCATGCCGCGCCGCTCGCGAAAGGCGCTGTCATGCATGTTCGCGCCGAAGGCGAAGTACCAGACTTCCTCTCGCGGAGGCCCGACGAGGCGGATGCCGTGGAGCCGGTAATAGCACCAGGAGAGCGCCCAGGACTTGGCAATGAGCCGGCGCAGCGTTCTCGACAGATTTCTCATCGCTCGCGGTCTCCACTCGGGATGGCGCGCAAACGCCGGACAATGAGGAATTGCAGGGCGGCGGCGGTAAGGCTCACCGCAAAGACGGCGGCGAATGATCCCGCTTCCGCCACCGCGCCGCCTGCCATCGGCAATAGCGCGGCTGGCGCGGCCAGGGCATTGAAGTAGCCGCTGTAAGCAGGGCGTCGGTCATCCGGCGAAATCTCCATCAGATAACCGAGGTAGGCGATGGTGCCGCCGTTCCCCACCGCGCCCAGGAGCGCGAAGACCGCCGCGAAATAGGGCAGCGCTAGAGCGCCCCAGCGCTCATCATTGGCCATCCAGGCGAGGATGAGGATCGGGGCCACGGCGCCGAGGGCGGCAACGATCTCCAGTAATTCTCGCTTGCCGCGCCGGTCCCCCCACCAGCCCCACAGGGGGTTGGAAAGCAATGCGCCCGCCGTCTGCGCGCCAAGCAGAATGGCGACGTCCGGCGCGGAATTCTGCGTCTGCAAGATGTAGAAGGGAAGCGCCATTGCCGTCGCGCCGCCGAGCCACTGTGCGATAAGGAAGAGGCGGAAGCGGCGGTCGCCGACCAAGGTATCACGACCACCACGCAGGAACTTCAGGAAACCCGCTGCAACTGAAGGTTCCATCGGAGCCGTCGGCTCGCCGGCTGAGACAAAGAAAATGGCGGACACCAAGAGTAAAGCTGCGCCGAGCAGCAGCAGTACCGCATAGTTGCTGGGGAACGGCAGGGCCTGGAGTATCCAGTACGCTGCCGCGGCCATGGCGAGCGCAAGGAGACCGCCGCCGAAGAAGCGCAGCGCCAGCATCCGGCTCCGTTTTTCCGAGGGAATCGAGCGCGCCACGATGTCGTTATACGGCACGGCCACGATACCGCTGACGAAGGCGTAGACGGTCCAGATCGCGAAGAACAGGACGACCGCCAATACGCCCCCGGGGCTGGCGAGATACCACAGCAATCCGGCGAGAACGGCAAGGCACGCCACGCGTCCGAACGCGCCCACCATGTAGAACGGCAGACGCTGCGCGCGTTGCTGCGCGTAATAGGCGACAAAGAGTTGCGGGAACAGCCAGCCGAAGCGGGCGATGGCCGCCGCCGCGCCGACTGCGAAAGCGCTGCCCGTCAGTCCATGCACAAGCGCCGCCACGACCGTGCTCGTATCGACCGCCGCCGCGCCGCCCTGGAAAAAGATACCGGCGGCCGAGATGCGCCGGAAGCGCTGCTTCGACTCAGCCGCTTCGGACACGCTGCGCTCCCGCTTCCCGCAGGTCGGCGAGCACCACGCCTTGGCGCCACAGCGCCAGAGCGCCAATACTGGCGACGGTCAAGAGGCTAGCCGCCTGCACCACCAATACCATCGCGAGCGCCTTCTCTTCGCCGACGTCGAAGAGCCCGAGCGCGAAGATCGCGCCGATCACGAAGCTGCCCGGAATTTTCGCGAAAGCGCCGAGAACCGCCACGAAACCCCAAAACACCATCAGAAAGAGGTACTGCGCCGGCCGCAAATCAGCGCCGAAGGCGAGGCCTGCCCACAGAAAATGCGTGGCGGCGAAAAGCTTAATGGTGACGCTTGCAGCGACGATGCCGAAACCGCGCCAGAATTCGCGCGGCCAGACGATGCCTGTTGCGAAGGACGCTGCAACGCGCTTCACGGGTCCGAGGACGCGCGCCGGCAGGCGCTCGATTGATCGCATGACCCATCCGCCCGGACGCAATGTCCTGCGCTTGTAGAGGGAAAGCGCGAGCAGCAGCACCGCGAACAATACTAAGCTACCGGAAGCGGCCCACGTGAGCCCCGCGCGAATATCGCCGGTCGGATCAGGGAAGACCACGAGCAGCAGCGCAACCGGTACGAGCAGCGCAAAGACGATGCCGTCGGTCACGCGGTCGATGGCAACGGTCGCAAGCACGGCCGTCATCGCCAAGCTCTCGCGACGGGCGACGAGCCAGGCGCGCGCCAGCGCGCCGAAGCCAAAAGGAATGAGCAGTCCCGCCAGGTAGCCGGCCATGATCGCGCCGAACAGATGAAGCGTACCGATGGACCGCAGCGGGTAAAGGAGTTGCCGCCACTTCCACGCGCGCACCAACTGCTCCCCGGCAATAGCGAGCGGCACCAGCAGCAGCAAGCGAACGTCGGCGCCGGCGAGGACGGTGCGAAAACTGTCGAGATCGAAGCGCCGCAGTACCCAGGCGAGCGCCGCAATGCCGATCAGGCCGCTGAGCCACGGCCACCACCGGCGCCAGCGGCTCCCCGCCGCAACTTCCGTCACTCTCTCGCCTCGACGCTATCGAGCAAGGCGATGTAGTCGGCAGGCAGCCCGCGCTGGCGCGCCGCCTCGCGGAGCAGGTTCAGATAAGCTCGTCCCGGTCGGCCTTCCGGAGCGGGTTTCGTCACCCAGTACGTCACGACAGACAACCGGTTGCCGGCGAGGTCCTCCGCCTCGGTCCAGAGGTAGTCGTACTGCTTGCCTTCGCTGTTATCGAGTCGGGCGAATTTGTGTAGAGGCAAGAGGTAGAGAGCGCCGTAAACCACGCCGCCGGGCACCGCAACGATGTTGGCCGGAGCCGACACGCCCGGGCGCATGCCTCCGGCAGAAGTGAACACCAAGCGGTAACCATCAAGGCGACCGACCCGTGACTCCAACCACTTCATGTGCCGCCGTTCGCGGAACAGGCGCTCGTTCATGTTCGAGCCGTACGCGAAATACCAGATCGAGTCCGGAAGTTTGGCCGGCGGCGTGCGACCCCGGCGCCAGCGTATCCACCGCCGCAGCACGGACCACAGGACAGGGTTCACCGCTCCGCCCCTTGCTTTGACGTCATCTTGGATAATCCGGGGGACTCACGCCCCGGAGGAAGGTAGCACCCTCTCCGCTGCCCGATCAAACGTTGGGCGCGTTTCCTGTCGGAATAAGCGGCGATCGTGCGATGGCCTCTCGACTTGGCAGCGACCACGACAATGCCAACGGGCTTTCCTCTCGCGTTCGTTTTGCTCGCAGCACGCTCCGAAACGCGCACCATGCCACAGCCACAGAAATCACACATGGTCTTCTCCTTTCTTTTGAAGTCCAGCTGACGAACTCACGCCGGACGATATCGAGCGGGCTTGCCCCATGCACCCGCACGTGCTCCACGAGCATTTCTGTCCTTTGCGCCGCCGCGGCGGCGAAACGAGGTTCTCGATGGCGGCGCGCAGGCCGAGAAGATGATGCATATGCTCGTCGATGTCCTGCAGGTGCCGACGCAGAATTTCGCGGTATTCAGGCTGCTCGCTTGGACAGCCCTTGCCGTCGGCGAGGACAAGCAGCCTGCGGATGTCTGCAAGGCTCAAGCCGAAGAGTCGCGCATGGCGGATGAAGCTCAGGCGACCGACGTCGGCTTCGCTGTAAAACCGCCGGCCCCCGGTAGGTACCCCGCCATTCGTCCGCGCGGCTTTCGGAATCAAGCCGACCTCCTCATAGTAACGGATCGTTTTGACGGAGAGGCCAGAGCGCTTGGCCGCCTCACCGATCGAGAGCGTCGTTTGGTCCATTGGTTCCTTCGTCAACTTATGGCCGACATTAGTTTAAATCCTCCAGTTATTGGAGGTTCAAGCCTGGGCCTGGTGTAGACGGAGCAGAGCCCCGTAATCATCCCGGTGCGCGGCCGAAAAGCCGCATTTCTTTCAAGGGTGCGGCGCGAGTTAAATTGCAAGTTCCGGAAAGATGAAGAAGTAAGCGTTCAGCAGGCACCCAACTCGTCGACAACTGCCTTGAGCGCCTCCCGGGGCCGCGCGCACTTGCCGCAGCCCGTGGCGGAGAATGCTTCGACCTTGATACGCATTGCGCGCTCCCGCATTTCACCTTTCTTCGATCTGCTTTCCGACCTTAAGTTCTCACCTGCGGGCGCATGCCATCGGTTTAGCGGCTAGCGGGGCCGGCGGGCCGCCACTTTTCGATGCGGTTGTTGCCGAAATCGGCCGCAAACACCGTCCCGTCGTCCGCCACCGCCACGGCGATCGCGTAATTAAATTGCCCCGGGCCTTGCCCCTTGACGCCGAAACCGGTCAGGAACTCGCCGGCGGCCGTGAACTTTTGAACGCGATGATTGTAAAAGTCAGCAACAAAGACGTTGCCGGACTGGTCAAGGGTCACCCGCGTCACAGTCGCGAACCAGCCGTTAAACGGACCGAAGATGTTCATCGCGAACGGCCCGCCCCATTTGCGCCGGAAAGCGCCATCCGGACCGAACACCTGAATGCGGTCGTTGTAGCCGTCCGCAACGTACAGTGAGCCGTCGGCGCCAAGCGCCGCGTCCGTCGGATAGTTGAACTCGCCGGCCCAAATACCTATCTTGCCCGTCGTGCCCCATTGCCGGACGAAACTGCCATCGGCTTTCAACTGCTGCACGCGTTGATTGTAGAAATCGGCGACGAACAGATCACCATTGGGCGCCACCGCGACGCCCCCGGGAGAACTAAATTCGCCGGGGCCGCTGCCTGACTTGCCGATGACCCGCTTTGGCGTGCCGTCGAGACCGAACACCTGCACGCGGTCGTTGAAATACTCGGCAACATAAAGCTCGTTGCCGTGGATCGTAAGATTCATCGGCCGGCCAAGCTGACCTGTCTCTTTTCCCGGCGCGCCGAATTGGCGTTTGAAGCGGCCATCGAAATCAAATACCTGTATCCGACCATTGCGTGAATCGGAGACGAACACTTCGATGCCCGCCACAGCGATCCCGGTCGGATCGTTGAACTGACCCGGTGTGCTGCCCTTGCTGCCCCACGCGGTCACGAACTGGTAGGGTGGTTCTTTCGCCGAAGGCACGAAAGCCACCCAGCCGCCCACGGCGAGGAGCGCGAGCACGATGGCCGTATTACGGATGAACTTGAGTAAAGTTCTAGCGTTCATGTCCGGCTCTCAGAAGTTGACCCGGAACCCGGTGTGTAAAATGTAGTTGTTCTTGAGCGCGGTGCCGTTGAGGTTTTGCACGACCGGAATCTGTATGCCGGCTTCCAGGATCCATTTCTGGGTCACGTACTGCAGCCCGGGCGTAAGAAACAGCGTGGTTCCTCCGGAATTCGGATCATCAACCCCGCCCATCCGGTTTTTCTCGGCATGGACGAGGTTCGCTTCCAGCACACCGTAGAGGAACGCGGGCACGCCTCCTCCGAGGGCCTGTGGCCAAACGCGGTATTGGATGGAAGCATCGAGCTTGGCGACATTGCCGAATCTGAAGCCGTTTGCCTCGCTGTTCGCCTTGTAGCTTATCTGGCTGTCGAACTGATAAGCGAGCGTTTGATAGGTGGCCACCACGCCTCCGAGCGCATCCCACGAGCCCGTGCCGAGTTGAATCGGGGACGGCAGGCGGCCGAGAGCATCTTGGGTATCGTCGCGTCCGGTTGGCGCTTTCACACCCAGGAAGGGAGAGACCCGGAAAGTACGACCGGGAGCATCGCTTTGGTAGGCGGTATAGCGGCCTAACAACGTCAAGTCGCCGATTCCCTGGTCGCTGCGCGTGACGCGCTGCCCGCCCACGTCCAGGTCGAGACGTTTGTCGAGATAAGGCAGCACCCCGAACAAAGCGAAATCCCGGGTTACGCCATAACCCAGAACGGAAACGAGTCCGGAAACTTTCACATCGCGATTGGCCGCGGAGGGATCGCGAGAATTTTTGTCGTAGATGAACTGCTCGCGCCAGACCATACCGCCCTCGTGGACGGGAAGTGCGGTATTGAAGGTGATGGGAGCGCTCCACGCGACACCGACCGCGTTCAATGCGGCAAGGATAATGGGAAGTGCTGCGAATGTTTTCATGATGCGGTTTCCTATTTGGTTTGCGTAGCGGGCTGTGCCGGCTCAAATTTACGCAGAGTAAAACCGGCATCCTTGACGGCCTGTTGCGCGGTAACTTCATCGAGGCTCGCGCCCTCGGTCATCGTCACGCCAACGGTGCCGGTCGCAATGTCGACCTCGATCTTCTGGACGCCCTTTATCGCGTTGAGTTTCTTCTCGATACCGTAGGCGCAGAACGGGCAGGCGAGTCCGTCCACATGCAGCTTGTAAGCCTGTTGGGCGGCAAACGCGCTCGCTGACATCAGCGCCAAACTCAGGATAAGAACCGCTCGCTGCCAAAAAACTTTCATGATGGAAACCTCCATATGGTTGTTGCGATTATCGTCGGACCATGACGCTGAGACAGCGCTTGCCGCGTTCTTGGGCCAAAACATGGTCCGCACTTTAAAAAAACCCGCTCGAAGTGCCGTCTCCGGATATAGCCACACAACACTCTAAACCCTGGAGCCAGCTCCAATGTCAAGGGCTTTTTGCTGCCACATGCCGGCAGCGCGTTGAGAGCCTCCATTCGTCCGCTCTACCTGTGCCCGTCCGGCCAGGTGATCATCGGCATATTGATGACGACCCCCGGCTGCTCTGTGGTGATTTCACCTTTTGCGAGCGCCTGTGTCACTTCTGCGGCGCTTTTGAGTTCGCGCGCTTGCCCGGGTTGTTTCCAGGCCGTCAGGTTGAGCGCACGCAATGGCGTGTAGCCCGCATGGCCCGGCGGGTTATCGAAGACGTCAGGCTGGAACTTAAAGGGGCCGTCTCCGGGCACGCCATTGGTGAAAACGTAGACATTGGCGAGCATCTCCTTCGGCGCCTTCGCGAGCGCGGGCACCACGATGACCGGCGAACCTTTCATCTGGGTCAGAAGACCTGCCACTTTGGGGTCCGAGGCTTCGGTATGAATAAAGCGGATGTGTTGCCCCTCCATGAAGCCGTCAACGGGGGGCACGACGAACCCCGTCTGCTGCCTCGCCACGAGAACGAATCCGCCGATGATCAATGCCACCAACGCGGTTACGACCAGATTACGCAACATAAAAATCTCCCTGGATTGAGGCGCTCATGTGTTTGTCGCCGGCATACCACTGGAACTGACTTCGAAGCCGCGCATCACGATCGCTGCGCGAATACGTTCGGCGTCGGCCTTGTCCGCGTGGTAGGTGACGGTGACGAGTTTGCGCTCCGGATCACCGCTTACATTGTCAATGCCGTCCAGCTTCTGCACGGCCTCTGCAATCGAATTGACGCAGCGTTCACAATGCATGTTGGCAATGGCGTAAGTGACGCTGACACGCGAGTTGCGGCGCCTGGCCGCCGGCAACAACTTCCCGGCGAACGAGTTGGTGAGCACCGTTGTCACGCTTGCCGCCATGGCAATCATTGCCCACACCGGGTGGACGAGACCCGTTACCGCGAGCGGAATGCCGATTGCATTAAAGGAAAACGCGAGTACAAGGTTCTGGACGGTCTTGCGGTACGATGCTTTACCAATCTGGAAGGCATCGGCAACCGCGGCCAGGCGGTGCCCCACTAACACCATATCGGCCGACTCGATCGCGATGTCCGTGCCGGCGCCGATCGCGATGCCCACATCGGCCTGCATGAGGGCCGGGGCATCGTTGATGCCGTCGCCGACGAAGGCCACGCGATATCCCTGCCGCTGCAAGTCGCGCACGGCTTCGGCTTTCTGCTGCGGCAAAACCTCGGCCCGAAACTCCTTGATGCCGAGGCGAATCGCAACCGCACGTGCCGTGCGGTAATTGTCACCAGTCAGCATGACCGGTTCCAGCCCCGCGGCGCGGAGCCGCTCGATGGCCTCTCCGGCGTCGGGCTTGATTTGATCAGCGATGGCGATCAACCCAGCTAACTTGCCGTCGACTGCAACTGCGATCACGGTGAACCCCGCCTCCTGCATCGATGCCACACGCTCGTGCACGGATTCGATGCTGATTCCCCGGGACTTCACATAGGAAGGACTGCCGACGCAAACGCGGCGCCCCTCGATCGTCGCCGCAACGCCTCGACCCGGCACCGCGAGAAAATCGTGAGGAGTGGGAACCCGGATTTGCGCCGCTGCGGCTGCCGCCACGACGGCTCGCGCAAGCGGATGTTCCGACACACTTTCAACCGCCGCTGCCAAACGCAGTGTTTCATTTTCGTCGTGCCCTTCTATCATCACGACTTCAGCAACCGCGGGCTTGCCCAGCGTGATCGTGCCAGTCTTGTCGAGGATGATCTTGCGCACATCTTTCAGTACCTGAAACGCTTCCGCCGATCGCATCAGAATTCCGCGTTCAGCGGCCATCCCGCCCCCGCGGATCATCGCAAGCGGGGTTGCCATCCCCAGGGCGCATGGGTAGCCCATCACCAGCACCGCCAGCGCCGCAAAGACCGCGCGCGTCCAGTCCGTGGCGCCGGTCATCCACCATGCGCCTGCGGTCCAGATGAATATCGCAGCCGCGGCGAAGAGCAATACACCCGGCACGAAGATCTGGAGGATGCGATCAACCAAAGCGAGCAGTCCGGGTTTGAGCGCGCGCGCTTCTTCGACTTGCCTCGCGACCTGGCTAAGAAAACTCTCCTCGCCCACCTTGGTCACGCGTACAACCAGGGTGCCGAATTGGACGATGGAACCGCCGATTACCGCGTCGCCTTCGGCTTTCTCGGCGGGAATCGACTCGCCCGTAACCAGGCTCTCATCGACCCCGGACACGCCCTCGACCACCATACCGTCCACCGGGACCGACTCACCCGGGCGGATACGAACGAGATCGCCGGGGCTGACTTGCTCTACCGAAACGACTTCTTCCGCGCCGTCTCTGACTACTCGTGCAGTGGCGGGCACCAGCGCCAACAGCTTGCGCACGGCTTGCGAAGCGCGTGTCCGAACCAGCAACGACACATACCCGGACAGCAGGTGGTAGGTCGTGACGAAAACCGACACGCCAAAGAAATCAGGAACAGGAAATGCGGAGTAAACATAGCCGAGGAAGCCGCCGGCGAGGCCGGCAAAAGCGCCGAATTCCAGCAGCACATGCTGGTTCAGAATGCCCCGTCGCAGGCTGGCCCACGCCATGGTCAGGATATGCCAGCCTGGACCGAACATCGTGGAGAGCGCGAGAATTGGCATCAGCCAGTAGAGCGCTGCCATCCCCTGGGGCGGCAACTGCTCAAGCCACATCAGCGTCATGGCCCCGAGCGATATCGCGGCAAAGCCCGCTGCGACGACAAGATTTTGCCGCTGCTGCTTGAGCTCGGCTTCCTGCTCTTCGCAGGCCCGGACCTTGTTCGGGTCGCGCACGGTGTAACCGAGTTCGAGCAGCGTTTCCTTAAGCTCGTTGGGGGTAATGATGGAGGGGGTGTATTCCACCAATGTTTCTTCATGCGCGAGGTTGACGTTCACATTGCAAACGCCGTCCATGCGCCCCAGCGCTTTGGTGATGCTCGCCACGCAGAACGAGCACGCCATTCCGCCGATCTTGAACTGCAACTTTTTTGTCTCGGCCGGACTCGAAACCGCATTTCCCGTTTTCGATTTTGTCATGTGATCGCCGCGTAAGTTCATTTGGCCCACCTGTAGGGTTCAATCCTGTTGCTGAAAAAAGCCGGCTCCAACAATTTCCTGCCGTTCTTTCCAGTCTGCTGCTTTGACGCCAAATCCGATCTGTTCGAGCTTCTGTAAATATCTTAGGCCTTGGAGTCAGGTCCAATGTCAAGCCCCTCTTTCAAGCGGGCGGCGCATGGACGCAAGCCCTCACATGAAATAACATTGCGCCAATCCCTTAGATGATTTACTTCGCATGGATATCCTTGGTTGCATGGAATCGATATGTCTATGAATTCGAATGGCTCTGCCGTCATCAAAGACCTGGTTCTGGTTGGCGGCGGCCACGCTCATGTCCTGGTCCTCAAGCGCTTCGGCATGCAGCCGATACCGGGCGTGCGACTTACGCTCATCGCAAGAGACATAGAAACGCCGTACTCGGGGATGTTGAGGCCGAATGCCGCGCCCAGCGCGATGGAGCCTTGCCGGTTTGACAGTCCCTTGAGTCGGGGGCCGATCGAACGCATCAACCAATCAATGTGTCCCGTCAGGTAGGGCAGGCCGATAACTGCATAGAGGCAACCCAGCAGCAGCCACACTGCTTTCTGCAGGCCCAGGAACAGGAAGCCGATCAGCACGGCGACGATGCCCAGCAATCCGGTAAACACAGTGCGGCTCAGCGTAAAAGCAACCACTTGGCCAATCTTGGCTGCCGGGGTGGTGCCTTCGAGGGTTTTGATGAACCGCAGAGTGGCGCCGATGGCGCAGGGCTCGATGAAGCCGAACAAGCCGAGCGCCACGGGCCACAGCACGAAGGCTGCAATTTCACCGGCCACCATCTCCACGTTATTGCTCCACCACGCGGTAACCCGCACATTCGATGGCGGCAGCCAGCAGTTTCGCATCCGCTTTGGCGGGATCGTAGAGCGCGCGTGCGGTTCCAGCGGCATAAGACGCGCTCGACGCCTGCACCCCGGGTACGGCGGCCAACAGCGCTTCTACGGTTTGGGCGCAGCCTTCACAGTGCATGCCGGTGATTTTCAGTTCAATGTTTTTCATTGATTGTTTTCCGCGCATCACCGTCGAGTGATTCCAATATGGGACATTCGTGGTCGGGCCTGCACCCTGGCAGGCGACCGCCAGTTTTGACAGTGCCTGCTTGATGCGTTGCAAATCGCGGGTTTTACTGTCGACGGTCTGGATTTTTTGACGTGCCTGCTGCCTGATATCGACGCAGGTCGTTCCCGGCTGCATGCGCAGCGACAGCAGATCCCCGATCTCATCGAGCGAAAATCCGAGGACCTGTGCCTACCGAATGAAATTCAGGCGGCGCAGGGCGTCGCCGGCGTAAAGCCGGTAACCGGCACGGCTGCGCGGCGCATCCGGCAGCAGGCCGCGTTTTTCGTAATAACGGATGGTGGCGATGTTGACGCCGCCTTGTCCGGCCAATTGGCCGCGGGTCAACAATTCGGTTTCGCTCATGATGATCTCCTGACAGAACCCAATCTAAACCCTGAACCCAGGTGCAGGGTCAAGCAGCACATGAATCAGCAGGCGGAAATAATGTAAGTTATTGATTATAAATAATAAAATAATTCAGATTGATTGCTGATATGCGCACGGTGCGCAGGCCGCGCTGCAGGGGGACAGAATTTACCAGCATTAGCCGCAATTGCCGCCGCATGACCTCAGCAACAGTTCCGGGAAAGTAAATATGGCTGCTTCACGGCTGTGCCCGACCGGCATAGATGTAACTCATCGGCCGCGGTCCTTTGGCATATTCCGTGTCGAGGCTAGCGATCTGGAACCCCGCGGTCTGGATGAGTTGATCAATTTTCCGGTTCAGATTGCATCCCCCGGCGATCCTGCGCCACAACGGGTTGAGCCGCTGTTGCCAACCCTGAACCTGTGTTTCTGGAGCAAGGCCGTGTTCGGCAAACAGCATGACTCCGCCGGGTTTAAGTACGCGCCTCATCTCCCGCAAGGCCTGCAATGGATCGGGAATGGTGCACAGTGTCCAGGTCGTGACTACGGTATCAACCGATGCGTCATCCAGCGGAATCTCTTCGCCCGTGTGTGCAAGAAACTCAATGGGCAGCGTAATGCCACGGGCTTTTTTGCGGGCCATCGTCAGTAGTTCCTCAGACGGATCAAGTCCGTAGAGGCGCTCGACGCCAGCACTGTAGAACGGCAGATTGAGTCCAGAGCCGACGCCGATCTCGAGCACAGTGCCGCGCGCCTGCGGTACGATTTGCGAACGGTAACGGGTTGCCTCCTTGTTGCGCATTGCCACATCCACCAGCCGTGGCAATATCCATTTCTCGTAGAGATTCATTTAGTACGCATCAGTAGTCGTGGCAATCGGGAAGCATGCATTGCTACGCTTCATCCCGGCCTTTGGCGCCGGGCGCGGATGCAGGGGCAGATTCATCGCCATCCTGAATGCCGGATTTCGATTGGGCTGGAGCAGACTTGCTGCACATCTTGTTCATGCACAGTCCGAGCCCACACATGATGGCGCACGGCGCGATGGCGAGAAGGAGGGGGGCGACTCCCACGGCGACCAGCCATCCCCAGTTGAAATACATGCCCGCCCCCAGAACGGCTACGGTTAACAGTATCAGTCCTTTGCGCCCCCCCAGGTAGTGCCGGAGCAAGGCCATCACGCTCTCGGTCAGGGTCATCTCGCTTGCACTCTTGGTTCGGGTCGCAGGGTTCATGTCGTTGCCTCCAATGGTCCAGTGAATAAAAATAACGGTTGCTGTCGTTGGGTATGCCGTGGATTGTGGTCCATCAGCAGTCCGTGCTGATCAAGCGGCATGAGGTCGCAGGCTCAGTGTCTTGTTGTGCGCAGTTCAGGATGGCGCTCGAATTGGTCTGGGTTGATCACGTTCCGAGAGTTGCCCGGATCCTCTGCGTTCCTTAATGGTTGCCACTATCCGGTAACCGAGCAGAGCGGTGAGGATTAGTGCGTAAATTGCCGGTTCGGTGATGTCGCGCTTTACCATCCACCAGAAATGCAGCACACCAAGCGGCGCGATCAGATATACCAGCCGGTGCAACTTGAGCCAGCGCTTCGCGCCCAGATACCGCACCATGCCATTGGTCGATGTGATTGCGAGCGGGAGCGTCAGCACCAGTGCGATGAATCCCACGGTGATGAAAGGGCGCTTGACGATATCCTTGATGATTTCCATTACGTCGAACAACTGATCGAAAGCGACGTAGCCGGAAAGATGCATGACGGCATAAAAGAACGCAAACAGCCCAAACATGCGTCGGAACCGGAGCAGCCAGTTCCAGCCCAGAAGTTTGCGCAGCGGTGTCACGGTAAGCGTGATCAGCAGAAAGCGCAGCGTCCAGTCTCCGTTCGTGCGGGTAATGAACTCGGCAGGGTTGGCGCCGAGCCAGTCCGGAAAATACAGGGCGCCCGCTGCGAGTTTGGCGAGGGGGACAAGCGCAATAACGAATACCAGAAATTTCGCGGCGCTGATCTGTTTGGCTGATGGCTGCATTTCCGGCTAGAAAAACTTCTTGAGATCCATGCCGGCATACAGGCTCGCTACCTGATCGCCATAACCGTTGAACATCTGCGTCTTGCGGGCAGCGAAAAAATCCGGTATCCGGCGTTCGCGTTTCTGGGTCCAGCGCGGGTGGTCGACGTTCGGGTTTACGTTGGAGTAGAAGCCATATTCGTGTGACGCAGTTTTTTCCCATGCTGTTTTCGGCTGCTTTTCGACGAAACGGATGCGCACGATCGATTTTCCGGACTTGAATCCGTATTTCCACGGTACAACCAGGCGCATCGGCGCGCCGTTCTGGTTTGGCAGTACCTCGCCATAGAGTCCGACGGCCATGATCGTGAGCGGATGCATTGCCTCGTCGATGCGCAGGCCTTCGACGTACGGCCAGTCGAGCACCGGCAGGCGCACGCCCGGCATGGTGTCTGGTTGGAGAGCCGTGACGAACTCAACATATTTTGCTTTCGACGTTGGCTCTACCATTTTCGCGAGCGTATTGAATTCGAAGCCGATCCACGGAATTACCATGGACCATGCTTCGACACAACGCAACCGGTAAACCCGCTCCTCAAGCGGCAGCCTGAGCAGATCTTCAATGCCGAAAGTGCGCGGCTTTGCCACCTCGCCTTCAACGACGACGGTCCAGGGACGCACTTTAAAGCGATTGGCGTTATTTGCCGGATCTGACTTCTCCGTGCCGAATTCATAGAAGTTGTTGTACGTCGTAACATGGCGATAAGCGGTTGGTGGTTCTTTCGTGCTGAATGCGCTTTTCCGTACACTGCCAAGTTTTTGCAGCCCGGCTGTCTGTGCGCTGGCCGGGGTGCCGAGCAGCCCGGCAGCGCTCAGGATCGAACCCGCCGCGGCGAACTTCATGAGTTCCCTGCGGCGTGTATAGATCTCGTGCGGAGTGATCTCCGCGGCCGGTATGTCAGTTGCTTTCTTGATCAGCATGGTTAAGCCTCCTGTGTTGTTTTAGTCGCTTTGCGGCGGTTTTCCTTACGTGCCGACGCCGCATGCGAGTCCTGCTCCAATTACTGCGTTTTCCCCTGGTTGGCAATCTGGCTCCATGTCTTGCCGAGGTTTTTGCTCAGATAGACGTTGCGCTCAAACGTGGCGATGACATATTCCTGTCGATTGACCGGGTTTTGCGCGATATAGGAAACGGCATCCCGGGTCAGGGGTGGGAGACTGATGGCAGTTTTTTTGCCGCTGCTCCATTCGATGCGGGTCAATGCCGGCTTGTCACCATAGCTGCTGAACCAGAGCTGTTTTTCATCCAGATCGAAAAATGCACTCATGACCTGCTCGCCGCCGGACAGGCGCTTGAAGTTGTCGCCGCTATCGGTGGAAAGAAACAATCCGGTTTTTGTGCCGGCAGCAACGATCTGGTTGTTTGTGGGATGCACGGCAAGGCTGATGAGTTGACCTTCCAGGCCGTTGGCTGCTGCATGTTTCCATGAAAAACCATCGTTGACGGTGGCGTGGATACCGGGTTTGCTCATGCGCGAATTGGGGGCGTGTGTGACCACGTAGACGGCATTGGTGCCATAACTCGTGGCCAGTTGATGGAAATCCGCCTCGCCTTCAAGCCCGAGCTTGCGCCAGGTTTTTCCGCTATCGCTGCTCTTGATCAGGCCGAACGGGTTGGTGAGTCCGGACCCCGGCGCCGGGTGACCACTGCTGTAGAAAAACTGTTTGGTCGCTGAAAATCCCATGTAGTCATTTTCGGGCCCTGCAGCTTTCCCCCATTTTCCTCCACTGTAGACCGCCATGCCGTGATGACTGGGCACGAAAATATCCTTCCCGTCTGCGCTGTAGGACAGCCCGTGCACATGCGTCAGGGTGACAGCCGAGTCCGCTCGCGCCGGAAATGCCAGGAAAACACCCAGGGACAGAGCAATTAATCCAAACGTCTTTATTTTTTGATGCGACATGTTTGATCCTTTCAGTTTATGGTCAGAAATTAACGGCAAGCCACCACGGGGCTAACCAATGGTTGTCAGAATTGGGAAAGCCTGCAGCAGCCAGTAAGAAAATGCTGAGAGTTGTCCGGTCATGACGGCGATTCCCATGATGATCATGATCGTGCCCGCACCGATCTGGAGCACGCGCCCGGCTCGACGCAATGTCTTGAGCCGGCGCGCGAGCTCGCCCGTGAAGAACGCTGATGCGAGGAAGGGGAGGCCGAGGCCGAGTGCGTAGGCCGACAGCAGGGCAATGCCGGATCCGGTATTTGATGAGACTGCACTCATGGTGAGGATGGCTCCCAACACCGGGCCGATGCACGGCGTCCAGCCGGCGCCGAATGCGAGGCCGAGACCATACGCGCCCAGCGGGCGGCCACCGGCAATCCGGGCATGAAAGCGCAGATCCCGGGCCAGCCACGGCATCGGCATCAGTCCGGTCATGAACAGACCGAACAACGCAATCATGGCGCCGCCGATGATGTTCGCCTCAAACCGATAGGCGAGGAGCAGGCGGCCCAGTGATGTGGCGCTGGCACCCAGAGCAATGAACACAGTGGAGAATCCGAGCACGAAAAGCGCGCTCAGGCCGAAGTCCGCCAGTCTGGTGGACGGCTGATCGGTACGGTCAGCCGAGTGGCCTGCCACATAAGACAGATAGCCGGGGACCAGCGGCAGTACGCAAGGCGACAGAAACGAAATGACACCTGCCGCAAAGGCTGTCAACACGCCAATACTGGATATGTCACTCATCCAATAACCCGCGAACTGTAGTCGGTTTGGCAAATGCCAAGGTAAATTAATGGCCGTTTGTTCATGGCTGTTGGGTGGGCGTGGCTTGAGTGATCGGGCAGGCGGCCGGTTCGGCAATGTTCCTGCTGATGAGCAGCAGTGAAACGAACAACAGCACGACGCTCAGAATTCCGAATTCCTCGCCATTCAGCGGCAGCATGGCCAGCGCGCCCGTGGCGCCCAGAGATGGCAGGATCGCGCCTGCAATCAGCGAACCACAAGCTGCGCATCCGATGCCGAGCACGCCGCTTGCCATGGCGCTGGAGCCGATGGCGATGTTCTGGCCGGCTGCCGCGATGCGCCGCTGCTTCATCAGGTAGGCGATCATCGCGGCGGTGATCCCGAAGAGAACGGCGATCGCAATGGTGTACGCCGCAGAGAACAGGCTGAAATTTGTGCTGATACCACCCAGCAGGCTGAACATGATGGCGAGCTTGTCCGAAAATGGCGAACTGGAGTCTGAAAATATCTGGATGATCAGCGCGTAGTTCGGAAACCATACCGCCAGCAGAAACGTCGCGATGGCAAGCGCGCCGGCAAGCATGATGTACGCCGGATAAGCGAATACCACGCCTAACGCGACGTACAGATTTTTCAGATAACGCGCCACGGGTCATTTTTCCTGTAGCGCAAGGTCAACGAGTTGTTTGATCGTTGCGTAGGGTTGCGCACCCGAGAGCGGATATATCTTGCCCCCTTTCGATACGATGAGGCTCCAGGGCGTGCCTCGGCCTCCGGTGGCCACCGCGTTCTGTTGGTCCTCGTTCACGCGCTGGTCGTGCTTTCCGCTCGCCAGGCACGACGCGAACTTTGCTGAGTCAAGTCCGATTTCCCGTGCGATCTGCGGCAATACCTTGTCAATATCCGTGCGGTTGTTTGACGGAGTCAGTTCATAGAAGCGGTCAGCGAATTTCCAGAATGCATCATTGCCGCCGAGTTCAGCGGCGCACTCCGCTGCAGCCGCCTCCTTGCGGGCCTTGACCGGATGCAGTTCATCGAGCGGGAAGTGGCGATACACCCACCTCACCTGGCCCTTGGACTCGTTTACCAGTTGTTTTGCCGTCAAGTGGAAGCGTTTGCAGAACGGACATTCGAAATCGGAGTATTCGACCAGCGTTACCGGTGCATTGGGATTGCCGCGGATGTGATCGCGACCTTTGGCAACTGGTCGTAATGCGGTGGCGCGCGTATCTGTTGCTTGCCGTTCGCGTTGTGCTGCCTCGGCGCGTTCTCGATCGAGGTACCGGACGATGCCGGCGTCAACCGCCCGGTCCATTGCGCCACTGTCGCGCAGTTCTTTCATGACGGCTTCCCGGACCTGGTTAACCAATTCTGGATCAATGGTAGTTCGTTGCGGAGTCTGGGCACTCGCGGCACTCGCGGTCGCGGCGAGCAATGCCAATCCGATCATCATGGTTCTGGAAAGTTTTTTGATAAACATGTTAATTCCCTGGTTATGAGCGGGTTGTGGTGCTTTTTGTTGAGTCGGGCAACTGTTCTTGTCAAATGGAGGCGCTACTTTGGCGAGTACATGTCTTGAACAATCACGCCACCAGAAAATTGCGCATCATGCCGCCATCCTCGTGCTCCAGATTGTGGCAGTGGTACATGAACAAACCGGGTTCGGTGGGTGTCAGCTGTACGGTGACCCGCTCACCCGGAAAAACGAGGATGCTGTCCTTGTAACAATTTTTGATAAGACCTGCGGCCACGCTGCTCGACGTTGATCCTTCGCGCTGCATTACCCGGAAGCGCACGCCATGAATATGCATCGGGTGCGGCATGTCCATCATTCCGTTGCCGTTCTCGAATGTCCACGCTACGGGTTGGTTGAGTGGCAGGCGCTCGTCATCGGCTACCGCACTCATGTCAAAGGCGCGACCATTAAGGGTGCCGCGCATGTGTGCGAAGGCAATCCGGGTTTTTACTTCGAATCGCGCTTCCATCAAGGGTTGTGGTGGAGGCAGCCGCACCGGCGCAGCGCGCACGGCCGATTCCCTGGCCACGGTAAAGCGCGCGATCGGCATTTCCTGCCCTTGGCCGCGCATCATCCCGCCACCACCCATCATCCCGCCACCACCCATCATGCTGCTCATGCCGCCGCCATCGGAAAACTCCTGGCTGATCAATGCGAGTTCCACGCCTGGCTTGCGTAGTCCGAAATCTTCCAGCACTTCGACGCGCTCGGTGGGGCCCAGCATCAGGTACGGGTATGAACGCGGGCCTTGTGCGGCATCCAGCAGTCCGTTGTCCGTGCCGATCACCACCAACGGGCGGCCATCCGACCAGGCGAGCTTGTAGATGCGTGCGTTGGATGCATTCAGTATGCGCAGGCGATAGCCGCGGGGCTGCACTTTGAATGCCGCATCCGGTTGGCCATTCACCAGCACTTCGTCTCCGAGGACGCCGGTCATGTCGTCCATCATCATGCGCTTGAAGATGAGCTGGTTGCCGCGGCCCACGCGCCGGTCCTGGATGATCAGTGGCAGTTCATAAGGCTCCTGCGGCAGATCCATCTGCGCTTCGGCCGGGTCCCTCACGATCAACATGCCGGCCAACCCGTGATAGACCTGAAAGCCGGTGCGCCCGTGGGGATGCGGGTGGTAGAGGTAGGTGCCTGCCGGATTGACTACGGTAAATTCGTAGGTATAGCTGCCGCCGGGCGCGACTGCAAAGCGCGGGTGACCGTCGGCGCGTTCGGGGACGATCATGCCATGCCAGTGGATGATGCTTGCTTCATCCAGGCGGTTTTCGAAATGAATGCGTACCCGTTCTCCGCGCAGCAGATCGAGCGTGGGGCCGAGATAGCCGGAAGTGGGGCGCAATGCATTCCGCCGTCCTTTAAGCACTTCTCCGACATAACGGAAAACAGCGGTGGAATCGCCCGTCCAGATGGCAGCCTTGTCCGGCTTCGCCACGATCCGCAGAATCACGTCGGGTTCCTGTGCACTGGCACGGGCAAGCGGCCACCCCATGCCCGTCGCCGCACCGGCTGCAAACATGGCTTTCAGATAATCTCTTCTGCTCAACATTTTTGAATTTTCCTTTCAGGTCATGAGTCCGACCGGCTGGAATCCGCATCCGGCTTTGCGTTCACAAAGGCTGGTGCATCGGCTCCGCGTTGATCCCTGATGCGCTTCAGGCGAATCCCGCTCAAAACCAGCAGCGCGAGTCCCGGGATCAGCAACAAGCCCGTCAGCCACTGATGTTTCCAGGTTTCCCACCATCGATGCGGGGTGCTGCCGACATTGAGCAGGACTTCGTTGTGCTCAGGACGCAGGAGGCTGCTTACAAACGCGGTCAGATGCTCGGGCTGGAACCTGAGGCCATGAAAGCGCGCCTTCATCATGCCCTGCTGATCTATGACATGGGTTACCACGCCGTGCATCTGTTCCTCCCCGGATACCACGACGAAATCCATGCCGTAGGTCTTTGCCGCCTTGATTCCGGCGCCCGGTGCATTGCGGGTGCCACCGGACAGAAGCATCCAGTTTTCGGGATCAAGATTGTAGGTTTTGCCGTAGTTGCGCATGATTGCGGCTGTGGATGCGGCATCTTCGATATCCGTTGCGATAGTCACAAACTGGACCTGATCCTGCATGGCGGCTGCCTTGATCTGCTGCTGGATCTTTGCAAGCAGGACGCTATGCAGCGGGCAGGCCTCCTTGCAGCGCGCATAGATGAAGTTCAGTACCACGACTTTTCCGCGATAGTCGGCAAGCTCGTGCTGCCGACCCCATGCGTCTTCCAGAGAAAATTCCGGCGCGACTTGATGCACTGGCTGCAGGTAAGGTTCACTGTGTCGCAGTTCGTTCAACGCATCCTGCATGGAATGCGCGGCAGCCTGGCTTGCCGTCATTGCGCAAGGCAGCATGACAAGAAAAATGGAGAAAGGGATATTCATCAACGGCTCGCTTTTTCCATCATCTTTTTTCCAGCAGATTGGAGGCCGGCGGGGCAATGTATGCGCGAATCAGCGCGATGATCTCCGGGCTGTCCCATTCGGCAGGGCCGATTTTTCTGCCGATTTCCCGTCCTTCCCGGTCGATGAGCAAGGTGGCCGGAATGGCGGCGATGCCCAGGCCATTCATTGCATCACCGGACTTGTCGATATAAATCCGCAGATTGCGGGCGGCAATTTCATCGTAAAAAGGCCTGACGACGCTGGCGCCGCCCTGATCGATGGAAAGCGCGATGACTTCGAAGTCCGTCCCGGCAAGGTTTTTCTGCAGCCGGTCAAGAGTCGGCATTTCCTTGCGGCATGGCGGACACCAGGTCGCCCATACATTAAGCAGCACGAACCTGCCGCGAAAATCCTGCAGCGTCATTGCACGTTCTTCCTCGTCGGTAAACCGGAGCATCGGCAGGGCGCGAGGCTGCGGCAGGATATTGAAAGCAAATAAGGATTTTTGACTTCCGGAATTCACGGCCTGTGGCAGGGGGCCAGTGCCTGTGTTTTTGCTTTCGCGATATGCCATAACCAGAGAAACCGCAAGCACCACGACACCCGTGATCGCAATCAGGACCGTTGCCTTGCTGCGGGCCGGCGCCGGCGTTGATGTCGGCATTTGTGGCGAGCCAGTCATGATTGGCGCAATTTCCTGATCAGCGGCAGGATCGTTTTTTCCAGCACCTCGGGATTTATTGGACCGATTTGTTTGTACGCAATCCGTCCCTGGCGGTCGATGACGAATGTTTCCGGCACGCCGTAGACGCCCCAGTCGATCGCTACCCGGCCGGTGATGTCCGCGCCAGTCCGCGTATAGGGATCTCCCAGTTCATCCAGCCATTTTTCTGCATCGGCGGGCTGGTCCTTGTAGTTGAGCCCGTGGATGGGGACTACACCTTTTTCCCTGAGCGCCATCAGCAGCGGATGCTCGGCGCGACAGGCCACGCACCACGAGGCAAACACGTTGACCAGCGATACCTCGCCCTTGAGGTCCGTACTGGCCAGTCCCGGCGTGCGGCCCTTGACCGGCGGCAGGCTGAACTCCGGCACCGGCTTGCCGATGAGCGGTGAGGGCACTTCGCGGGGATTCAGGCTGAGGCCGATCGCCAGGAAAATGCCGACAATCAGGAATACAGTGAGCGGCACCAATGCCTTTAGCCGCGATCCCGTGCGCTGCACTGTACTGCCATCGATAATGATTCCGTTACTCATGGGCACTCCTGGCGAATGAATGCGCTGATTTCCTTGGGGGAGGCAAACACGACGGCTGCCCGGTCTCCTTGCATGCCCGTGCCTACCAGGACCGGATGACCGGGCTGCGGGCCGAATTCGCCTGAATCCGTCTTGAGGCGCAGGTTGAATTCCCAGAACGGAATCGTATGGCCGGCAGCAGTAGTGATGAAATAAGTGTCTCGACAATGGCGGATTGACTGTACTTTTGCGTCCTGTTTTGCTTGCTTCAAATCCGGCTTGAAGCGCGGCTTTGGTGGCCTGACGCTTTTGTTTTCCGACGCGACTTGCAGGTAGGCAATCAGGTCGGCGCGAACCTTGTCGTCCTTCAAGCCGGCGAAGCTCATGAAATTTCCCGGCATCATCGTTTGTGGATTGCGCAGCCAGGTATCAAGCGATTTCTCGTTCCAGACCTGCTTTGAATTTTTCAGGGCATCCGAATACCTTGGGAAACTCGCAAGTGAGCCCGCTTTGCGGTTCCAGATACCGGCCAGGCTCGGACCGCTGAGATTGAGGTCGGGTTCCAGGCTGTGGCATGCCACACAGGCTCCAAATGCGCGCGCGCCATTCTCGGCACTGCCGGCGGCAAAGGCTGGTACAACAAGTGCCAGCATCAAAACGGATGCCGGCATATGCAGCAACAGGTGCTTTCTCAAACGAAAAAATGTTGCTGAGTCAGAAAACTTCGACATTTCAGATTCTCCATGCCTGGGTGACCAAATACTGTCGCGACCAGGCGGTTACGGCATTGCCGTGCTTGGACGCGTACCTTCTGACGCGTTCAGTACGGCAAATGGCGGGTAGAGATGGCAGGCCCAGCAATGCTGAGCCCGCCGCTCCAGGAGAAAAGGGCTAAATCAGTAATCGCTGAATGCGGTATATGAGGCGGGATTTTCCGGGAAATGCCGCGTGTATCTGCGGTGAAATTCGGGGTGATGCAGTTGCTTTGACGTCGACCAGAGGGACTGTCGCGATGGCCAGCAGTTCGGGGCCTTGTGCTGGGGGAACATAACTGCGCAGATAGTGATTGCCGCTGATATTCGACAAGACATCGTATCGATCAGCGCTGTTGGCGGCACTGCTGCATCCCCGGCAGTCATCCATTGTCATTATCGACGTTGTAATGCTTGCATCGGGAGATACGCACGCGGCAAATGCAACACCGGTTTGCGCCATTACCAACACGGCTGCCAGCAGCAGGGTCAGTATGCGTCGCGATTTGAGGAAGTGCTGAATCATGCTCAATGCCAGATCCGGAGGATTTGTTATGACACTAATGTGCGCGCTTGGTTCATTTGAACGAGAGGCTATTTCAGGTAATTTATGAAGTCAAACCAGCCCTGATCCGGCGGGTGCTGATACCTTACGCCGCCGCATCAGGAAATACGCCGCAGGTATCACCAGCATCGACAGCAGCGGCGCGGTGATCATACCGCCGACCATGGGCGCAGCGATGCGCTGCATGATTTCGGCGCCGGTGCCGCTGGACCACATGATCGGCAGCAGGCCGGCCAGGATGACCGCGACAGTCATGGCTTTGGGCCGCACGCGCAGCACCGCACCTTCGGTGATGGCATCGATCACCAGTTGCACGCTGAAGGACGCGCCTGCGGCGATGCGCTTGTCCAGCGCCTGGCGCAGGTAGAGCAGCATGATGACGCCGAACTCAGCCGCCACACCCGCCAGTGCGATGAAGCCCACGGCTGAAGCGACTGACATGTTGTACCCCAGCAGCCACATCAGCCACAGCCCGCCGATCAGTGCGAACGGAACCGTCACCATGATCAGCAATGCTTCGTCGACGCGGCGGAATGTGAGGTAGAACAATACAAAAATGATGACCAGCGTGAAAGGAATAACCAGGGCCAGGCGTTTTTTTGCGCGTTCCAGGTATTCGAACTGGCCGGACCACGCTACTGAATAACCCGCGGGCAGTTTGACCTGCTCGCGCACCATGCGCTGTGCATCATTGACCACCGACTGCAGGTCGCGGCCGCGCATGTCGACATAAATCCATCCGGAAAGTCTGGCGTTCTCGCTCTTGAGCATTGGCGGGCCATCGACGATTGTCAGTTTCGCCAGCGTGCCCAGCGTGATCTGCGCGCCGCGCTCGGTGACGATGGGCAGGTTGCGCAGTTTTTCCACGGAATCGCGCAGCTCGCGCGGATAACGCACATTGATCGGAAAGCGCTGCAGGCCTTCGATGGTTTCGGCGATGTTCTCGCCGCCGACCGCGGCCGACACGATGTCCTGCACGTCGCTGATGTTCATGCCGTAACGCGCTGCCGTCAGCCGGTCGATCTGGATGTCGATGTAGCGCCCGCCGGTCAGGCGCTCGGCAAGGGCGGAGGTGACACCCGGCACGTTCTTCACCACGTGCTCGATGTCCTGTGCCACGCGTTCGATCTCTGCCAGATCGGGGCCAGAGACCTTGATGCCCAGCGGGCTCTTGATGCCGGTGGCCAGCATGTCGATGCGGTTGCGGATCGGCGGCACCCAGATGTTGGTGAGCCCCGGCACTTGTACTGTGCGGTCGAGTTCCTCGATCAGTTTTTCCTGGGTCATGCCGGCACGCCATTCGCTTTTCGGCTTGAACTGGATGGTGGTCTCCACCATTTCCAGCGGCGCCGGATCGGTGGCGGTTTCGGCGCGGCCGATCTTGCCGAACACGCGGGCGACTTCGGGCACGCTCTGGATCAGGCGGTCGGTGAGTTGCAGGATTTCGGAGGCCTTGCCCGCCGACAGGCCGGGCAGGGCGGTCGGCATGTAGAGCAGATCGCCCTCGTCCAGCGGCGGCATGAATTCGCCGCCCAGGCGTGTCGCGGGAAACGCGCTGACGACCAGTAGCAGGAGGGCTGCGACCAGCGTGCTGCGCGGAAAGCGCAATACGGCAGCCAGCAGCGGACGGTAGAGGGAAATCAATAACCTGTTGATTATATTGGTATTTTCATCCGGTATCCGGCCGCGTATCCAGTACCCCATCAGCACCGGAACCAGCGTCACCGACAGCCCGGCAGCCGCCGCCATGGCGTAGGTCTTGGTGTAAGCCAGCGGTGCAAACAAGCGGCCTTCCTGCGCTTCGAGCGCAAACACAGGCACGAAGGACAATGTGATGATCAGCAGGCAGAAGAACAGCGCGGGACCCACTTCGGTGGCCGCGTTGCCGATCAGTTGCCAGCGTTCTGATTCCGGCAGGGATTGATCGGGATGCGCGTGTTTCCATGCCTCCAGATGCTTGTGCGCGTTTTCAATCATCACCACTGCGGCATCGACCATGGCGCCGATGGCAATCGCGATGCCGCCCAGCGACATGATGTTGGCATTCACCCCTTGATAACGCATAACGATGAAGGCGGCGAGGATGCCCAGCGGCAGCGTGATGATGGCGACCAGGCTGGAGCGCAGGTGAAACAGGAAAATCAGGCACACCAGCGCGACGACGATGAATTCCTCGACCAGTTTGTCGCGCAGGTGGTTGATCGCGCGTTCGATCAGGCTGGAGCGATCATAGGTTGGCACGATTTCCACCCCCGGCGGCAATCCGGGTTTCAGGGATTCGAGTTTCTCCTTGACCGCGGCGATGGTCTCCAGCGCATTCTTGCCCTGGCGCATGACGATGATGCCGCCCACCGTTTCGCCTTCGCCGTCGAGTTCGGTGATGCCGCGCCGCAGTTCCGGGCCGACCTGTATGCGTGCCACGTCCTTCAGCAGCACCGGCGTGCCGCCGTCACCGAGAGTGACCGGGATGGCGCGAAAGTCATCCAGTGTTTTCAGGTAACCGCGGGTGCGCACCATGTATTCGGCTTCGCCCAGTTCAAGCACGGCGCCGCCCGCCTCCTGGTTGGCATTGCGCACGGCCTGGATGACGCGGCTCACCGGTATCGAATACGCGCGCAGCCGGTCCGGATCGAGCACGATCTGATACTGGCGCACCATGCCGCCGACGGAGGCGACTTCGGCGACATTGGGCACGGATTTCAATTCAAACTTCAGGAACCAGTCCTGCAATGCGCGCAACTGGGCGAGGTCGTTGCGACCGCTGCGATCCACCAGCGCGTACTGGTAGATCCAGCCCACACCCGTGGCATCGGGTCCGATGGCTGACTTTGCAGTGCGTGGCAGCCGGTTCTGCACCTGGTTCAGGTATTCGAGCACGCGCGAACGCGCCCAATAGAGATCGACGTTGTCTTCAAAGAGTACGTAGACAAAGGAATCGCCGAAGAAGGAATAGCCGCGCACGGTTTTCGCCCCCGGCACCGACAGCATGGTGGTGGTCAGCGGATAGGTGACCTGATCCTCGACGATCTGCGGCGCCTGGCCGGGGTAGGTGGTGCGGATGATGACCTGCACATCGGACAGATCGGGGATCGCGTCGAGCGGTGTTTTATACATCGCCCACACGCCCCAGACTGCGATCATGAACGTCGCCAGCAGCACCAGGAAACGGTTGGCGATGGACCAGCGGATCAGACGCGCGATCACCGGGCGACCCCGCCGGTAGCGGGCTGGATGCGGGTAATGACGTAGTCACCGTCCTTGCCGGGTTCGCCGCGCATTTCGAACGTGACCTGGTCGCCGGGCTTGAGGTTCTGCAGCAGGGTTTTGTCCTCGACGCGGAAGCCCATGGTCATTTCCGGCCATTGCAACGAGGGGATGGGGTCGTGGTTGAGATTGATTTTTCCGGCAGCGGTGTCCACGGCATTGATTTTTGCGCTACCGACGTGGCCGCCGCCGGGCGGATCGTTTTTCGCGCCGCTCTTTTCGATGTCGACTGCACTCTCCAGCCGGCTCAGCGTGCTTTTCAGGCTGGCTTCGGAATCGATCAGGAACTGGCCCGAGGCAACGACCTGCTGGCCACTGCGCAGTCCTTTGCGCACTTCGGTCATGCCGCCGCTGTCGCGGCCGGTTTCGATATCCACCGGACGAAATTTGCCGTTGCCCTCGGCGATGATGGCCACTGCGCGGGTGCCGGTATGGATCACGGCTTCCGCAGGCACCATCAGCGCGGGTTTGTCGGCGCTGCTGAAGGCGATGGTGGCGAACATCCCAGGCTTCAGTTCGCCGCCGGGATTGGCGAGCACGATGCGCGCCCTGACGGTGCGCGTGGTGGCATTGACGTCGGGCAACAGCGCAGCCACTCTGCCCTTGAAAATTTTCTCCGGAAACGCCGCTGTGCGGGCGGCGACCGATGCGCCCGGTCTGACCAGTGCAGCATCGGTTTCCGCTACTTCGGCATGCACCCACACTGAACTGAGGTTGACCAGCCGGAACAGCGTCAGTCCGGGATTGACCGCCATGCCGTCGCGCGCGCCGAGTTCCCACACCAGGCTGTCGGCGGGCGCTGACAGCGTGACTCGCGCATCAGCCTTGCCCGACTGTTCAATGCGCAGGATCTGCTGTTCGGAAATTCCCAGCAGCAACAGCCGTCCGCGCGCCGCCTGCGCCAGTTCTGCGACGGCGGGCTGGGTGCTGCGTTTGAGGGCGAGATATTCTTCCTGTGCGGCCAGCCATTCCGGGGCATAGATTTCCACCAGCGGCTGGCCGCGAGCTACGGCGTCAAACTGGGCGCGCACATGCAGTTTTTCGATATAGCCGCTGACGCGCGACTGCACTGTGTACAGCGTGCGTTCATCGATACTGACGGCGCCGACGGTACTCAGTCCCGTGTCCATGCGGCCTTCCCTGACCTCGACGGTGCGGATGCCGAGGTTCTGCGCCGTGCGCGGGCTGATGCTGACCCGGCCTTCATCGGCACTGGCGTCGGCATAAACCGGCATCAGCTGCATGTCCATGAAGGGTGATTTTCCCGGCTTGTCGAATTTCGGCCCGGGCACCATCGGGTCGTGCCAGTACAGCGGTTTGCGTGCAGTTGCGGTGCTTGCATCGTTTGCAGTGCCGGGGTTGTCGCCAGGTGCTTGGTCGCCGGTGGCCTGCATGGCTGCCATGCCGCTCATGCGCTGCATTGCGTACCAGTAGCCGCCGCCTATACCCGCGCCGGCGATGACCAGCCCGCCCGCGATCAACATCATGGTGCTGCGTTTCATTTATGGTTCTCCGGCAGGAAATAAAGCAGTTGCGCGTAAGCGCGCCCCTGTTCGGCGGCAAGCTGCAACTGCTGCAGCCTGAGATCGATTTCGACGCGGCGCGCTTCGAGTGTGCTGGCCAGCGGTGCCTGTCCGCCGCGGTAGGCGGCCAGCGCCAGTTGCGCGCGTTCGCGGGCGAGGGGCAGCAGGGATATATCAAAGCGCTGCAGCCGTGCCGTCGCAGATTCCCAATCTGCCCATGCTGCATTCGCCTCCGCCAGATGCTGGCGCAGCGCGTCTTCCTTCAGGGCGCTGGCCTGTTCCACCTGGGCCTGTTTGGCGGCGATGCTGCGGTTCTGGCGATTGGCCTGGAACAGCGGCAGGTCTATCGATACCTGCACCGAGATCATGTTGGAGTACTGCGGGCCGCGCTGGGCGTAGGCCAGTTCCAGTCCCCAGTCGGGCCTGGTGGTGGTCTGGGCGAGAGCGGCATCGTTGCGCGCGACATTGATCTGGCTCTCCAGCATCTGCAAATGGGGGTGGTTCGCTGCATGCGTGGCGAGTTCGTGCTGCAGTGCTGGCAGCAGCCGGGCCGGCAATTCTCCCGGCGGGCGCGTGCTGGCGGTGCCCAGCCAGCGCGACAGCAGGGCAGTGGAACGCGCCGCCTGTTTCAAATATTCAGCACGGCGGTCGAGCAGCGATTGCAGGCCGACCTGCAGTGCCAGCAGATCAGCGGGCTGCGCCTTGCCTGCACGCAGTCCCGCCTGCAGTGTTTGTCGCTGCAAATCGGTTTCCGCGTATTGTTCATCGACCACTTTTGCCATGCGTTCGGCAAAATAACGCTCCATCCACGGCAGTGCGACATCACGCCGCAATGCGGCCTGCGCTGATCCCAGTTGCGCCTGCTCACGGGCCAGTTCCTGCTCGGCGCGCCGGCCCCTGATTTCGCGCTTGTCGCTGCGCACAAATTCCTGCATCACGCCGATTTTGCGCATGGTCATGAAGTCGCGGGTGAGGCTGTAACGGTCGGGACCGTCTATCGGCAGACTTTCTACACCGAGTTTCAGCTTGGGATCGGGCAATTCGCGCGCGGAGACGGTCATCTCTTCCGCAGCAGTGATGGCCGAGCGCTGTGCGGCGAGCAACGGCGAATTCTGTGTGGCGAGCCGCAGCGCTTCAGTGAACGTCAGCGCGGCATCGGCGCCATGCGCCGCGGGCAGAAGATTAAGGGCAAGGATTGCAAACAGGGCGGCTGCCCGGCCTGCGCGCAGTGATGCCAGCAGTCGCACGACTGCCGGCGGCAATAAAGGGGAAAGCATGTTACCTCCGCAAATTCGTCAAATGAACGATCGCCGGTGGGACCGGCGGGATGCGGCGCGGAGGCTAATTGAGCATGCGGCAGTACAGTCTGGCGAGCGGTGGTGGTTGCGCCCGGTCGTACGGCGAATTTTGCGCGACGGCACAGGGCGCGATGACGGGCGGGGAATCAATCCCCAGTGTCGCGATCGGCTGACTCGCTGCGACCAGCAGATTCAGTTGCAGCGGTTTGACTGTCGTGAACTGCGTGGGGCAGCGCGCCTGGCAAGAACTGTCTGCCATGGCGCTGTCGGTGTTCGAGGATTCATGGCACGGCGCCTGGATGCCCGGCGCATCGGCGGGCGTGGGCATGACCTTGCAGGCGGCTGCAAAGGCTGCGCCCTGACAAAGCATGAAGATCAGGGCAGTAGCCCCGAAGATGATGCGTCGTGTCAGTGGCAAGCGAATCATGCGCCGGATACTAATCGAGCGAATCGGCCTGAGCAAGCAGGATGGAGTGCGGGCGGTTGATATGGATCAAAAGCTTGTGCAATTGGTGTCGCCATGGATTATCCGGGGAGTGTTTGCAGCCGCAGCACTTGGTCCAAAAACTTCCTGGTTGGTTCATGGCACGGTCCTGTTGCGGAAATTTGGCGTGGGCATTGATGAGGCATGCGGTGCTGAGTTAGTTTCACATAAGTATTTGAATTATAACGTGTTTTTAAAATAACAGTGACGATGGATCAAGCGTTGCTGTTGTCCGGTGACGTTGCGGTCAGCGCGGTGCGATTTCTTCATATCTCAGGCATGATGCACTGATGCTATTGAAGCGGAGACCACACTGATGGCCAACGCAGTCAAAAAAACCATATCGCTGCCCGCCGACCTCGCGCGCGACGCCGAAGCCACGGCGCGGGCAGAAGGCAAAACCCTGAGCGCCGTCATTCAGGACGCACTGCGCCACGCGCGCATCGAACGGCGGCGGCAGGAGTTGCGCGGCATGCAGGGCTACTGGAGCCGCAAGGCGCGCGACAAAGGCCTGCTCACTGAAGCCGATCTTGATCGTTACCTGAACGATTGAAAGTCGTCTTCGACACCAACATCCTGATCTCGGCGCTGGTTTTCCCCGGAGGGCGCGGCGAAGCGGCGCTGGAGCGCATCGTCGCCAAGCGTGACGAACTCGTGATTTCGCAGCCGATCATCAATGAGCTGCTTGGTATCCTGAGCCGCAAGTTTTCGCGCGACGCTGAGGAGCTCGCGCACGTCGCTGTGTTTCTGGCTGACCTTGGCATGATGGTCAAGCCGCGTAAACGGCTGCAAGTCGTCACCGACGAACCGGACAATCGTATTCTCGAATGCGCCGTTGCCGGTCATGCCGATGCCATCGTGACCGGCGACAAGGCGCTGCTGGATGTGAGCGAACATGACGGGGTGAAGATCATCAGCTTGCGTGCTTACCTGGCAGGATGAGATATGCCTGTTCGACGTGATACGGTGTCTGGGGATTTATGGTTCGCGTGGGCACGCTGCGCTTTGCCCACCCTTGTATGATCGAATTTCATGAACTTTAGTTGAGGTGGTCAAGTAGCATTATCGGTTCACTGGGGAAGCCGTCCCACCCTGAAGACAGACCTAACCGTCTGAGCTTGTCGGTAG
>Ga0335398_10001727_pt1 | contig 36220 bp, 27 predicted proteins | sample BON03_FD_205742 | JGI IMG/M metagenome (GOLD analysis project Ga0335398, IMG submission 205742) | Freshwater microbial communities from Lake Bonney liftoff mats and glacier meltwater in Antarctica - BON-03 (spades assembly) (version 2) | ecosystem: Environmental > Aquatic > Freshwater > Ice >... | reverse complement strand
ACGAGACATCCATTATGCGAATGGATATTACATCGCAGTTGGTTTTGGTGGTACAACTGCTGCTGATGCTATTGGTGATAAAATAGGTGGTGTAAATGTTGCTATATCTACAAATAGAACAACTTGGACTAGACAGAGAATTTTCACTGGATCAGGATTAAGTATAACCCACGATGGAACAAAATGGATTGCTACTGGTGAAGATACTGACCCATCGAAACGAGTTCAATATTCTACTGATAATGGAACTACTTGGTTACCACCAACTTTACCACCTATCGACGGGTCTGCTAATATAATTTTAACTTATGTGCAAGAAATTAAACAACCACATCCACGAATTATATATATCAATGAAGATGAAGTATTAAACCCAAAACAAGAAATTTTATATATCAACGAAGATTTAACAAAATCAAAACAACAACAATTTGCATATATCAACGAAGATTTAACAAAATCAAAACAACAACAAATTACATTTATCAATGAAGATGTGATAAAGCCAAAACAACAAATTACATTTATCAATGAAGATTTGATCAAACCAAAACAACATCTAATTACATATGTAAACGAAGATGCATCAAATCCACAAGTACAAATTAAATATATTAATAATATTAAGGTTCCTCCATTGAGTTTAGAAGGGTTGGAAGGTAAAGTCGATGCCGTTGCTATGGGTTCTGGTGTTAATACAATTAGTTATTCAAGAGACGGTGGAATAACCCTTACTGGTATAGGAAATTCTATTTTTTCAGTCGCAGGTATTCGCTCTTATTATAATGGTGATACGTGGGTTGCTGTAGGAGAAGGCGCTGTACACACACTTGCTGTTTCAACTGATGGTATTAATTGGACTGGTAAAGGTAAGATATTTAATGTAAAAGGTAAATCGGTAACTTATGATAAAGGTATGTGGATAGCAGTTGGTGAAGATTCAGTAAGTAGTAAATGTATTGCTTATTCTACTAATAATGGATTTTCATGGAATTATTCAAATGGTAGTATGTTCTCCACTTCCTGTAATGATATTGTTAGTTCAGATTATCACGGTTGGATCGCAGTCGGAACTGGTTCTGTTAATACGATGGCTACTTCTGACGATGGTATTTCTTGGACCGGTAAAGGGTTGGTAATGAATGTCTCGATAAATACAATTGTTTATACTGGTGAAAGATTCATTATTGGTGGTAATGATACCAATGTTGCGCGCTCTTATTTAGAGGCAAATAATATTGCTACGCTTGCCACGCACGACCCTAATGTCATACAAGATAATCTTGTTTGGAACGCACAAGCAAATTTCCAAGGTTCGACAGAAGTAGAGCGTATTACTTATGAACACCCTTATTGGGCATTGGCGTCAAATGGAACAGCACATACATTTTCCTCATTTGCAGGAGCTTGGGGGAATAGAGCAAAACTAACACAAGATATTAAATGTAAGGGAACCGCAATCACGCAGAACCATTGGATAACTTGGGGTGAAGATACTATTAGTGATGAAAAGGTGAAAGTATCTTACGATAAGGGAGTGACGTGGTTTAATTTAAACACCGGCGTTCATGACAGTTATAATGATATATTTATAGCAACAAAACCAAAGAAATTGCTATCTATTCCTTTACTTTATCACCGTGTAAATACATTCATAGGAAATTCCTGGTTAGCATCGAACAAACCCGGTTGGAAAAGTTCTTTATATAAAATGTTCATTTCTGGAGATGGTAAGTATGTTGGATTATCTACCAGTTTTAATAATGGATATATAACCATATTTAAGATAGACTATGATAACCATACATACACTGTAGATTATGAAATATCTGGGGCTGGTGTTAATTATTATATGGGAAGGGATATTACTTTGAATCACGACGGAACCGTACTTGCATATTCATATGGAGGTCATAATGAAGATACTAACGTAACACAAATTCCTCGTGTTATAGTGTATAGTAGAAATCCAATAACAGAATTATGGAATACAATACCAGATGTAACATTGACAGCGAATGATTTTTATGAATATTCCGATTTTATACCAGTACGTAAATTCATTGAAGGATTCGGTTCTACGATTAAATTGGATGCTGATGGTAAAACATTAGCTGTAGCATCATGGAAAGACTATGGTTGGGTTGCTATGCGTGTATTCAAAAAACGTTCGGGTGTTTGGTTGCCTTATTATACTGATATAAAAGGAACTACAACGGTCGTGAATAGTCAAACAATTGTAAATGATTTGCATATCACCGGTAATGGTCAGATGATTGTATGGAATGCGGTTGAACAAACTATGATCGCTACTATTCCAAACTCGGCAGTTTATACAAACGTCAAATTGGCTCCGTTATCTGGCGCTACCGCGTATTTACATATTGGACAGGATACTACCGCATATGATAGTGAATATGGGTTGAATTCGGATTGGCATAATGCTATCGAACCAAATGGTCGTATTTATTCGTATCCTAAGAGCACCGATATTATTCATTCGAAAGAATTTGCGCTTCAATCCAGAAACCATTTGTCATTTTATACAGGTTTAGAGTTGAATGAAACACCATTGTCGAATGATAATAATAATGCGAACCTCAGATTATTCATTGATAATCAGGGTTTGGTAGGTATTGGTAAGAAGGCGTCAGTTCATCAATTGGATGTGAGTGGAACAATTAATGCTAGTAGTGGAATTTATTCTTCAGGTAATATCGTTCATACATCAGACGACCGTTTGAAAATCAATGAGGAATTGATACACGACGCACTAGGAACAATAATGAAAATACGACCTGAAATTTACGATAAAAAGAAATCTATAACAGCATCTGATAGTGAAGCGACCAGAAAAGAGAGTGGTTTAATCGCGCAGGATTTATGGTATAATTCTCCAGAATTGAGACACTTAATATCGCTTGGAACAAAAGTTGATGGGACAAGAACGGTTACTGAAGAGATTAAAGTTCCATTGAATACATTATCATCTAATATTAGTAAATTTAAAGACGAAGAAGGAAACGATGTTTACAATGTGGGTGGACAAGTAGTTTCCTATCAGGATATTACGAATGAAGTAAAATTCGAGACAGTAATGTTACATACAGAAGTTCCAAATATTGTTAATGTAACACCATTCGACATACAAGATATCAGTCTAAATGATGATATTCAAAACGACCCTGATTATACCGCACTAGGATGGGGAAGCACACCATCCTCTGTTAATTATAATGGTATAATACCATATTTAGTAAAAGCTATGCAAGAACAACAAGGAATTATCGAATTATTGAAGAGTGAGATTAATAATTTGAAAAATGCGTAGTTTCTATGAATTCTAATTGATAAATAATTTTATAATAATATAAATTTATTTATTAGATGCGTTGATTATTTGTCTATAACGAAATGTTCACTCCAAGCATTGAGTAATATATTATGATTGTATGCCTTAATAATAACATCATATATATCAGTACTAGTATTATTTATTTCGGTAATTGTTTTTATTTCATATTCTCCTTGTACATACTTATTTTCAACAACTACGTTTGTTCCTTGCCCTAAAATAGAGTATATTTTAACGTGTTCACTAAAGGAACCATCTGGATATTCGTTATTTGTTTCGTAAAGTAACTTACCGTTTTGGTTTTGTATATTAATAATATCTACATCTTCTAATAAAGACATTTCACTTTCGTGTGCATATACATTTAGTTTAACAAGGTCGGTTGTTTCGATAATCGGTAATGATAATTTTAATGATACAATTGTTATATCTTTTGAATTGGTTGTTGGAAATAAAACAGGTGTCCACGAACGATTCAAAAATAAATAAATTTTATAGGTGCCTACAGGAATAAAAAAAGGTTTTAACTTGAATTTTACAACGCCTTTATGAATTCGTGATACACCGACACATAATGATTCTCCACAAATAGTGGTTAGTCGTGCCACAATGTAATCACCCTTTTCATATTCACAGCATTTAAGTGTTATTTCGGGTTCTCCCCAAACACCGCATTCTTCTAATATTATTTCCTTTTCGTATCCATAATTATTTTTCGTTAAATCATTTCTTACCGTTCGTAATGATGGTGTAGATACTGGGTCACCTGTAGCATAAGTTTCTAATGTTTCGCCCACTAAATCAGGTTTTAATATAATTTTTGTATCATTGTTTAATACAATTTTATAATTAGGTTTGTGATATGATTTTACTTGATAATATCCTTTATTCCATAAACTTCTCGGAGTAGGTATAATTACACAAAGAGGACCATTATAGTTTTCTATCCTATTTATATTCTTGTTTTCGCTGAATAAATGATGTATCCATTTTTTTATTAAAATATTATGTTGCTTAGGACAATTATGACCGAAAGGTCCAATTAAAGTGTAAGTCGATTTATGTGACAAATTTACAGCAGTGTAAGAATAACTATCTCTCCATCCACATATTAAAAAAGTAGGTGGTAATTTATTTGTAAGTCCGCGCTTCCATTCGTTGTTTTTTTTAGAACCTTGTGTAAACCATTTCATATACCAAGGTTTAATATTTGTTCTTAGCTTATTATCAACACATGTTAAGCAGGGTAGTATATTTTGCCCAGTAGTTGCGAATGCGTAATTTATATCTTCTGTAATCGTTTTAACCCCTCCGATATAATGGACGTCATTCGACCATCTATTATCCGATACATGCATTATAAATAAACAATCTGGACCATTGGGTAAAGTGGTAGCTTGTAATGCGTTACACGCACTATAAGAAATTCCGTGCATCATTACATATTTATTACTCCAAGGTTGTGAACGAATGTATTGTATGATTTCATTTGTATCTTTCAATTCTTTTACTGAATATTCATTATTACTGTCTCCTTCGCTTTCTCCTGTACCTCTAATATCTATATATATGTAATTCGCTGGTATAGACGATAGAAATTTACCAAATGATTGAATGTATTTTTTATTATTTTCAAAATTACGATATGGAGAACAACTTAATATGGTTAAACAACCCTTTTTAGGATTCTGAATATACGATAATCCTCTTAAAAATATATTATCTCGTACTTTTATTTCAATAGTATTCAACATAATATATATCTTTATTTTTTTTTATCTTTTTATCTTTTTATTGTTTTTCATTTTTTATTGTTATTGCTATAGCGTTATACATAACAGTTAATGTTCCCAACTATCCATCCAGTTTTTGGAGGTAACTTGTGTACGTTTATTAAATGGAATTAGTAATTGCGGCACAAATTTCTGGTATCCGTAACCATTTGGCCCTGCTAGTGAGTTCATTATATATAGAGGGAAAAATAACGGAATTGAAATAGGGAATAATAGAAAGGCGTCCAACCATGTAAAATCTTCTTGTGTTAGCGTAGGTTCTAAAAATCCAGATGGTAATTGTATTTGTTCCATTATATATATTATCATTTGATTATATTTGTTCCTTTTCTATCACTAAATTGTCTGGGTTACTTGTTTTCATTTTTTCTAATTTTGTGTCCATTTCGTTTATTTTTATGTTTGTATTTTCAGTAGTTTTATCGATTTTTTCCAATAATGATTTGTCGCTTGTTTGTTCGACATTGATATTTTGACCGCTATAACCTTCGTATAAATCTAAATACCTTAAAGCTCCTACCAGTGAAAATGCGATAACTACAATGATTAGTAAATTATGTATCTTCTTGTTGGTTAATAGGAATGTGATTTTATTGGTAAGCATAGTTATATATTATATATATTTATTATTTTTCCAATCTTATAGTTAGACTGTTGACTTTTTTATTTATATAAATAATCTACGTTTCTTGGTTAAAAAAATTGAATTGTAATTATTGTATTCAATAGAAATTAATAAAATGAGTCATCAACCAACAAATACAGAACTATATAATGTTATACAACAATTGTGTAGTAAGATAGAGAACCTGGAGAAAAAGGTCGATAAACTGAATGAAAATCGCGAAACAAATATAGATAAAGTAAGGCGTAAACTGGGATTGGATATACCCGATGTTTTTGACGATTGGATATCATTAATTAAAGTGGAAAAGAAGCATTACGATACTATGTTTACAGTAAACGGTGGTATAGTTGCTACTTTTAAGGACGTTGTGTTAGAATATGTGAATTTAAGTGACTTTATTCCGCTATATAAATATAACAGGAGTGTTTATGTATACCAATTAATTGACGACGAAGCAGAGTGGTGTTTATTTGATAACGACCATTTAATTAAAATGGTTAAATGTGTATGGCAAAAATTATTAGCAATTCAACTTGATACTAATTATGATGACAATGAAGATGACGAAATAAAAGACCAAAAGCGGAGGGTTGTTATCCAAATGAGACAGAAACTGTGTTATACAAAGAGTAATCGGGATGCTATTATGAAACTAGTAAAGGGTATTTTATAAAATATATGTATTATATAAAATGAAAGTAGGTATTATTAATTATATGAGAAGTGAGTCACCAAAAATAGAAAAGGTAGTATGTGATATGGGTTTTGATGTAGTTATGTATGACTATAAAGAGAACCACTATAAAATTATGAAAGATTCTGATATAAAATACTGGATTTTTACAGGTTCTCCTATGGATGTAAATAAAGATACTTCACCGCAATTAGATAAACGTATTTTAAGAATGGATGGTAAACGTGTTTTTTTAATCTGTTATTCCATGGAAAGTATTTTGGAACAACTTGGTTGTAAATTAGTGAAACGAGAACGTAATCGTAAAAAGATTTTTTTAATGGACATTTTATATAGTAATTATTTAACAACAGGATTAAGTTCTCCTATTCAAGCATGGAGAAACCACGAAACCTTTATTCCTGTTCTAGGCTTGACTCCGAACATTAAACTTCAAATGAAATTTGAGGGTGAAGTTATGACGTGTTTTTATAAAAATTCAACCATGACTCAATGGCACCCGGAACACAGTGACGATGGTAAACGATTTTTATTGAATTGGTTGAATCGATAATCTATTAATTGTTATCAAGGAGAACCCTATTATATTTTACTCAATATACGCATGTCAAATAATATTATTACATAATTCCAGTGTTTTGTGTGATATTATCTATTACCTTGTTTATTGTGGTTTCTCTTGGATGACTCGGTGTTAGATTACGTTGTATAGATATACATTTCATTGAAAAATCTGAGTCAGCGTCGTTGTATTCTTCAGCGTTGTTTTTCTTTTCTTGTTTTTCTTTTCTTGTACAAATCTTTCGAAGGTTCTTCTTGTTACTTCTTGAATTCCTTTCTTCAATATATCTTGAGAACCTTCTTTATCCCATACATCATTTTCTTTGATATACAATGTCTTACGTTTTTTATCAGTACAATGAATGGGTCTATTATTCGGTCCCAATCCTTTCAAACTATCGATAAATAACTTAGTAATACTTTTATATATCCATTTTCTGCTTGGTTCTCTAAATCGTTAAGTGAAACTTGTATCCGTTCTATAAATTCAGAAAAGTTAATGGCATCTTTACAGTCTTCGTTTAAAAATACTTGTAAATTGAATTGATTGTTACTATTGTTATTATTATTACCAATCTTTGGAATCATGTCTTTTATTATACCTATCATTTCGTCACTCTTCTCTGCTTGTGATAAAATTAAATTCATTAATTCTTGACTTTTTTCCATTTGTTTCAAAAACAATGACTTATAATCTAGGTTCTCTTCATTCGATTCGATATATTGATCTATTATAATTTCTTTTGTTTTCTCAACGATTCTACATTTTATACGATGTTTCCATAAACCAGAACGAGACGAATATTGTTTTCCACAATTACACGCATTCAGTAAGTTTTTATCTGGATTTTTATCGTTTCCATTTGATTCCATTTGATTCCATTTGTTTCCATTTGTTTCCATTTGTTTCCTAAATAACGAAAACATCGAACTAAAACATAATTTCAATAAAAACGTTATGGTAACAAAAACATCAAAGAAAAACACATTTCAAAGCACTATGCAGTAAATCTATTTTCCTAAAAAAAGCACCGAAAAAGTAATTTTTATAACTTCGTAATAAATATGAAATTTGGACATTTATTTTTGTCCAAATTTCTATAACTTCGTAAAAAAATCAAAAGAGAATCCAAAACAGGTTTTTATACGATTATTATAAAATCCCCATGTCATTCTAAATACTGAAGGTGTATACATCATACAAGGTTAATAATGTATAATAATAAAATTGAAATATAAAAATATGATATACTATAAACAAAGATGTCTATTGACCGCCTAGCAAAGAAAAACTCACATCCAAGGGACGCATTTATTAGTTTTGATGAAGGACCTCATATATATACAATTCACGGTGATACATCTTACACATCTGTAACAACATGGAATCACACACATTTTCCGAAATTTGACGCTAATAAAATTATAAATAATATTCTAAGAAGTTCAAAGATGAAAGACCCGGAATATAAATATTATGGACAAACACGTACGGATATTTTAAAGATGTGGGATGATAATCGAGATTCTGCTGCAAACGCAGGAACACAAACACATTTGAACATCGAACAGTATTATAACGATATGGATGTTAGAGATAACAGTATTGAATACAAGTATTTCCAAAATTTCTTGAAAGCATACCCAAACTTGAAGGCATATCGAACAGAATGGTGTGTGTACCACGAAGAGATGAAATTATCGGGTTCAATAGACATGCTTTTCAAGGACGAAAATACAGGTGAATTCAAGATTTACGATTGGAAGCGTTCAAAGGGAATTGAATATGAAAACTACTTTGGAAAGACTGCAATTACACCGTGTATTTCATATATGCCAGATACGAATTTCTGGCACTATTCACTACAATTAAATGTGTATAGGCGAATTTTGAAGGAAAAGTATGATGTTGATGTAACCGAACTGGCACTTGTTGTACTTCATCCAGATAATTATAGTAAAGATTATGAAGTGGTGGAAGTACCGATATTAGACGAGGATTTGAATCGATTATGGGAATATAGAAAGGAGCAACTAAGTAAATAGATATGTATAAATAGATATGTATAAATAATAATAATATAAAATTATCAGTTTTAGATATAGTAAATGATAGTATATACAGTAAGTCATGCTCCGTTATTGATATTATTTTTTTATTATATATATCGTCGCTATTACAGTGTTGTTTTGGAAATAGAAGAAATTATAGATCCAATAAAAGAATATATAAATAATAGTAAAGAAGAATTTTTAAAGACATACGATAACAGCGATACAAATATGAGTGAGAATATAGAACCTATATTCTATAATAAAAAAGATTATACGGCTTTTATGAAAACCGATAAGAATGAGATAGAGACATTATGGAAAACCCGGATATTACAAGAAAATACTCCCAAAGGGTCTATCGTTATGTTTTATGATGCCTATAAACAAGCTTTTACATATTATACAGACGACCCATCAATGCCCGTAACAATTTTGAACGCAGTAGCAATGAAATACGTTATGAGATTCAGTTGTAGAGATTTCTATCATGACGAACAAACATTTAAAGTTAAAAAAGAAAATACAGATAATAAAAAACAAAAAAAGAACGAGGAAGATTATCAGGAAGATGAATTCATAGAAAATACATATATTTCTCCATTAATAAAGATACATAACGAAAAGGAAGAAACCACCGAAACAAAAAACTTGAAAACTTTATCGAATAATGCAGCGTTTGTAAGGTTAAAGTCATACAACAACACGAATTATGATGATAATAATGAAAAGAATGTTCAAAATAAGAAACTACCACAAGATAAAAATGTAAACAAATTTGTATCACTCGGAAAAATGTATAATTGTCATACATTACAAAATAATAAACCGCAACTAAAACCCGATGAAAATACAAAATACGATGAAATGTTTAAACCATTAGTAATATCAAAAGTTTCATTTGAAGTTACTCCAGAAACAGATGTTATAAAAACGAATTTGTCTTATAAGGATTTTAAATTATCAAAACAAGACTAAGCGTGTTTTCTACTCCATTCAATGAATCCAATACTCTTCTCAATAGAGAATGACGACTGTAGCTGTGACTTAGCAATAACATATGCTTTTAACTCAATCACAGTAAGCGATTCAATATATCTTCGAACCTTATCATCTATTTTATTTGAAGTTTCCATTGTAAATTATACAAATAATAACATTTATATAATTTAATTCAATTTTAGGTTTATGTTCTATATAAAAGTTAGTCTTATACTATATCTATAATATATGACATCACAACCAAATACATATTACTACTTGGAAGGATATTATTATACATATAACGCAAGTGGTGGTTATATTGGCGAGGAAGGGGCACCTGCGATTCGATACGATTTAAACGAATTATTTAATAAGTATGATTTAACTGACGCAGTACAAGTTTTATACGATGTAAAAACATTTAATGCTAAAATCGGTCTAATAAAGGACGCATCGAATGTCAATATAATAGACACGTCATTTAATGATGCTTCTGATAATTTTCCATTAGATGAAATAAATATAAGCGTTGACGACTTTGTAAATGGAATGGAAGTAAATCAAGTTATTTCAGTCGGACGATTAAATACTTTATATGACGAATTTGCAGATTTTGTGCAACTATATTTTAGCGGTCCAACTGGATTTTCCACTTTATTTAGCGACACTAGTGATTATGTTATAAATGAAGGAGTTTTCGATGCGAGTGCCTTCCTCCATATAATTACAGAAAAACCAATGGACTCGACTGGTGCATACGTAAGCAGTATGTCTGGAATAATAACAATTAATCACGTGAATGAATTATTGAAAACATCGTGTGTATTGAATGTCTTTGGGAATCGTGACCCAAGTAACAATCCACTGGTAGAAGAAGGTTTTTTATCAGGTGACTTAATTTTTATACCAAATGGATTACAAATAACATTGAATACACGTATAGATACAGAAAGTTTTCTTCCTCTTAATACATTAGTAGGTATAGAGAGAATCCAATCATTATTACAAGACCACGATTACACATCACCCAACCAATTATTTTCATCTATAAGTAATGCTACTACAACAAATATTAGTCGTCAAACGAATATACCGTTATTGATACGTCTGGCTAACTTGCCTTCGGAAAATGTTAATTCTTACATGGAACCGTCAAATAATATTATAACGACAGACCCATATCATTGGGTTAACCGCGGATTTCAACAAGGTAATCGTTTTTGGACCGCAGTAGCTTTATCATCTAACGGACAATACCAAACGGCGTTGGAATATAATGGGGGAATATATCGTTCGGATAATTATGGTGTAAATTGGACAGATGTTTCGCCTGTCGGTTACGCAACATCAAAATGGAGCGGTATTAGTATATCAGATACAGGACAATATCAAACCGCACTTGCTTACGGAACTAATATATTTATATCATACGACTACGGCGTAACCTGGTCAACAACTGGTGATATTCTAGAATGGGCGTCGATTGATATAAATTCTTCTGCTCAATACCAAACGGCGGTTAGCACAAATGGTTTTATATATTGTTCCGATAACTCAGGCGTAACATGGAACACACCCATTCCTGAAATAGGACGTAAAGATTGGCGTTCAATATCACTATCATTCACTGGTCAGTATCAAACAGCATTATCTTTCAACGATGCTATATATAAATCAAGTAATTACGGCGTAAACTGGACCAAGATATTAAGTCTTAGTGTTCCTTGGTCGTCAGTATCACTATCGTCAACGGGTGAATATCAAACTGCGTGTGTCGATAACGGAGGCGTATATTTATCCTCGAATTACGGAAATACTTGGATATTACAAAGCAGTTTGGGTGAGCAGTTATGGACTAATGTAGCAATAAGCGGAACAGGTCAATATCAAACACTTCTTTCTCGATATGATAATATATATATGAGTACGGATTATGGTGTCACTTGGAATACAAGCACGAATGATATAAATTATAAACATTGGAGTTGTGTCGCCATATCATTTGGCGGTAATTATCAAACGGCGGTAGTTTGGGAAGGTAGTATATACTTGTCGAAGTTGTTTTGAAATCACTCAATTGTTTAGCGAGTAATAATATATAAATATGTTATATAATGTCTATTGCTACATTGAAAAGAAAAACAGCCGCCAAATACAATAATTCCAGTGTAGGTCAAGAACATTTTTCACTGAATGGAACTCGCCGTAGTCAGGGTTATGTAGGTCAGGGTAATCGAGGTCGATATTTATCAAGAACATTAATGAGAGATGGCGCGGCGAAAGGACACGGTGGATGCTGTGGAACATACGATTCCAAAATGTTATCTACTGGAATATGCTGTTTAAACGACACAGACGTTATAAAATTATCTTCTATGAATAATCTTGGACAATTAATGACGCGTTATAAATGGATCAATAGTGGAAAAGGGACAGTAAAAGTCGACTCGAATCAAGATACGTATTCATCTAATAGTTATACTAATAAGCTTCGTAATAGTAAAATTTACGAAGCAGAGACTTGTTTAGAACCTTCAGTCAAACCACCAGTATGTAAACCCGACGTTCCAATGTCTAGAAATACACTTGCTTGTAATATGACAAAGGATATAACAAGAATCGAAGGAGGGACAGCTATGGATAGTAGTCTATACATACTTGGATTAGCTAAGAAATGCACGTCAAATGACCCGAATCCAGTAAGTAGTACAACATGTGGACCGTTACCTGGAAACTAGAAAAATATAATACTAATATTTTATTATATTTTACGAATATTCGATAATTATTTATAAGAACTTATAAAGGTAAGAACTTAGCAAGGGTATCTGTATATTTCGCGTTAACTCCATTATGCATATTAGCAAGACGAATAACAAGTGGAACTTGGACAGTACGTCTAATAGAAGTTCTAAGAACTTCATCTTCCAAAGAGAAAGTACCTTCAATTCCAGGAGCAGCTGAACCTTGAACTCCTCCGAGTAAAATATTACCAGATGCGTCTGAACCGAAATTTTGGAATGTAGATTTTTGCGATGTTTTGAGTGCGGTTGTATTCAAAGGTCCAATATTATTAATAGGCATAAACGCCTCTGCAGCAATTTTAACTTCAACTTTCATTCTAATACCGGAACGAACGAATATTAAATCATTCGCCATAAACCCATCTCCAACACCAAAATTATATTGATATTCAGGGTCGATTGATGTACTGGTAAGAGACTTAATGTAAGCATTACCTGATGGGTCACTACTATCGGCTACCAAATTATCGAATGTACCGTGATTCACAAGTATACCACCCATATTAGCGTGTAAACTACATATGTAAAATAATTTACCGATAGTTCCAGGAATAAGATCGGTTGTATTCAAATTGAGGTTGCTGTTGATCTGAACATCAATATACGTGTATGCAATACCACCAACAGTCTCGTTACTTTCGACAACTGTAACCGATACGTCAACTGTATCCATATTAATACCGCCTGGAGTGTCTACAATCTTAAATGGATGAAGAGCGTAAGACGCAGCTGTTTGTCTAAATCGGTAGTTATAAATAGATGAACCACTTTCAGTAAGACCAATAGTTGGTTGTCTGATATTATTTATATAGAATTTATTTTCAATAGCTTCATTGGAACAAACATCAACAACGGTAACATCGTATATAGATGCAGGATTTTGAACAGTGCTTTCGATACCATCCGGATGACGATTGCCGAAAATATTACTATCGACTACGAAACGTAATGATTTAACAATATTATTAATAGTAATAGAACCACTAATATCAGCATTATAATAAAACTCTCCTTCATCCGAATTATTAGAAAATACTGGATTTCCACAAGAGTCTACACTCCATGTACCACTATGAGACGCATCAGTAATAAGGTTAAATAATTTACTCTCATCGAATCCTTCACTAATCTCGAAGGTTCCCGCAGACTCGAATAAAGAAGCAAAACCACCAGCATACCCGAAATATTGTTTCACGTAATCATCAAAATCATCATATAGTGTAGCTAATACACCAACAGATAGAATGGACATGTTACCTCCATTAGAAATATCTGTTGAAAATTCGAGTGCATTAATACTAATACTATCGACTTGATTGTCTAATGAATCTGAAAAAAATTGTGTCTTACGGTCATAAGAAGTATTAAGTGTAGTGTAAGGGTACAACCAATTATCGGAACCATCTCTGTTTAACACAGCAGTATTAGAACTTAAGTCTTTCATCACACCGAGTTTCTGATTAAATAGACGAACATCCATCATTACTTGAACGCAATTGGTAAGATCGAATAATTCCAAATTAGATTGTGCGGCACGGTCTACTTTAGCGATACCCTCTGCTAAATGGAAACCTCCACACGCATCGAAAGCGTAAAATGAACCTTGGTATAAAGGAAGCTCTGGTAAGAGAGGATTACTAGAAGTAGGAAATGTAGTTGGGGGAGCTTCGGACATTCTTATGTATATAATTGCTTTAGATATTAAATTAAATATCGTATAACATTTTAAAATTTAATGCGAACGAATAATTGGCGTTATTAATATTTAATGGTCGACCGTGGTCGTCAAATAATCTTACCCTTAACCTTTGTATATCGACTGGTCCATAATATTCACGCGGGACAGTTACTAAATTATAATTATTTTCCATCATTACCTCGAAATTATCTGCTTCTAAAGATATACGCGCAAGAGTATTTTGGTCAACATTTCGTTCATGAAACGAACTGAAAAATACTTTATTAACGCTCCTCTGGAAATCGTCTATAGATATATAAATATACCTCATAATATTCATATCAATAGTTGTTTCTCCTGTATAAGTAGTTGCCCCGAAATATTTTTCTTGTGAGAACCCCAAATTCCATCCAAGTTTTGTTGTAAAATGTTCTAAATCATCTTGCCCTTGAATATTCTTCTTAAAGTCTAAACCGATGGAATTCACAGCAGACGCCTGTACCCCAGTTGCTTCTATAGTTACTTTAGCAGTACCACTCCTATTATCATTTACATCCAAAGATAATTGGATGTATGAAAAAATATTATCAGGTTCCAACATATTACCGCTCGCATCTAGTGGTTTGAGCGTCGAATTTATCCTATCGATAAGGTCAAATGAACTATAATTACCATCCGGTATAGTAACAATTATTTCATATTGTTCTATCGGACCTCCAATATAATATTGTGTATTCACGTATAAATATAAAAAATTATTCCCATATGCTCCCGAGATTTTATAAAACGAAATAGGGAATTCTAACGCAGCTAATTGCATTGATACTACCTTATTTAGTTTGGACGGTAAAGTAATAACAAAATCGGTTGGGTCGGTTGTTTGATAATTATTTCTAAAACGCGTATCAACAGAGACACATTTCGTTATTACGCGTTTATTAAGTGGGTTTAAAATTCCTGAGTAAAACTCACTCGGATATGAATAATTGTATTCACGGACGGGACGTTTCGTTATCTCATCGTCTACTCGTGAATGAAATGGTAGGTCAGAAGTAGGTATATCGATCGGGTCCAGACGGTGATTTTTTGGTATTCCAGAAGGTGGTTGTTGATATTCAATTTGGTCTTTTGAATTACCTTTGTTTCTTTCGTTACTCGGTTGTGGTTCTGCAGCTGAATTACCAAATTTCGTGTATAGTAACCATCGTTTTGCTTGTTTTAGAAATTCAATGAGATCACGTTGTAATTTTATATCTACATGACCGCTAGATAAAAGTGTTTCGCGAATCTCATATTCTTTTAACTCTACATCACTTGGTGTATATACATCCGGTTCTAATCTGAAAAACGTTTCCAGATCACGAATACTATAATTATTAATATCCAAGTCCATACTCATTTCGGTTTATATTATAATACTAAATTTCTTATAAGTATATTTATATGAAATTTAGTTATTCTTAAGGATTTTCTAATGCGTATTCCTTTTTCTTTTCACTTGATAAATTAGTAAAATAGTTAGTTTTTTCTTTATATTCCTTAACCATTTGTTTGTGTTTATCTTTATTCTTTTCATAATATATTTTATTTTGTATAGGAGAAGTATATTTTTTAAGATGTTCTTTTGTTTGAGATAATTCTTCCTTTGTTTGGTGTAACTCTTCTTCTAATAATTTATTTTTGGTTATAATTTCATCAATATTCATAATTAGTATAATATGATAATAATTTTTTATATTATTATCATATTATTATTTCAAAATAAACGGCGTTTTAAATTACCAAGGGTGTAATATAATCTGTATTTATTATTATTCAAACATATTATGAGCGTTCAATATATTCATTATATTTGCTATGTCAAGTTCCAATTTATCGATGGACGCCTGTTTTGAATTTAATTGTTCTTGTTGCATGGTTACTAATAATTTCGTAGCTTGTAACTGTTTATCCACCTCACATGTTGCGGATGATACTAACGCTAGAATACAATCATTATTAATAAGATGGAAATCATTTACTCTACTTCCGTAAACATATATATATTCAGTTACAATACCCTGATAAATTGCCAAGGTAATATTTCCAGATACGTCTATATCGGGCATAAAAACGTGACTTCCGTCTTCATTGTATGTGTTTTTATAAATGAAATTTCCCGTTGTGTCATATATAATAGTTCCTGATATATCAAATATATTCGTGGTTGTGTTCTCGTTTTGTTTATAGTAAACTACACCTTCATTTGATATTATTCTTCTCAAAATACATCCAGAATTGTCTACAGATATAATTGCACTCTCTCTTATAGTTGCTGTGAAACTATTATTACTTATACCTTCTATATAAATAGCATCACGTCTATATCTATTATTATTTATAATTTCCATTTTCAAACCGCTCACGTCATGATAATTTAAAGAAATGTCAGTAAATGTTTTTGAACCGAATGTAACTATATTTGATTGACGATTGTATAAACATATTTCATAAATATTGGGTATTATTTCATCTCGCATATGTACTGCACAAGGGAGAACATCATTAACATTCTGTGCGATAAACCCATATAAACTGTTGCTGTTACGATTCGTGTCAATATAATTATAGTATGATGGTTCTAATAATCGTAATTTAGATAATGACGATTCATCACATAATTCGGTAATGTTTTTCTTAATTCGCGAGTCAGATGATACCACAAACGCAGTTGCTTGAACGTTTCCTGCCGTTGCTATTATGTTTCCAGCACTTGATGTAATACCAGTTCCTGCTATTATTGTTGTACCAACATTAAGAGATGTACCTGTATTAAGAGATGTACCTGTATTAATAGATGTACCTGCTGTTATAGTTGTATCAGCATGTATGGTAGTTGTTGTTGTGATTGAACCTGTGTTTTGTATTCCCATTGTTGTTATAGGTGATGATACTGTAAGTGAATCTGTTGATATTACCCCTGTATTTGTAATACCATTTGTAGTTGAAGCGCCTGAAACAACCAATGTTCCGGTTCCACATACGGTTGTATTCGATATTGATGTAGAAGTTAACCCACCATTTATCGTCGCCGTCACAACGTTTATCCCTCCTGTTGTTGCTATTATGTTACCGGCAGTTGCTACGATATTTCCCGCTGTTACTGTAATACCAGTTCCTGCGTTTAAAGTGGTTGTAAGATTTGCTGATAATGCTGTAATTGAACCAGCAGTTACTATTACATTTCCAGCAGTTGCTACTATATTTCCAGATGTTGCTACTATATTCCCAGCGGTTACGAATATATTTCCAGCAGTTACTGTAACTCCTGTTCCTGCCGTTAAAGTTGTTGTTGTTGTAATTGCGCCTGTATTTGCTATTCCCGTCGTGCTTGTGCCCCCTGTAACATTAAGAGTTCCTGTCCCGATCGCACCGACATTTGTTATTCCAGTTGTGTTTGAAACTCCGACAACGTTTAGTATTCCTGTTGATAGTATACCCGTGTTTGTTATTCCCATAGTAGTCGTCGCCAATGAAACCGCAAGTGTTTCAGTCGTTATAGGACCTGTGTTTGTTATAGGACCTGTATTTACAAATCCATTAGATGTTAATGGTCCTATTATATTAGCGGCTGCTGCCGATATTGTTCCTGCTGTTGCTATCGGTCCAGTGGTTGATAATGTAGTTGATGATATACTACCCGTATTTGTAATTCCAGTAGTTGTTGTTGCTCCAGCAACTGAGAGTGTTCCTGTAGAAATAATACCACCGCCTGTATTGGTGTTGAATTCTATTATATTCGCCCGTGCCTTTAGCGCCGTAATGTCATTATCAGTTAATATGATTGCTGTCTCAATTTCGTTAATGTTCGTTTCCAGTCCCAAAAAATTTGTTTCAGCAGTTACTATCCATGATTCCAATTCTGCTATACTCGATTCATATAAACTTACTCCATTAGATTTTACTTCATTTTCTAATGAATATACTAGGGAGTTCACCAATTTGGACCTTCTCACAGACTTTGTTAAAACATTAGTATTACTTGATATTATATAAACATATTGTCCTGTAGAAGATATGGCGATTCCTTTACAATATTCATTTTCATTGTTCACTGACGACCAGACTAAACCGTAATTATTCGACATTAATATACCACTTGCGTCTGTTCCTATCAATTGATATTTACCGGAAGATGATGCGCTTATAACATTTACGCCAGAAATATCAATGACTATATTAGAAACGTCGACGGCAGGTAACCATTCATTACCCGTCCAATGAGTACCACTCGCGACTGAATAATTGATACCGTTTCCTCCTATTATAGTTTGAAAGTTTCCGTCCGATGACATTGTCATATCAATCGCATTCAAACTGATGTCGCCTGGTGATACAACCCAAGTCACACCAAAGTCATAACTTCTATATATGTGTAGTTCGCTGGCTACCGTTTGTAAATCTCCCTTTGACGTCATTGATATTGTCTTCCAATCATCTATTGGAGCATCAGATGGAACCCATGTTATACCGTAATCGTGAGAGTAATATATTCTTTCACCATTTACACTTGCTGAATTATATTGACCCGTTGCAGAATTTGTTATGTCGCTCCAATTATGCGTTGGTGCGTCACTTACCGACCAATTTACCCCATAATCTATAGAATACATAATTCCACCATTTTGAATACAAACCAATTGATGTTTACCGTTCGCCGAAATTGTTATTTGTTTCCAGTTAGCGTTGGGAGCATTATTTGACTGTGACCAAGTTGTCCCAAAATCTGCTGTATTATATATTACTCCTCCAGTAACTGTAACTGAACAATATTTACCAGATGATGAAGTAGCAATTGAATTATAATTGCGGTTGTTAAGAGACACGTCCATCCAATTTATACCGAATGATTCGAAATCAGGAGGCATTGATATTATATTACCTTCAACATTAATTGAATTAACTCCGAATACGTCAACATTACCAAAATCCCATTCATTATTTTTAACAATTGTTTGTTTCCCTAAATACAAAGTGGGCATTGACTTATGTTTATATGTTTTATAGAGAGTTCTATTTGATTCTTAATGTAATTATACTTCACGTTAAGAATTATCCCACCTGTGCTAGCCATCTTCCTTCATTTGATGTTATGTTCACGATATACATTAAATATACCGTTCGATTTGCGTCTATCTCTATTTCAAAGCTTCCATTTGGGGCATATAAATTGTTATAAATTTGATTCGTATTATCATTCGAATTCAATACCAATAGTTCTTCTGAAACGTTAATAATTAATATCACCTTTCCATCTTCTGGATTTGCTGGTAACGTCAAATTTGATAGTGATTCGACAATTAAAAACGAATCGTTTTGTTTTATTTGATAAAAAAATTGGTTAATACGTAAAGGAAGACCTGTTATATTAAACCTGCGACTCATCGTTAATAAGATAGTATTAGAAAATATGGGTACTGTATATATATGTCTTCGGGTGATTATACCAAATTAAGAAAATTTAGACAGTTGAAAGGGTTTAATCCATTTAATTCGTCTGGTGTTAACACACAAAATAATATGATTGAGAGTGTGACTAATAGTACATATTCACGTAGTCTTTTCGATATACCATTATATGGTCCTTGTACATATACATTAAACGGCACTTGTGATGGTTCAACCGGTGAAAACGATAATATTAATTATAATGGTATTCAAGGGGCGCCTGTAAGTAGTGTGTGTATTCAAGGTGAAAATATACCTTATTACCCAGCTGGAGCAAATACGATGGGTCGCACAGGTCCAACAGGTCCATTTGGTCCAACGGGTTCAGGTGGACCGGGCCCAGAAGGACCACCCGGGTTATCACTTGAATACAATCTATTTCTACAACCCAGTTCAACTACCATACCTGACGCATCTGGAGTTATGGTAGAAGATCCAAGTATGAATATATCGCAAAAAATATTATCCTATACATTTGGTTCGAATGAGACTACGCCAGTAGAAATGATTTCATTTACTACTCAATTCTCGACGCTATCTACTACATCTGTAGCACAAGGTTTATGGGACTTACATTTATATGCTGGTGTAAATCAATCATCCAATGATGTTGTTTTTTTTATGAAAATATACGTTTTAGACCAATCTGATAATGAGGTTATTATTATTGATGGTGAATCATCCCCTTCCTTGATAACCGGATTTGTACCTAATAACCGCTATGTTAATTCCCTGTATTTCCCGTTTTACTCGTTTCCTGATTATGAAAGTAATATTCGTATTCGTATATATGTAAAACAGTATAAAAGTAATAGCAGTCAAGCACAGAGTGTTCATCTTTATTTTAATACTTCTACGCTTTCCTATTTAAGAACGACTTTGGCAAACCAGATTTTACCAAAAGGTCCAACCGGACCAATTGGACCAATCGGTTATACCGGACAACCAGGAATAGACGGTTCTGCTTCGAATACTGGTGCGACAGGTGCGACTGGATACACTGGACCGCAAGGGTTAATTGGTTATACTGGACCACAAGGTATTATCGGTCCAACCGGACCCTATAATCCAGGTATTGCTGGTAGTATATTGTTCTATTCTGATTTTACGGGGTCAAGTGTGGTAAATGATTGGGGTAGTTTGAAAATATATACAACTCATAATTATCTACAAAATTTAAACAACCGTATTGTAGCCGAACCTTCAGCCGTTAATGTAATTTGGACTGGTAGTAACTGGTTACCTAGTGATGAGACCCCTATTATCGACGAAAATATTGGTTCGTATGTTACAAAATTGGTTGTTCCTAGTGGCGTGCCTGGTTTTTTAGTGGTTGAAATTACTGTTAACTCCAGTGATAATACGAACGGAACTTCAATAATGATTGTAACCCGTAGTGGAATAATTGTGTATAAAAGACGTGTTAATTCTGCTTATGCTACATTGGTATCTTATACAATAAAACACTTTTGGAATCAGTTTCAGGTAGGTGACGTTATTACTTTCAAAACATATCAAGGAAACACTATTATCGATAATAATACACCAATTATCGAAGATTTCGCAGAGACTAATTTTTTATCAGCACCTTTATCTAATGGATTAAAAATATATGCTATGATTAATATTTAACTAGTATCGCACATAAGAGCGTCTACTTTTTGGTTCGGGTTGAACCTTTTTTTTCACCTTTCTCTTGTTTTTTTTTGTTGTATTGTTAGTTATATTGTTAGTTACATTGTTCCACATAGATGATAACATACTAAATAATCCTAATACATTTGTATTGCTGGATGATTGTGATAACTGTGACGATAATACTGAGGATGACGATATTTCATCGTTGCCGAAAATAAGGAGTGTTAATTTATTAATGTACTCACTTCTTTCATTACCGTTTATTGGTGCTATTTCATTTCTCTTATTTAATGTTACGTTACATGACAAATCAATTATATCTAGATTAATGAGATCTATTCCTAAGTTTTTCATAATTTTTTCCACTCGTTTTAATACCGCTTCTAATGTAATTTCTATACTATCTGTTGTTCTTAATTTTGCCGTTGCAAATGGTTCATTGTTGTCATTTGTTTGATCCCAATTATATAATACATCAATTGGTTCGCGGCCATAAATATATAATATCATTCTATTATCTTTGAGGTTTATATTATTTCTTACCTTAGTTCCGTCGTCAAATTTTCCAAATTCGCTCTTTGAAATTTCGAATGTTTTTACAGGCATATCATCACCTTTTACTTTAGAAGCAATACGGAATAGTTCATCAGAATTGTCCAAGAATTCTGTGATTAACATTTTATCTAAATAATGCATCCCAGTATCTTTTTCTGATTCCAATATGCCTCGTAACATCGGTGCGTTATTTCGTCGATTGTCTTTACAAGCCAGACTGTCACAACATCCATATAAGTCGTAAGCACGTAGATCTTTCTTAAAACTTTTTAATTGTCTAAGACCATATTGATTCGTTTTATTCTTCTGGTATTCTTTATGAATCATATTAGGCACTGTTTGGTTTAAATAATTGACTATTCCCATTCCAGATGCATACATAATCCTTGTATTACACGGTAATTTAAATGTTTCGGGACCTGCTAAATAATTATCTGGTATAGTCCATTTACCGTGAGTTGTAATTAGTAATTTTGGTACTAAGTCATATGAAGGTTTATTCATATTATATATATATACGGGTATATATATATAATATGAATAAACCTTCATATTATATATATATACCCGTATATATATAATATGCCTTACGCTTTACGTAAGATGCGAAATCAAAATTGTTATAAGGTATTCAATAAAAATACAAAAAAGATTTTTTCAAAATGTACAACTCGTGTAAAAGCACAGAAGCAATTGCGTTTATTACGTGGTATTAAAAACAACAAGACATTTAGAAATAAATTAAACCAGCGAAGAATTCAATCCGCATAGTCGATTTATATTATTCGTGGTCAATTACTGTTAATTATATCGTTAAAAAGCGATAATATACTTAAATGTATATTATTTAATGGTGTAAAATACATCTTTTTTCATTAATCAGTGTAATATATATTATAATGTCATATAAGTATATAATGGGAACTTTCAGTAAAGTTAAAAATACCAGAAGAACACAGAGTAGAAAGAAGAAATGTAATAGCGTTAGTAATAAGTCGAAATCAAGAACAATGGGAGGTGCGAGAAAACGTTGTCGTGTAGGAACAAGACGTAATAAGAAAGGAAAGTGTGTAGCGTATGTTAAGAAACCAAAGAAGGAGAAGGAGAAGGAGAAGGTAACAAAATACAATCGTACAAAACATTTAACCGATGAAGATTTCGATTCTGATAAATATGGGTCGTCTAGAGATGATTGGAGTTATAATCGACACCCATCTCCTAGTTACTGACGAGATTAATAGTTAGGACCACGATAGATTTCAATAGTGATGACCATCATCGAAAGTTTGAATTATCGCGCTGTTATATTCTTTATGTAAATCGTTTAAATATTTGTTTATATGTATTGTTAAACTACTTATGAACATTCCATCAGATGAACAGCAATTTGTTATAGATAAATTAAAAGAAGGTTATAATGTAATATGTAGTGCTGTTGCTGGTTCGGGTAAATCCAGCACTATTCTAGCAGCAGCCAAACAATTCCCCACTAAAAAAATTATACAACTCACTTATAATTCAGAACTACGCGCTGAAAATATGGAAAAGGTAAAGGTAATGGGGTTAGATAATATAGATGTTCATACATTTCATAGTTTGGGTTTCCATTATTATTCGAAAGATTGTAATACAGATGCAGGTATTCGTAAGGTCGTACGGAATGATATGAAACCCGTACGTAATATTTTGAATTATGATATGTGTATGTTAGATGAATACCAAGATAATACAAATTTATATTATCGTTTGATTAAAAAGTTCTTAGAAGATGCTGGTAATCCTATTCAATTGTTGATACTCGGTGATGTTAGACAGTCTTTGTACGAATTCAAGGGTTCAGATTCACGTTTTCTGACTATGGGTGATAAAGTTTGGACTGAATTCCCTTTTTTAAAAGATGCACGCTTCGTTCATTGTAGTCTGCAAATGTCGTATCGTATTACAGACCAAATTTCTTCGTTTGTTAATAAGACGTTGTTGGATGAAGAATTGATGTTATCTTGTAAATCTGGAGAACCAGTTACCTATTATAGAGGTTCTCCGAATAACACTGGTAAATACATTGTCTATGTTATAAAACAATTATTGAGTGCTGGTGTAAAACCGAATGATATATTCGTTCTGACAGCGTCCGTTAAATGCACTGTCGTGAAAAGCATCGAAAATGCACTTGTAATTAACGACGTTCCATGTTACGTTCCCACATTTGATATTGGTAAATTAGATAAAAGAATTATTAATGGTAAAGTTGTGTTCTCTACCTTTCATTCGTCCAAAGGACGACAAAGGCCTTATGTATTTGTTCTTGGTTTTGATAATGACTATTATAAGCGTTTCGCACGCAATCAATTAGATACAATGATATGTCCCAATGTGTTTTATGTGGCATCAACTCGCGCATCTTGTAAACTGACAGTTTTTGAATTCGATAACAATAAATACTCTAGACCATTGGATTTCTTAAAAATGAATCATCACGAGATGGGACGTTCAGATTTTATAGATTTCAAGGGTATTCCTCGAAAGTATTTCGACTTGGAAGATGAAGCTAAAGACGAGGATATAATAAAAACAAAACGTGTTCGTGTGAGTGACATTGTAAATTTCATACCAGAATCAATTATAGAAGAAATATCGCCTCTAATTGACCAATTTTTTAAACCAGGTTCTCTTAAAAACTATTTGATAGATGAATTGGAAATACCAAATGTCATACAAACACGTAATGGTTTATTTGAAGGAGTTAGTGATTTGAACGGTGTCGCCATTCCTTGTATGTTATACGACCAGTTATATAACGAGTATTGTCCCGAAAAAGATAACCCAGGTAACACACTTTTTAACAGAATTCATATGCTATTATTAGAATCTGACGAGAAAGATTATACTTATATAAGAGGGTTGGTGGATAAACTACCAAATCCTTGTAAAACAATAGAAGATTATCTTTTATTATCTAATGTTCTCTCATCAATCGAAGAGAACCTGAATTATAGATTGAAACAAATCGATGAAAACGACTATAAATGGCTTACATTTGAACTGATTGAAACGTGTATGGACCGTTATAGACAAGTTATTATCGGTGAAATAGACGCAGATTCTCCATTCGAAGCAGAAAAATATATAATATCTCCTTCGATGATAGGAGAACAGGACAAATTAAACAGTGTTTTATCTTGTTATTTCGTTAATATCCGGTTTGAATTTTCTGGAATATTGGATTTGATGACTAAATCTTCTGTTTTTGAATTTAAATGTACAGGTTCTCTAACATTGGAACATAAGATTCAATTAGTTTTTTATGCTTGGGTGTATAAGGTTATTCATAGAGAACCTCGTGAATTCAAGTTATATAATGTTAAAACGAATGAACTAATGGTATTAGATTGTGAACTGGAACAGCTAACCTTTATCATGGTTTCATTATTAAAGGGTAAATACGAAGAACAAGTACGTAAAACGGATGAAGAGTTTTTACTAGAAAATAAGATCATATAGATATTTACAAATATTTATATGACTGAAAATATTATCAAATTGATAAGTAGAACTATATTATGGTATTTTTTTTTATCAGTATTCATCTTTACTTATCAAGACAATTTAAATTTATTATTAAATATCTTTCTCACTGTTCCGTATGTCTTTGATACGTCGTGTAAACATTCATTTGCGTAATCTCTTATGCGAGGTATTTCACCCATAATTGTATCGAATTCTATTATACTTTCGTCGCTTAATAATTCATAAGAAGTTTCCATATTCGTTATCTTGTCATAGTATCTGTTTAAAATATCTGCAACTGTGTTTTGAACCACGTTCAAAATATCATATAGTTCGCGTTTAACAATCGTTTTCTTTTCCATTCGCTGTAAACTGATCTTAAACTCATTTTCGTCTATAAATTTTCGCAAATATGATACTCGTAAACCTTGATGGTTTAAAACATGGTCTACTTGATATCGCGGAAGTAAATCATAACGATTATGAGATATCATTTGACATATATCAGTAATATACTTAACTTGACTATTCGGCATTACTCGTATTCTCATTTCGCTTACTAATCTGTTAGTAAAATAATGATTAATTTCATTACCACACGCAATATCTTCTGGATTCCTTTGTATATTACCTCCCATACGACGCATTAATTCATAATAATGTGGATTATGTATATGTGTTTCTAACCGTCCAGTTCTCCAACTAAACGCAGTATGACACATCGTACAAAACATTTGGTCGCAACCATCTATCTTATGTATACCAGTTCCGCAAGTTGGACACGTTTTGGTGTCTTGATTCAACAAATCAGCAGTTGCTACATTTTCTGGATTGCATGTGTGTTCTATTTCCTTACTTGTACCTATTACCTCGTGACATTTATTACAAGTAAATTTTTCACAAATACCACATTTCCATTGGGTGCTAAGGAAACCTCGACATTCAGAATCCGGACAAGCGCGAACAAACTCGCGCCTTATGTTTGTACTAGAAGTAAGAGTTAATGATACTTTATCACGAGACAGACGTCGAGCTTCGACACTCAATACTCTTATTTGTTCATATACGTTATTTATTTGATTGGTAATACGTTCTGTTTCTATTTGGCGCTCTACAATCGGTTGTGTTGCTGGTAATAATGCCCTTTGTTCGTCTAGTAGTATTTTCTCTCGATGACTCTTATATGTTGTAGTCATAAATTTTTTCGTGAAATTTGCTGCTATAAACGTGCGATTCCACTCTTTACGACACGTTGTATTCATACAGCGTGGTATTGTATCACCTGTAATCCATACCTCACAACAAGAACGGCAAGCATTATATTCACAATACCCACATGTTATAGGAAACCTATTAGAACGATTGTATTTTTCTGCGCAAATTCCACATTCTGTAGACATTGAAGTTGTTCTAGTTATATTACTATACGCATAATTATTAAGTCGTTTTTATATAATAATTATTATTATATTTCCTTTGTATGTCTTATACCATTATACGAGTTAGTATTATATAAGTGTAATCATACCTTATTTTATTGTAATATGAAAATTATTATATATATATAGATATATATGTATAAGTTATTATTCGTATGTGGGTTCAACACGCATTATACGCAAAACCAAAACGATACGTATTTTGTAATTAAGCAATTATTAAACGCTTCACAATATAAAGTTGATTTCTTCACATATACCACAGATGAGCGAATTATTGATGTATATAAACGATTGAATGCTTTAACACAATCATATGATATAATTATAGGACATTCAATGGGTGGAGGGTTAATATATCGCATGATGTGCGATAAGCTATTACTAGAAAGTCAAAAAGTAATATTACTAATGCCTTTTGTTTATGCATCACAATGGCAAAAGATGCTTACTAACATTCCTTTGATTGATAAAATATATATACCGAGTTCACTTTTATTTCCGTCATCTAAATTGTTTGATCTGGGTAATATGTTGAATAATAATAATACTCTTATACAATTACATCAAGTTGTAGATATGATACAATGGATGCCAGAAATAGATAATTTACCCGATACTATAAATAATAATAAAAATGTAAGTGTAATATTTGGAAAAAATGACGAAATAAGTGGTATACCTTCTATTATTAGTTCCAGGATTATCAATTCTAAATTAGTTCCAGGATTACATGAACCATTCAATTCGCGACGTTTTGATAATGTGTTTTTCACAGTATTAGAGAATGCATTGACAAATCGACCATTATAAATAGGCATATGTTGTGAGTTTTATAAATCATGCTATTTAGGATACCATAGTAGGTAAGGTGATAGATAATACCATACAAAATACCTTTAATTTAGAAGAAAATGAAAAAAACCCGTTTTGGATTCTCTTTTGATTTTTTTACGAAGTTATAAAAAATGGACATTTATAAATGTCCAAATTTCAGATTTTTTACGGAGTTATAAGAATTACTTTTTCAACCACTTTTTTGAAAAAGTGATTTAAAGCATAATGCAGTAAATCGTGTTTTTATTTATAATTTTTGTTAGCATAAGAAAAAATATAAAACAGCGTGCGTGTGATAAATAGAGATTTTTTAGTTCTATAAATTATAGAACATTTAGAACGAAATGTCGCCAAAAGTCGCCAGAATTTATCAATGTAAAGAATGTCATTATACATGCTTTAAAAACAGTGATTATGATAAACATATTTTAACTGCAAAACATAATAAAATGACAAATAGAACGATTTTGAACGCCAAAGTCGCAAAAAGTCGCCAAAGTCGCCAAAATCCTATTTATACTTGTGAGTGTGGTAAAGAATACAAAGTGCGGAATAGTCTGTGGTATCATAAGAAAAAATGTATGATCAAACAAACAATAATAAAATTGGAGGTTGTAGAAAAACCATCAATATTATACTTATTATCTCAAAACAAGGACTTAATGGAGATGTTGGTTCTCCAAAATAGAGAACATAAGAAAGAGACAAGTAAAATATTGGAAGAGAACACAGAGATGTTAAAGACAATTCAGGATATAGTTCCAAAAATAGGGAATAATAATAATAATAATAATAATAATCAATTTAATATACAAGTGTTTCTCAATGAGGAATGTAAAGATGCAATTAACTTTTCTGATTTTATAAAACAAATACAGGTTTCTTTAACAGATTTAGAGAACCAAGCAGAAAATGGTTATATTAAAGGTATTACCAAGATTTTTATTGAGAATTTACAGGGACTAGGAATGAATAAACGACCGATTCATTGTACTGATAAAAAACGTAAGACGTTATATATTAAAGAAAACAACGAATGGGATAAGGAAGGTTCTCAAGATATATTGAAAAAAGGTATTCAAGAAGTAATAAGGAGAGTAGTTCAGAGGAATAAAAATGATGTGTATCTCTTATCCAGTTAAATTTAAGTTCAATTAATCAATTAGAAAGCACAATACGTAAGGTAATTGATAATATTACTCAAAATACCAGTATTTTATAAAAAAAATAAAAAAACCTGTTTTGGATTCTCTTTTGATTTTCTCAAAAATGGACATTTATAAATGTCCAAATTTCAGATTTATAGAATTACTTTTCCAACCACTTTTTTGAAAAAGTGATTTAAAGCATAATGCTGTAAATCGTGTTTTTATTTATAATTTTTGTTAGCATAAGAAAAATTAGTTTTTACAAAAAAATAATTTGGCGTTTTTTATTCGTTCCTAAAATAGGAACTAATTGGAACGAATTGGAACTAATAAAAAACGCCAGATTAATCGTTTATTACAAAAAATGTCACTTAAACGCAGTAAATAAATATATTTTAAATGTAATTTATTGACTGCTACCCATAAATAGACGAATAAAAAGCGCCGAAAGCGCCGAGATATTAAATTGTGTTTGTAGTGATACTAATAAATATTGATAATGGAAAGGTACAACTATTTGTTTCGAATAATATGAATGAAAATAACTAGTGCGATAAAGAAGGTTCTCGAGATATTTCAAAGAAAGAAATTCAATAAGTAACAAAGAGAACCTTTGAATGATTGTTGAAATAATAATAATAGAGTTCAGAGGAATAAAAAATGATGTGTTATCTCTTGTCTAGTTAATTTTAAGTTCAATTAATCAATTATAAAGCATAATAAGTAAGGTAACATATAATATTACTCAAAATACCAGTATTTTATAAAAAAAATAAAAAAACCTGTTTTGGATTCTCTTTTGATTTTCTCAAAAATGGACATTTATAAATGTCCAAATTTCAGATTTATAGAATTACTTTTTCAACCACTTTTTCGAAAAAGTGATTTAAAGCATAATGCAGTAAATCCCGTTTTTATTTATAATTTTTGTTAGCATAAGAAAAAACGGTTAATAATTTGGCGTTTTTTATTAGTTCCTATTTTAGGAACTAATTGGAACGAATTGGAACTAATAAAAAACGCCAGAATAATCGTTTATTACAAACATTGTTACTTAAAAGCAGTAAATAAATATATTTTAAATGTAATTTATTGACTGCTACCCATAAATAGACGAATAAAAAGCGCCGAAAGCGCCGAGATATTAAATTGTCTTTGTAGTGATACAAATAAAGTTCCCTTATTGACTATGGAAACGTAAATATATTTGTTTCAAATAATATCAATGAAAATAACCGGTATAATAAAGAAGGTTCTCAAAATATATTGAATAAAGAAATTCAAGAAGTAACAAGGAGAACCTTTGAAAGATTGTTGAAATAATAATAGAGTAGTTCAGAGGAATAAAAAATGATGTGTATCTCTTATCCAGTCAAATTTAAGTTAAATTATTCAAATAGAAAGCACAATACGTAAGGTAATTGATAATATTACTCAAAATACCAGTATTTTATAAAAAAAATAAAAAACCTGTTTTGGATTCTCTTTTGATTTTCTCAAAAATGGACATTTATAAATGTCCAAATTTCAGATTTATAGAATTACTTTTTCAACCACTTTTTTGAAAAAGTGATTTAAAGCATAATGCTGTAAATCGTGTTTTTATTTATAATTTTTGTTAGCATAAGAAAAAACGGTTAATAATTTGGCGTTTTTTATTAGTTCCTAAAATAGGAACTAATTGGAACGAATTGGAACTAACAAAAAACGCCAACTTAATTGTTTTTTTACAAAAATGTTACTTTACAAGCAGTCAATAAATAGATTTAAAATGTAATTTATTCACTGCTAACCATGAATAGACGAATAAAAAGCGCCGAAAGCGCCAAAATATTAAATTGGCTTTGTAGTGATACAAATAAAGTTCCATTATTGACTATTTTTTGTTAGCATAAGAAAAAAGTGTTTCCCATTCGTTTGGTTTAGGCGTTTTTAATAAGTTCCTTTAATAGGAACTAAATGGAACGAATAAAAAGCGCCAAATTATTTGTTTGCGAAAAATGTAACTTTAAAAGCAGTAAACAAAGTGGTCTCGAACGTCATATATTGACTGCTAAACATAATTCGGAACGAATAAAAACGCCGAAAGCGCCAAAAGTATTAAATTGTGTTTGTGGTAATACATATAAAGCCCCGTCTGGACTATGGAAACATAAAAAGATTTGTTCTGTAATTAACGATACTAACAGTGTTATAGAGAACATAGAAGATAAACCTTCTATTATGGATTTTATTTCACAAAATAAGGAAATAATGGATGCTTTGGTTCTCCACAACGAAGAATTAACGAAGAGGAATAATGAACTTAATTATACTATTATTGAACAATCTGTTGCAATTAGAGAACTCATTCCAAAAATCGGTAATAACAATAATAATAATAATAATAATCAATTCAACATACAAGTGTTTCTTAACGAGGATTGTAAAGACGCGCTAAACTTTTCCGAGTTTATAAAACAAATACAGGTTTCTTTAACCGATTTGGAGAACCAAGCAGAAAATGGTTATATTAAAGGTATCACTAAGCTTTTCATTGAGAATTTACAAGGATTAGGTATAAATAAACGACCGATTCATTGTACTGATAAAAAACGTAAGACGTTATATATCAAAGAAAATAACGAGTGGGATAAAGAAGGTTCTCAAGATATATTGAAAAAAGGAATTCAAGAAGTAACGAGGAGAACCTTCGAACAATTAATAAAAGAACAGGAAATTCACTCAGATGAATATGATGATGCAGATTCTGAGTTCTCTACAAAATGTATTTCTATCCAGCGAAATTTAACTCCTAATCATCCAAGAGAAACCACAATAAGTAAGGTAATCGATAATATTACTCAAAACGCAGGAATATTATAACAAAAATAAAAAACCTGTTTTGGATTCTCTTTTGATTTTTTTACGAAGTTACAAAAAATGGACATTTATAAATGTCCAAATTTCATATTTTTTACGGAGTTATAAGAATTACTTTTTCAACCACTTTTTTAGAAAAAGTGATTTAAAGCATAATGCTGTAAATCCTGTTTTTATTTGTATTTTTTGTTAGCATAAGAAAAAATGGTTTTCATAGACAAATGATTTGGAGTTTTTTATTCGTTCCTAAAATAAGAACTAAATGGAACTAATAAAAAACGCCAGATCAATCGTTTGTTACAAAAACGTTACTATACAAGCAGTCAATATATAGATTTAAATGTAATTTATTGACTGCTAACCGCGATTTCTCACGAATAGACGAACAAAAAGAGCAGAAAGCGCCGAAATATTAAATTGTGTTTGTAGTGATTCTAATAAAGTTTCTTTATTGACTATGGAAACTTAAAAATATTTGTTTCGAATAATATCAATTAAAATAACTAGTGCGAAAAAGAAGGTTCTCAATATATATTGAAAAAAGGGATTCAAGAAGTGACAAAGAGAACCAGCTATTTCTTTATTTAAGATCACAGAACTTAATGAATTAGCTCTTCGTTTACAAATTAACATTACGGTGAAACGGAAAAAAAGTGAATTGTACGGAGAAATTTCCAAGAAATGTTCTTGGAAAGAAAACACAATATGAGAAAAAAAACCAGTAACTCTCTTTTTAGCTAATTGATGTTAGAATATATCTTTATTTACATATGATAATATACCATCTAAAAACAAGTAGTACTATATTAACTAAGAGAAGGGCATATTAAATACATGTAATGTGTATATGAGTAATACTATTTTTGTTTTCAATCTAGGTAATAATACTGGTACTGGCGGAAACGCAGGAGAAGGTGCTACAGCTGGTAATTTTTTAACATATAGAACACCACAAACGAAGGCGTATTGGAATGAGCCTAACGCAAATGCGGCTACTCATCTTCGTCCAGTTGTATTTTTATATAGTTATTTTGCACCTTCTAGTAGATCGGTAACTATGACTATTTCAGTCGACAATTGGTGTAAATGGTGGGTGAATGGAGTATTACAAACTAGTATTTTAGGTGGTTCTTGGCCGAATGGATTGGCTTTTACAATAAGTTTAGTGCAAGGAATTAATGAATTTGTATTTTGTTGTGTGAACGCAGGTACATCAACCAACCCCGCACAATTTTCAGCTCAATGCTACAGTTCTACCTTTGGCGTTTTATTCGCTACTACGGCGGATAAGATTGGTTGGACGATTTTTAATAATTATTTGAGTTCAGGAATAAGTATTTTAACTAATGCTATGTCATTTCGTCCAGATATATATGACGAACCATCATCTCCAACAGGATTTCAAGTTTTAAGTGTTGATGTTGGAAATTTTATTTTTAACGGAAAAGTTAAATCTCCGAGTGGGACATATTTGTCTAATGGTGTGGTGCGTTTCTAAATTCTCAATTTCTACCTATTTCATATGTCATTAGTAAATTTTCGTTGACTGCAACAACCAATCCCTCTTACGGTAATAATCAAACTATCACAAATACATTTTCTGTGGCAGGAGCTTAAGAGATTGTTATTTTTTTTTCTACCCAAACTGATGTTGAAAGAATTTTTGATTCTTTGTCAATACAGACTTCAACAACAACAGCCAGCATAATTACTTTTTCTGGTACTACAAATAGTTCAGCGGGTGTAATGAGTAGTAATAGGGGGGGTGCCAATTTTGTTCCTTTCCCAACCAATTCAAATCCCTACATTTACACAGGTAGCACGTTTACCACAGTTTTTCGAACGGATGGAAGTGTCACGAACTACGGTTATGATATGTTTTTTTACAGACACAGTTAGCAGTGTCTTTTACGGATATTGCTTTATTATAGGTAATACCTTGTTACATTTTTAATCTTTGTTTATATCTTGATACAAGAGCGAAATAGAACAAAAATGAATTATACGAAGAAATGTTTTTGGAAAGAAAATTGATAGTTTAATACAAATAATATATAAAATGAATATGTATATTATTACACCTTTTCTCATTTAAAACGCCCATTTTATTAGGCAAAAAAACAAGAAAAATTAAGAAAAACTATTTATAGGTTCTCATATAAAATGGGCGTTTTAAATGAGAAAAGGTGTAAAAGGATGGAAAAGTTAAAAAAATGAAGCTAAAATAGAAACACCGAAAGAACAAGATAATAGAAAACTATTTAGCAAGTAATCCGATATCACGTGCAGACGGTAAGACGAATGAAGTTGAAATTCGTTTTGGAACTAATACCAGAAAACATAAATAAATTATGATGAATATAATCAACTATGGGATAAAAATATAACAGATAATAAAGACATTTTAGCAATTCATTTTCCAAATTCACAATCTAGATAAATTCCAATATATTCACGTTTCCATCCAATATATTCACGTTTCCAAGCATTGATATATCTTTTATTCTACTACAACCTGTCAAATTCAATGTATGGACCTTTCCAAGCATTGATACATCTGTTATTCCGTAACACTCTGATAAATCCAAAGTATGAACGTTTCCAAGCATTGATACATCTGTTATTCCGTAACACCAAGATAAATTCAAAGTATGAACGTTTCCAAGCATTGATACATCTGTTATTCCACTACACCAAGATAAATTCAAAGTATGAACGTTTCCAAGCATTGATACATCAGTTATTCCACTACACCAAGATAAATTCAAAGTATGAACGTTTCCAAGCATTGATACATCTGTTATTCCACTACACCAAGATAAATTCAAAGTATGAACGTTTCCAAGCATTGATACATCAGTTATTCCACTACACCAAGATAAATTCAAAGTATAGACGTTTCCAAGCATTGATACATCAGTTATTCCACTACACCAAGATAAATTCAAAGTATAGACGTTTCCAAGCATTGATACATCTGTTATTCCACTACACCAAGATAAATTCAAAGTATGAACGTTTCCAAGCATTGATACATCAGTTATTCCACTACACCAAGATAAATTCAAAGTATGAACGTTTCCAAGCATTGATACATCAGTTATTCCACTACACCAAGATAAATTCAAAGTATGGACGTTTCCAAGCATTGATACATCAGTTATTCCACTACACCAAGATAAATTCAAAGTATGGACGTTTCCAAGCATTGATACATCTGTTATTCCGCCACAATCTGATAATTTCAATGTATGAACGTTTCCAAGCATTGATACATCAGTTATTCCACTACAACTAGATAAATCCAATGTATGAACGTTTCCAAGCATTGATACATCTGTTATGTTATCACACCAAGTTAAATTTAAATTATGAACGTTTCCGAGCATTGATACATCTACTATTTCGTAACAACTATATAAATTCAAAGTATGAACGTTTCCAAGCATTGATACATCTGTTATGTCACAACCTGATAAATTCAAAGACAATTGTTTATTTGGATTTGCTATTTGTAATAATACTTCACTTCGAAATGACATACCATTTTTATTATTTGATGTAAACAACTTCGAACTTTCTTTATTTAAATTTAAATATTGATATTTATATTTGGAATATTTCATTTTTTTGGATGTTGATAGTAAGGATCTAAAATCTTTTCTGGATAAGAAGGTTCCTATTTCATATATCATATCTTCTGGTAGCAAATTCATTTTATTTTGTTGTTGTTGGTAGTTTATATTTTACTTTTGTGTCGCTTTAATATTGTATTTTAATGTTAAATAAAAAATTATTCAATTTTACCCTTATTTGTGTCGGTATTTCAATCATATTTTATTTTATAAACGTTTCCAAGCATTGATACATCTGTTATTCCGCGACAACCTGTTAAATTCAAAGTATGGACGTTTCCAAGCATTGATACATCTTTTATTTCTTGACAATTATATAGGTTCAATGATAATTGTTTATTTGGATTTGCTATTTGTAATAATACTTCACTGCGAAATAATTTACCGTTTTCTTGATTCGAAGCAAACAATTTGGAACTTTCTTTATTTAAATTTAAATATTGATATTTATATTTGGAATATTTCATTTTATTGGATGTTGATAGTAAGGATCTAAAATCTTTTCTAGATAAGAAAGTTCCGATTTCATATATCATGTCTTCTGGTAGCGAATTCATTTTATT
>Ga0335398_10001722_pt1 | contig 36335 bp, 47 predicted proteins | sample BON03_FD_205742 | JGI IMG/M metagenome (GOLD analysis project Ga0335398, IMG submission 205742) | Freshwater microbial communities from Lake Bonney liftoff mats and glacier meltwater in Antarctica - BON-03 (spades assembly) (version 2) | ecosystem: Environmental > Aquatic > Freshwater > Ice >... | reverse complement strand
AATAGATTAACCATTCTACCTGATAATCTTAACAATCTCACCCATTTGTATTGTTGGTGTAATAGATTAACTACTCTACCTGATAATCTTAACAATCTAGCCCATTTGTATTGTTACAGTAATAGATTAACCATTCTACCTGATAATCTTAACAATCTAGCCCATTTGAATTGTGGCAATACTAACTTAACCATTCTACCTGATAATCTTAACAATCTCACCCGTTTGCTTTGTGGCAATAATAACTTAACCATTCTACCTGATAATCTTAACAATCTCGTCGATTTGCATTGTGACAATAATAGCTTAACCATTCTACCTGATAATCTTAACAACCTCAACTATCTGCTGTGTGATTTTACAACATTATCGAATTATAAGATTTTGATCAGTCAATTATAGAAATCTTCAATTTTAAAAATTAAAAATTAACAAATTTTAAAATACCATAACCTTTCGAGGCATAATTAGGGTACGTAAAAGGGAAATACTGCCAATAATGATAACCCGTCTCCCCATTGAAATCGCGAATTATCTTCAATGGTTTACTGGTGAAGGGGAATCCATTAAGGCTATTATACCCGAAGTCGATGTTTGGTACCAACAATTGTTAGAATACGAAGACACTCTTAATAAAAATCCCGAAAGGATACTTAAACTTAAATTTAAACTTAATATTGACCTATCACCTTTCATAAATCTCACCTATTTGAATTGTTCCTATAATCAATTAACCATTCTACCTGATAATCTTAACAACCTTACCTATTTGGATTGTTCCAATAATAGATTAACCATTCTACCCGATAATCTTAATAGATTAACCTATTTGGATTGTTCCTGTAATAGCTTAACCATTCTACCTGACAATCTTAACAATCTCGTCGAATTGGTTTGTTGGGATAATAGCTTAACCATTCTACCCGATAATCTTAATAGATTAACCTATTTGGATTGTTCCTTTAATAGATTAACCATTCTACCTGATAATCTTAATGATATCGCCCATTTGAATTGTTACAAAAATAGCTTAACCATTCTACCCGATAATCTTAATAGATTAACCTATTTGGATTGTGGCAGTAATAGCTTAACCATTCTACCCGATAATCTTAACAACCTCGCCCATTTGGATTGTGGCTATAATAGATTAACCATTCTACCTGATAATCTTAACATATTAACCTTTTTGCATTGTGGCAATAATAGATTAACCATTCTACCTGATAATCTTAACATATTAACCTTTTTGAATTGTTCATTTAATAGATTAACAATTCTACCTGATAATCTTAATGATATCGTCCATTTGAATTGTTACAGTAATAGATTAACCATTCTACCCGATAATCTTAAGAACCTCGCCCATTTGAATTGTTACAGTAATAGCTTAACAATTCTACCCGATAATCTTAAAAACCTCAAATATCTGCTGTGTGGTTTTACAACATTGCGGGATTATAAGATTTTGATCAGTCAATTATAGAAATCTTCAATTTTAAAAAATAATTAACAAATTTTAAAATACCATAACCTTTCGAGGCATAATTAGGGTACGTAAAAGGAAACTACTGACAATCATGATAAACCGTCTCCCCATTGAAATCGCGAATTATCTTCAATGGTTTACTGGTGAAGGGGAATCCATTAAGGCTGTTATACCCGAAGTCGATGTTTGGTATCAACAATTGTTAGAATACGAAGACACTCTTAATAAAAATCCTGAAAGGATACTTAAACTTAATGTTAAATTTAATGTTGACCTATCACCTTTCATAAACCTCACCTATTTGAATTGTTACAGTAATAGCTTAACCATTCTACCTGATAATCTTAACAATCTTGTCGAATTGCAGTGTGGCAATAATAGCTTAACCATTCTACCTGATAATCTTAATATATTAACCTTTTTGCGTTGTGGCGGTAATAGCTTAACCATTCTACCCGATAATCTTAACAACATCACCTTTTTGGATTGTTCCTTTAATAGATTAACCATTCTACCTGATAATCTTAACAATATCACCTTTTTGGATTGTTCCAATAATAGATTAACCATTCTACCTGATAATCTTAACATATTAACCTTTTTGCATTGTTCCTTTAATAGATTAACCATTCTACCTGATAATCTTAACAATCTAACCCATTTGTATTGTTACAGTAATAGATTAACTACTCTACCTGACAATCTTAACAATCTAACCCATTTGTATTGTTACAGTAATAGATTAACCATTCTACCTGATAATCTTAACAATCTCACCACTTTGGTGTGTTACAGTAATAGCTTAACCATTCTACCTGATAATCTTAACAATCTCACCTATTTGAATTGTTCCTTTAATAGCTTAACCATTCTACCTGATAATCTTAACAATCTCACCCGTTTGAAATGTGGCAATAACAACTTAACCATTCTACCTGATAATCTTAATAGATTAACCTATTTGGATTGTGATTTTACAACATTGCGGGATTATAAGATTTTGATCAGTCAATTATAGAAATCTTCAATGTTAAAAATAATTAATAAATTTTAAAATACCATAACCTTTCGAGGTACGTAAAAGGAAAATACCATAACCATGATAAACCGTCTCCCCATTGAAATCGCGAATTATCTTCAATGGTTTACTGGTGAACGGTTGTTATATTATAAATACTTAAACTTAACTTTAATATCTTTGTATTTATTAATAATAAAATGTCTAGATTTTATAAAACATTACCGATAATATTTTATATTTTAACAGTATTTTGTTTTTTAACAGTATTTTGTTTTTTAATAGCTCTAGAATTTGGAAATAGAAGAAATGAAGTATACGACCCAGAAGTTGGACCTACTGAGGTTAAAGGTCTTCCTTTTTGTATGGAAAAATTATATTTGATTTTGTCTATTATTTTTTATACTTTATTTTTATTATCACTTGGTTATGCTTTATCTAATAATCTATTTTTGGGTCTTTTTATAACAGCTTATATATTTTTATGTTTACATGTTTTACCTAATTTTATATATAATAAATTTTCCAACAAAAGTAGTGGAGAAGTGAATGAAAGAAAAGAAGGAACGTTTGTGCAATATTTTATAGATAATGTTCCAAACTCCGGTTATAAATATAATAGATGGTCAAGTCTTTTATTATTTACGTTAGTTATGGTATTGTACTATATTTATTCTAAAAAAGATAAAATCCCTATTTTTAAAAATAAATTTTGTTTGAATATAAAAGTAAAATATTTTTCTATAGCCGTACTAGTTATACTAACTATCGTACTTGTTGTATTAACAATTTCAAGTCTTAATAATGTTAAAAAAATTAATGATTCAGAAGAATATGTAAATAATAAATTTGGGGAACATTTACAATTTTATCATAGTCCTAAAAGTGGTGGGTTGTCTATACACGGAGCTAGTAATAATATATGGCGTGAACAAAATACTAGAAAAAATATATCACATAAAACAAAAAATAGTTTATCGGGGGAGAAATCAACAAATTTGGTTAATTTACACAGACCTTTTAATACTTATGCCACACTTCCTTATCAAGATGATTCTATATTTACAATAGTAAGAGATCCTTATGAATTATTGGTTTCTTATTATAAATATATAACTAAAAAATCTAATATTGGTAGATCTAAAATTGGTTTAAATGTTTTTGTTTCTTTGATTCCGTTAGCTAACGTTTTCTTAAGAGATGATATAGTTTATAAATCAACTATAGCTACACAATATTCAAAATTATACAAAGATGGTAAACCAATTTGTAATCATATTTTAAAATTTGAAAATTTAAATGAGGAGTTTAATAAACTTATGGAAGAATATGGGTTAGATTATGAATTATCTGACGAACAAAAGATTAATGTTTCTAATGATAGATTATCGGCAAATGATCTTTCTGAATATAATAAATTCTTAATAAGAGAAAATTTTGCAAACGATTTTACAAAGTTCAATTACGAACGTTAAAAAGTACAAAAGTTAAGTAATAAATTATTATATCAACTATTTGCTGTGTGATTTTACAACATTATCGGATTATAAAATTTTGATCAGTCAATTATAGAAATCTTCAATTTTAACAAATAATTAACAAATTTTAAAATACCATAGCCTTTCGAGGCATAATTAGGGTACGTAAAAGGAAAATACTGCCAACCATGATAACCCGTCTTCCCGTAGAAATTGCTAATTATCTTCAATGGTTTACTGGTGAAGGGGAATCCATTAAGGCTGTTATACCCGAAGTCGATGTTTGGTATCAACAATTGTTAGAATACGAAGACACTCTTAATAAAAATCCCGAAAGGATACTTAAACTTAAATTTAAACTTAATGTTGACCTATCACCTTTCATAAACCTCACCCATTTGAATTGTTCCAATAATCAATTAACCATTCTACCTGATAATCTTAATAGATTAACCCATTTGAATTGTTACAAAAATAGCTTAACCATTCTACCTTATAATCTTAACATATTAACCTATTTGGATTGTGGCGATAATAGATTAACCATTCTACCTGATAATCTTAACAACCTCGCCCATTTGAATTGTTCCCGTAATAGCTTAACCATTCTACCTGATAATCTTAACATATTAACCTTTTTGAATTGTTCCTTTAATAGCTTAACAATTCTACCCGATAATCTTAACAATCTCACCTATTTGTATTGTTCCTTTAATAGCTTAACCATTCTACCTGATAATCTTAACAACCTCGTCGAATTGAGTTGTTACAGTAATAGCTTAACCATTCTACCTGATAATCTTAACAATCTCGTCGAATTGCTTTGTGGCAGTAATAGCTTAACCATTCTACCTGATAATCTTAATAGATTAACCTATTTGGATTGTGATTTTACAACATTGCGGGATTATAAAATTTTGATCAGTCAATTATAGAAATCTTCAATGTTAAAAATAATTAACAAATTTTAAAATACCATAACCTTTCGAGGTACGTAAAAGGAAAATACTGACAATAATGATAAACCGTCTTCCGGTAGAAATTGCTAATTATCTTCAATGGTTTACTGGTGAAGGGGAATCCATTAAGGCTGTTATACCCGAAGTCGATGTTTGGTATCAACAATTGTTAGAATACGAAGACACTCTTAATAAAAATCCTGAAAGGATACTTAAACTTAATGTTAAACTTAATGTTGACCTATCACCTTTCATAAACCTCACCTATTTGAATTGTTCCCGTAATAGCTTAACCATTCTACCTGATAATCTTAACAATCTAACCCATTTGTATTGTTACAGTAATAGATTAACCATTCTACCTGATAATCTTAACAACCTCGCCCATTTGAATTGTGGCGGTAATGAATTAACCATTCTACCTGATAATCTTAACAATCTCACTTATTTGGATTGTTTCGGTAATGAATTAACCATTCTACCTGATAATCTTAACAATCTCGTCGAATTGCTTTGTGGCAGTAATAGCTTAACCATTCTACCTGATAATCTTAATAGATTAACCTATTTGGATTGTGATTTTACAACATTGTTGGATTATAAGATTTTGATCAGTCAATTATAGATATCTTCAATGTTAAAAATAATTAACAAATTTTAAAATACCATAACCTTTAGAGGTACGTAAAAGGAAACTACTGACAATCATGATAAACCGTCTTCCGGTAGAAATTGCTAATTATCTTCAATGGTTTACTGGTGAAGGGGAATCCATTAAGGCTGTTATACCCGAAGTCGATGTTTGGTACCAACAATTGTTAGAATACGAAGACACTCTTAATAAAAATCCCGAAAGGATACTTAAACTTAATGTTAAATTTAAACTATTTAAACTTAATGTTGACCTATCACCTTTCATAAATCTCACCCATTTGAATTGTTCCAATAATAAATTAATCATTCTACCTGATAATCTTAACAACCTTACCTATTTGGATTGTTCCTTTAATAGCTTAACCATTCTACCTGATAATCTTAACAATCTCACCACTTTGGATTGTTCCTTTAATAGCTTAACCATTCTACCTGATAATCTTAACAATCTCACCACTTTGGATTGTTCCTATAATAGCTTAACAATTCTACCCGATAATCTTAACAATCTCGTCGATTTGGATTGTTACAGTAATAGCTTAACCATTCTACCTGATAATCTTAACAATCTCACCACTTTGGATTGTTCCCGTAATAGCTTAACAATTCTACCCGATAATCTTAACAATCTCGTCGATTTGGAGTGTCGGGGTAATAGCTTAACCATTCTACCTGATAATATTAACATATTAACCTATTTGGATTGTTCCCTTAATAGCTTAACCATTCTACCTGATAATCTTAATAGATTAACCTATTTGGATTGTGATTTTACAACATTATCGGATTATAACATTTTGATCAGTCAATTATAGAAATCTTCAATTTTAAAAAATAATTAACAAATTTTAAAATACCATAGCCTTTCGAGGCATAATTAGGGTACGTAAAAGGGAAATACTACAAACCATGATAACCCGTCTTCCCGTAGAAATTGCTAATTATCTTCAATGGTTTACTGGTGAAGGGGAATCCATTAAGGCTGTTATACCCGAAGTCGATGTTTGGTATCAACAATGGTTAGAATACGAAGACACTCTTAATAAAAATCCCGAAAGGATACTTAAACTTAATGTTAAACTTAATGTTGACCTATCACCTTTCATAAACCTCACCTATTTGAATTGTTACAGTAATAGCTTAACCATTCTACCTGATAATCTTAACAATCTTGTCGAATTGCATTGTGGCAATAATAGCTTAACCATTCTACCTGATAATCTTAACATATTAACCTATTTGGATTGTTCCTTTAATAGATTAACAATTCTACCCGATAATCTTAACAACCTCACCCATTTGGATTGTTACAGTAATAGCTTAACCATTCTACCTGATAATCTTAACATATTAACCTTTTTGCATTGTGGCAATAATAGCTTAACAATTCTACCTGATCTTAACAACCTCACCACTTTGAATTGTTCATGTAATAAATTAACCATTCTACCTGATCTTAATAATCTCACCACTTTGTATTGTGGCGGTAATAGATTAACCATTCTACCTGATCTTAACAACCTCACCACTTTGAATTGTTCATGTAATAAATTAACCATTCTACCTGATAATCTTAACAATCTCACCACTTTGGTGTGTTACAGTAATAGCTTAACCATTCTACCTGATAATCTTAACAATCTCACCACTTTGGTGTGTTACAGTAATAGCTTAACCATTCTACCTGATAATCTTAACAATCTCACCCTTTTGAAATGTGGCAGTAATAGCTTAACCATTCTACCTGATAATCTTAATAGATTAACCTATTTGGATTGTGATTTTACAACATTGTTGGATTATAAAATTTTGATCAGTCAATTATAGAAATCTTCAATGTTAAAAAATAATTAACAAATTTTAAAATACCATAATAAGCGCCGAAGCGTTAAGGTATTTTAAAATGTTAATTTTTTGTTTATTTAGTAATTGTAGAGAGACTGAGTGCTTCACAAATGCTTAAGAAATCTCCCAGAAACCTTCCAGGTGTTTCCATTTGGTGGCTAGTGACCAAGTTCTTTAGTACCAAGCACAACTCGTAGTATCCTACATTGACGTTCTTTTCGGTTTCTCCCCAAATGGTCTTGTAGGTAACCATTTTTCCCCTAACTTGGGTAGGTAATTGTTTGATCAAGAGACCCACTTCAATTAGGTTCTCATCTTTCTCTGAAGACTTGATCAATACAATAATCTTTTCAATAATGTCTCTGTAATTCATTTTAGTTGGTTTTGGTTTGAAGAAGTTCATTACTTATGTACCTATTAAACGCCAAAGCGTTAGGGTATTTTAAAATTTGTTATTTAGTTAAGTTATCTAATCGCAGTACTCGTATTCGAACCCCTCTTCTTCCTCAAAGTCGCTTCCTTCCTCAACCCACTCCTCCCAATCTCCCTGGGGTTCCTTTTCCTTCTTGGGTGCTTTGGCAGCTTTCTTGGGAGTCACCTTGACAACCTTGGCGACGTAGTTCTTGTGGCGGCCACAAAACTCCCCACCCTTTGCCTTGGTCTTGCAAGGGTCTCCCTTTCCCGTCTTGGCGCAGCACATCTTCGGTCCCAGCGGTTCGGGTTCCTCGTCTTCGCTGTCGCTGTCGCTGTCGCTGTCGCTGTCAACCACTTCTTCAACCACTTTTGGTTCGCTGCCCGAATCGCTTTCGTTGCGCACTTTCTTCGAGTCGATATCAAAGTGCTCATCAAAGTATTTGACCGCCGGAAAGAAAACGTCATCCCCGTAAATTTCGTGCGCCATCTCCATCTCCTCATCAAACTTTTTGTTGTCTCCGTTTTTCTCAAACTCCAAGTAGCAGATCACGACGTCCGCAACTCCACCATCCCCCTCCATGGAAAGCAGCTGCCCGTAGTCCGACTCCTCATCGAGGTTCTCAATAATTTCCATTGCTTGCGCGCGAAAATTCACGAGAGCACCACCCTTACCAAGACCCTTGCCACCTTTGCCGCGTCCGCTCATTTTCTTGGTTGGTTTGGTAAAGTACTTGTAAGTTTCTCAATTGGTTGTTTTGGTTGCTTTGGTTGCTTTAATTGTTTTATGTACCCTACTAAACGCCAAAGCGTTAGGGTATTTTAATTTTTGTTAATTTTTAATCCACCAACTTATCCAACTTATCCATCTTAATAGTTATTAAATCATATGTTATATTGGATTCTATATTGGATTTATTATCATCATACAACAAATGAGTCTTGACGATTATAGCCAGAGTCTTTGCTTTATCCAAATTGGTTTTAGCACGCAATGAAAGAATAGTTTCAATAGCTACCAACCTATCACAGTCCTCCTTATCCAAATTCTCAAACTCAACGTGTTTCATTTTACTTGAAATTTTTACTTTCCTTACTTACTATCTTTACGTACCCTAATAAAGCCTGACGGCTTAGGGTATTTTAAAATTTGTTAATCTGTTAATCTAATAAAATGAACGTCCAGTGTATTGTTCCCATTCCTCTACTGTAAAATCCGTAAATCTTCCACGCCATACCTTAGCTGGAATTTCAATCACAAAATCCCCCTTGAGGTTCTTGTCGATGATCGTCAGAAAATATTTCTTATATATTTTCGTCAAACTATTGGTTAGGCAAATTTTGACGGGTTCCATTTTACTTGAAATTTTTATACCCTTACTTATCAGCAAACTCTAGGGTATATTGATTTTTGATAATTTTTCAAAGTTGTATAATTACTCCAAGTACTATTTATACCCCTATAAGACAGTAAAGCTTAGGGTATATTGATTTTTGAATTAATTCTTTTTGCCTATGCTTAGTTTGTTTATTAGGTTTTTGGACCATTTGAATTTGTTCCAGTCAATTATAGAAATCTTCAATGTTAAAAATACCCTCATATAATTCAAAAAAAATTTTCAAAAATAAAAATACTTTAATACTTCGGTGTTTATTAAGGTATATAAGGATTTAGTAAATTGTATTTATTTAAAATTAATTAAAATGTCTATTGTTTTGTACGAAAGCTCCAAGCGTGGTTATGAAACCCAACAAAGTATTTGTGAAATATTGAAACATTCAACTAATTCAATTAATAAACTTGAAGCCGGACCTATTTATACGATTGATAAAGCTTTGTCTATTGTAAAGCCTGATATTTTTACTCCAATCGACATTGATTTTATTAAACCTAAAGTATGTGATCAAGATCCACAAGTTTGGTGGGTGGTTACCACTATGCCTGTTTGCTTTGGGTGGAAGAATGGTTATTGTAAAAATATTGTAGTAAATAATACAGGAGTACAAAACTGTTGCAAGTTTCGTCACGAACCTACACCATACATTAAGGTTGACATGGTTACTACTGATATTTTGTTGAAGAAGATGAAGAATCGGACCAAGAAACTTCGAGAGAATGGATCTCGTAACAAAAAGCCTTACTATATCAATCCATTCACAGGTATTATGTACCCCTGTAATTATAACAAAGGGGGGATTAAGGATGTGGAAAACGTTCAGATCATTCGCAAAAAATTTATCGAAATTAAGAATAAAATGATTAATGAAATTAAACAATATTCCACACACCTTTTCGCAAAGAATACAAACTTTACGACAAAGTGGGTTATCGGAAATCGCGGGAAACTCGAGTTTGTGAAGGATATTTTTAAAAAAAGTATTGTTAAAATTGTAAAGAAAGAAGAAATGGGTTTGTTGGAACTTGATGAATATCTTCGAACAAGTCCAGCATCCAGTGGTGGGAAGAGTTGGGCCGACATGACCGAGGATGCTGATAATTACAAGGATAAAATCAACGAAGCTAAAAAATCTGAGATTAATGATGGGTGGACTGTTGTGTGTAAAAAATAAAAAATAAAAAATAATAGCCTTTCGGGGTTAATATTTTTTAGAAAATTTTCAAAATTTAAAATACGCTATATTAAGTTAAGAATAACGGTTACAAAATAAATACACTTTACAATGGATATAATTAACTTTGACATTGGTATGCACATAGCATTATTTTTCGTACACATTGATCTTGAAAATGTTAATAGTAATAAGATTGATATTAAGAATATTTCTAGGCTTGGTCTTGTGAATAAATTTTGGAAAGATATTAGTGATCAGCGTATATTTTGGGAAGTTATGTATAGTACTTTTATAGACAATAAGAAAATTTTGAAGGAATCTGTTCACATAAATAAATATTGTTATAATAAAAGTTGTAAAAGAGTTAATTGTTATACAGGTATGGGTATTAGGAAGTTTAATACAAAATGTTCCTTACAAGAATTAAAGATAAAGTGTGGGTTGAAACAATATAGTAAACTTGATAAGAAATATAATATTAAACTTGATGAAAAGAGAATCATTTCTATTGATTGTGAGATTGAAAATTTGGAAAAAAGGTTAAGGTATCTTAAAGATGTAAGGGAAGAACATGTATCACGTGTAACAATTAGATCGAAATATATATCTGCATTCGATTATTTGTTTAATTTGAATAAAAATAATAAACTAGGAAAACTAGAAAAAACAGAAGCTAGGAAAAAACTTATCATTAAGAACAACGAAAAAAGATATAAAAAGACTAATGAGTTAGAACTTAAAAACTTTATGAAATCATTTAAGTTCTAATTCTTAATAGTGAAGTAAAAATAACCTTTCGAGGTTAATTTATTTAATTAAATTCAAATATATTATGATGTATTATTTTGTAGATAGTAAAGTGTATGGTATGGCTGTTGTATCTAATGAATATTCACGATCTTGGATTGACGATATGAATGCCCAACACACTTTTTATCATCACATCACAAAAGATGCCGACAATGAATTTTATAAATATTTTACGACAGATAGTTGTAGGGTGCCTGTTGATTACAAACCCGCAAAGTTTGTTAAACTTGTACATTTTAAAGACGCCGATTCCATTAGTATGGGTGTATCTTCACACTTTTACAAAATACAGCAGTATGAACTAAGCATTCAAAATAGAAAATATTCAAAATAAAAAATACCTTAACGTTTTAAATCGTATAAAGGTAAATATATCCAAAATGGGAGTTTCAGATTTTACTCGTTCTAAAAGTTTGTCAGATTTGCGGAGTGTAAAAAAACATAAATATAGTCGTTGTGTATCTGTTACCCTGACTGGTAAAAAGTGTAAACGCAAGTGTCAGCGAAACATTTATTGTTATCAACACACGATTAATAAGTTTCTTGTTGATGCTGATATAGTTCGTGATGAAATAAAGTGCATCGAATTTGATCTTAATCTTAAGATTATTAAATTGAAGAATTTGGAAATAGAACTTAATGAATTTGTCAACTCTGTATCTAAACAACAAAGTAGATCCGTAGAAGAAGAGATTGAAGACGAGATTGAAGAAGATATTGAAGAAGAGATTGAAGAAGATATTGAAGAAGAGATTGAAGAAGATATTGAAGAGATTGAAGACGAGATTGAACAAGATATTGAACAAAATATTGAACCTGTCGGTTGTATGAATATCCCGACTATGTTTTGGATGATGTTTATGGCGTTATATGTGTTTTGTTATTTTCAAAATTTCCTAAATTATATGGACGATAATCTTAACAACCAAAACCTGTTTGACTATTAATTAATATCATAAATAAAAAAAAAATCCTTCGGGGTTCCCTTAGGGGTATAACTAAAATGTCATCAATATTTTCAAGCACTCTTGGTGAGGAATTGTCTAAAATGGTTGATCTTTTTGATATATCTAAGAACAGGATTATATTTGATGGTGTTATGTCTCAACTTTTTGAATTATACAACGAAGATCATATTAATTATCTTTCTTGGAAAGATGCACACGATGATGAAGTTAATGAATATAGGCTTCGTTGGGAAATTGAATGTCAACGATGCTATCTAGGAATATGTGATGATGAAAATTGTATGGGATAAAGTGTCAAATAAGCAACAGTTGCTATCCCTTTGGGGCTTAATGTGGTATGTAAAGAATAAAAGGTAAAGTAAAATATAAAAAATGACTCAGAACGAACTTTCGGTAAAAGCTGTTACATGGGTTCCTGAGGTTCCGTTGTGGTATGACGAATCTGAAGTGTTTGAGGCTTTGGATCTTGTTGAACTGTCTGATAAGACAAATGAAGAAACATTAATGGTTGGAAAGATGATTGAAAAGATGATTGAGTATGTCCTAAGTGATTAAGAGTGAATAATTAAATATTTTAATCCTTTGGGATTTACTTTGGACAGTAAGTATAAAGAATGGTGATAAAGAATAGTAATAAAGAATAGTATTATGGTTTATATTAATTCCAACAATACTTCGTATGAGATTAATAGTTTTAGGTATGATGCCATAAAATCTTTTAGAGTTCAGGCATATTTGGCTTATGAAACTGCATTAACAAGTACTTTTAAACGTTCACGGCATTGTGCTATTATTTTTGATGAAGATTGTAATCCCATTAGTATCTCTGTCAATTATCTAGAAATTCATGCTGAAGTAGCTGCGATAATGGATGCGGGTGGTGATTTCCCTGAAGGATCGTGGATGTTGGTTGTGTGTGGAAATATGCTTGGAAAGATGAAAATGTCCAAGCCTTGTTTGAAGTGTTATAATTTTGTTAAGAAATCTGGAATTAAGAAAATAGTCTATTCTACTGGACACATGAATTTTGATATTGTTTACCTATGATTGTTATATTTAATAAGCTTTCGAGCTTTTCTGAAAAGATTAAAGATAACAATTTTAAATACCCCCGTGCTTAGGCAAAACTAGTGTTTTTTATTTATTATCAAAATTATTTATACACTAGAATAACATACTTAACATTATTAGAAAAATGATTAAAGATGAGTTTTGATTGTGTGACTTTGACTTGGGGTGATGTTTGTGAAAATGGTCCAGGCATGCAAAAAATAGGTGTCGAGGATGAAAGTGGTTATAGTATTGAAGAGATTGAGGTTATGAAGAATAAATTTGAGAAGAGTGGGTGTGTTTGTGAAATGATTAATATGAATGATAAGGTTGACTTTGGTGGAGAAGATGTGGAAGAGGCTAGGATTTTGGTTATTAGGGGAGGTGTTAATGTTTTGATGAATGAAAATAATTTGGATGATTTTTATTTGGAGCAGTGTGGTCTGGATGTTGATAAGAAGGTTTTTATGAGAGGTAAAGTTAAAAATAAGTTGGCACGTTATAATTTATGTTTTGGGTTTGAATCTCAGGAGCCAGATTATGATAATAAAAAGGGTAGGGTGATTAAGTATGATGATGTTAAGTGTTTAAATGAGATTAGGGGGAATATGGTAGAATATTTTGGAGAAAATAATTTGTATTGTGAAGGAAATTATTATTATGATTTAAAAAAATGTGGTATTGGGTTGCATGGAGATAGTGAAAGGAGGAAAGTTATTGGGATGAGGTTGGGAAAAAGTATGATGTTAAGGTTTAGTTGGTATAAGAAATTTTTTAGTGTTGGTGAAGTTGTAGATATTGAATTAAATGCTGGAGATATATATGTAATGAGTGATAAAAGTGTTGGGTTTGATTGGAAGAAAAGTAGTATTTTTACTTTAAGGCATGCTGGTGGTGTTGAGGGTAGTAAATATTTAAAGGTTAAGGTTGAAAAGGTTGAAAAGGTTGAAAAGGTTGAAAAGGTTGAAAAGGTTGTAAAGGTTGAAAAGGTTAAAAAGGTTGAAAAGGTTGTTGATAAGAAGGGTATAATTAGGATGTTGATGGTTGGTATGGATAGAAAAGAGAAGATGAATATGTTGAAAGAGTTGTATTTGGAACTTAAAAAATAAAAAAATAAAAAATAATCCTTCGGGGTTTTTTTTTACCATTCCCATGGTATATCTGTATTAGTCCGTACTGCTCCTTCTTCGTGCATAACTATAGGTGGATCAAATGAATATGCCCTTAATTTACCGTTTCTTACATTCGTTTTAATAATATCATCTATATGATTGCCTACGTTTTTACCCATAAGTTTAACTAGTTTTTTAGCACCCTTTAACGAATATGCATAACACCACGTCCCACCTGGTTCATCGGCAACAGATAAGTATTTATTTACAGATTTGCAACCATCATCACAAACAGTTCTTAGGTCATCTTTATTCTGAACGTACATATCATAACCATAAATTTCAGAAAGCGTACTTAAATGTTTATTAGTTTTAGTTTTATCATAACCTATGCCATTTGAACCACAATGTTGACCACAACCCAAATATAATAAATCCCAATTTTTGGGGATATTTTTAACACCTAGTTTGAATTTTTCCGTAATCTTTTTTTGTAATACTATGTCATCTTCACACACCAACATGTGTTTCCATTTGTTCCTAATCTGAGCCCTAATCAATGTTAATGTACCGATTGTTAATGATGATGCTGGTATTAATACAGGCAATTCTTGTTCCTTATTTTTAATTACTACATCATATGCTATTTCGAATGAAATTTTTTTATCCATACATGCTTCAAAACCTTCTTTTTTACATCTTCCGTCCACAGCTACGAATCTTTCAACTTTTATGTTCTCCTTATTAAATTGCTTTTTAACTTTAGTCCATTTATTAAAATTATCATATAAACTAATTACGAATATTTTATCAAAAAATTTATTGAAGAACGTCTTTCTAGTATACTTACGAGACCTTCGTTGTGTACGTTTCGAAGAACGTTTCGAAGAACGTTTCGAAGAACGTTTCGAAGAACGTTTCGATCTAATTCCAAATTTCATTTATATATAATAAACATATTAAAATCCAGGGAAATATCCAAACGACGTAATAGTATTGTCTAATCGTTTTTTAATAACACTTTTACGAACACTTTTACGGGGGCTCTTACGAACACTTTTGCGAACACTCTTACGAACACTTTTACGGGGGCTTTTGCGAACACTTTTACGGGGACTTTTGCGAACACTTTTGCGAACACTTTTGTGGGGGCTTTTATTTGTTGATTTGCGGATTTGTTTCATTTAGTATTATTAAATATTTTAATTATTTTGTTATTTTAATTAATTTAAATATTTAAATTTCTTATAAGATAAAGAATACAATGGAAACTCTTGAAATACGTATAGAAAATCTTGAAATGCGTTTAGAAAACCTTGAAGAAAAAATTAATAAACCTTCAAAATATGAAAAACCATTAGACAATGTAAAGTTAAGCGTTGCGAAGCCGAATGTGAGAATGGATTTGTATAAAAGTGGTATTTTAGTAACTGGTAGTACTTTTGCGATTAAAAATACACTTATGGAAAATGGTGGTAAATGGAATAAATCTCTTAATGGTTGGATGTTTACAAAAAGTCATCTAGACGAGGTTATTGAGGGTCTTACCGAGGAGGATATTGAGCTAACTATAGGGGAAGGAGTTATTTATGGGGTAAATATCCACTCTACAAATATTCAAAAATAAAAATACTCTAATTTTTCGGTGTTTATTGAAGTAAAAGTTTATTGAAGTAATTAAGTATAATATAAAATGGCACAAATCTCCGAAAACGTCAAAGTACAAGATGAACCCGATTGGAATGAATGGGAAGCTTGTGGTTCAGATGACGAAGAAGATCCGGATTATGATTATGAGTACACCTATGAAGAAGGTGAATGGGGTGAATGGGAAGAGTGTGGTTCTGATGATGAAGAAGATCCAGATTTCAACTACCAATATACATATCATGAAGATGAAGACGAAGAAGATGAAGACGAAGAAGATAAGGGTGTGGAAGATAAGAGTGTGGAAGATAAGAGTAAATTGATTTTGTCAAATCTATAAAAATAAATATATATAAATAATCCTTCGGGATATTCTCTTAGGGGTAAATTATGTTCTAAAACTTCCCCCAAAATGGATTATGTTTCTGTTGAATTTTCTGTTAATAGGATGATGTTTTCAATCGATACTATTATTAATAAATATTATTTTTTCAATGAGCCGGGTTTAATAAAAATCGCTATATCTTATGTTAAGAAATATTTAAGTATTAGTTCAGAAGATCCTAGGTCTCAATTAAAAATACTTTGTACTACGTGTTATTTAATTGCAATGAAGTACCATTTAGATGAATCACCTACATTATTAGACTATTCTGATATTGTAAATGTTTCAACTAGTATATTAGTAAAAAAAGAAATAGACTTGGCTAATAAATTTATGTTCAATTTTACTCCTAAACAAATTTAAAGTTTCCTCGTATATTAGGTACATACTATACGCACACAAGAGAAACAAAATGGAAATGTTCTCTAAAATTCAAATTCCGAACGGCAAGAGGGTTGTTACCAAGGTTGTTGGAAATGAGTTATTGGTTTATTTCACAGACTCTTCAAATATTGAAAAGATCCAAAACACAAAGGATGTAGATTAGATGTGATTGTTTTTGGGTTCTCGGATATTAATATTTTCAAAAAAAAAAATACTTTAGTCTTTCGAGACATAATAGGGTAAGTAACAATAAACTAAGTAATTCAAAGTAATTCAAAGTAATTCAAAGTAATTCAAAGTAATTCAAAGTAATTCAAGATGGAAGCTGTTAATAACAACGATACCCAGATGACTCGTGTTGAATCGTTTTGTGAAAAGTTTAACATTGACGAAGATGGAAAGACTGAATTGGTAGAATTGTTTAATGAGTGTATGGTTAACGTAGCTATGGGTATTATGAACCTACCTGGTGTTCAGGATAAATTTACATCGGTGAAGACTAAATCTCCCAAAGCAAAGGCAACACCCAAGGCAAAGGTTGATAAAATTAAATGTGGTGGACAAACTAAGAGTGGTACCGATTGTCGTAATCGCGCACTTGATGGAGAATCATTTTGTAAAACCCACCTCCCTAAAAAACCTGAATTGATTATCGAACCTACTCCCGATAGTGCTGAATGCAATGCTATTTGTGCAAACGGTAAAAATTGTAAACAGAAAGGAAGGATGATTCAGCCTGATGGATCTGATTATAAGTATTGTTTCAAACATAGTAAAAATTGGAAAAAGTTTGAGGGTGATTCGGGTGCGTCGTCGGTTGGTGTGGAATCGGATTCGGAACCTGTTAAACTTACTAATGAAGAAAATGAAGAGAGGATTGCCAACAATCTTAGTGAAAGTGAATATGAAGAGTCTGTGGGTGATTATGAGTCTCGGGAAAGTATGGCGAAGGACAAGTTGAGTCCCGATGAAATGGTAAATTGGGTAAAGAATAACCAGATTGTTGTTGAAGATGTTAAGAAGGTTGAACTTAAAGTCAAAGAACCGGAAGTTGTTGTTAAGCAAAAGCGTCCTACGTGGATGAAGAAGGCACAGGATGCTGAAGCTAAGAGGAAGGCTGCTATTAAGAAACATGATGATGAAATGCTTGCCTAAATATTGATTGAAATATAATAGTCCTTCGGGGTGTCTTTATGACATCAAAGATTAAGTTAATGTGATTTTTTATTTTGTTGGTGTTAACATTGTGTATTACAGAAATTGTTAAAACATTTCTTTACACATTATGTCTAATATTATTCGTATCTTACAATATTTATACAATTTTTGTATAACTGTTGTAACTTAAGAATAATAAAAATGGTCCTTCGGGACATATTTATTTTTATTTAATCAACATAAAGATGTTTGTATTGTTTGTTGTTTCAAACAGTCAAGAATGTCAATGTAGTGATAAATCAAATTGTGGATTGTTAAAAAAAAGATTTAATGTATTTGTATAGATTATATTTATTTTGTGTACCGATTACGGTTGGTTGTTTATTTAATAGTTGTGTTGTAATTGTATCATCTAACAATTCAGGATCTATTTGGGTTTGTCCTTCACATGTTTGTGGATCCAATAAAGCTATCCTGTATATTTCATCCATTTTTCTATTTTCTAACATTGATTCCCTTCGATTTTTCCTCTTATTAGATATTCTAATATTGTGTGGCATTTTGTTTATTATATTGTATATATATATTATTTTTAAAACGTTTTTATTTCTTGTTTGAATATTTTTTAGCCAATTTAGCTATTGTCGATTTGTAGTATTTTTGTGGATTTTTAGAGCTCCAAGACTTCTCCAATGCTTTACGTGAATCATTATTTTTTAAAAATTTTTCCCATGTGACTTTGGTATTACTACTATTACGACTTTTACTTTTTTTCTTGCTGCTTTTACTTTTTTTCCTGATCACATTTTTCTTTTTATACGATCCCATGTTATTATATTACAAATATATATTTAACGCGAATTAAACTCGATTTATTCTTAAATTAATATCGTACTTATATAATAATGGGATCTTATAGAAGATATGGAAAAAGCAACCGCAAATCAAAACGCCAAAGTAAGCGCAAAACAAGTCGCAAAACAAGTCGCAAGACAAGTCGCAAGACAAGTCGCAAAACCAAAAAGGTTACATTTACTACGGCCGATGGTAAGCGTGTTTCTTTTTCTCCTAAGCGCAAAAAGGCTGGTAAAACTCCCCCACATTTAAAAGTTTATACTAACAAGATGAAGGATCTTGGTAAAAGTTATCGTGCTGGTGAGTTTGGCGATATGGAGTGGAGAGATGTTGTTAGTGAATATATGTCTAAATAAATGTAATAATAAAATAAATGTAATAATAAAATAAATGTAATAATAAAATAAATGTAATAATAAATGGATATTATAGTAAATTGGGAAATCATATTTGCTATAATACTGCTGATTATATTATCTATACTTCTTTATCTGTATAGATTATATTTACATAGAAATAAAAACTCTTTTACAGACCCTTTTACAGACCCTTTTACCGACTCTTTTAATATTGATACTGTTCCAAAATGTGTGTGTGCATTTGATATAGATCATACAATAAGTTGTGGAAATCCCAAACCATTTGTAGATATGTGTAAACAGTATGGTTGTATATTGGCATTAAATACAGCCCGACCCGTTAAATATGTAGATGATGTGGATCTTAATTCTATAAATTTCACTTCACCCCATTTTGACGATTCAGATTTTTATTATAATCCCAATTCATATTCACAAACGGCAGAAAATGTAGCAGAAGTTAAGGCTACATTCTTAAATTTACTTAATGATAAATATAATATTAATAATAAAAAGTGTGTTATACTCTTAGACGACAATAGAACAAATATTAATATTGCTAATAAACACGGTTTTGGAACGATTAAGGCCAAAGCAAGTAGGAATAAAGATTGTGGTTTATCGATCCTTGATCTAGATAAATTTGAAAATAATTTAAATTATTGCAATAATAATTAAATGGTGCAAACAGTTTTAATTAATTGTGGTGGTGTTGAATTTTTGGTTAATAAAGAAACGTTGTTACATTTTCCTGACTCTATGTTGGCTAAACGGTTTTGTGGTAGTTGGGATTGTAATAGTAATTTTATTGACCGTGATCCAACTATTTTTAGGCTTGTATTGGATTATTACAGAGATCTCAGTGTAATAATTCCCTACAATATTCCAATTGAAAGAGTTATATTAGAATTTGAATTTTATTGTTTGCCTACGGATCACTTAGAAAATACTGTTGTTGATTATAGTGTTATTTGGAAAAAAAGAAATATTAAGATTAATACAATTAATACAATTTTTGATAATATTATAAGATCCGAATGGTTCTACAATTCTATGAAAGATAATATAAAAATTGCTTGGTATGTTGGAGATTCAATTATTGATTTTGAATATTACGATATATTTACTAATTCTTACCAGCAAATATATACGTATATGAAAGAATATGTGTATAAAAAATATAAAATATTTATGATAATAAATACGTGTTATGAACACCCAAAACATATTTATTATTATAGTTCTAAAGCATATGATGATTCATGTGTTAAAAAAGTTTGCATTACAAAACCAAGTATTTGTATAACATTTACTCTTATAAAAACGAATGATCCAAACTAGAGTAAAACTGTAAAAGCTACAACACCTGGTGCTCCGTAGAGTTCTTTTATATCTTTACAGTTATATTTGCAGTTATCTGTGTAATCTGAAATAATTATATCTACTAATTTTGACAATTTTATAATATAATCTACTGGTATTTCTGTATCCCAAAAACAAAATGATACTGTTCCTGGTTTAGACACTCTGGCCTTCATACGGGACGCTAAATTAACTGTTGTTCCGTAATAATCTTTTAATGATGTGCTTTGAAATTTGACTGTTTGTACGTTTAACGGACCCTGACTCAAACCAATTCGAATCATTATTTTATCACCTGTTTCTTTATTTAGTAGTATTGGATTTTTATTTAATTTTTTTTGAACATCTATACCCAATTCTATGGCTCTTTTGAACCCACTTAGGCCTCTAAAATATACCATAAAAGAATCACCCGTAGTTTTAACTACAATACCTACATATTTCCTAACAAATCTATATAATAATCTGTTGTGTTCCTTAACGGCTTTTATCATTTTTTTAGGATATAGTTTCCATAATCTAGAAAAACCTACTATATCTGTAAATAATATAGCACCATTTTTAATATCATACATTATTAATAACATAGATTTTTAATTAAACGGATTTATATGTATATGTAGGTCCATAATCAACAGGTTTTAAACTTCTACGTTTTATTCTAAGACCTTTAGAAATACTATTATTTTTAGTTGTTTTGTATGATTTACGCCTTTGTTTTTTCACACTTCTTCCTTTGATTTTTTTAGGAACACTTCGTACTCTTCTTCCATATCTATAATCCCGTATTACGTTATTTAAATTGGGGAATATAACATCGTTGGCGAAACCAAAGCTACGTTTTGAAGGTCTAGGACTTAATTCATCATAATCATCGTCGCTGTTGTCATCACTGTCGTTATCACTGTCGTTATCACTGTCGTTATCACTGTCGTTATCCTTTTTAGACGACTTCTTTTTGGACTTTTCTTTCTTTTTGGACTTTTCTTTCTTTTTGGACTTTTCCTTCTTTTTGGACTTTTCCTTTTTTTCTTTCTTTTCTTTCTTATTGTTTCCCTTATATTCTATTAACAAATCTTTCCATTTTGGGATAAGTTCTTCATTTTTTATGGTTTCTCCTGTTTCTTCCTTAATTAACTTTCTAAGATCTCCTACTGTCTTTATTTTTTCTGATACTTTACCAACACCATATTCTCTTATAACATCTTCCCAAGTTTTAACGTTAACTAACCCATCATCTTTTGGTGGTCCGCGGTATTCTTCTTCTTCTTCATCATTTATATATTGTTCTAGTTCTACTAGTGCATTTACGTTTAGTCCATTTTGTTTTTTTAGGCAGGCTAACATTTCTGTTGGTGATGAATGTTTTATGAGGTATTTAGCCAATTCGTGATTATCTAAATTATTAAGTGCTTCATTATCACTCTTTCTAAAACTACCTATTAATAATTCTTCTTCTTCATCTTCATCGAAATCATCGTCGAATCCTTTAAAATCTCCCATTTACTTAATACAAAGATAATAATTCATTTTTATTTAAATCTTTTATTTAAATCCCTTAATTCCTGTATTGAATAGCTATTTAGTTTATCTTGTATGTCGGGTGTAACTTTAGTTGTTAGATGTTTTTGTAATTTAATTTTTTCTTTTATTATTGATAATTCTGTATATGAATAATTATTTAGTTTATCTTTAATATTGTAAGGAACCATGTTATAGAGTTGTGAAATTAATTCCTGTTTATCTTTAAGGGCTTCCTTTTTAAGAAGGAGTGTTTCAAGTGTATTTATATGTTTCTTTCTTTCCTTATTACCCATCCCATCCCATACCCCATTAGTGTCTGCATTTTCAACCAAACTATACAATTTATTTTGTAAAGGAATTGGTGATCCACCAGAAATTAGATTATATTCTACTGCTATTTTTCCAAATAATTGTGTTTTGAGCGATACATCATAACAATATTTCCATGCAGAATATTCTTCATCTTTACTAACAAGTCCATATAAATTTTTAAAGTTTTTCTTGCTAATAGGACCAGAAATATCACATGCCGAACCTATTTCACCTGTATTAAACAGTGTATCTTCTAGTATTGTTATGGAAACATTTCCACCAACTGTTTTAATTTGCCAATCTTCTAATTCAATTTTAATGTCGTTACGTTGAATTCCTATGGGTGGCCAATTGTGTATCTTTTTAAAGCTTGTTGATTTTTTTGATGGTTTTTTAATTTCAATTTCATTTAGAATGTCTAGTCCTATAAGATAGAATTTAGACCCTTTATTTTCTAATAAATAGTATTTATTGTTTGATCTGTTGTATAGTGGAAGTCTACCATCAGTTTCTATAAAACTATCAGTTTGAATAGATGGGATAAGAGTTTCTTCCAATCTAACTATGTTTCCGTTTTTATTAATATTACAATCTATAGAAGATTGTTTTAATGCCAGTTCAAACTGAACGTTGATGTTTTGTTTTTTTTCAGCAGTTATATACATCTTTTGTTCTATAGTAGACCTACTTAAATCCTTATAATAAATCATCTTAGGATCCATCTCCTTCAATTCAGATTGTAAAAATCCATCATAATTTGGGTAGGAATTTAAAATACTTGCATGATAATATACATCAACATATCTTCTGTTTTCGGGCAAAGAAGCATGAGAACATAATCTTATAGCTCTAGCAATAATCTGTTCCATTTTAGACATATTCCACCAAGGTTCGCATACGTGTACTTGATTAACACCCTTTAATGATATACCTTCTACAACATTACTTATTAGTATTTTAATAAGTTTACCATCTTTATTTTCTGGACTATTAAATATTTTTCTCATATTTTTTATGTATGTATTAACTTGTTCTTCGGGTCTAACACCCTTCATATCCAAACCACCTGGACTCCATATAGCATATCTATTAACATCCTTAGACATATTAAAATTGGGTCCAAGAAATTCCCAACCAAGTGCATCAAGTATACTATAGATTCCAACAATTCCATGGGGGATCCATTTACTATAAATAAAAACAGGACCCTCACTCTTTTCGGCCAATTTAATAACATCCACGAATTTTTGAGAATATTCTGAAGCCTTATTGTACACAGCTTCTGGACTTTTTTGTTTCTTTAATAGGGACATAAATGATGCCACATCTTCCAAACTAGTTTTTAAACCTTCCGTTACTGGATATGCTATATTTGATTTTTGTATAGCGATAGGATACATACCTTGTTGCATTCCATCGAAATTTACTCTGTCTTTTTCTTTTTTTATTTCTGCTATTATTGATCGACTGTATTCGTTCTGTTGAACTGATTTCATCCTATGCAACATAATATGATTTCTACGATATGGATAACCCTGTGGATTACCACCTTTAAAATAACTAACATAACCCGAGAGCATATATTTTAATAAAAATGGATTCTTTAATGTTTTGGTGTGTGTGTTAGTACTACTAACAATATCTGTTTTTATGAATAATTCTTGAAATTTATCTCTGTTTAGTGGGAATGGAATACGGGGTCTAAGTAAATTAATCATAAGTGCAGCTTCGTGTGGATTATCATAAACAGGTGTTGCTGTTAGTAGTACTACTTTCATAGCGGATTCACCCGTTGTCCTATTCCTTGCATAAATATTTAAAGTATTATATAATTTTGTATATTTACTACCATCTTCTCTCACTAGTTTTTGAATTTCGTCAATTATCAGTAAACTTTTATTACTATGGAATGCATCCGACTGAAGTAGAAAATCGGTTGGTATCATTTTGTTAGAATCTTTGACCTTTATCATTACAGAATTCAAAAAAGTATCGTGTGATACAATGTTATAAACGGTATCAACTATTTCATGGAATCTTGATTTAAGGTCTATTAAATTTTTATTCAGTTTGTTAAGTAATTCCCTGTATTTACTTTTTCCAAGTTTTTCTGGATTTTTTGAAATTTCATTTATCTTTGATTCTATGTTAACCATCTCATTTAATTCACTCGTTGAATATTTACCAGTAATCTTATCATATTCACCAACATAAAATTGACGAACACCTTTATCATCATTATTATTGTTTTCTGTAATAACACAGGCTCCTGGGCATGATATTATATTACCATCTTGAATTCTTCCAATAATTTCTTCATAATATTGTTCTATAACAGCTTTAGGAACAACTATAAATACTTTATATGGTCCCCTTCCCTTTATTCTACTATCAAATTCTTGTTTAGATCTACTTTTCATAGATTCACCAATAATTATACTGGTACAAGATTTACCACTACCCAATCCATGATATACTAACATGCCAGGGAAAGTTGTTTCAGTTGAAATAAATTTACCAGCAAATTTTTGCTGCGGTCCTAAATTAAATTCATCAATATTGCAAATATCTTCTGTTGTCTTGTTTTTATAATTCGGTTGGAATACAAATGGTGATTCGCCACCAAATCTTTCATTACTAAAATAATCATTAATATATTTATTCATTTCTCGGGGGTTGTAACTATCCACGTCATTAAATGTTTCCAAACTAGTTTGTTCTGTATTATGTGGCCAGTTTCTATCACGGCATGGTAAATTTTTATTTTTAAAATCTTCGTCATTTTTATAATAATATTTTAAACACCCTTGTTGTTGTTCATCTTCACCTTCAAGTTGCCTCCGTTGTTTTTTAGAATCTGTATCTTTAGGAGCCTTTCTTATTCTTCTTAAAGAACTCATCTTATATAATGTAAACATATAAATGTTGGAATTAAAAATTGAATTAATTCTAATATTAAATATTTACGTTTAATAAGTATGGGGATGATTATATCTTTGATTATGTGTCCATTTAAAATATCAATGAAGGCGCTTAGTTTAATTATGACGTTTATGTCATTATTCTGGGTTTTTTTATTGATAGCCGTTATCGTATTGATAGCAGTATATTGGAATAAAATATATGGTTTTGGTATTGATATAAAAGAACAAATAGATAATATTGTTAATATTATTAATTCGATGAGAAGAAAAATAGAAGAATTGATCGTCAAAGTTGATGAATTAAGTAATAAGTAATTTAAACATAAACACGTTTAGTTGAACCATTTGATCTTTTATTGTAATATTGTCCTTTAGATGTACTGTAAAGTTTCAACCCATCAACACTTACACTACGTTTTGGTGCATTACGCTTAACACTACGTCTTGCGCTACGTCTTGCACTACGTCTTGCACTACGTCTTGCACTACGTCTTGCACTACGTCTCGGTGCGTTGCGTCTTGCACTACGTCTTCTTGCGCTACGTTTTGCGCTACGCCTTCTTGCGCTGCGTCTTCTTGTTGTACGTTTTACGCTACGTAATATTTTATTAACCAGATTTACATTACTTTTGCGTCTAGCATTAATATTACGAATTGATTTTCGTTTACTTGTTATTTTATTTATTTTTTTCGAAATTATAAGTGGCTTCGGGGCGCTTATTTTCTTCAATAATGGTTCATCATTGTCGTCACTGTCGTCACTGTCGTCATTAGTGCTGTTATTCCCATATTCATCCTTATTTATAATGAGTAGTAAATATTCTTTAAATTTCTTATAATCTATTTTATAACCAACTTTATTTTCAATAATACTCTTTATTTCGGTTATTTTTTTGTTTTCATTTTTGTTTTCGGTATAATATTCATCTAGTTTTTCCTTCCAATCGTATCTTGGAGGGTTTACCTTTAAAGCGCTACGACGTCTAGTTATTTTACGGGAAGATTTTTTTGAAGATTTCTTTGCAAATTTTTCATAAAGTTGTTCCAAAGGTAAATCATCGTCGGTATCGGTATCGTATTTTGGAAGTTTTTCCAAAGGTATGTTATTATTATCGCTTTCGTATTTTGGAGGGTTTACCTTTAAAGCACTACGACGTCTAATTATTCTACGAAGAAGTGGTTGTTTAGAAGGTTTTTCCAAAGGTATAGATTCATCATCGCTTTCGTCATCACTTTCGTCATCGCTTTCGTATTTTGGAGGTTTTACCTTTAAAGCACTACGACGTCTAATTATTCTACGAAGAAGTGGTTGTTTAGAAGGTTTTTCCAAAGGTATGTCATCATCATCACTTTCATCATCTGTATTGTATTTTACGGGGTTTACCTTCAAAGCGCTACGGCGTCTAATTATTTTACGTAGAAGGGGTTTTTTAGAAGGTACAGATTCATTGTCACTGTCACTACTACTGTCACTGCTACTGCTGTCACTACTACTACTGTCACTACTACTACTGTCACTACTACTGCTGTCATCGTCATCCAAAGGTGTATCGTCGTCATCCAAAGGTGTATCGTCGTCATTCAAAGGTGTATCGTCGTCATTCAAAGGTGTATCATCAACACTATCGGATAATTTATTAATTTCAGCAAACCAATCATCTGCTTGACCATCATTTTCTTTATTTTTCTTTTTAGCACCAAATAAACTGGTTAGTTTGGGTTTGTTATTATCAACACTTGATCCAAATCCATTTACCTTAACATTGTATTGTTCTAATGGACTACTGTTACTTGTTAAACATGGTTTTTGTGGTGTATTGATAGTATTTGCCGAATTAAAACTATTCCCAAAGGTACTAACTACACAATCTGCTGAGTTAGACATTAACAATACTATAGATTTTAAAAAACTAATAATTATATTATTTATTATTTTTATTTAAACGCATAACTATTAACTTTTGGGTGAAATAAGTCGTGGTATGAATATACCTAATATGCATCCTAAGACGATTCCAATAACTTCGCTTAGTATGGATACATTACTTATCTTTGACATATTAATAATTAATATTCCTGCAAAAGTTGATAAGAAAGCTCCTAGAAAATCAGAATATGTGTTTCCTATACCAGCCTGTGTTAGTTTTCCAGGGTTCCAACCACCCATCCATGATTGTGCTAATTTTTTACTTCTTCCTGGCCATACTTGTCTTTGACTAATCTTATATTTTAACATTTTCACTTGATCTTTGTATTTTTGTGTTGGAAATCCTATATTTTTTAATTTAAGTTTTTGTAGGTTGGATAGATCTCTTTTATATCTAAGTTTTTGAGTTTTTTGATCCCTTGTTAATACTCCTAGTCTATTTGCTTTTGTAACATTTTCTGGTATATTTTTGTTATTAAGATAATCTCTATAATTATCTATTCTTTCATTATAGGTTGATTCATTAATTTTATATTGTGCAAAATATGTAAAAAAATCTTTCTTTGACATATTATGTCCTAAAAACATAGGACTGTTTGGGTCTGCAAAGGCAGCTTCATTTGTTTTAACATTTTCTCGCATTTTGTGTTTTTCAATCCACTTTTTATCATAATTATTAATTTTATGATTGGCTTTATCATAATCATTTTGTATTTTTTTACATATTTCGTGTGGGGTTCTAATACCTATCTTATCCCCCCTTTCTAACATACCATCCTTAAATTTAACGCCATAATATACAGAATCAACTTCATTCTCCAATCCACTAAACGGCCTTCTTCCACCGTACCCATAAATCCACGGAACTGACTTTGATTCGAAAACTGGGTCTAAAGAATCCATTCCGAACCACAGCCCACCATTATCTATGAGTCCAAATACTATACCTGCACCCATACCAACCATAAGTGAATTAAAATCAATGAGTTTGTCCAGTCCTAGGAAATATTTTAATGTAAAATGATCCGGAATTTCAATTTTTTCAATATCTTCTGACCTGGGTGGGTCTTCAAATTCCGCTTTGTTTGAATAGTAAGCAATAGAACCAAATATTAAAATTAATACTAGACTACCAATAAAAAGCATAAATAGTTGTTTCTTTTCATCACTTCTAATATTTGGGTTGATAAATGGTCCCCATTCACCACCAATTATTGGAATATTTGACGGTATTGTGAATGATGGTTCTAAAAGAGGCATATCTAATACATTATAAACATAATTAATTGTAATTAATTGTATTATTGATTATTACTTTTTTATATATTATCATAATTACTATTATATATTATTTAAAAATTTTATTTCAAAAACTTTACATAGCAGAAAACCATTTGACAAGATTCACGATTATCATATAAAGTTGGAATCTATAATTAATTTATGGCTTTATACCAATAAGCTTTTTGTTCTTTAATATCTAATACCATACAACCATAATCTGACGTATATTCTGTTAATTTAACTTGAAAATCTTTAAATTCTTTGAACATACTACCAAAATTTTTCCAAGCTTTCTTATTGTTATCAATTATGTTTTCTTTTAACAAAAACAGATAATCTACATCCCATTGTATACGAATACCCGTTAAATAACAATTTGCTATTATATTTGTGATGTCAAATTTTTGATTATATATTATTATTTTATTAATTAATTTTGATTTTCTAGCTTCAGATAAAAGGTAACCACAGCTATCTATAACATTAAATGAAATTCCTCTGGAATTAATGATATTTTTAAATTCATCCTTACTATTTATAGGTAAGTTAGGGTAAAATTTTCTATATTCTTCAGATTTAAATTCTGTTGCAACAAAACCATTTTTAATATTTAAATGGTGAAGTAAATCTAGAACCAACGTAGTTTTTCCAGTTGAACATTTCCCAATTATTAGTATATTAGACGGATGTTTAATTGTTGTTGGATTGAATTTTTGTAATTTCATTTATAAACTATTAATATTAATTATTCTTCTTTTAAACACTCTACCAAATTTATTTTTTGAAAGTTTTATTACTTTTTTATATATTATCATAATTACTATTATACAATATTTAAAAATTCTATTTCAAAAACTTTACATATTATAGGGAGTCGGGTTCTCTGAAAACTTTTGGTTCTTGGTGGTGACATCTATACAAGTATATAAGAATTACCGCAATTAATATTAATGCAACATAGGCCCATGTTTTTCCAATAACAAATTTTTGTTTACTTGTTATAAAATTATCGCCTTCCATTATATTATATTAATATTTTTGTGTGTTTAATTATCCGATATTATATTCAGTAGTATATTAATAATGGATTCCGATGAAATGAATATCAGGATGAATATAAAAGATTTAATAGCCCAATTGGCTAATGATTTATTAAATGAACATCCATTACACGATGATACATATTTAAATAATATTTTACACCCCACATTTAATCCAAATTCAAATTCATTTACCTATGGTATGTTTTTTCCGCAATTTAACATAATAGAAAACTTATTTGAATTTGATGAATTTTATAATTTTAACAATATTGATATGATACCACCGTTTAATGATAATAAAATTAATGTTGTTACGACTAAGAAATTTAATGAATTTTCTAGAGAGCATAGTGATGAATGTTGTAGTATATGTTTGGAAACTAACAATGATTCGGTAAAACTACCGTGTGGTCACCATTTTCATGAAGATTGTATAGGTAAATGGTTATTGGAAAAATCTGTAAACTGTCCAATGTGTAAATTTGATTGTAATAAATCAGCTTACTAGGTCAAAAAATATTGTTTCTGCAATATCTTTTAGAATCTCTTCTCTTGTTTTCTCTAGTCTTGGGTGTTGTGGTTTATCTTTATTACGTTCTTTTTCCGATCTAGTTATTGGTTTATTTGATATATATTCACTTAGTGGTCCATAAATATCTTGTATGTTTTTTGTATATGCATTTTTAAGTTTATCTATATCCCAATTTCTGATTGTATTTCTAGACCAGATATTTTTCGATGCCAAATTTCTAATTAACTCTGCTCTAGAACCTTTTTCACAAGGTTGAAGATCACTTTTAAGATATTCTAGGACATATAATTTTTGTTTATTTAGAAATGTTATCTTATAACTACATTGTAGTAAATATTTAATTAGATCAATTCGGTGATATTTTTTATGTAGCATTTTTAATTCATCTACTAGTTCATGTATATCTTTGGTCATTAATGTTTTATAAATGGGTCTTTTATTCATTTTTTTAAGAAATTGGCTAGTTTTTTTAGATATTGAGTATCTTAGTTCATTATTTTCTAGAGTCCCATTTAAAACTAGAAAATTGTATCTTTGTATTTTAATATGAATTGGTGTGGATGATATAGTAATACCGTCACCATATTTTTTAAGATCGACCATTATAGAATCATTTTTTTCTTTCAGGACAATAGCATTCAATTTTTCCTCTAATCTTTTTGTACTCCATTTGGTTAGTTTGTCCGTTTTTAACTTTATTTTTTCTAAAATCTTATTAATTAATTCATATCTTTTTACCTTATTAAGTATAAAATCATTATATAATTCTTTAATTTTATTAAAATTATAACTGCTCATTACAATTCTATTAAATCTACTAGAATCTAAATCGTATAAATTATTTTCATAATTTTTCCTTTTCTGTATGTCTGTTTCCATTTTCTTTCCATATCTAATGACAATCAATTCATTAATAGATTTAGAATTTAGAAAATCTTTAGTATCAGTATTCTTAATGCTAAGTATTTCAGTTATAATAGTATCTTTATTACTTAAATTCATTAAGTAGTAAGTATATTATTTCTTTAATTTAATTGAGTGTATTTACATTTTGCATAATCTGTTAATGAAACTAAAAATGGTAAAATGTAAAAACGAAATTATATTATTTAATATTGTTATTTATTCCACATAAAAACGTTCCATACCCCAAAATCTACAAAAATAGTATGAAAACTAAATAAAAGTACACCTATGATAGCTAATGTTTTTTGCGTGGAAGGGGGGGTAAGGTCATTTATAAAATAAGCTATAGCTATAGAAGCAAATCCAGTAACACCCAATACTATCGAACTAAGTACTTTATACCATTTGTTTTTAGTTTTCAAATAACCATATGTTAAAGGGGCCCATAGAAGCGCAGCAACTAAAACTATAATAGTTTCGGTTAGTATTTTATCGCTTGCTTTGTTAAATTTTTTAACAGAAGAAAATTGAGATTCTTCTAAATAAAAACACAAATAATATTGAAAAAATAGAAATCCTATGGCTGCAAGAGTAGCAGATATACCGAAGAAATACATTAGGTTTTTGTTTTTGTTTAATCCAAACCACCAATTATCTATGCTTATAAAAACTTTGGAATAAAAACTTTTTATTATAAATACATAATAAGAAATAAGAATTAAAATACTCAAAGTAGTCACGACCAACAGATTTCTTGTATTAACCATTAATATTAATTAATATTTTTAATTATGAACAACACCAACTTTTTATTTTATGATTTGGATTATTAAGTATTACACTTTTGCTCATATTATCATTATCTATTTTATCATCATCTTTTATTCCAATAGACACCATTGTAAAAATTTTAATAATATTTAAATTATTTTTTGCACTAGTTTCTATTAAAATCATACCATTATCTTCTGCAAATTTTAGAGCTTCATTATATTCAACGGCTCTTTTTTCTGGGATATCTGATTTATTACCTATAAGAATAATATATGGGTAATCTCTACAATATCTATCTATCTGAGATAACCACATTTTAACATTATCGTATGATTCTCTACTAGTTATGTCATAAACAACAATTATACCCTGTGCTCCCCTATAATAACTAGTTGTAATATTTCTAAATCTTTCTTGACCAGCAGTATCCCATATTTGTAATTTTATAATTTTGTCGTCTAATGTTATTGTAGTAATTTTAAAGTCAACACCTATTGTTGATATGTGTGACCTATTAAATACATTATCAACGAAACATGTCAAAATAGATGATTTACCAACACCAGAATCGCCTATTAATAGTATTTTAAACAGATAATCGTAATTGTTCATATTATTCATATCATTATATTTAAAATTTAAAATTTAAATTAATGTATTTCACAAGAACTTGCAATAGTAGATGTTAACCATCCAACGAATATGGAAATATTTATGCTCATAAATACAACCATCGTTACATTTAATGCTTTTGCTGTATCATTGGTTGTATAGCACCAATTTCTTATTTTTGAATCTACATTAAGATTATCATCACCTACTGCATCATCAGAATAAGATAATAATCCGGCACTTACGGAAGCTATTATAGCTATAAATAATATAAGTAGTGGTGTAATTAATCCTAGATTGTTAACGTTTTGATTATAGTGATAATAAAAAGATAGACCAGATAACAGAAAACAGACAATTGCAAGAACAGACAACGTCATAACAGAAAATTCATTATCATTTTCTAATCTATCTATTCCATATTGATTGCATAGATCATTATCAAAATTCTTACCAGAATTATATGTTGCTATTCCAAGAATAGGAGAAATTATTAATAATAAAAATAGAAATATCATTGATCCTAACGTAACATTTTGTTCTACACTTTTCCAAACAGATCTACCGGTAGTTAAACAATAAATGGGCATTACTACTTATTATGAAAGATTATTATTTTAGTAAGATTGTTTGTAATTCTTGTTTAAAATATGATAATTAATTAATAAACAAATGTTGTGGGAAATAAGTACAATAATAATTATCATGGGTTATTTAAGTATTGTTTTTAAAATAAATATTGTCCCCATGTCCTTGTTAGGTTATTTGAATGGTATTATTTATTACAATGGGGAAATGGAAATAGGTTCTGTATTTTCATTAATAATTGTATTACTAATATATTCACACTTGACTGTAGAATGGGTAACACACTTTATGGCATTCCTTATTACCTTGGGATTTACTGTGATATATTCTCCTAGGGCTATGGCTATGGGTGTATCAAATGAGTCAAAAGAAGATATTAATAATAAAATTTAGTGTTTTGATTTGATAAGCACACATAAGTTTTAACAATTGTTTAAATAAAATAAATGAATATAAAAATATATTATAATACTTAATAAATAAATATAATGAAACAATTAAGAAGAAGTACACATATTTATTGTATAAAATGTAGAACTTCTGCGGAAACTTATGATAATCCTATATGTTGGAAATGTAGTAGTAAAATATTTATTACTTTTACATTACGTTGATATATTTTTGGTAAATAAACAAAAAATTAAAATATTTAATAATATTAAATGGGTTACGAATTCATTGATGCCAAATATGAACCATCGAGTGGGAAGGTAGAATACAAAAACAAAGTATATAAAGTTAGTAAGTCCAAAAAACTTGGTTACTATGTTACTGTTCGTGTTGGACTTAGATACAAACGATTCTATCTTGATCAGAAAAATTTACCAAACAAGCGCTCAAATGTAGTTCTTGTACCTGCTAAGAAAGGAAAAGTTGGTTCTCCAGCACATGCCGGAAAAATCAAGAAAGGTAGTAGCAAACGTAGAAGTAGCAAACGTAGAAGTAGCAAACGTAGAAGTGTTAAACGTAGAAGTGTTAAACGTCGTAGAAGTAGTAAACGTAGAAGTAGCAAACGTCGTAGAAGTAGTAAACGTAGAAGTAGCAAACGTAGAAGTAGCAAACGTAGAAGTGTTAAACGTCGTAGAAGTAGTAAACGTCGTAGAAGTAGTAAACGTAGAAGTGTTAAACGTCGTAGAAGTAGTAAACGTAGAAGTGTTAAACGTCGTAGAAGTAGCAAACGTCGAAGTGTTAAACGTCGTAGAAGTAAACGTAGAAGTAGCAAACGTCGTGTAAGTAAACGTCGTGTAAGTAAACGTACGATATCTAAAATCCGAAGAGCAAATTCTGGAAAGTTGAGCAAAAAAGAGGAAGCTGAATTGCTAAAGATGCCTAATGTATATATCGAGAATGGAGAAATCGTTGCAGCAGTTTAAATATTTTTGATAATTACGTAAATAAACAATCATTAAAATGCATATACACATAATAAATGTACTAGAAACTTTCTTTTAAATTTTCTAATTCTTTTATAATTAAAATGGTTAGAATTTATGAATCTATAATGAATTTAAAAAAATAATGGATATGATAATTATAATATTAATAATATGAGTTCGGCTAATAAATGGTTTGAAGGATTGAGTAATGATTATAGGCAAACTATTATAGAAACTATTTACGAATTAATTGCAGATTTTAAAGAATCTGATAAAATCACTGATTTGAAAAATTCTCATTATAATAAAATAGAAAAGGTAAATGAAGAACTTATGAACAAGAACAAAGAGCTGAATGAAATGGTATCTATTATTAGTACAATGAATAATATAAAAGATGAACTAAAACACGACCTTCGTTCTATTACAACTTCACTAACACCTAGTAAGATAGGTAAATTCGCTGAACTTTTAACAATTGAACTATTGTGTAAAAATTTTAGTTCAGCCGTAGTTAATGATGTAAGTAATGTATATGGTCAGGGTGATATTTATTTTGAACTAGATGGTATTAGGTGTATGGTAGAAAGTAAGGCTCAAACAAACGATTCATTGCGAAAAAACCCGACCGAGACGGTTGGTAGATTCAAAACAGATTTGATTAATGCTATCAATGATGATAAGGTGGATTTTGGGGTATTTGTAGCTCAACGTTCTTCGAATATTCCACACAAGGGTAGTTTGTGTTTTGAAACTATTAATACTAATAAGGGTAAGGCGTTGGCTATATATGTGGCCGATACATTCAATAATCCAGAAAGATTGATTACTTCTATGGAAGTTGCATTGGATGTTGTTAAAAATTTTTATATTAATAGTGATAACGATATGTCCAAATTGGTTTATAAATTACAACAAATGAGCGGTAGAATAGATACACTTAAACAAGGTCTAAAAGAAAGAAAGAAATCAGTAATCACACTTCAAAATTATATTATTAAAGATGAAGAATTGTACAACTATCTAATAGAAGAATTTAGAAATATTACCAATACAAAGACAGATAATGTGCTAGAAACTAAGATTATAGATACATACAACACAATTTTTATTAATAAAGGAAAGGTTACACAAAGTCTATTGGAGGAAGAATGTAAGAAAGTTGGTATAACAATTAGGAATATTAGAGATTGTGGAGGAATAAGAGTTATAAGACAAAAAGCGATTACAAATATTACATAAATTATTATATTATAAAATAACAAAAGGTTTACACACATTCATCGGATTTTGTTATACCGTAATAAATATATAACAACATTTTGCTCTATAATTTATTAATTTATTAATTTATATTAAATTAAAAAAATTCTAAATTAAAAAAAAAGCTACACGTTCAAAACTATGTGCAGAACGGTCATTCACATATATGCTGAGCGTGTAGTATTTCCACAAATTAATTATAATAAAAATACAACAAATCAATAAATGATGTAAAATTACAGAGCATAACGTAGTTATTTATTAATTACAGTGTTGTAAAATCCGATGGAGGTGTGTATTCACTTGCTGTTTTCGGAAAAGGATAAAAAGTATAGTCACACACTATCTTTGTTTTTCGTAAAATCAAAATACACACACACATACCAATATTTATTTTTGAAATTAGTTTTATATACAAAAAAGCATACAGTAAAAAGGGTCCCGTATTTTCCAGCATGTGAGTTGAGTGACGGTTGCGACACATGTGTTGTTTTTCTCTATATTTTTTGAAAAGTAAATTTACAACAAATGTTGATCAGTGTGTATATTTGAAATCACAAAGATAGTGTGTGACTATACTTTTTATCCTTTTCAGAAAACAGCAAGTGAATACACACCTCCATCGGATTTTACAACACTGTAATTAGTAAATAACTATATTATACTCTGTAATTCTACATTATTTATTCATTAATTGGTAATCACCAAAACTTCAAAATCAAAAAAGCTACACGTTCAAAACTATGTGCAGA
>Ga0335398_10001717_pt1 | contig 36389 bp, 27 predicted proteins | sample BON03_FD_205742 | JGI IMG/M metagenome (GOLD analysis project Ga0335398, IMG submission 205742) | Freshwater microbial communities from Lake Bonney liftoff mats and glacier meltwater in Antarctica - BON-03 (spades assembly) (version 2) | ecosystem: Environmental > Aquatic > Freshwater > Ice >... | reverse complement strand
CCAACAGTCGTTCGAGTTTCTCAAACGCCTGTTTCTGTTCGTCCGTTAAGCCGTCCTCATCAGGATTCGGCGTACTGTGTTTGCTTTCCATGCTTTCCCGGCTTCCTTCGTTGGCACATTCTTCTGATTCAGGTCGTCCGCAATACGCTGGTAGGACATTCCTGATTCGCGAAGTGCTTCGAGTTGTTCAATTACTGCCTGTTCCCGGACGTTCGGGACAAGGGTTTTTCCATCTTCCAGCAAATCACTACCGAATGGAATCTGACCGACTCGCAGAGATTCGGTTTTCATGTGCTGCATTGCCGTCCGGGTTCGTTCGGAGACCTGATCCCGCTCGAATTCAGCCAAAACTGCCATCATGCGGAAAATCATCTTTCCCGCTGCGGATGTTGTGTCGAGCTTTTCGCTGAGTGAAACCAGATCGGCCCCGGCCTTGTCCAATCGTTCGCCGATGTTGATCGTATCTTTCGTGGATCTCGCCAGACGGCTCAAGCTGTAAACAACCAAGACGCCCTTCACTTTGCTGACTGCTGTCAGAGCGTTCTGCAATTCCGGTCGATTGTCAGCACGCTTGCCACTGATTCCCGCGTCAATGAAGACTCCAGCCAGTTCAACGTCATTCGCAAGGCACCATGCTTGAATCTTTGCTTGCTGTGCTTCGAGCGAAACGCCTTCGTTTGCCTGATTCTCTGTGCTGACTCGAACGTATCCAAAAGCTTGCATTGTAAATTCCTTCGCCGGTTTGAACCCACTTGTGTTTATGTCAACGTGAATATGTTAATCGACTCTGGGAGTATGTCAACATGAATACGTTTCTTTTTTCAAAATCCCGTCATGAGAGTCAATGACTGCCATCCTGACATTACGAGAACGGACAGAATCAGGCGTGAACGTAACCCACGCAACTGTAGTTTACGTGGAAGGAATCAAGCAAAATCTCGTGCCATGGCTCAATTCTATGGGACAGGGCACGGTCGATCAGATCATTGAACTGGGAGCCTCCGACCGATTGAAGTGCCGACTCGTCGCGTGGCGAGTTCCCGAAGAAATCGCCAACACTCGCCGCAGAAAAACTCGCGCGACTGCCATGAGAAAGACGGGGCACGAACCGAGCAAGGAATCACTGGCCGCGTGCGATTGGGAATTTCTTGTCACCAACCTTAGTGAAGCGAAACTGAGTTTCAAAGAAGCCATCGTTTTGTATCGCGCTCGATGGCAAATTGAATTGCTGTTTAAGCGTTGGAAATCTTACGGGAAAATCGACGAACTGGACGGCAGCACTGACATCGTGAAAATGACACGATTTTGGGCTCGCTTGTGCGCTGCCTTAATCCAGCACTGGTTGACGGTGGCCGCGACATGGTCGCCTGCGCTCAGTGTGAGTCTTGCCAAGACTGCGAAACTAGTACGCCAGATCGCCAGTGAGATAGCCAGCTTGTTGTCCTCTGGGGGAGACTTGACCATCCTGCTTGAACGATTTTGTCGCCAGGCTCGCGCTGGCTGCCGACTTACGAAACGAAAAACGGCTCCAGGGACTTTGCAACTGCTCCGCGATCCGGAATTACTCGAGTATTGCTTAACTTGATGCGTATGGGAGTCGACAAAATCTCGCCCTTCAACCGTTTCTGCCACATCGCAGCCATAAAGCAGCAGGTCTGCACCGGACGTCAGACTGTGCTGCCACGCCAGCAGTTCCGGGGCATGTTGAGCCAGTGTTGATGCATTGAGTCGCGTTGAGCCCAATAGAATTTCACCATCGCGACCGTGAGTGAGCAGATGAATGGCCGAGACGTTGCCGACCTGCTCAAGCTTTTCAGTAATCTGCGAAATGCCATCCGTGTCGGAATCCAATCGCAGAATTCGAAAGTCGCGATCCGTGTTGAGTAGTTCAGAAAGAAGAGTATCAGCATCCTGCACTCGGTAGTCGATGACGATCAGTTCCGGGCCAGATTTCTGCACTGCCCCAGCCGTATCGGCCATGACGTACATGGCATCAAGCTACGTTGCGGACAGTTGCCGCGACTCTTCAACGGCATCAGCGGAATCAGAAGCGGGGCCAGATTCGGATTGAACTGATTCAGAGGGAATAAGCGTTTCGAGTTCCGGGCTCGTCACGTTTGAAAACAAGCCGGTCTCCATCACAGAAACCGAGTCCGCAGCAACCGGAGATAACGTTTCCGCCACCATCGCCATCGGCGACGCACTCATCAGAACCCGCTCTTCCAACTTCGTCAATTGCAACGACCGTACACGCGCGACGTCAGCGCTGGCGTTTGAAGAATGCCCCAGCAGATGACGCATTTCATCAATAACCAGTTGAACTCTGTCCCCAATTTTACGTTGTTTGCGTTGCATATGATCGATCCAAAACCTCGGCGCAGCACAGGCGCACACCTGCACAATACGGCAACCTAAACCTTCACCACATAAACGGCCGTAAAGGCAATCCCTGCCACGATTCCGTAATTCACCAGCCCGTTGCTCTCCACGTAACCGCTGCCTTACGCAAAGACAGCATAAGCGGACGTGCGTAATCTCCCCGTGCCCAGCCCTGCCAAACTTGCAGCCGCCAGATTCCCGACACAACTGCCACAAATGTAGAATTGGTTCGAAGACTATCGCCGAACGGAGCTGGGATTGATCACCGATTGGCAATCTATAATTCAGCATATCACTGCGATTTTGCGTCCGTCGCTGCAAGAGCAATTCGCAGCATACCTGCAAGCTGACGCATGCCGCTCACCACTGTTTTCCTGAGGGGCACGGAAACTGCTTATCGTTCAAAGATCGGCACAGTGCGGCATCACTGAGTCAAATTGTCACACACTTGAACTTCGCAACTGTGCACTTAGGAACAGTCTTGAAATAATATGCAGGTTTGCAAAATGTATGATGGACTTCCAGTCCGTCATTTTTGGGACGGACTGGAAGTCCATCCTACGGCGGATTACAGAAATTATTTCACGAAATATCCTTTGGAAAATCCGCGTTTCATCGCGGGCTGAATTCTGGAGTTCTAAAGCATGGCGTTCGACCCTCGAAAACTGACAGTGAAGGCTACTGAAGCGATTCAGCGAGCGCAAGACCTAGCGGAAAAGAAACAGCATCGTTTCATGCGGCCGCTGCATTTGCTGAAGTCTCTGCTGGATGAGCAGGGTGGTTTGATGACTCCATTGCTGCAAAAAATGGGTGTGAAGGTTCCTCAACTGCAGAAGATGATGGATGGCGAATTGGACCGCTTGCCGCAATCCTCTTCATCCGGTGACGAAGGGATCAACGCCAGCCCAGAAGCAATGAAGGTTCTCAATGCCGCGAAGAAGTTAGCAGACTCGATGGGCGACGACTACACGTCCACAGAGCATCTGCTGGTCGCGTTGACACAGGTCGAAGACCAGGCCAAGCGACTGTTGCAACTCAACGGTGTTGAGGAACGTGATCTATTGGAAGCCGTTAAGGGAATTCGAGGAGGACAAAAAGTGCAGGACCAAAACCCGGAAGATAAGTTCCAGGCGTTGGAAAAATACGGCCAAGATCTTGTCGAACTGGCTCGACAAGGCAAGATCGATCCAGTGATCGGTCGCGACACCGAAATTCGCCGCGTAATCCAGGTTCTGTCACGCCGCCGCAAAAACAACCCCGTATTGATCGGGGAACCTGGCGTTGGCAAGACGGCCATCGTGGAAGGTCTTGCGCATCGCATCGTACTGGGCGACGTGCCTCAAAATCTGAAGAACAAAAAAGTCTTCGCTCTCGACATGGGCGCGCTGGTGGCTGGAGCAAAGTATCGTGGTGAATTCGAGGATCGCCTGAAGGCAGTGTTGAAAGAAGTCACAGCCTCCGAAGGTCAGATTATTCTGTTCATCGACGAATTGCACACCGTGATCGGTGCTGGCAACGCTGAAGGCGCGATGGACGCGGCCAATCTCCTTAAGCCAGCGCTGGCACGCGGCGATCTGCATTGCGTCGGTGCCACGACGTTGGACGAGTACCGCAAGCACATCGAAAAAGACCCCGCGTTGGAACGACGATTCCAGCCTGTGATGGTGCAGGAACCGAACGTCGAAGATACGATCTCCATCCTGCGTGGCTTAAAGGATCGTTACGAAAGTCATCACGGTGTCCGCATCACAGACGATGCCATCATCGCGGCCGCGACGCTGTCAGATCGGTACATCAGCGACCGCTTCCTGCCGGACAAAGCCATCGATCTTGTGGATGAAGCGGGCAGCCGTCTGCGCATGGAAATTGATTCCATGCCAGTTGAAATCGACGAGGCGACTCGGCAATTGACGCGTATGCAAATCGAAGCGGCGGCCCTGGATCGAGAAACCAGCGAAGAAAGTCGCGAACGATTGAAGGACCTGAAAAGACAGATCGCTGAGCGTGAAGAATCAACGAACCAGCTGAAAGCACAATGGGAAACGGAAAAGGCCGCGATCTCCGGCATCAAACCGCTCCGGGACAACATTGAACGTCTTCGCACCACGTTTCAGCAGGCATTCTCGCGGGCTCAGCAAACGCTGCTTAACGAAGACTTCGTGCAAGCTCAAAAGGTCGAGCAGGAACTCAAGGATGCGGAAAAAAAACTCAAGGATATGGAAGCGAAGTCGGCTGAACTCAACACCAACAAAGAAAATCGCCTGCTGCGTGAAGAAGTCACCGACGAAGACATCGCCCGAGTCGTCAGTTTGTGGACCAACATCCCGGTCGCACGCATGATGCAGGGTGAACGCGAAAAACTGATCCGCATGGAAGACGAAATCCACAAGCGAATGATCAATCAGCACGAAGCCGTCGAAGCTGTCTCCAACGCCGTCCGACGTGCCCGATCAGGTATGGGAGATCCAAACCGTCCGATTGGTTCGTTCATGTTTCTCGGCCCTACCGGCGTCGGCAAGACTGAGCTCTGCAAAGCTCTCGCGAACTTCATGTTCGACGACGAACGCAACATGGTTCGTATCGACATGAGCGAATTTATGGAACGCCACAGCGTCGCCCGCCTCATCGGCGCGCCTCCGGGATATGTTGGTTACGAAGAAGGCGGCCGTTTAACAGAAGCCGTCCGTCGAAATCCGTACTGCGTGATCCTGCTGGACGAGGTTGAGAAGGCTCATCGCGACGTGTTCAACATTCTGCTGCAATTGCTGGACGACGGTCGATTGACCGACAGTCAGGGACGCACTGTGGACTTCACGAATACGATTATTGTGATGACGTCGAACATCGGCAGTCAGGCCATTCAGGAACTGTCTGGTCAGGCTGACGAGAAAGAAATCCATAATCGAGTGATGGACGCTCTCCAGAAACACTTCCTGCCGGAATTCCTGAATCGCGTCGATGAAGTGATCGTCTTCCATCCTTTGGGCCGCAGCGAGATTCGCGAGATCGTTGACCTGCAATTGAAACGTCTGAACGATCAACTCGAAACGAACGGCTACAAGCTGGAGGTATCCGACACAGCAAAACAGCTTCTCGCCAACGAAGGCTTCGATCCAATGTATGGGGCTCGGCCATTAAAACGCGTGATTCAGCAGCGTCTGCAGAACGCACTCGCCAACGAATTGCTCGCGGGAAAATATACCGCTGGCGATACAATTCAGATTGATGCGGCTCGGGATGGGTTTATGTTTGAGAAGAAGTAATGAGGCGAGCGGAGAGTCAGCTTGCCGGTACGATGCGACTCGACGCCCAAGATGCTGCAAGTTTGCAATGGGTCGTTTTTGTACCGGTGGGCTGACGCCGCACCGCTCGCCCGCGCTGGCGAAATCAGCACAATGGCTTCAAGTCGAATGCCTTGTACGCCGTGACCAGAGCATTTGACACGGTCTCAACAAGTTCGCGACGTGGAACTGGCTTCTTCAGCACTGTGAACGCATCAGCCTCACGCGCGTCACGTTTCACATCTTCGCTCGTGTCAGATGTGATCAGAATACACGGGCGAGTGAAGTCCATGCGTTTAAGTTCTCGCATGGTTTCGATGCCGGTCATCACGTGCATGTGCATGTCGAGCAATACGATGTCGATGCGTTGACGCTGCACAACATCAACGGCTTCTTCACCGGATTCCGCTTCGTGCAGGATCAGGAACGGTCGATCTTCCAGAACTTCACGCAGCACCTGACGAAAGGCGGCGTTGTCATCTGTGATCAGAAGTTGAAATTCATGTCGTGTTGAAGTGACCATTTTGCTTTACCTGTCCCTGATGGTTATCCCAAACGGACCGATTCAATCCGGACCGAACTCCCGAATCAACGGCTGGACTATCTGTAACCTGTCCAGAAATTTCCAGTCTAACTCAATAAATTCGCAAAAGGCGAGCGGCACTACCTCTCGTCCCTGAGCTCCTGCCTCGGAATGCGCTGTCCCGGAGGCTCCAGCCTCAACAACACTGAGTCGAGGCGGGAGCCTCTAAGGCAGTGTGTTCCAGGGCTGGAGCCCTGGAACAAGCAAATCTTTGTGAACTACGAAAACATCGTTTTCAATGCGCTCCCGATGTTTCGGTGGCCGTATCCGATTTCTTCAGCGGCGTTTCAAAAACTTCGCAGTCAGGATGCGTCTTCCGCCATTCCGTCCAAAATGCAGCCGGTGACTTATGCCGCCACATCGCGAGAGCTTTCCCAACGTGCGAATAGAACGTGTAATTCGTGTCGATTTCATCCTGTGGCGTCGCTTCAACATTTGCAATCAGCCAGTCAGCTGCCTTCAGAATCTGTTCCTTCGGAGGATGCAGTTCGATCGGAGCGATTGACAGCCATTCCAAATGGTGACCTGTCGCGATAACTCGCCTTGACATGAGTTCAGCAGGATCTGCATTGGCCAGTGCTTCCGCGCCATCGGTCCAGTTTGAGCCCCATGAACCATCTTCCCGCTGCGCTGTTGCAATCAGATCTCGTACTGACGCAAGGTAGCTCAAGATTTGTTCCCGAGTTTCCCGCGTGATGAGTTTGCCTTCATTCTGGTCGTCAAGACGAACAAGCAACATCAACGAATAGACACGATGTGTCCCCAGGCAGACACCATCACGTTTGTGATTCCGCATCAGGCGTTCGGCAAGCATATCAAAGGTGATCTGACGACCTTGGCCGTTGTGCCATGTTGCAGTTTTTTGTGCTGCCATCCAGAGCGCAAACGATATGACCGACCATTCGGTTTCTCGTTCGTCCAGACGAAAGTCTCGCAATGCCTCAATGACAATGTTCCGAACCCGCATTTCGCGAGCTGTTGTGAAAACTCTATCGTCGAGCGACAAGCCCGCTTCCGTCAACGCTGCAAGAGTATGATCGTGATGCACTGAGCCCGATCGATCTTCCGCGAATCGCACATAGACACCATCATCGTTGGCGATCATCAGAGGATTTGCGTTCTTGCCCCATGAGTCCACGAACTTGGCCATGTCGGTCAAAAACTCTTTCATCTGCGGGCCGGAAATGATGTCCGGATTTGTAAATTCGATCTCTGAGCCCCATGTTCGCAGCGCGTGCTCGACGAGGTTCGGTCTCAGATGATCGCGGCTGAAGCGAGGCAGAATCTTCTTCAGCACGGCGGCCAATTCTTCATCAGTAACCACTTCGCCGTCATTGTAAAGCGATTCGACAACCGTGGCTTTTTCTGACTGCAGCGTCACGTCCAGATGATAGGGCTTGTGTGTCACATGCGCGATGACTTCCTGCTGCTGGGTTCCCGGCAACAGAAACCACGACGCAGCAAACGCGCCGCCGAATGCCAGTTGAACGGTTAGCCATGTTCGGAGAGTAACTTTGGTAGTTTTTTTATTGAGAGGCATTGTGCAGCTATCTGTAATCGTTTTGATATTACCGTAGCGAAAGTCGTCAAGACTTTCGGCATTGTCTTCTGCGGGTTGCCAAAACTCTTGACGAGTTTCGCTACAAACGGGTTCCCTACTAAGCGTTAGATCTCTTTATTTCTGACAAACACAATCGCCTGACGATCTTCGTATTTCGGTGTCCAATCGGCACTCTCACGAATGCGTTTGGCTAATCCGGGCTGACGATCTTTGTCGACCACCGCCATGTTGATTCCATATTTGTCCATCAGGCTGCTCCAATCGCTCGGTCCGTTGATTAGCCGAATATAATCGTTCCAGACTTGCTCCGGAATCACATGCACGTGCAGATTCACCATTGGTTCCAGCGACTTCGGGCCGCGATTCATAACGTAACCAGCCCACTCGGCCGGTACGAACGCGATACCGCGAGGCAGCGATTCTGCCGATTCCAGATAGGCCACCGTTGCCAGTGGTGTTTCCTCTGACACCATTCTTTGAGCCGCAGGAACTCGACCATGAACCATCTGTACGCCAAACGACGTGAACGCAAACAGAATCCAGACGATTCCCATATTGACGACCGTCCACAGGCCTGTCCGTTTCGCTGGCTGCGGATTTTTGAGCCACGCAGTTGTCATTCGCATCGCAGCAATCAAATGCGTACCAATCACGATTCCAGCAATCGGAGCCCACCAGTTCAGCATTCGTCCCGACCACATCGCCAGCAGTCCCGTCAGGACAAATGCCAGCATCTCACCGCAGTGCATACGACGCGGACTAAGTTTGATCGCCATAAACGCCAGCAGGGCAGCTGCGACGGCAGATTGCCCTTGAGCCGATCGCAACGTCAATGCGTCCCATTCAAACATCGATCCGATATTTGGATTGCCTGCAACGTTAAATACTTCAGGATAGATCGACAAGCCAGCGGGATTGATCAGCACAGCAGCAGCACACAGTTGAGTTAACAGGATAGTGCGATGAAAATCTCGATCCAGCAAAGCGACTCGCAGAGATTTAGAGATCACGAGAACATCGCCAAATCGGCCAATGCCCGCCAATCCCATGAGCATCAATCCCATCGAAAACGAACCGTGGATATTCGCCCACAATGCGTACATCAACGGCATCGCGATCCATGTGAACTTCGAATGCTTCTTTTTTCCAAACATCCATGCCACAACGATGCAATAGAACAGCACACCAAACAACTGCGGACGAATGACCAGTAACTGATCAAGATTCACTTTGAAAAACACGCCACAAGCGATAATGCCACCGATTGCAGAATGACTCATTTTTACGCTTCGCCATGCAATCACTGCCAGACACATCGCGATTGTCATGCCATAGGCAAACTGAAGTCCCGTGAGTCCAACGCGATTGTTGATCGCTGCCATACCGACTTGAGCCAGCCATGGGATATTGATCATGCGAACGCCACGACACAGGTGCATTAGTGGCTCGGTATCTGAAACCGAATGTGTCTGCAGGATATTCTGGCCATAGTTCAAATGGTCCCAGAGATCCGTGTGCCACAAGGGTCGAGCGGCCATCAGAATAAACACGACTCCGATAAGCAGCATAAACAACGCCGACGTCGGCGATGTGCGAATCCATTCCGGAGTTCTGTCTTCCAGAACGCTGGCATCCGGCAGTTCAGGCTTTCCGTCTGGTATTGAAGACTGAGGAATTTTGGCGGGTTCAAGCACAGTTGACATTTGAGGTGTCCGGATCGATAAGACGTTGAACGGCGAAATCGAGGCCGTTCAGATTGCGTGTTGCAAAGAGTCTACATCATCGGACAACTCGCCCTTGAATTGAATTTGTGATCAGCGAACAGTAACCAGGACATTTCTGACAGATTGTCTGAAAATTCTGAATTTGTCAGAAAAACCGAAAGGTTCAATTGCTTCGACGGTGTCGCTTGTGCGGAAAATAACGAAGCATTCGTGATGCGGAACGGCTCTATTTCTTAATCCTAATCGATTCTGACCAGAAACGCTGGCCCATGATTCAATCTGTCTTCTTCCATCACGAAGCCCACTTAATGGCGCGTCACAACGAAGTGTGACGGCTACGTCAATCGCAAATCGATTATGATGAAGATTAAGTTTATGATAAAGATTAAGATTATGATTTGAGATCACATATAGAACGCAGATCAAAGATCTATGACATTCCTCCAACCGTTTCTTCTATTCGCCCTGCCGCTGATCGCATTGCCGATTCTGATCCATTTGATCAACCAGAACCGGCACAAGACGATTCCCTGGGCCGCGACGATGTTTCTGCTGCAAGCCAAACGCATGGCACGCGGCATGGCGAGGCTACGATACATCCTGATCATGATCGCTCGCATGTTGGCCGTCGCGGGGTTGATCTTTGCGATCAGTCGGCCGATGTCCGGAGGCTGGCTAGGACTGACCACCAGCGGAGCTCCCGAAATGACGGTTGTGATTCTCGACCGCTCCGTCAGCATGGAAGAAGAAGACCCAACAACCGGACAATCAAAACGCGAAACCGCACTCGAAAAACTCTCTGGCGCATTGAAAGATCTGGGACGCAATACTCGCATCGCCCTGTTCGACAGCGCAACGGGCGAACGGCACGATCTGGCTTCGTCCGACGCACTCACCGAATTGCCAGAAGTTGCTTCCACGGCAACTCACGCCGACATTCCGGCCTTGATGCAGGAAGCGGCAGAGTACATTCTTACAAACGAAGCCGGACGCACTGACGTTTGGATCTGTTCGGACCTGCGTCAATCGGACTGGAACCCGAGCGGTGGACGATGGAAATCTGTGCGCGAACAACTCCGCAACCGTGATGGCGTGCGATTGTATCTGCTGGCTTATCAGGATCTTGCCCCTGATAACCTGTCTGTGTCTGTGAGTGGAGTCCATCGACGTGAAACCTTCGAAGGCGCGGAACTGGTGATGGATCTGAAACTGACGCGCGCGACACCGACCAGCGAACCGATTAAAGTTCCAGTCACTTTTGTCATTGGTGGAGCTCGTTCCACAATCGACCTGGAATTGACCGGCAATCAACTGGTACGCAATGGCCATACAATCCCGATCGACCGAGAATCCAAACGCGGTTGGGGGCGAGTCGAATTGTCGCGAGATGCAAATTCATCCGACAACGTTTTTGATTTCGTCTATGCAGAACCTGCCATTCAGAAAACCGTGATTGTATCCGACGATTCTAAGGTTGCTGAGTTACTTCGCCTGGCTTCGGCGACACCGTCAGATCGAAGTCTGATTTACGAATCTCAGATCATTCCATCTTCGCAGGCCGCCGTCATCGAATGGGATAAAACGGCACTCGTACTATGGCAATCGCCGTTACCGACTGACGTAATCGCAAAGCAGTTGGAATCCTTTGTAGGGCAGGGCGGATGTGTTATGTTCTTTCCGCCGGAAGTGCCGGACGATACCGAATTATTCGGAACTCACTGGGGTCAATGGCAGGAACCACAAGACGGCGACCACTTCGCAGTGTCTCGCTGGCGACTCGACGCCGATTTGCTCGGCAACACACTCAGCGGTACGCCGTTGCCTGTTGGGCAACTCGCAACATATCGCAGTTGCGAAGTTTTGAACGAACAAGCCACGATACTCGCTCAGCTTGAAAAAGGCCCACCGCTGCTTCTGCGAGCGAACACAGATCAAGGGGCCGCCTGGTTCTGCAGCACACTTCCAACGACTGATTGCTCAAACTTCGTGAGTAACGGTATTACGTTTTACGTGATGATTCAGCGCGCCGTCGCTCGCGGTGCTGCTGCTTTGGGCGAAGCTCGCCAATACGATTGCGGCACGTTGAAATCTAGTGTCGCTGAAGCATGGACGCCGCTGGACGAGGGCTCAGAAAATGTTTTGTTGTCTCAACGCACCCTCAACAGCGGATTGTACGAAACTCCCGAAGCCGCGTTCGCTCTCAATCGCCCGCTGACAGAAGACGCTGTTGAAGTGCTGAGCGACGGAACCCTGGAACAAGTCCTCAACGGCCTCAACTACACTCGTATCGACGACAAAGCCGGCAGCTCAATGGCCCTCACCAGCGAAATCTGGCGCACGTTTTTGATCCTGATGATCGTCGCTCTGATGGCCGAAGCGTTGTTGTGCGTGCCGGACAAAGTCACAAACACAGTCGAAGAGAAAACCATCAAACGCGATGCACCCGTGCAAATTACGCCGTTTCCAAAGAAGGGATCTGCGATGCGGACATGAGTCTCGTTCCGGGGCTCCAGCCCTGGAACGCTCTGCTCCGGAGGCTCCCGCCTCAACCGTATTTTCAGAAAGCTCGACCTGCCGAATAGTAACAACATTTCTGACCGCACATGGAATACCCCTTCGGGACAACCGGAGAAGTCAGTCCTAAGACATAATCAAAAACCACTTCACTGAAACCCCCTGCTATGACCTTGGTCTGGACATTCACAACACTCGTTATTTCGATCATTGTACTGATCGCGGCGGCGGCGTGTTGTTTCATCAGCTGGCGGCGGAGCGGCTATTCACGGTCCATGCTGTGGCTGGAATTATTTCGATTCGTACTCATCGCACTTGTCCTTGTCACATTGAATCAGCCTGAGTTCACTCAGGAGATCAAACCGAAGGAGCAGCCGACGCTGGTCGTGTTGCATGACGTATCCGGCAGCATGCAGACAAAGGACGTGATCAATTCACAATCTCCGGCCGACACGCCCAAGTCACGCGCAGATGCTATTACGCCGGTCATTCAACCCGAACTCTGGAAACAACTGGAAGGCCGCATGAATGTCGTCTTCGAACCATTTTCGTCGCAGCCTCCAACCGGCGAAAAAGGCACTGATCTGAGCGCGGCTCTGCAGTCCACCGCCGAAAAACAGGCCAACCTGCGAGGCGTCGTGCTGCTGTCAGACGGCGACTGGAACGTTGGCCAGTCACCAGGTTCGGCAGCGTCGGCTTTGCGAGTCAAAAATGTTCCCGTGTTTGCCGTTGGCGTCGGTAGTGAAGAACGTCTGCCCGACATGGAGCTCGCGGCATCAGACGCACCAACATTCGGCGTCGTCAATAAGTCGCTTCGCTTACCATTTCGCATCATCAGCTGGTTGCCAGCCGATCGAGATGTGAAAGTTACACTGACAGGAACCAGGGGCGAGAAAGTCGAAAAGAACGTACGGGTTTCTGGCATGGGACAACAACAGGATACGATCGACTGGAAACCGGAGAAGACCGGCGAATACACGTTGACGCTCGAAATCCCGATCGATGAATCCGAAACACTCCCCGACAATAACAAGCTCAGCATCCCAATTACCATTCGCGATGAAGAACTCAAAGTGCTGGTGGTTGAATCGTTTCCTCGCTGGGAATATCGATACCTTCGAAATGCCCTGGAACGTGATCCCGGTGTGTCTGTGAGCTGTCTACTGTTTCATCCGGATCTTGACGCCGTGGGCGGCGGACGTGGCTACCTTGATCAGTTTCCGACCGAGAAAGAATTGTTCGAATATGATGTTGTTTTCATTGGTGACGTTGGTGTCGGCCCAAAACAGCTCACGCCGCAGGATTGCATAAACCTCAAACAATTGGTCCGCAGTCAGGCAGGCGGATTGGTATTCATGCCGGGCTTTCGCGGCTTCGAAAATTCTCTGCAGACGAGCGAACTGGATGAACTTCTCCCGGTCGTGCTGGATCAAACACATCCGAAAGGCCATGGCTCATCCCGCCCCGCGCGGTTCTCGCTGACTGAGGCAGGACGCCGCAGCCTGTTGACGCGTCTTGAGCCCGAAGACAATGAGAACGAACGTGTCTGGAATGGGCTGCCTGGATTCCAGTGGTACGCAGCGGCGGAACGAGCGAAAATCGGTGCCCAGGTATTGGCGACTCACGATTCTGATTCAACGTCGTTTGGCCGAGTTCCCCTGATTGTGACTCGCACGGTCGGCACGGGAAAGGTTCTCTTCATGGGCACCGACGGAGCCTGGCGCTGGCGAAAAGGTGTTGAAGACTTGTATCACTATCGTTTCTGGGGACAGGTTGTTCGCTGGATGGCGTACCAGCGCAACATGTCGCAAGGCGAAGCAATGCGATTGTTCTATTCGCCCGACCGCCCCGAAGCTGGCAACGTACTGACAATGAATGCCAACGTGATGAGCACCGCCGGTGATCCCATGCGATCAGGCACGGTGATCGTTCAAATCGTATCGCCATCTGGCCAAACGGATTCCGTGCGACTTGCCCCTGCAGGCGAAGATTCCTGGGGCTTGTTCACTGGTTCGTTTGTTCCCACCGAAGGCGGCCAGTACAAGCTGGTGACGAGTTGTGCTGAAACTGGCGGACGTCTGGAGACGATCATCTCGGTCCTTGGCCAGGAAAAAGAACTCATCGGCCAACCTGCCCGCGTCGATGTTCTGAAAGAGATCGCTCAGGTCACCCGTGGCCAGTTGACGACTGTGTCTGAGATTCAAAACCTCGTCGATCACATCGCCGCGATGCCGGACCCCGAACCCATCATCCGCCGCTTCCGCCTGTGGAGCCATCCCGCATGGGGCGGATTGATCGTGCTGCTGCTCGGCGGATTCTGGACCGGCCGGAAACTTTCGGGATTGGCATAATCGCCCGCGCGAAACTCGCCCCGGCGAGCGGCATGCGTCAGCTTGCCGGTACAATGCGATTCCGAATCTTGATTTAACGATTAACAAAATTCCACATATAGAAGTACACGACGGAAAACCAATGGTAGATATTCATGTACCGCCGTATCAATCGATGATGAACCCCATAATCAACGTTCTGAAACAACTTGGCGGTTCAGCGACTATTGAAGAACTAAATTCAATGGTCGTGGAACGCATGAAGTTTTCGGACGATCAACTGTCAATACCCCACAATCCAGACAAAGGAAGACTCACAGAAATTGAGTATCGCCTGGCTTGGGCCCGCACATACCTCAAAAAATTTGGAATCTTAGAGAACTCCTCGCGTGGAGTGTGGGCACTGACCGCGAAGGGACGTGAGACCGAGGACGTTGATACGCAGGCGGTGCGGCGTTTTGTAGCAGAACAATCGCGCCAGCAACGAGAGCCGAACATCGGCGTTGAAGAGCACGACCAAGACGAACTGGAGATTGCTGAATCATGGCGTGACCAACTGATGGCAACGCTGCTGGCAATGTCTCCGGATGCCTTTGAACGTCTGACACAACGAATTCTGCGCGAGTCAGGATTTCTGCATGTTGAAGTAACTGGTCGCACTGGAGACGGCGGCATTGACGGAAAGGGGACGATTCGAATCGGTGGACTACTGAGTTTTCACGTCATATTTCAATGCAAGCGATACAAAGGCTCGGTCCCTACAAATCAAATCCGTGACTTTCGTGGAGCAATGGTTGGTCGAACAGACAAAGGACTTTTCATTACGACGGGCACTTTCACAAAGGATGCCGTTCGGGAGGCAACGAGAGATGGAGCTCCACCAATTGACTTGATCGATGGAGATCAGCTCGTCGAGAAACTAAAGGAACTCAATCTTGGTGTAAGAACGACTATCGTTGAGACACGGCACAGCGTCGTGGATACTTTGTGGTTTGAGAGCGTTTAAAGATCTCTTGACGTCCTGAGGATAATAGCGAACTTGCCGGTACAATGCGATTCCTGCACATCCTATAATGCTCGGCAGAATCGCATTGTACCGGTGGGCTGACGCCGCACCGCTCGCCGTGGCTTTGGCCTAACGGCTCAGAGGCTTGAAGCGGCATTTCGGCGGTCGGTCAGCGTCCATGTCGTTCGTAGGTTCGTCCAGCTACAGCGGATCGCGGCCAGATCGGAGGAGCAGGCTGAAGAGGGTCGCCAGCGTCAACCTGCACTACGGCATGGCTGACGTGGGCATTTCGACATGTTCAACCGATTGGACCGCGACGTTTTCCAATGCCTCATTATTCTCGCGCCAGCGGCGGTGTTGAATCCATTCAAACGCTTCCGGGAATTCGACCATTGCCCGAAGGAAGAATCCCATTGACCGGCTGACTCGCTGCGTGCCACGCACCCAACGATGCACAGTTTTCCCGCCAAGCCCTAATGCTTCTGCGGCTTCGGTTTGGTCGAGGTTGAACTTAGACAGGAACTCTTTCAGGAATTCGACCGACACGGTCTCTGAGTATTCAAGGATCGCAGCCTCTATTACTTTGGCCGATGCGGCGGGAATTGAGATTTCACCACATGCGTCACAGCGAATCACGGACAAAGAGGAAATGGTAAAACTGTCTCCGTCCGGTAACTGAACTTCATATGGCTCGGTGACTTCGCGGCAAACTCCACTTTCACATTCGAAACAGTTTGTGTTTTCGTTGGGATCGGCCATGTTACCTCCTCGGTAGAATTGGGTAGCCGGGATCGTGCGGATGGACCTGAAGCCAAATACAACTTTCACTGATGGCAGTAACTGCCGGTATATCGTTGCCGGAGCCCGACGATTTCTCATCGACCTGACATATCAGTTCGGCCAAATCGCATTGTACCGGTGGGCTGACGCCGCACCGCTCGCCTAACGGCTTAGTGGCTTAAAGCGGCCATTCTGGGGTCGGTCAGCGTCGGAACCAAGTCGTTCATGTCGCTGCTGTTCGTAGGTACCATAGTTGCCTTCGCACCACACGACGTTGCCGTTTGGTTCAAAGGCCAGAATATGAGTAGCGATACGGTCCAGAAACCAGCGATCATGGCTCACGACGACCGCACAGCCGCCGAAATTTGACAAGCCTTCTTCCAGAGCACGCAGCGTATCAACGTCCAGGTCGTTTGTCGGTTCGTCCAGTAGCAGCAGGTTGCCGCCAGACCGCAGCAGCTTCGCCAGATGAACTCGATTACGTTCTCCGCCCGAAAGTTCTCCGACCAGTTTCTGCTGATCGGAACCCTTAAAGTTGAAACGCCCGCAGTACGATCGTGCGTGAATCGTGGATGATCCGACTTCCAGAATATCGTGGCCACCCGAAATTTCCTGGTAGACACTCTTATTGGCCGCCAATTCATCGCGCGACTGATCGACGTACGATGCCTGGACGGTTTCTCCAAGTCGCAGCGTGCCGGAATCCGGTTCTTCCAGCCCCATAATCATACGAAACAAAGTCGTTTTGCCCGCACCGTTCGGTCCGATCACACCCACGATGCCACCAGGCGGAAGATCAAAACTCAGGTTGTCGAACAGAACACGATCGCCGTAACTCTTCTTCAGATTTTCGGCCTTCACCACGAGTTGGCCAAGCTTACGTGACGTTGGAATCTGAATCTGAGCGGCTTCGTCACGTTCGTCGAACTTCTGCGCCGCCATTTCGTTGTAGCGTTCCAGACGCGCCTTATTCTTGCTGGCTCGCGCCTTGGGAGACATGCGCACCCATTCAAGTTCTCGCTTCAAGTTTCGCTGGAAACGAGTTTCGCCACGCTCCTCCTGTTCCAGACGTTTGCGTTTCTGTTCCAGCCACGATGTGTAGTTGCCTTCATACGGAATACAGCGGCTTCGATCGCATTCCAAAATCCACCCAGCGACGTTGTCCAGGAAATATCGATCGTGCGTCACCGCAACGACGGTCCCTGCGAAGTTCTTCAGGAATTGCTCAAGCCATTGTACTGACGATGCATCCAGATGGTTGGTAGGTTCGTCCAGTAACAGAAGATCAGGATTCATCAGCAGCAACTGGCAGAGCGCGACGCGGCGTTTTTCGCCACCCGACAGGACCGCAACTTTCGCATCTGCGGCAGGAAGCATCATCGCATCTGCGGCGATTTGCAGCGTGCGATCCAGGTCCCACAAATTGCAGTGATCGATCTTGTCCTGCACCTCGGCCAGTTCATCCAGAACTTTCTGCATTTCATCCGGCGACAAGTCTTCGCAGAGCTTCATGTTCAGCTCATTGAAGCGATCCAGTGTCGCTCGCGAATCGGCTACGGCATCTTCGACACATTCGCCGACGGTCTTTTCAGGATCCAGACGCGGCTCCTGAGAGAAATACCCGATGCGAATTCCCTTGGCAGGGCGCACAGTTCCCATGAATTCTTTATCTTCGCCCGCCATGATCCGCATGAGCGTGCTTTTCCCGGAACCGTTGCTGCCGAGCACACCAATTTTCGCACCGGGATAGAACGCCAGCCAGATGTCCGAAAGCACGGCTTTCTCGTCATATAAACGAGTCATGTTTTCGATGGTCATAATGTACTGCTGGGACATCTGCAAAACTCTTTCGTAGCGAACCTGGAACGATAGATCAGAAATGGGGACCGGGAGACGTCGGTCTTCTTATACCTCACTCGGTCAGGAATGAGGTTGTAAGTGTCTTGTTTTTGTCCCCTCTCCCCCGCAAACGATTTTCCAATTTCACAAATATTCCTCGGGGTGAGAGGGCTAGGGTGAGGGGGATTTAACACATTTGTTCTTCAGCTTCATTTGAATCCAAGTCAACCCCCATCCGGCCTGACGGCCGACGGCCACCTTCTCCCTCGAGCTCGGGACAGAAGGAAAACGGGAACGATCGCCGTGAAAGGCATCATGCCTAACCGCCTACCGTATAAACGAAACGCAACGCAACACCCGCTTTGCCTGTGAAAGCCTATCCCACCGTGCGAGCATTCACAAGCTCGCGCAGTCGTTCCAGAGCTGCGGTGCGGGTCGTGAGAATCTCGTCCAATTGTTCATTCCGAATAGTGGTAAGGAGGACTCGAAACTCCGGCCCTTGGGGCACGTGAAATGCCATCAAATCCTGACCGGTGATAAGCGGAGCCGGGCTGAGTTCTTCTCGACTGACGGTCGATAAATAAGCGAGGCAGAAATCAACGTCAACTGCCTGGAAGTCTTCAGCGGCGGCGATCGAGGACGAAATCTGTAGCAGCCATTCAGAATAAGGATGCGCGAGTAACGGCTTAAGAACATGCAATGGCTTGCGGCGAATATCATCGAGCACCAGCAATGACTCCGCCATCCAGCACACACATTCCGTTTCTTCGTTCGATAGCTTGAGTCGGCGACAGACCGATTCGATTGCAGACGCTGACTTTCGTCCGATGCTTGACTGCCGCAGCGGCAACAGTATCAAAGCCAACGCTGGTTCAAATTCGTTGCATTGCAAATGTCGTAGTTGTTCAGTGATCGTGGCGAGGGTTGATTTGTCGTTCACGCGGTCAGAATTGATCTGCTTGTTCCGAGGCTCCAGCCTCGGAACACAATGCTCCAGAGACTCCTGCCTCCCGAGCGTTTCGCAGGAGGCAGGAGCCTCCAAGGCAGTGCGTTCCAGGGCTGGAGCCCCGGAACGAGGACTGACGGCCTCATTTCCTACAGCGTGACGCGTTATTTTCTCTGAATCCATTTGATCACAATCCACAACGCCACACAGTTCCGGCAAGATCTCGGCCAGCAGCTGGGTCTGATTCAGTAACTCGAATGACAACGCTCGCGACGAATGCGAAAGCATTCGCTTAAGCTCCTGCGTAATACGTTCTTCACTGACCTGACAAATCTGATGCCGCAACTGATGAACAGCGGCAGCCGTAGCGGCATCCAGAGCGAATCCAAAGGTTGCCGTAAAACGCACGGCACGCAACATGCGAAGCTTGTCTTCGGTGAAGCGAGCAACAGGATCACCGATCGCTCGTACGATACCTGCGGCAAGATCTTCGAGACCACGAACATAGTCGATAATTTTTTCTTCCAACGGATCAAAGAACATGCCGTTGATCGTAAAGTCGCGGCGGTGTGCGTCTTCTTCCGGGCGACAGAAACTGACACTGCTGGGGCGTCGGCCATCAAGGTATTCGCCGTCGCTGCGAAATGTTGCGACTTCGATCTGACCAGCCGCTTTGTCTGCTCCCAGCACCATCACAACCCCGAAGCTGGCACCCACCGCAACCGTGCGTCTTCTGCCAAAAATCTGGATGACTTCATCTGGTGTGGCTGTACTGGCAACGTCGTAGTCTTTCGGCAACTTGCCAAGCCACTGATCGCGAACACAACCGCCGGCCCAGAGTGCTGCATGTCCTTCCTGCCGTAGCCTGCGCACCACATCCACGGCAAATCTGCGGCGAGGATCTTCAGTTTCAGAATGCAAGGAGTTCAATGCTGGTCACTTAAACGAAAAGATATCTGCGGTCGGCAAGTCGGTGATGGATTTCAGCCCGAAAAGTTTCAAAAATTTGGCAGTTGTCACATACGAAACATCGGTTCGCTTCGTCCCGTTGCGTTGAAGTTCAACGAGCTGCAGTCGCAACAATTGTCGCAACTGAGCCATCGAGTTCTGTTTGCCGATGGATTCCACCTGTTCCTTTTCAACAGGCTGATTCCATGCCACAAACGCCAGAACTTCCAGTGTCTCCGGCGACAATTTCACGTCTTTCGGCCCGGTCCCAAACGACCGTGCGCTGACTTCCTGAAACTCTTCCCGCAGTTCCAGACGATAACCGCCTTCGTGCAGACGAATTTCATACGGCCGATGTTCACGCTGATACGATTGATTCAGTGAGTCCACCAGGGACACCGCAACACGGTTATCCACATCCTGGCCGATCAAGGAGGCAAGTTTCCGTGCCGTCAGAGCCACATCACCACCAACGAATACCGCACCTTCAATAACCTCGCGCGGTGAAACACGGCGCATGCCTTCAACAAGTACGGTGTTACCAGAGGCCGCGGTGGCTTCGGCGGTGGATTTAATATCCTCTGCCAATTGCGCACCGATCGAAAATCCACCCGAAGCAGCCTCGTCTTCGACAGCGCCAGTGATTTCAGGTTCGACAATATCCACCAGTACCGAACCAACCTGCCGTTCGGCAGCGTCGAGCGCCTCCAGCGCCTGACGATAGGCCAATTCAATATCATCGACCCCAAATTCCTCTTCAGGAAATTGCAGATCGTCGTCTTCGTCCGGCGAGATATCTGATTCAGCCATGACGTACTCTCTTACTCAAAGTTTTCCTTCGAGAACGCGGACATCATCTTGCCGACGAATCGCAGTAAACCAGTATTGCTGGTAAATTCACCAATCCATGCTCCCGCTTCACTTGTGACAACAAGGGAGAATTCGTCGTTCATTGCCAGAGCGGATAGAGCACGCTCACGAACCCGCGCACGTTCACGTCGAAGTTTCTCTTCATCGGCTGTCAGTTTGCCAGGTTTTTCGTCTTTCGCCACAGCATCAATGCGCTTCGCCCACGGCAGCAGATTTCCTTCGATCTTCAACACGACAGGATTTGGAGCCGCAGCACCTACGGCAGCGATTGTGGTCTTCAGTGTTTCGAGACCGTTCTTCCCGGATGCGATCCAGACTTTCTCCGGACCGACTCCGATAAACAAATCTTCATGGGAACCAAAGAGCTTATCGAAGGAATCTATAAATCCCTCAGCGATCTGGATCTTGTGGATATCGACATCGCCAACTTTTGTGGCATTCATCGCAACAGCATTGCCTTTTCCGGCATCTGTCAGCAACGGCAGAATTTGATTCAGGTCTGCGGCAGCTGGAGAAACAAATACTGCAACAGTCGTCGAGTGATCGTCCGTGTAGGGGATTGATTCAACAATTCCGTTCAGATGCCCCGATTTTACGCTGGCTTCAAGGACACCCAAAACGCCAGTCGTAAACTTCCTGAACGCTTCTTTTTCAGGTTCTGACCGCGTCTTGTTTGCTGTCAAACCTGCTTCAATATCAGCTTTTGTCAGCGTCAGTGTTTCGGTCAGATGCTTCTTACGCAGTTCGTCCAGTGGATGATTGACTCTTACAGACAGCGACGAACCTTTGATTCGCTGCAAACCTGCAAAGGCGTCCGTCAGCCCACTATACTCGGCGATTGTGGCTTCCATTGACGTGCCTGCGATCGCCGAGGCCGTCGTCCGAAGATTCACTTTAGGTGCTGCCGGAACCGTACGATCCATAGTCAAAGTTACCAGCAACTGGTCAGCTTCTGACATGATGCGTTCCGCTTCGTCATAGAGTTGACGACTGCTTGCCTGTCGCAACTGAAACGCGGTGGGCTTTTCATCGGGTCGCTGCTTGATGAGCGCCATTCGCTCGTCACGAATAGGCTTGAACGCAGCGATACGCTGAGTGATCGCAGCGGGTGTCGTATCAGGATTCTTCAGCTCCGCGATCATATTTTCGTTCAGCTTCGTTGGAACGAGCGCGGCTTTGAGCACGATACTTTTCAGGCTGGGCAACAAAGTCTTATTCGTTGTAATCATGAAGAATGCGTATCGAAGCGCGGGGTCAACTCGCATCCAGCCGTATTCGTTCGCATCGCTCTCGATCGAATACAAAGTATGATCCGCCGGATCTCGCATCATTCGATAGCCAAGCGAATCAAGATTCTCGCGAAACTCCTTTGACGGATCTCTGCCATTCATCAGCGGCACGCAAATCAAATAGCCTGCCGGATTGACGCCCGTCATCACCTGCACCTGAACTTCGCGAGTTTCATCAATGCCGATAATAAATGTATCAATGTAGCCCTGAATATTCTCCCACTGTTTTTGTTCAATGGACGTCGTCAGATCAATCGTAGATTTGAGATCTGATTTCAACAGACCGAAGCCCGGATGGGCGACCGTAATCCTGGAATCCAACGGAGTCTGCGAGGAAGCCGACGGAATGAAAGCCAATGTCATCAGCAATAACGAAGTCAAGCGAATTGGAATCACCATGATGTCACCGAAAATAAGATGGGAGGTTCAGAGTGGTCAAACAAACCGCGTTTCATTCAGGAATGATGAAAACTGCGATACCAAAAATGAAACCAAGCAAACACCGAAAGGACAGACTTCAACCAGATTTGGAGTGGTCGATGTCCGCGAACGAACAATGATTCTATCTGAATCAGTCAAGAAGGGTAAAGGCAGGTTACCGAATGTCGGTTAACTACGCGGACTACGAATTCCGGAAAATGATCTGGGAACAGCCAAAACTGCGGCATTCTCGGTTTCCGTAGGTCTTACAGTTTCCAGCCTGCCTCGGGTTCGCTGTTTGAATAAGTTGCCGCCCTTTTGCTATACCGCCCTTAGTTCTGAAGCCAAATTGGGAGGGCGAGGCTCCTGCCAAGCCGCGCGTCGGGCTGTCAAAGGTTCGGCAGGAGCCTCGCCCTCCCGAAAATCTCAATCACTGAGTCATGTGTCCCGTCACTGCGACAGCCCAACTCACACGATCCAGAAATTCAAAATATAAGAGTCCCCCAATGCCCCGCGATTTCCTGAAAGGCACCAAAGAATCCTACGACGTTATCGTGATCGGCAGCGGGCTGGCAGGACTGACGTCGGCCAACATTCTGGCTCGACAGGGATTGAGCGTCTTACTATTGGAGCATCACTATCAGCTGGGAGGAATGGCAACATGGTTCAAACGCGCAGGCGGACACATTTTCGATATTTCTCTACACGGCTTCCCCTATGGGATGATCAAGAGCTGCCGCAAATACTGGTCGCCGGAAATCGCCAACTCCATCGTGCCGCTCAAAGGTATCCGCTTTGAAAACCCACAATTCTCTCTGCGGACGACGTTCACACGTGAAGACTTTACGCGGATCATTGTCGAACGCTTCGGCATCGCGCCGGAAACCGTGCAACAATTCTTCGACGCCGCGCGAAGTATGAATTTTTTTGACGAGCAGGCAAAGACAACACGCGAATTGTTCGAACAGTTTTTCCCCGGTCGAGACGACGTGGTCCGACTTTTGATGGAACCGATTACGTACGCCAACGGCTCGACGCTGGAAGACCCGGCGATCACATACGGAATCGTTTTTTCCAACTTCATGCAAAAGGGCGTCTACACGTTCGAAGGTGGCACTGACGCGCTTGTGACGAAGATGCGTGAGGAACTTATTCGCAACGGCGTCGACATTCGCATTCGCAGTCTGGTTGAAAAGGTTGAGGTCTCGGACGATCGAAAAGTGACAGGCGTCGTTGTGAATGGAAAACGTATCGGATGCAGGGCTGTCGTTTCAAATGCAAACATTCGATCGACAATCTTCAATTTGGTCGGCGAGCAGCATTTCGATGCCAAATTCATCAATGATGCCAAAGCCGTGCGACTGAATAACAGCTCGTGTCAGGTCTATATGGCATTGAAACCCGGAGAAAGTTTCGACGAAAGCTGCGGCGATCTGCTGTTCCATTCAGAGCATACAGGGTTCGACATCGACGCGATGCTCAGCCGCAATGTCAGCAGTCGCACGTTCAGCTTCTACTATCCTTCAACACGGCCCGGCAGCAATCGCTGGCTGGTCGTTTCGTCAACCAATGCCAACTACAGAGACTGGGCAGATCTGCCCGAAGCGGAATATGAGGCTGCTAAAAAAGACCTCATCGAATCAACCCTCGATTGCCTGGAAACCTACGTGCCCGACATTCGACAGAAGCTGGACCATGTTGAAGCTGCGACGCCTCGCACTTTCGAACACTACACGCGACATCTTGCCGGATCATCATTTGGCACGAAGTTTGAAGGCTTGCAGGTCAGTCGAGATCTACCGCAACAAATCGCGGGTCTGTATCACGCTGGCAGCGTCGGCATCATTATGTCTGGCTGGCTTGGCGCGGTTAACTACGGCGTCATCGTGAGCAACGACGTTGACAAATATCTGACGCCATCGCAAACGCAGTCGGCACACAGACTGGACCAAGCGTAGCGGATTGGCGATTCAAATCGTTTAACCCGACTCGAAGAGGAGGTGCCAGACTACCCTGCCTCCTCTTCGAGTCGGGTTAAACGTAACTGATCTCGATTGAGACTAAATCAACACCCGCGGCTAGCGCCTTTCGGCTCACACGTCGCGCAGCTTCGCTCCGGCTATCATTCTTAACGCGATTCAAGTACGCCCATTTCCTGGCCGTTCACTGGATCAAGCCGCTTCACTTCGACAAGCTTCCATTCACTGCCCACGAGTTTCCACACCGTCTGCCAGCGAGTGAAAACGCGAGCCAGCATGTCGCCGTGCGTCACTTTCAGCGTTCCATTCGCTCGAAGATGTGCGTCGACTGTCTGGCCATCATCGCGGACCGTGACTTCCAGATCTTTGATATGAAAATCTTTCGTCAGCGAGACCTTTTCCAATCCCTGAGCGGCCGTTTCGCGCAACCCAGCGGACTCATCTGCAATGCAATTATCGATTGCGGCCTGATTTCGATCACGAAACGCCTCCAGCATCGTCTGTAGCTGTGATTCAACTTCTTCACCGGGCGTGACGACGGCGGATTCGACAAAATACAAGCCCACTGCCGCCAGGAGACAAACGATGGACACCGAACGTCCCTTCGGTGCTCCTGAAATCATCGCGACTAACGCCGCACCGCCAAGAATGAGCAACAGAGGCCATGGGTTTTCAGTGAACCAGGACATGAGGAATCTCCTTTATCTGGGAACACGTTGCCGTTTCATATAGGAAACGATTTCCCGCTCCATTTCGTCTGGCAATTTTCCAAAAGCGTCCTGGAATTCCTGAGTTCGTTGTTCCGCGGTCAGACCAACCATCGGTTTCCGCATCGCGATGCTCTGCAAATACTTCTGCATCCCGATCTTCTCTTCACACACCAGATAGTGCGTCAATGCCCATGACGTGGCATAAGCAGCAGGAATCTCTGCAGCATCCTGAAATGCCGCATCCGATTCAATCAAGCTCTTCAAACCACCAGAAATTCGATTGTCCTGTATTAGCTTCATGAATGTCGGATGATGTCGAGGATTCACGAGTCCGGGGCGACTTAACAGCAGTGACGATCGCGAAACCCCGGATTCGAAGTACATCGCCAATCCCTCTGACAGCCACAGCGGATTGTCGGCCATCCGCACCTGCAGTCCGGAATTGAAAGCCAATTGATGCACAGCTTCATGAACCACTGTTGCAACCTGAAATGGCTTCTCCGCTAACCGCTTGCGAATGGATGTGGCTGAGCGAATCGATCGATCACCCGTCAGATCCAGTAATAAAGTCTGATTGTCGGGAACAGAGAAATACCCAGGCGTGTCTTCAAACGAGATTTCCGGATGTTGTTTTTTTGCAAAAACCTGAAAGTCTGACGGGGTCGCAAAAATCACAATCGGAAGTTTTCGCACCGGCGCGTTTACGGCAATTTTAAGTTCGCCCATGACGCGAAAATACTGGTCAAATACGGATTCCAGCAGCTTGCCGCAGAACTCGACATATTCGGCCGCGGAGTTCGAACAAAGTACGTAGTGTTCTGTTTCAGTGATCTCAAATCCCGCAGGAACCTGAGCCAAAAGATCCTGTGCAAGTTCAGTTGAAGTGAAAGGCGTGAACAGAGTTTCCGCATTGTCCTGCGACTGGATTTGCCGCGACGAGATTTGGTGAAGCTTTCCATTACGCTCCTCCAGCAACACCGCGCTGCCTGGCAGTTCAGCGATGATTCGCCCGTTAAGAACCGCAACCGTCGGATCGTCTACCTTGATTCTCCATGTCGAATCGTCAGCCTCACATGGACGCGATTCACCCACCGCCACGATCAGCATTGCCATGATTGAAAGCCGTAAGGTCATGCAATGCCAGTTAGTTAGCGGCGCAGAACTTTCCCGTCGGCGGAGCGACGGGTGTACTGTACACCCGTCGCTCCGCCGACGGGATCTCCAGCTAATCCTTGCCCTTGCGGTACTGCCGACTGGCTTGAGCCAGAATATTGCGTTCGCGTGAAGTCAGGCTCGCCTCGCCCTCGCGGCTGATTTTTTCGAGGATGCCATCCACTTGTACGCTCAGATTCGACTCCGGCTCCGGGGTTTCCGTGAAGACTCGCAACTGTCCTCGTTTTCGACGTGACGTAATACGTCCTGCAAACTGATCCCACCAACGAGTGATACGCATGTGCCAGCGAAAGTACAGAAAGCCAAACACCAGTCCGCCGATGTGCGCTGAATTTGCAATTTGTGATGACGTTGCTCTATTCTGAAATGCCGCCATCACCTGGCTAATCATCGGCAAGGTATCGATGGCAACAAACGCGGCCAGCAGCCATCGAAACTCGATCGGAATAATCCCCATCAGCAGAACTTTCTGCCGAGGATAGTGCAACGCGACCAGACAGAAGACAGCCATCGTCGCACCGGACGCGCCAATAATCTGCGCGTTGATCTGAACAAGACGGTAGAAGGCGAGCGAGCAGATGCCTGCAAACACAGCAGCAACAAGATAGAACCAAAGAAATTCGCGATCACCCAGCAGTTCCCGCAGAACACCACCAATTGAATACAACACCATCATATTGAAAATAATGTGGAACAGGTTCGCTTGATCGTGGCAAAATGCATACGTCAGCAAACGCCAAATCTGGCCTTTAAAGACGACATGATCAAAATCCAACGACAGCCATTCCTGAACCAGTGATGTTGAACCAGGACGACTCGTCATCAGTTGCAGCACAAACACGGCCACAGTGACGATGACAATTATCAATGTCATCGGCTTTGAAGACGGCCTGCGAAATGATCCAACGTTGTCGTCGTATCCGTCTCGCAGATACTCGCGGTTTTCAAGTCCCATCGGTGCGATTTCTCAATCCCTGCCCCGCATCTCGCAGTGGGGCTGTTTCGTGAATTCTATACAGGTTCAGTTATGGCTGATTTACAGTCTAACCCGCATTCGCGAAAGCGTCGACTTGAATTTCCGGACTCCTGTTACTCAGGCCAGGCCCCATTGTTCCACTCTTTAAGTGTCAACTTGTCCGGATTCAGCTCGAAATGCTGAACTTTGCTGCGTTTCCACGTGTAAGTAATGTGAACACTACCGCCTGATGCCTGAATCACTGCTGGATACGAGAATTCAGCCTTCTCTTCCCGATCAAGCGTCAAAGCGGGGTTCCAGTCAACGCCATTGTCACTCACCGCGACATTGATCATTTCCCGTCCTCGAGGCATTCCCGTCCTGCGATTCGTGTGATTATAGACCAGCAAATGACGTCCGTCTTTCAGAGTCACAGCATCGATTCCGCTGTTCGGGTTCGGCAAGTTGATCGGTTCAAGATCGCTCCAGGAAAGACCTCCATCTGACGATGTCGTCGAAAGAATTGGCCCCTCGCCATTCTGGTTGCGACACAGTGCCTGAATAGATCCGTCTTTGTGCCGCAGCAAAGTTGGTTGAATTGCGCCGATTGATTTGCCGTCATTAATGGCAGGAGTTCTCTGCCATGACAAGCCTTGATCCTTCGTCATTTCAAAGTGGACGCGCCAGCCATCGAATTCCGTACTACTGCCGCACAGCAGAGTACCGTCCTTCAATAGAATTGGCTTATTACGCACGGGCCCATCGATATGTTCCGGCAGCCTCCGGGCCATTGACCACGTTGCGCCGTTATCAGCAGACTGACTCACCATCCCCCACCATGTCGAAGGGCTGGGGCCGCATTTCCAAAACAGCATCAGTGGGCCGTTTGGATATTGGAAAAGTACCGGATTCCAGGTCGGATGGCGATGAACAGTTCCGCCCGGCAATGTGTATTGAATCCCATTGGCGACTTCAACAGACGGTGTCCACTGTCCATTGATATGTCGCGAGACCCGGATACCGACATCAGGATCACGTTCTGACGTGCCACCAAACCACGAAGCCACAAGTCCTGCTGGTGTTTCTTCAATCGTCGAAGCGTGGCATTCAGGATAGGGTGCAGTTTCGTAAATGAATTCGTGCTGAATGATCGCCGGATCGTCTGCCACGCAGGCCGTGATGGATACGAACGTGAGACACGCCAGAGTACAGACTGCTGATTGGGACATGTGTGCGAGTTGCCTTAACACTTTGTGTGTTCAGTAAAGACCGTAGGACGGGTGTCCAGACCCGTCCTGACGAGTCATATCACCACGGGTCTGGAGGCCCGTCCTACGTCTTCCTTCCTCCGAAGTTCAGCCAACGGCTTCCACTTCGAAACCCGATCGATAACTTTTCGTCAACATTGCTGCAGCACTCTCGTGCCCTTTCAGCGTCATCGTTTCCGTATTCCATTCGAGCTTCGCGCCGGGGAGTCGTGCGGCGATGTTACCCAATTGCACGGTTTCTGAAAGCGGACCGGCGTATTCGAATCCGTCGGTTGTCTTCGCACCGGCGATCACAGCATCAACCCAATCATGCCAATGACTTGATCCCTTCACCTCAGGCATCGCGAAGTCGGCAAACTTAGACTGTGGATACAACTGCGGTTTTGCGACGTGTGGCAAAATCATCACGCCACCTTCGCCGATAAACAGTGAACCAGCTCCCGGCAGTTCAGTGCCTTCCGGCAACATCGCGAGTTCCACCGGCGGCTTCAATCCTCCATCTCGCCAGATCACTTTGATCGTGCCGCCCACAGTGTACTTCGTTCCAGGGAATTCAAACGTCACAGTCTCCGGACCTGGCCAGACTTCTGATGTCGTTCCGTCATTCTTTGCTTCAATCGAAATCGGAGCACGAATTCCCAGAGCAGTGAAGACTGGATCAAGGATGTGACAACCAAAATCGCCCAGCGCACCAGAACCAAAGTCCTGCCAGTCACGCCATTTGAATGGATGATAAACGTCTGCCGCAAAGGCTCGCACAGGAGCAGCACCAAGCCATAGATCCCAATCCACACCTTCCGGAACTGGAGCGTCTGCCGGGCGATCAGTGCGATTGCAGTACTGTCGTCCCTGCACGCCGACCCACGAATGCACTTCCCGGATCTTGCCAATCGCTCCGTCCTGAATGAGCTTGACGCCCGTTCGGTATTCACCGTTGGAATGAATCTGATTTCCCATCTGAGTCGTCAGATTTTTCTTCTCCGCCAGTAACCGCATCTGGCGAGATTCCCAAACTGTATGGGTGAGTGGCTTCTGACAATAGATGTGCTTGCCAAGCTCCATCGCAGCCATCGCAATTGGAGCGTGCATGTGATCCGGAGTCGATACAATTACGGCGTCGATCTTACCGCCGATATCTGTCAATAGTTGACGGTAGTCAGAAAAATGTGGCACATCAGCAAATGCTGCGTCAGCCTTGTCAAAGCGTGACTTATCGATATCGCAAAAGCCGACAAACTTCACGCTGGCGTGTGAACCGACACTAGACAAGTCGGACCAACCCATGCCGTTAACGCCGATTGCCGCGACATGCAGAGTCTGCTGCAGCGTTGCGGCTCGGACAATCGCCGGCATCGCAATCATAGTTGAGGCAGCGACGGCCGACTTTTTGAGAAACTGTCGACGCGGAATTCTGGGGTGGGTCATGTGTGAGTTCCTTGAAGGATGGAGGTTTGGAGATGCCGTTGCCTGTTTATGGATCAACCAGCAGCGGTGCCCAAGTGTCGGGCTTTAATTGAGGAATCTTGCCGTCGGACGGTAAAGTGGATGCCGCTGCGTCCTTCAACGATGTGGACAATTCATCCACTATCCACTTATGTTGGTCATTGTCCGCAAGGTTTGTCAACTCGCGAGGGTCATTCTCGTGATCATAAAGTTCCCTGCCAGCCTCGCCACCGTCCCATTCCGTGTAGCGCCAACGTGGCGTGCGGAGCGAATAGCCGAAGAACGGACCTTTGGTCTCGCCCGCATTTTTGCCGTTGCGACGTGTGCCTCCGCCACGCATCACCTGAGTCAACGCCCAGCCGCGACCGACATGAGATGGATCTTTGAGCATCGGAACCAGGCTCTGGCCTTGAATGTTCTTTGGCGTTGTCACGCCGCAAAGTTCGGCCAATGTCGGAAACAGATCCACATGGGAGACCGGAGATTCTGCAACCTTCCCTTTTGCCATGCCCGGCGCAACGATCAGCATCGGTACGCGCGAACTTTCTTCGAAGAGACTCATTTTCTGCCACAGCCCATGTTCGCCCATGTGGTAACCATGGTCGCTGGTGAACACGATCACGGTAGTGTCTGCCAGACCGCGACGTTCAAGCGAATCCACAACAACACCAACCTGCGTGTCCATGAAACTGATGCTGGCGTAGTACGCTTGCCGGCATTGACGTCGCAGGTCGTCGGTGAGTTTTTCCTGTTCCTTTTTTTGGCTGGCCAGAGCAGCGGCGGGAATGTCAGCTCGATCTTCTTCAATGCCCTGAACGATCGGCATTTCAGATTCGTTGTACATATCGAAATATGGAGTCTTCGGCGCGACGTAAGGTGTGTGAGGCCGAAAGAATCCGACGGCCAGAAAGAACGGACGATGCTTGTCTCTGGCACAGCGTTCAAGCACCCAGTCGGCATCGTGTGCCATCATCGAGTCGGTATGATGTTCATCACTTTTGGGTGAGGCGTACCAACTGAGCGTGCCGCCGAATTGATTCTTCGTCAGACTGAAAATCTTTGGATGCTCTTCCAGTCGATCAACACCAGCGGGATTCAGTTCCAACTCCCACGACCCCGGATCGTCGTGCCCATTCGTGCCGATAGAATTCGGCACATTGTAATGATACAGCTTCCCGATTCGAGCTGCAAAATAACCCTGCTGCCGAAATGCCTGCGGCATACTCAATTGTTGCGGAATCGTTTGGCGAAAGATCTGAGCGTTTGCATGAATGCCGGTGCTGTTGGGATACAACCCGGTCAGCAACGAATTGCGACTTGGTCCGCACAACGGATAAGAGCAATACGCCTTGTTAAACAAAACACCGCGCATCGCAAGTCGATCGATATTCGGCGTCTTGACTTGCGGGTCACCGTAACAGCCCAGCAGATTGTTCAAATCATCTGAGATGATGAACAGCACATTCCGCTGAGCGTCATCAGCGTTTGCCAAAGCGCCGCACATCAGCATCAAACACGCACACGCTAACCATCGACACATCGCAAACGCCTCACTTGAAGATTGGAACAGTGACAGCATGTTAGCTCGACAAGATTCAATTGGCTACAGTTCGAGCGCTTTCCGCCCGAAACAACAGCCAACGAGTTGCGATGATCTGCACTGTGGGACCGTTCTGACGTACGACTCAATCTGCGAGAATTCTTTCAACGCCAGATTTGCCCGGAATTCAATACGGCCTTAAACTTCGGATTGAGGCTCCGCGATAAACGAATCCCGTGCGATTCAAATGCCGTGAAGTCCGATTCGCTTATCTTTTGAATTCGCCGAAATCCAATGCGCCCGAGCCGGCTCGTCGCTCCACCTGGATTTCGAGTATTTCTGTTCAAGATCCATGACACGGAGTCGTTGTCAATATGCCCAACAATGTCGCTCAACCTGCGCTTGAAGATCTGGTCCGTTCTCTGGGGCGGTTTCCTCGACATGTGCTGCCCGAAGGTGTCATTCGTGAAATCATCTCACGAGGTCCAGCGGCCAACTCAGTACTGTTGGAACGACTGGAATCCGCCATCAAAAACGTCCAGGGCGGAATCGCCGCGGTCCCTTCGGAATCATTCTTCTGCTATGTCCTTCTACTAAGTCATGCAGACATCAGCATGCTGCCCACATTGCGGCGACTGTTCGAACTGGAGAACAAAGACCTCGACAGAATCATTGGTGACTTAAAGCACGAGTTCACACCTGCGCTGGTGCGGCGACTTACCACCAAAGACAATCTGGGAACCGTCAGGAATTGGATCGATAGTCTTGTGACATCGCCGGAAGTAGAAGAGTATTCTCGCTGGGCCTTGGTCAATGTGTTGCGACTATGGGTTCTCGATGGACTGATATCTCGCACCGATGCCATTGCACAGTTAAAGGCATGGCTCACACTGTGGTCTGATTTGACGGAGGACCCAGTGTCGGGGGCGTGTGTGTGCGAGTTGCTGGATCTCCACGCCTCGGAAGAGAAGTCTTTTGTCATGGATTGTTTTGACCGCGGCCAAATTGAGGAGGGGCTCGTGGATCGAGAAACCTGTCTTGTCAGCTTAGAAAGCAAAATGGGAGACGACTTGAATCCCGTCGAAAAAATTGACGATCTCATCCAGTACTTTTATGGATGGCAAAGCTTTAAGAGCACCAACCTGAGTCTGGATCCTGAATCTGGGGAGCTGAAGTCAATTGAAAAGCCAAAGTGGCGCGACAACAAGGCTCTTAAAGAATCAGACATTCAGCATTGGCTGAAAGCCCTCCGACAGTCGAACAATCGAAACTACCCTTATGAAGCGGTTCGCAATCTGAGTCTACATGCGTCACACGTGGCCGATCGACTGGCGGACGAAGTGCGATGGGGACTGCAGCAGTGCGGCACTTCAGACGCTCGCAGCAGCAACGGCCCGTTCATTGCCGCCTCCATTCTGGCCGCCGAACGCCGGAGTGCCGATCGGGACATATTTCTTGAGATTCTGGATTTGCCGCCCGATGATCGCAGGGATCTGTTTGGCGATGCTATTGAATCATCGGTAGTTTACGCCTTGTCACACCGCCTGCTGGGAAATTGCAAGGAGATTGATCAACGCATCGACGATCCCAATCGCGATGAAATGAATCGTGCGGCAATGGCCATATTTTATCCACTGTCTGTCGATCACGGCTATCTCACTCGGAAGGCCTGCATTGCCACTTTACTATCACGACTGGAACGGGCGACGACCGAAACTCCTGGCTTAGCGAATGCGATCTTTGACTCCTTGTGCCTGTTGTCAGTACCTGGCGATCACCCGGCGATCATCGCAGCCCGTGAGCAGGGCGTCTGCAATCATGTTCTGTCCGACAGCGACGTTCGCCGATGCATCAAGGCTCCCACAGAAGCACACAAAGTTCTTTGGGAATTGACGCGTCCGTGCAGAATTCCGACGGAGGCTATTGAATCTTCCGTGATGTTCGACAGTGACGTCATCAATCCGCACACGAAGTCACAAGGCAGTCATATGCCTCCGGCCAGCACCATCGTGAAGAGTGCCGACGACCGCATTCCCAGAAACTCGCCCTGTCCCTGCGGCAGCGGAAAGAAATACAAAAAATGCTGTTGGAAGTCCTAGTCCTGTCGAGATGTCGCTCACGTGGACATCAACTCAGGGGTCGCAACTTATTTCTGAAACATTGAGCATCGCGGTGGACGGCTGTTGCCAGCCGCCCCCGCACAGATCCGTACTTGACGGACCATGTCATACGGCTCCCTGGCTCGAGTCGGGCGCGAAATCGCTTCATCGTGAAGCAAGCTCAACTCGGGCGGTTGGTGTTCATGTCAGCCTTTCCGTCTAAGACGTTCGCTGACCGTTCCGCTTGCGAGATTCATCGTTTCTCGTTGCCAGTGGAGACGAACCAGACCTCCCGCCTCGTTTTCCAGAGAACACAGGCGCGTTTGGAATCTCCACGCATGCACAGGTCCTAGGACTCCGCCGTGTTCGTGCGCACCTTGCCAATAACGGTACGCTCAATGTGGCCTTCACCTTGAAACACCAGAATCGGCACACGGAAGTGGTGCCCCTTGTTCCAGTAGAACACCGCAACCATAAAACCGGGAGCTCAATGGCTGGCCTGCGGTATGGAGCAATGGTTGGACACCGTTGCTGGTCGGTGCCAATGCCGTTGGAAATGCCGCGATTGACACAGGCTGGGGTTTTGTAACACTCGGTTACGGCGAACCGTTGGAAGTCTTTGACACAAGCGGCGAAGGCTACGCCACTTCGTATGCTCTCGCTCGCGTCGGATTTGAATTGCTCGCCGGTGCCGGTCTGGGTTCAGCCGCCGGAGCCCCGGGCAAACTTGGCAAGGCTGCCTTGATTTGGGACGTTGCCGGGAACGGCAGTTCCGTGGGGCGTGGCAACAATGGAGTCGTCAAAGACGGACAACTCAACTTCGAAGACGGTGTGCAAATCTTCGGTGGTGGTTTTGGATTTGTCGGGAATTTCGGCGGGGCACTTTCGAAAGCTGGCGGTGCAGCGGAAGACTTGGCGAAAGGATCGGAGGGGCTGGATGACTTTGGAATGGCTTTGGACGACGTAGCCAAAGAATTCTTTAATTCTGGAGGTCGAGCGAATCAGATGGCCCCACAGGAACTGATAGATGCTTTGAAAAAACGTGGGTACGACGTGTTTGACGATGCGGACATCCAAAGACACTTGGATAGAATGAATGCTAACGCATCGACATTCGGTCAGAAGGATTTATTGCTTCGAACTGATCCAAGGAAATTAGAGGTTGTGGAAGAATGGTTACATAACGTACAGCAGCGGCTAGGCATTGCCCCGGAACTGCGAGAGTTGCACGTGGCCGATTTTATGCACCGGCACAGAACACTTCTCGGATTGGACCAAATAGATACAGCGCTACGATTGGCTATGGAACTGATTGAAAGCGCAAAGAAAGGAATAAGTCTCTGACATGGAAAATGAAAAAGTACAACTTTCAGTTGTTGATGCAGATGTAATCGCAGGAAACAATGTTGTGTATTGCGCGAACGTCGCGGACGAGCACGCATTGGTCGGCAAGGAATTCATTTGTCTCTCGACACCATATCGAATCACGTTATTGCGGTCAGGAACGGGCGGTTCCGCCAAAACAGTCCGTGCATTTCAATATTCGGGTTCGAAAATACCACGAGCGACTGTTCTCCAGTTCATGGAAGATTCCTCTGCGGGAGTTTGAATGATCGATTTAACGTGCTTTGTCTGGAACGCCGGTGCCACCCACCTTGAAACAAACACTCGATCGACGATGTAAATCAAGTAGCTCCCAACCCGGTTCCAAGGCAATGCGTGGCGGGGCCATCCACGATGCACAAAGGACGCGGGACCATGCACTTGACAAAGACGGCGATCAAGGACGGCGGTGATTCAACACCAGAATCCATTCGCGGGAGCAGGCATCCACGCCAAAGCCTTCTGGCGAACGGTTGCGTCATCAGCTTGTTGCCTGGCCTCGGTCTCTGGTCGGGAGGAAAATCGCTCGATCAAGCAATCAATCCAACTGTCTCAGCAAGCGCCGTCGCAACGTCGGCAACAGCAGAAAGAGGCCAAATCGAGCCACCCACCTTGACATGGGTTTGGGGAAACGATATTGTTCTCCCGTCGAAATGTCAACGGTTTCTTGTTTGGGGGTGATTGCGATGCCAAGGGTGAATCGAACGGAAATATGTGCGACGGACGAGATCCAGGCGTTTCATTTGATTAATCGCTGCGTGAGACGCACGTACCTGTGTGGCGAAGATGTGACTACCGGCAAGGATTACTCGCATCGCAAAGAATGGATTCGCAGCAGGCTCGAAGAACTGGCGGGCATCTTCGCACTGGATGTGATGAGCTTTGCCGTGCTCAGCAATCATCTGCATGTGGTCGTGAGAACTCGACCGGATATTGTGAAATCATGGTCGGATGAGGATGTGGCTCTGCACTGGTGGCGACTGTTTCCTCAGCGCCGTGACGCAAACGGGGCGGCTGCAGAACCATTGGAATCGGAACTGAGTTTCATTCGCAGCAATGCGTCCGGGCTGAAAGAGAAACGCCGGAGACTGTGTGATATTTCGTGGTTTATGCGGTGTTTGGCAGAACCGATCGCTCGACGCGGAAATGTTGAGGACAAGGTTTCGGGCCGATTTTGGGAGGGAAGATTCCGCGCACAGCCGCTTCTGGATGAAACGGCGATTGTGGCATGCATGGCGTATGTGGATTTGAATCCGATCCGAGCGGGGATCGCGGAAACTCCGGAGACCAGCGACTTCACAAGCGTCAAAAATCGCATTGAAGATCGAGCGTCAGCGGCTGAAGTTTCGACAGCGGATGCTCAGGATCA
>Ga0335398_10001701_pt1 | contig 36648 bp, 27 predicted proteins | sample BON03_FD_205742 | JGI IMG/M metagenome (GOLD analysis project Ga0335398, IMG submission 205742) | Freshwater microbial communities from Lake Bonney liftoff mats and glacier meltwater in Antarctica - BON-03 (spades assembly) (version 2) | ecosystem: Environmental > Aquatic > Freshwater > Ice >... | reverse complement strand
GCCCCGCGCAGATCCTGGCAGAGACGATGCACGCCCATCACCGGGATGAAGCCCGGGGCCTGGCGCAGCAGATCATGGCGACCGAAGCCAACCTGCGCCCCGACCCCGAAGCGGGCACCCTCACCGTAGAAATCCACAGCCTGAGCACTCCCCGCGACAACACCGCACTGGAACACCTCTGCGCCGAACTGACCGAAACCCAAACAATTTGCCCCGGCACAAAACTGCGCCTCATCTACAAGAAGGTATCATAACCACTTCCGTCGAAGTCAGGTGCTCTGAGACTAGGATCAATAGCACTCGGTAGAGCGAAGGATTGGCAGAACTTTTGACTGCGGCGAGGATCGCCGCTTTCAATCGGACGGCAGGGCGCACGGCTTGGGTTCCGGTTCAAAGCTCCGATTCTCGGAGCACTCAAAAGCGGAAGCTCGCTCCGCTCCGCTCGCGCAAGGACGGCCCCGCGCAGATCCTGGCAGAGACGATGCACGCCCATCACCGAGATGAAGCCCGGGGCCTGGCGCAGCAGATCATGGCGACCGAAGCCAACCTGCGCCCCGACCCCGAAGCGGGCACCCTCACCGTAGAAATCGACAGCCTGAGCACCCCCCCGCGACAACACCGCACTGGAACACCTCTGCGCCGAACTGACCGAAACCCAAACAATTTGCCCTGGCACAAAACTGCGCCTCATCTACAAGAAGGTATCATAACCACTTCCGTCGAAGTCAGCTGCTCTGAGTTTTGAGGATCCGGCTTTGGAAATCCTTCCATCAGGTCCCCGTCCTCCGTCCCCGGCAGCACCTCCCCCGGCTCCGCCAAGGCCTGGTCAGCCAACGCCGGGTGGATCAATTTCCTTCCTGGCGAACCCCACGGAGCACTTGTCAACGAGACCCACCTCGCCCGGCGACATTCCCATTTCCGCTCACGAAGAAGAATAAGGTTCAGCCTTGCGCCCTTCGCGTCCTTTCCTAACCTGTCACACACATGAGCAAAAAACCTGTCCGCATTGGTGTTGTTGGCTACGGCTTTATGGGCCGCACCCACTCGAACGCATACTCCCAGCTTGAGCACTTTTTCGAAACCGACCACGTCCCCGTCAAGCAGGTCATTTGTGGCCGCTCTGAAGACAAGGTGAAGGAATTCGCCGAGAAGTGGGGCTACGCAGATACCGAGACCGATTGGCGGGAACTCGTGAAACGCGATGACGTCGATGCCATCGACATCTGCACCCCGAACAACTCGCACTATGACATCGCGATGGCCGCGATTGCGAATGGCAAAATGGTCCTCTGCGAAAAGCCCCTCGCCCTCAATGGCGAACAGGGACTCGAAATGGTCGAGGCCATGGAAGCCTCGGGCCTGCCCAACCTCGTGTGGTACAACTACCGCTTCCTCCCGGCCGTCACTCTCGCCAAGAACATCGTCGCGCGCGGCGATCTCGGGCGCATCTATCACTACCGCGCCAACTTCCTGCAGGACTGGACGATGTCCGACGAACTCCCCCAGGGCGGTGCCGCCCTTTGGAGACTCGATGCCGCGTCGGCCGGCTCCGGCGTCACCGGCGACCTCCTCGCCCACAACATCGACTGCGCCCGCTGGATCAACGGCGACATCGTCAGTGTTTCCGCCATGACCGAAACCTTCATCAAGGAACGCATCCACCAGGACACCGGAGAAGTCCACCCCGTCACCATCGACGATGCCTGCGCCTTCCTCGCCCGCTTCGAAAACGGCTCCACCGCTATTTTCGAATCGACCCGCTACGCCCGCGGCCACAAAGCCCTCAAAACCTTCGAGATCAACGGCCACGACAAATCCCTCTCGTGGGATCTCCACGATCTTAACCGTCTTGCCTACTTCGACCACGATGTCCCCGGAGAAACCCGCGGCTGGTCCAGCATTCACGTCTCGGATGGCGATCACCCCTACACTGGCAACTGGTGGGTTCCCGGCCTCTGCCTCGGCTACGAACATTCCTTCGTTCACGGCGCCGTCGAGTTCATGAAAAGCCTCGATGACCCGTCCGCCGAAAAAGCCTACCCCGATTTCCGCAACGCCCTCGGCACCCAGTATGTCTGCGACGCCGTCCTCGAATCCGCCAAGACCGGTCAATGGGTCGACGTCAAACGCGCCTAAGAGATTACTTTTTCAACCTTCAAAAACACCGTCTCTCCGGAGCCGGTGTTTTTTGTCACCGGAATCTTAGCTCATATAAGCAGCCAGCTCCCGATTCAAAGCAGGATTGGGATTCACCAGAAACTCTTCCGCAAGCTCGATGGTCGCGCGTTTCCCCGCGCCATTTTGAATATGCAAAAGCACCGGGGCCTTACCGGGATACTCCGCGATAATGCTCTTAATCTTTTGCAGGTCGTCCCCGTTATTCCGTCCCGCCCACAGCGTGAGTTCAACCGTGCCTTTCGTTCCAAATTTCCTCCCCTTGAGTTCACGGATCTGCGAACCCGAGAGACGGCGTTGCTCGGTACGATCATCGACGGTGACCTGGGCTTTGAATTGAATGACCTGCCCCGCCGCCATGAGTCCGGCATCGCGGGCCGGAAGATAACTCTCACTCCAGCACACCATCTCGCGGTCGCCGGTGAAGTCCTGCACGATCACCACACCAAAGGGCTTGCCGGACTTGGTCATCTTGTGCTCGACACTGCGAACCATTCCCGCAAAGGAAAAACGGGCCCGCCTGTCACTGAGGTCGAGATCGTCGAGAAGACCCATCTTCTCGAAGCGATCAGAGTCCACCACCCCGCGAAATTTATCGAGCGGATGTCCGGTGACATAAAACCCGAGGAGTTCCTTCTCATGCTCCAACCGCTCATCCTTGGGCCATTCTTCGATCGCTGGTGAGCTATCGGTCACCGCAGGCGGGGCCGCAAATTCCATGGCATCGAAAAGACCGCCCTGCCCCGAGGCCCGATCTTTCTGCGCACTGCTTGCGCTGGCAACAACTTTCTCAAGACGCTCTGTCATTCCGGCGCGGGTCTCTCCGGTCCAATCAAGAGCGCCGCCTTTGATCAGGTTCTCAAGGATACGCTTGTTGATGACCTTGGAATCGAGGCGATTGCAGAAATCATCGAGCGATTCAAAATCACCGTTTTCCTCACGATTCTTGATCGCCATCTTCATTGCGGCGGCGCCCACATTCTTAATCGCGGCCAGCCCGTATCGAATCGCGCGTCCCCCGCCGAGGGTTTCCTCGGGTGAAAAACGGAGCATCGACTTGTTGAGATTCGGGGGAAGAATCTCAAAGCCCATGCGGAAGCATTCGTTCACGAAGACCCCGATCTTGTCGGTGTTGTTGATCTCGTTGGAAAGCAGGGCCGAAATAAATTCGATGGGATAATTGGCCTTTAGAAAGCCCGTCCAATACGAGATGAACCCGTAGCACGCCGAGTGGGATTTGTTGAACCCGTAGCCCGCGAAGCCCGCGATCTTATCGAAAATGAGGTTGGCATTGCGCTCGTCGATGTCGTTGGTCTCCTTGGCTCCCGCCACGAAAATCTTACGCTGCTTTTCCATCTCCTCGGGCTTCTTCTTACCCATGGCCCGACGAAGAATATCGGCACCGCCGAGGGTATAACCCGCGAGCAGCTTGGCCGAGTTTTGCACCTGCTCCTGGTAGATCATGACCCCGTAGGTATCACCGCAAATCTCCTCCAGAAGCGGGTGCTCATACTTGGGCTGCGAACGCCCTTCCTTCACCTCGATCATTTGATCGATGTATTGCATCGCTCCCGGACGATAGAGCGCGAGGAGGTCAATGATGTCCTCGATTTTATTGATGCCATACTTCCGGCAGGTCTCGACCATGCCCCCACTCTCCAGCTGGAACACGCCCATCGTCTCACCGGCGTTGAGCATCTTGAAGGTGGGCGCGTCCTCCAGCGATATTTTGTAAATATCAAACTCCGGGGTGTGCAGATGAATGTGATCAATGGCCTCCTGAATAACCGTCATATTCTTAAGGCCCAGGAAGTCCATCTTGAGCAAGCCCACATCGGTGATCGCGCCCATGTCATACTGGGTCACGATTTCCCCTTCGTTGCCCCGCGTCAACGGAACGTGCTCGTCGAGCGGGCGATCGCCGATCACGACCCCCGCCGCGTGCACCCCAACGTTCCGGGTCATGCCCTCCAACTTCAGCGCGTATTCCCAAAGCTCCTGATAAGTGGCACTGCTCTCAATGCGCTCGCGGAGTTCCGCCTTTTCCGCGTATTCCTTCGCCAGTTTCACCCCGGGCTTGGCCTCGATCATCTTGGAAATCTGATCGGCCTCGCCGTAGCTGATGCCCATGACGCGGGCCACGTCGCGAATGACCGACTTCGCGCCCATCGTTCCATAGGTGATGATGTGGGAGACATTGCGCTCACCATATTTGCGGCGGACGTAGTCAATCACCTCCGGACGCCGGGTCTGGCAAAAGTCGATATCGACGTCGGGCGGCGACACCCGCTCCGGGTTGAGGAATCGCTCGAAGAGAAGGCCAAAGCGCATCGGACAAATATCGGTAATCCCCATGGTGTAAGCTACCAGCGATCCCGCCGCCGATCCCCGCCCGGGACCCACGGGAATCTTGTGATCCTTAGCCCAGTTAATAAAGTCTGCGGTGATAAGGAAGTACGAGGCAAACTTGAGATCAACAATCGTTTTGATCTCATACTCGAGACGGTCGATGAGGTCCTGATCACCCTCGGCCTTTTCCTTGCCGTATCGGGTCTCGAGCCCCTTGAAGCAAAGATCACGGAAGTGGTCGTTGGGGTGGGAACCGTCGTCGGGTTTGTATTCGGGATATTTTTCCGAGGAAGTGGGATCAAGAATAAACTCGACGTTGCATCGCTCCGCAATTTCCAAAGTAGCGTCACAAGCCCCGGGATAGTCCGCGAAGAGGGTCCGCATTTCCTCTGCCGTTTTAAAATAGACCTCGGGCGTGTAGCGCATCCGGTTCTCATCAATGATCAGCCGGCTGGTGCCGATACAGATCATGACGTCATGCGCCTCGTGGTCTTCGCGATTGAGGAAGTGCACGTCGTTGGCGGCCACCGTTTTAATCCCCAACTTTTCTGAAAACCGAACGAGGACCTCGCGGATCTTCGCTTGCTGCTCCATCCCGTGGTTGTGGATCTCAAAATAAAAATTCTCCTTCCCGTAGATGTCGATGAGATCGAGCGTCATCTCCCACGCCAGGTCCTCCTGATCTTGCAGAATAAATTCGTTGATGGGACCCGAGATACATCCGCTCAGACAGATAATTCCCTCGGCATGCTCGCGCAGCACTTCGCGGTCGACCCGGGGCTTCCCGTAATACATCCCTTCGAGGTGCCCCTTCGAAACGAGCTTCTGAAGGTTGTTCCAGCCCGTGTTATTTTCGGCAAGAAGAGTCATGTGGCAGGATCGCTTGCGGCCCACGACCTCCTTCTTGTCCTCCATCGAACCGGGCGCGAGGTAGATCTCACAGCCCAGAATGGGCTTCACCCCGGCATCCTTGCAGGCTTTATAAAAGCTGATGGTCCCATAAAGGTTGCCATGGTCCGTCATGGCCACCGCCGGCATCCCCAACTCGGCCGCCCGGGCCGCCACCGCCTTGGTCCGGCAGGCTCCATCGAGAGTGGAATACTCGGTATGCAAATGCAGGTGAACGAAGGAGTCAGACATCGCGTGAAAGGATGCACGCCGGGCGCTCAATTTTGAACTCCGAACTGAGGATGGGAGTCGATTGTGAATAAGATGGCGGCGGAAAAGGCACTCTCCAGCAGCCCGCGCGGGAAACCCCGCTTAAAAAGCATGTAAAGTTTGCACGCTTCAAGCTTACAGTGGGCACCCCAACTCATCGTCTATGGATGTTTTCCTGATCGCTACCGCCTTTGTCTTTGGTCTCGCAGCCCAGCAAGTGAAGCTCCCGCCTCTCGTTGGCTTTCTCGTGGCAGGCTTTGTTTTGCAAGTTTTTGGCCAGGAAGGCGGTGAATCGCTTAAAGTCGTTTCAGATTTAGGGGTGACCCTGCTCCTTTTTACCATCGGCCTCAAATTAAGGGTTCGCAGCCTGTTCCGCCCAGAGATCTTGGCAGGGACCAGTCTCCACGCGGGCTTGATGATCGGACTTTTCACTCCTGTCGTGTTCGGGCTCTCGGCTCTCGCGGGCAAGACGATCGGACTTGATTGGCAGATGGCCTTTTTGCTCGCGTTCGGGATGAGCTTTTCCAGCACGGTCTTTGCGGTGAAAAGCCTGGCAGAAAATGGCGACATTGGAGCCATGCATGGGCGGATTTCGATCGGAGTCCTCGTCATGCAGGATATTTTAGCGGTCCTTTTTCTCACCTTTTCAACGGGTAAAATCCCGTCTCCCTGGGCCGTGGTGATCGTGACGGCGCTCCTTCTGGGAAGGCCCGTTCTGGGTTGGTTCCTTGGCCGCAGCGGCCATGGAGAACTTGTTGTGCTCTGCGGGCTCTTCATGGCTCTGGTGGTCGGCGCGGCTGGCTTTAACGCGGTGGGACTCAAGGCTGATCTGGGGGCTCTCTTCGTCGGGATTCTCATTGGTGGCCACCCTCGTTCGAAGGAGTTGAGCAAGTCACTGACCAGCATCACCGATTTGCTGCTCATTGGCTTTTTCCTGCAAGTCGGCCTCGAAGGAGAACTTTCCTGGCAGAGTCTGGGGTGGGCGGGCTTGATGATTCTCCTCCTGCCTTTGAAGAGTGTCGGATTTTTTGTCATTCTCACCCGCTTCCACCTGCGTGCCCGCACCGCCTGGATGAGTGCCTTGACTCTTTCCACCTATAGTGAGTTTGGACTGATCGTGATGGCCCTGGGCGTCGGCAAGGGTTGGATCGGCACCGAATGGCTCATCGCCATGGCACTGGCTCTCTCACTGAGCTTCCTGATCGTGGCGCCGCTGAACCGGCGGGCCGAGCGACTTTATGATCCCATCAGCGACAAGCTCAAACGCCTCGAAACCAAAGGAAGACACCGCGACGATCTCCCGGTCAGGGAAAACGGCGAGCAGATCGCGATCTTCGGAATGGGCCGGGTGGGACTCGCCACTTATCACGCGCTGGAGGGTCGTTATCCCGGCAGGGTGATCGGCTTTGACCGTGATCCCAACGCAGTCGAACTCCATCGCCTCGCCGAGCGCAACGTGATGCTGGCGGACGCCACCGATTCCGACTTCTGGGAGAAAGTGCGACCCCGCGATGATATCGACCTGGTGATCCTCACCGTGCCCAAACACAGTGCCAATGTCCGCGCTCTCGAGACCCTGAGACGTCACCAATTCAAGGGCGTGGTTGCCGCCACGGGAAAATATGCTGATGAAATCCGGGAACTTCGAAGTCTCGGTGTCGATACCGCCTTCAACCTCTATACCGAAGCCGGCTCGAACTTTGCCAATCATGTCTTCAACGTCTTCAACCAACAGCGCCCCGACCTGACCCAGGGGGCTTGGAGGGCCTCCAGCCGCAAGAGTCCTTGATAGGTTCAAGCCCGCCTACGACCACACAAGGAGACCCACACCATGAAGCAGGACCCCCACGAGTCCTCCGATCAGGGTTCCATTGATGCGAATGAACTGCAGATCAGAGCCAACCTGGTTTTCCAATCGGTCAATGAGTTCCTCGGCCTCCCAGCTCTCTACGGTGCCGCTGATGATCTCCTCGAATCCCGGTCCGTGGCGAAGGAAAAAACGGCTGGCCAATTCTCCCGCCCGGGCTTCCAAGCCTTCGAGATTTTTGCCATTTCCGGCCAACTTTGCGGCGGCCTTGGAAAGAATCTCACTCCAGTCGGAAAGCGCTTCGCCATCCTTCAGTGAACCCGCACTTTCCAGTAAAATGGCCGCAGCCTTTTGAAGGACCTCCTCCAGGGTTTCCTGCGTTTCCGGATCATCGAGAATCCGGGATTTGAGAATCTCCCATTGCTTCCCGCTCCCGCCTTCCAACTCCTGTGCCGTTTCGGCAAGAGCTTCCTCGATTTTATCATAGAGGGCATGGGATTCATCCTGACTCGCAGTCATGAGTTCGGCCGAGAATTTCTCGACTGCCTTGCCCGAGACGGCCGACGCCGCCGCCTTGCTCAAGCGATCAAAGAGCTTGATCTTTTTAGGCGAAGCCGACTTGGAAGCCTCGCCCATGACCCACGCGCGGTTGTCAGAGACACTTTTGCCCAGGCGCCCCAAAATGGGCGCAATGAGACTGCGACGCCCGGGGCTTTTAAGAAATCCCTGCAAGAAAATCGTCACCAAACGGGCCATCGGAATGTTCCGCACTCCCCGGCGAAGTCCCACCGCACCAAGGTTGGCGATCGTTTCGCAATCCCCCTTTCCCAGAAGCGGCGGGATGCGATCAAGAACCCAGCGCAGGGCCTTCTCCGATTCTGCGGGTTGCGCGAGCCGGGTGACGAGACGGGAAATTGGGCGCCATTGACGCCATTGCCGGGCCACTTCCTCGGGCGTCAGAAAGCTCTTCCGCACAAAGCTGGCCACGGCCTTGCCAATGCGGTCCTTCTCATTCCGGACAATCGCGGTATGCGGAATCGGAATCCCCAGGGGATGCCGGAAAAGAGCCGTCACCGCGAACCAATCCGCGAGCGCCCCCACCGTCGCCGCTTCCGAAAAGGCCCGGAGCCACGGCCAAAACGACCCTTGCCCCTCCAGACTGCGGGCGAGAACGTAAAGGACGATCATCACCACCAGGAGCCCGGTGGCGATCCGGCGCATCTTGACAAGCTGGGGATTGGAGGAAGCAGTCATTCGGGGAGACTGTGAATGAAGGGTTTTCATTCGCAAGCGGCAGATTTACTGATATGGAATCACCATGCGACTTTTGTTGACCGCCCTCATCTTGTTTTCCCCCCTCCCGGCCTTTTCGCAGGAAGCCAATATTTCCGTCCTCACTTTGGTGAACGAAGGAAATTTCAATAAAATGAAGATCGATCTGGACGTGATCCTTGGGGACTCTTCCGCCGTTTCCACTCTGACGGGAACGATTGATATCCGACTCAATATCGATCTCGCGACAGCCCAAACCGATGAACTGACCATTCTCTCGGCCGATGTTGCCGGGAGCGATGTCACCTTGGCGGCGAGGGGCTTCCTGGGACGTTATTCGATTGATGCAAGCGGGTTGAAGTTGGATGCCACCACCTTGGAACCACCGGGCGAGGTCACTCCGGAAACCGGGGAGTTCGATTCCTCGCAATACCTCTTCACCGTCAACGAAGGCACTCTCGAAGGCACCGCGACGATCTATATCGCACCCCCTCCTACGAACGTGAGTTTCGACTTCGCGGATGAACCTTTCGAAGGAGCCGGGGCCGGGAACGGAAGCGTGACCCTGACCCCCACTGAAATCTCGGACGGAAGGCAATTTTACGACGTCACCGTTACGGTGCCGGTTTCCATTGCACAGACCATCGAGGACATCGGAGGAACCGGCCAAAGCGCCGACACCACCCTCACCGGAACTCTCAAGGCCGTCGGCACAACCTTTGTCGACCTTCCATACACCTATGAGATCTGGGCCGCCAGGCAAAGCCTCGCCCTCGATAGTCAGGATGAACTGGGCCTGAGTAACAACATTCCAAACTTCCACCTTTATGCCCTCGGATTCGACGCTGTCACCACCCCGCAGCAAGTCATCAACCATAGCCCGCTCGGCATGATTGTGAGCGCCGGAGAAGGCCCGGCACGGGGGGACCTCGAGATTCAATGGTCCCACGATTTGGAAAGCTGGACCCGCGTGCCCGACGAAGAAATGGTGAGCGGAAGCAGCCTGATCAGCGAAGGACTCGACCTCGAAAGCGACATCGTGGCGGGATTTGGGACAGGCACGGTAACACGATTCTACCGACTTGCCCGGGTCGTGGAACCTTAGCGCTACCCTTTCATTCCAGCGAGGTCGGCCTCGATCGCTTCGAGAACATCTTCCTCGGGCTTGAAGTCAGCCGCGTGGTAAGAACTTCGCACCAGCGGTCCGCTCGCGACGTGGCGGAAACCTTTGCCCAAAGCGACCTCCTTCCACTCCTCAAATTTTTCAGGGGTGACATACTCCACGACCGGAAGATGCATCGGCGTCGGGCGCAGATACTGCCCCAGCGTGAGAACGGTGACATCGGCGGCTCGAAGATCATCAAAGGCCTGCTCGATTTCCTCCGGCCGCTCTCCAAGACCCAGCATGATCCCGCTCTTGGTCGCGACTTTCCCACCCGCCATGGCCTTGGCCTTTTTGAGGACCGCCAGTGAACGCGAATATTTGGCCCGACTGCGAACCAGCGGAGTCAGCCGCTCCACCGTTTCCAAATTGTGATTAAAAATATGCGGCCGGGCCTTCATCACGAGATCGAGAGCCCAGTCCTTGTCATTAAAGTCAGGCACGAGGACCTCAATGATGATTCCAGGATTCACCTCGCGGATCTTTTCGATGGTTTGTTGGAAATGTTCTGCTCCGCCGTCTTTAAGATCGTCGCGAGCCACCGCCGTGATCACGACGTGGTTGAGCTTCATGCGCTTTGTCGCTTCGGCCACCCGTGCGGGTTCATCCGCTTCCAAGGCATCGGGCTTGGCCGTCTTGACCGCACAAAATCCACAGGCACGGGTACACTTCTCCCCGGCAATCATAAAGGTGGCCGTCCCCTGGCCCCAGCATTCCCAGCGATTGGGGCACTGCGCTTCCTCACAAACCGTCACAAGGCTCAAGTCCTTGATCATCGACTTGGTGTCCCAGAAAACAGGATTATTCGGGAGACGAACCTTGATCCACGAAGGTTTCTTGTCCAGGTGAAGGGAGGAGTCCATCTTCATCCGTGGACCGAAGTTTTTGCCACTGCCGCAACCGCTCATGGGGGTTACCTACTCCTTCCCCGCCGCATGCGCAATGCCCGATGTGAGCACAAAAAACCGCCCGGCCTGTTTCCAGACCGGACGGGCGTTTCACCAAATCAGAAGAATTACTTCCCGTCATAGACCGTCACCGGGGGAATCGGGAACGAGCCCCCGGGATTTGGTTCAGGATTGGAGCCACAACTGGCGAATCCAACGAGGGCCGCTGCGAGAGCGAGTGTTTTTATCAGTGTTTTCATAGGGAGATTATCCGAGGTGAGGCCGCCCTCATTTATTCGCGGGCTCGGATGAGGGGTGCCTCGGCGAAGGGACGGGCCCCGGCACGACGGATCATTTCAGCCTGTGGCGTCGCTCCCTTTTCGTGGAAAACAGCGAGCCCAATCACCCCGACGTTGCGGGTCTCTCCGTGCCGAAGGTTCGCGTAAGAACTGCTTACCGAAGAAAACTTAAAACTGGCGACCGCTTCGTGACTGGTCCGGAAACCCTTCACCACAAGGGTCTGGCGGGGAGTGACAATATATCCCCGCTTCTTCGTGGAAGCCGCCTTTCCATCGACGACATCCAGTCCATCGACACTTAAAACGACTTCCATCCGGGTGTCCCCCAGATTCTTGATCCTAACCTCATATTCCCGGTTCTTCTTCCCCACCACGAAGCGGCCTCCGCGCCACCAATAGTTCTCGGTCCCACCCCAACCACTCTTCAATCCCCACTCGATCAATCCGCCCGCCGCTTTTTGCATCCCGCCCGTCTGATGCGAGAGATCCACTCCCATCTCACGGGCTCCCTCCTTATCGTTGTAACGAATAGTCGAAAGGTGGGCCGGCGCCGCCGTGGCGCGGACAAAATCAGTGTAAGTCATGGCACTTCCAACTTCCCGCCCCCATCCGGTCGCGATGCCGGTGCGCTCGGGTTTGTTTAAGATCTTGTCGATCGTATTTCTGTTCACCGCATCCGCACCACTCCGGTTCCCGCCAGTCACAAGATCCGAAACCGATTGCGGTGCAGAAGGGGTCGGCGGCGCATTCATGGCAGGTGCCCCGACCGGTCCCGAACAACTCGCCACCAGCAACGAGCATGCTGCCAGCACCCACCAACCCCGCAACTTGGTAATTTTCCCTGCTGATTCCTTCTTTGTGTTCCTCATTAGAATGCTAAAAAAACTGCAATTAGAGGGCGCGTCAACCCTAAATGCTGTTTTTTTAACATAAAACCGGTCACAAAAAATGGCGGTCTGTTCACTTGACCTCTATCCTTCCATAGTCCAATGAAAATTCGCCGCAGATGAAATCAATTTTTTTTCTCCCCATCATATTGGCCGCTTTTGCGACTCTCACCTTGTCGAGTTGCAGCTCAACGAAGAAGGCTCCCACGCCGAATCCTGACCAGAAGGAAATCAAAACGGCAACAAAGGTGAATCCCCATCCCCCGGGATCCTACGATCATTTCAAGTTTGAAAATTATCCTTATACCACCCGCACTTGGAAAAATAACGAATTGCTGGCAAGGGCCAACTCTTCCAACACCAGCGTGACGATCGACCTCAGCATGCAACGCGCCTTCCTCATGGTCGGCGACCAGGTCGCCATGGACTATCGCATCTCAACCGGCAGCTCCTCCCACAAGACTCCCACCGGTAGCTATACCATTACCGAAAAGCTCAAAGACAAGCGCTCCAACCTCTATGGTAAAATGCTCAACGCCGCAGGCGAGGTCGTTGATAGCGACGCCGATGCCCGCAAGGACACCGTTCCGGAAGGGGGTAAATTTCTGGGGGCCAGCATGTCCTATTGGATGCGCCTCACCAACGCGGGCGTCGGGATGCACAAGGGCAACGTGAACAGCCGCTACGCCTCCCATGGCTGCATTCGCAGTCATTACAGTGCCGTCCCCATCGTCTTCGCCAAGACCCGCATCGGCACGCCGGTCTCGATTGTTCCTTGAGGTAATCATCTCCCCCACAACACCTCAAGCACAAAATCCTGGCCCTTCCCGGCCTCGCGCCCTCGCCTCGCTCATCTTCACCAGCTGCGCCATCCCCGAAAAAGGAACAGCCTCCGCAGGATCCTCAAAATGCAAGGGCCGCCGCGTTCACGGGTCCAACGGCGTTCACCGCCACCCCGGCAACAGCGGTGGCCTCCGCACCCCACAGACCGTCATTCCTCAGATCTTCGACAAGGTAAAAAAAGGAACCCCATTAAAGTCATCCGCTAAAGACCTCCCAGCCAAGGACCTGAAGAGAGCGCTTTTCCCGGAAGGCTTTTTTCTGCCCCCCGCTTTCCCCATAGAACTTGAGCTTCCTCCAAATCCCGTTAGGGTCCCCACCATGAAGCGCCTCCTGCCCTTTCTCGTCTTCGCCATCGTTCTCGGTGCCGCACGAATTCTCGGATCGCATGCACCCGAAAGCCTTGGGAACCTGCAACCCCTCGGTGCCCTCTTCTTCTGCGGGATGGCTCTCTTCGGCCTCCGTGGCATCATTTTGCCCTCCCTCGTCTGGTTCCTCACCTACCCCATGACGAGCCTGCAACAGGGCTACGGATGGAGCGCGCACATGCTCATCCCCCTCCTCGGTTTCGCCGCGATGATCCTTCTGGCCCGCTCCTTTCAAAAAGCCAGCCCGGGAAAAGTCTTCCTGGGCTCCCTCGCCAGCGCCCTCGTTTTCTATCTCGTCACCAATTCCTTGAGCTGGGCCGTGGACCCTCTTTACACCAAGTCCTTAGCGGGATTTGTGCAGGCCCTCACCGTCGGCCTGCCCAATTTCAGCACGCCCACCTGGATGTTCTTCCGCAATTCACTCATCTCCCAGAGCGTCTTTAGCGCCCTCTTCATCATCGCCACGCAAACGATGGCGGCACGCCTCTCACCAAAAGCCGAAATCCGCGTGCCAACGGGCTAGCGAAGCCCGCGCCCGAAGGCTTTCAAGTCTGACCGCTCCTTCCGGTCACCATCCGCACATTTTCCGCGACCGCGCAGGACCGCCTTCCCGGACGCACAGCCCGGTTCGTAAATCATGGCACGTCAAGTCACCGATTGCGGACTTCCCCAATCGTGTCTTCCAGATCAAGATGACCACTCAATAACATGACCGTGTTTTTAGCTCTCGCCGAAGTTGGCTCCGGACGACTTATCGGCACCCTCGTCGCCGCGATCGCCCTCATTCTTTTCCTGATTCTTAAAATTCGACTGCAAGCCTTCCTGGCCCTTCTGATCGCCAGCGTCTTTGTCGGCATCGCCTCCGGCACCATGGGTCTCACCGAAGTCGGAGACACGATCATCGATGGCATGGGCTCCAGTCTCGGCTTCATCGCCACCATCATCGGGATCGGAGCCATCTTTGGCGCGATGATCGAGCAGAGCGGCGGTGCCCAAAGCCTCGCCAACGGTATGCTGGGAATGTTCAGCGAGAAACGCGCCACCTGGGCCATGCTCCTCACCGGCTTCCTCATTTCCATCCCGGTTTTTCTCGATGTCGCCCTCGTCATCCTCGCCCCCATTATCTACGCCCTTTCTCGACGCACCGGCAAATCCCTTACCGTTTACGGGATGCCGCTCCTCGCCGGCATGGTCGTCACCCATTCCTTTGTCCCACCCACCCCCGGGCCGACCTGGGTCGCCTACGAACTCGGTATCCCCATCGCTACCGTCATTCTCTACAGCTGCCTCGTCGGTCTCCCGACCGCCATCCTCGCCGGCATTTTCTTCGGAGGAAGAATCGCCAAAACGGTTCACATTTCGCCTCCCCAGCTCATCACCAAGGAAGAATCCAATCCTCCCTCATTTGGAATCGTTGCCGCCATTCTCTTGCTCCCGATCATCCTCATCGTCGCTGGCTCCATGGTCGAGCAAGCCGTCGGAGTCCATCTCGCCGAAGGTCTGAGCAAGAAAGTCCGGGGCGACCAACTCAAAGCCCTCATGGGTTCGGCCCCGCTCTGGCAACAATTCGTCGCCTTCCTTGGCCACCCCGTCCTCGCCCTCCTCTCCTCGACCTGCCTCAGCCTCTGGTTCCTCGGCACTCACCGTGGTGCCACCCGCGACCAACTCATGGAAGTCTCCACCAAGGCCCTCGGCCCCGCCGGAGTCATTATCCTCATCACCGGAGCAGGCGGCGTCTTCAAGACCATGCTCGGGGCCACCGGCGTCGGCGACGCCCTCGCAACCGCTCTCGATGGCGGGATGCCCGTCCTCCTGCTGGCCTTTCTCTTCTCTGCGATCTCCCGCATCGCCCAAGGCTCGGCCACCATGGCCATGGTCATGGCGGCCTCCCTCATCTCTCCCATCGTCGCTAAAATGGACCTCACAGACGGACAACTCTCCCTCGTCGTGGTCGCCATCGCCAGCGGGGCCGCCGGATTCTCCCACGTCAACGATAGCGGATTCTGGATGGTCAGCCGCTACCTCCGCATGACGGAAAAAGAAACCTTCAAAACCTGGAGCCTCGTTTCCACCGCCGTGGGCTTCGTCGGCATCACCCTCGCCGGGGTCTGCTGGCTCGTCATTTCATGAAAGCCATTGTCATCATGGGCGTCAGCGGCTCCGGAAAATCCACCATCGGCCAACTCCTCGCAGAAAAAACCGGAGGCATCTTCCTCGACGGCGACGATTTCCACCCGCCCGAAAACGTCGCCAAGATGAAATCCGGCGCTCCCCTCAACGACGAAGACCGCCAGGGCTGGCTGAAATCCCTCGCCCACCAAATCTCCTCAGCGGAAACACTCACCATCATCGCCTGCTCCGCCCTCAAGGCCAGCTACCGCGAAATCCTCAATGGCGCGGAGCTGGTCTTCCTATCCGGTCCCGAAGACGTCCTCGCGAAACGCCTCGCCGCCCGCGAACATCACTACATGCCCCCCGGCCTCTTGAAGTCCCAACTCGAAACCCTCGAGCCCCCCGCCCATGCCCTCGTTCTCGACATTCGTAAGTCTCCCGAAGAACTCGTGACCAAAATCATCTCCGCACTCGACCTTGAGAAGCGGCGAGGGAATTGATTCTTGGGTCGCTCCTCAAAAAGCCCGCCCTCCACCGCCCGCTTTCACCGACCCGGGACGAAAATCCGCCCCATTTACCCCCCTTCGGCAGCGCTATTGGGACTTGCCATTGCCTTCACAGCGGCCAGTCTCCGCCTCCCGAAAACCCGCCACACAACTCATGAGCGAATTCCACATTGTCCCGGCTAACAAACACGACGAACTGGTCAAAGCAGCCTATCAGGCACGCGGATACGACGCCGACGAATCAGCCATCGCAGCCCAGGTCTGCCAGGACGCCACCCGCCACGGCATCCGCACCCACAATGCCCTCAAAGCACTCCATCTCGACCACCTCTTCGGCTCCGCCACCGGTGGGTGTGTCCCCGGCGCACAGATCGAAGTCGTCAATGACCGCTTCAAAGCCAGCGAAGTCTGGAATGCCCACAAAAAACTCGGTCAGGCCGTCGCCGTCGCCGCGATCGACCGCTGCATCGAAATGGCCGACGAATACGGAGTCGGCCAAGTCGCCATCGACAACGCCTTTCACTACCTCTGGGGCGGTGGCTACGTCATGAAGGCCGCCGAACGGGGCTACATTGCCTACACCAACTGCACCTCCACCCTCGCCGAAGTGGTGCCCTTTTTTGGGAAACACCCCACTCTCGGCACCAACCCCCACTCCTGGGGATTCCCCACCCAGGACGCCAACGGCTTCCCCATCGTCATCGATTGGGCCACCTCCACCGTCGCCATGGGCCGCGTCCAACAACTGAAACGCGAAGGCAAACCTCTCCCTCCCGGAGCCGCCGTTGACAAAGACGGTAAGGAAACCCTCGACCCCAACGAAGTAGCCGCCCTCCTCCCCTTCGGAGCCCACAAGGGCTACGGCATGGCCCTCATCAACGAACTCGTGGGCGGGCTCATCGGCGGCAACCTCCCCACCGAACGCGGCCGCTCGGGAGCCAAAACCACTTCCTGCTTCTACTTCCAGGTCATCCAGCCCGATGCCTGGAACAGCGGCGCCTACGTTCACGGAACTCAATCCGCCAACCTGAAGGCCGTTCTCGACGACGTCCTCGGACACGGCAACGACAAGTGCCTCCTCCCCGGCCAGATCGAAGCCGACTTCCGCAAGCGCACCGAAGCAGCCGGCGGACTCCTCTTCTCTCCTGCCGAAATCGCCGAATTCAAGGAACTCGCCGATGAAGTCGGCATTTCCGGCTGGGAACTCGAAAACTTCCCCAACGAAGAAGCGTAATCCAAACCATCATGCCCAACTACGACTACAAATGCGAAAAATGTGAACACCTCTTCGAAGTGTTCCAGAGCATGAACGACGCCAAACTCACCAACTGCCCCCAGGAAGGGTGCGACGGGAAGGTCAAGCGCCTCCTCGGTACCGGCTCGGCCGTCATCTTTAAAGGCTCCGGCTTCTACCAGACCGACTATCGCTCCGAATCCTACAAAGCAGGTGAAAAAAAAGCCAAAAACGACAACAAACCGAAGAAGGAAGCCAAGCCAAAAAAGTCCGGCGATTAAGACGCCACACGATGGGGACTTGTCAGCGGGGAAGGAATCCGCAACCTTAAATCCATGAAGCGGTTCTTTCTCATCTTCACCCTCGCCTTCGTGGGTTCCCTTGGCTACGGGGTCTATCTCAGTTTCGAGGGTCAGGACCTCGGAGATATCGAAGGCCGCGCTGAAGATGACCGCGTGCTCAACCCGTCCAGCGTCCCCATCATGGTCGAAATGGCCGCCAAAAACCGGCAGCCCATCACGATCTCCGAAAAGGAACTCAACACCTGGCTCGCCAACACCCTCAAAGTCCGCCAGGAGGGCCAACTCGCCGACCACGTCGCCCTTAAAGGGGTCTGGGTCCGCTTCGACAAAGAAGAAGGGGGCCGCGCCGAAATTATCATCGAGCGCGATATCAAAGGCCGCCCCCACACCACGTCCATGTTCGTCCGCGTCGAGCGCAAGAAAAAGGAAGACGATTCCCATACCACCTACATCCACAAAGACGGTGGCCGCCTCTGGGGCGTTCTTGCCGTCGGCGGAAAGTTCGGGAAAATCCGGGTTCCCCAAGGCTTCCTCTTCTTCACTCAAAGTGGCTTCAGATCCCTCGCCAACCTCTTCGAGCAAGAACTCAAGTGGATGGAAGAAGAAATCACCACCAAAGGCGGCGGCCGCATCCTCTTCGAAGAAGGACAAATGCGCATCACCTTCCCCGACGAAAAAGCCGACAGCTCTCAGTAGCCGAAGCCTCCCCGCTCCCTGACCTTCGACCTTCCCCGCTCTCCATCCGCCAGCAATCTCCCCGATGCTGAAAGCATCACAGAACAAAGTCCGGACTTCAGGGTTGGCGGGTTGATAAAACAAAGCATCCTGAAGGGATGCCGGAAAACACCGCCCACCCAACTCCAAATTCCCCAACGCCCGGCACGCCACCACCTCCCTGACAAAATCCGAACTCTGCAACACCCCCGCAACCCTCGAATTCTGCCCCACTTACCAAAAAAAGATGGGACGCCGCCAGCTCCTCGGAAGAATAACCTGACAACTACTCGCTCTCCCCCATTCTCGTTGCATCGCCCCAGGTGACTTTATATGATCTAACGCATGCTTCACCGATCCAAGGCCGCCCCCCATCGAGCCACCAAAGGACTGCCCATCCTCCTTGCAGCCTCCGTCACTATCCTCGTTGCCGCCTTCCCGCTCCTCGGCGGTCCCGCCAAAAACGGAACCCCTCGCGAGAAAGCACCCGACGGATGGACCCAATTCGCCTGGCCGCAGAAAAAGGAAGTCCTTTTCGGCCACTACGCCCCCACGAAAGAGGAACTCGCGCTCATCGACCAGGCCCTGCCCAAACAAGCCACCGGCAAGCCCGCCAAAGAACGTCGCGTCCTCCTCTTCTACAAATGCGACTACCCGCACACCTCCATCGCGACCGGCGTTGCCGCTTTCGAAAAAATGGCAAAAGCCACCAAAGCCTTCGCTCTCGATTCCACCGATGACCCGGCTCAGTTCTCCGCCGAAAATCTCGCGAATTACGACGCCGTCCTTCTCAATAACACCGTCGGCTTCGAAAACTTCCTCTCCGCCGAACAACGCGCCGCCCTCCTCGACTTCGTCAAAAACGGCAAGGGCCTCATCGGCATCCACGCCGCCGCCGATGCCAACAAAAACTGGCAGGAAGGCGCCGACCTCATCGGCGGCATTTTCCAATGCCATCCCTGGACCGCCAAGGGCGAATGGGTCGCAAAACTCGAGTCCCCCCTCCACCCGCTCAACGACGCCTTCAACAACCAGGCTCCCTACCTCCGCGACGAAATCTACCTCTACCAGGAAGGCTCCTTCTCCCGCGAACGCTCGCGCGTCCTCGTCAGTCTCGACATGGACAAGCAGCGCAACTTCGAAGGGGAAGGACTCGCCGAAAAATTCCGCGACCTGGTCACAAAAGAGGGCGACCACCCCATCGCCTGGATCCACGAATTCGGCAAGGGCCGCGTCTTCTATTCCAACCTCGGCCACAACAACTTCACCTACTGGAATCCCGTCGTCCTCCAACACTTCCTCGATGGCATCCAATATGCCTTGGGTGACCTCCCCGCCGACGCCACGCCCTCGGCCCAAGTCCACGACCTTCACACCGTAAAAGCCGAGTCCAAACGTATCATCTTCCTCGCCGGAGGTCCTTCCCACAACTCGGGCGACCACGAATTCCGCGCCGGCTCACTCCTCCTCGCCAAAGCCCTCAATGCCCAAACCGATCTCCCCATCGAGGCCGAGGTGATCTCCCGGTGGCCCGAGGACGACAGAGTCCTCGACGGCGCCGATGCCATCATCATTTACGCCGATTCCGACTCCGTGCAGCGCGATCACTACAAGCGCCTCATGGACATCACCCAGGCCGGCACCGGACTCTTCTTCATGCACTACGGGGTCCATCCCAAGCAAGACGAGAGCGGGCAAAACTACTACCTCCCCACCGTCGGCGGATATTTTAAAAACAACTTCTCGGTCAACCCACTCTGGGTCGCCGACTTCACCGTGGCCTCCGATCACCCCGTCCGTCGCGGCATCGAAAATCCCATCCCCGTCTTCGACGAATGGTATTACCATCTCCAGTTCGACGAAAAAGCGATCCCCCTCCTCACCGGCGTCCCCACCAAGGACACCCTCATCACCACCAACCTTTGGAACGAAAACGGCAGCGCCGGACTCGACAAACCACAAACCGTGATGTGGGGATTCGAGCGACCCGACGGCTCCCGCGGCGGCGGCTTCACCGGCGGCCACTTCCACCGCAATTGGGCCATCGATGACCTCCGCAAAGTCGTCCTCAACACCCTCGTCTGGGTCGCCGGACTCGACGTCCCCGAAGACGGCATCCGCTCCAAGCCCCTCACCGAAGAGGAGATCAATGCCAACCTCGACCAGAAAAAGGCCATGACCCACATCAAGCTCCCCTTAAAAAAGGGAATTGAGTATTACGCCGAAATCTCCCGCGGTCGCGAAAAGCCCAAAAAGAAAGCTGATCCCGAGATGAAGACTCAAGAAATCGCCTCCGCACCCAAGTTCCGCGACCTCCTCGACCCCGGCCTCACCGCTTGGGAAATCTGGATCGGAGTCCCCCACAAGTCGGTCGAGATCCCCGGCCTGCCCGCCTTCACCAGCGAAGACTCCAAGTCGGGCACTCCTCTCGGTCTCAACAACGACCCTCTCAACGTCTTCTCCATGATCAAAGAAGACGGGAAAGACGTCCTCAAAATCACCGGCCAAATCTACGGCGGCCTCACGACCAAGGAAGAATTCCAAAACTACCACCTCACCCTGCAATTCAAATGGGGTGACAAAAAATGGGAACCCCGCCTCGAACGCCAACGCGACTCCGGCATCCTCCTCCACTGCGTCGGTCCGCACGGAGCCTTTTGGAAGGTCTGGAAACGCTCCCTCGAATGCCAAATCCAGGAGCGCGACGTCGGCGACTTCTACGCCCTCGCCGGCACCGAAGCCGACATCCCCGGCGCCGTTCGAGAAGGCACCCAGCGCCCCACTTACCAACCCGGCGCCGAACTCATCCCCGTATCCGGTTCCGCCCAACACGGCCCATCTGAAGAGAAACCCCACCGCGAATGGAACACCGTCGAGATCTACACCATCGGCGACCGCATGGTTCACGTCGTCAATGGCGAGGTGAACATGGTCCTCCTCAAAACCCGCCAAAAAACCGCTCAAGGCCCCGCCCCTTTGACCCGGGGCCAAATCCAAATCCAATCGGAAGCCGCCGAGATCTACTACCGCGACGTCAAGATCCGCCCCATCAGCGAATTCCCGGAAGCAATCAAAGCCGTCCTCCCAAAGTAACCGGTAGCTGATAGCTCCAGCTTTCAGCCCCTCAACCAACGCTCCAACCCAGAAAACAACTCAACCTCAATGATTTATAACAAAGTAATATTTTAATGAAATTTCAGTGGACTCCCCCCCCCTCTCTATGATCTCAATCAATGAAGTTCCTCCTGTCATTCTCATTGTCGGCCTTAATATTGCATGCTCAGGCTCCAAATAGCCTCTCTTCGGAGAATTCATCCGTCCACCTCTCCACCGACTCACATGGATCCCCACGCGCGACCTACACTCGTGGCGATTTTCAACACACCCGCTTTCTTCAGGATCTCGACGGCGATGGCTGGTGTGATCTCTGGTGCGCCCTCTTCCAACTCGACTCAAAATCTCTCAATAAAGTTCAAGATCGTGATAGCGACGGAATGACGGACTACGAGGAAATGGTCCTCATGCAACATCCTTTCGTCGCAGATTCCTTCCCCCGCAACCTCACCCCACAGGAAGTTCGAGACAGAGTCCACCAACAAGCTCTCCGTGAGGCCGAGCACGACAAAAAAGAGTATTGGAAACACGCCGCCCTCACTCAAGAAGGCCTGCAAAATACCCTCAGAGCCTCAAAAGCCCGCAAGATCCCCCGCCCCACCACTCAGGAGCGACAAGCTGCCAAAGTGAATCTCCACACCATTCTCAAGAACCAACCCGCCACCCCTCAAAACGGAGGATATCTATCAGACAGCAACTCCGCCCGCGTCACCCAAGCCGACACCCTCTGGCCAAGCGGCTCCGCCCTCTTCGAAGACGCCACCGGCGCCAGCCCACTCCCATTGCCAGCTCCTCAGCTTCCGATGATTGGAATTTGGGACCGGGGAGGAGTAACAACTTCTTCGACTTTAAACACAGGATTATTGGGACGAGTTACTTTGGGAAATACCCCATCTGAACTGCTTAACGAAATCCGATTACTAAATGACCCTCATACTACTGAAATTTCAAAAATCCTTGGGAATGAGGACTTGACTAATGCAACTCAAGGCCTTGCCTACCAATCCCACCTTAAAATCTACTCAGACACCCACGACTTCCCCGAAATGATTCAGGAAGCGGCCAATGGAATGACTTTCTCCAACCACTCCTACAGTCCCGGCGCTGGCTGGCAATTCGATCCGTTTGGAAATGCGGTGTGGTGGGGTCCAGCCAGTGCGGGCCCCACCGCCGAAGACCCCGAGTTCGGTTCCTACACCCAAAAATCGAGAACAATCGACTCTATCATCTACACCGCGCGCACCTATCTCCCTGTCTTCACGTCATCAAACGACGCCAATGACGGGGCACCAGTAGGCTTGGGCGATCCCTCTTTCACCTATTCCTTGGTAACTCTTGGTCCCGATCCCAATGACCCCACCGTTTTGGTCCAAACCATTACGCCCGGTCACACTGCCCTTCACCCACCGGACGCGGGAATCCCGGACTCTGATCCTAGCACCCCCACCCCGGAAGACGTTCATGAAGTCCTGGAAATGGACAACGACATCGGGAACGGAATCGGGCTAGGCTTGGACACCATCAAATCAACAGGCTCCTCCAAAAACAACCTCACCGTCGGAGCTGCCTATACTGACGAGGCAGGCCTCAATCTTTCGGCGCCCAACATCGGCCTGAGTCACTTTTCTTCACGCGGCCCCATTGATGACGGCAGAGTCAAACCTGACTTAGTTGGACCCAGCACCTTCGAGCCAATAGGCCCTGGTGATATTGATCGCGGTGCAACCTCCTGGGCGGCTCCCGCCGTCACGGGCACCCTCGCCCTTCTCCAGGAAATTAACTTCGATAGCGAGGGTCCCAACTATCTCGCATCTACCTGGAAAGCCCTCCTCCTGAATACCGCCACTGACTGCACCCAACTCACTTATCTCTTGGAGCGCCTTCAGGAAAACTCCGCCACCGAATATGAAACTGTCCGGGTTCCCAGTCACCTTGGAGCCGCAGCCGATTCCACCAATCTTGTCGGGCCGGACTACTTTTTCGGATGGGGGATGGTCAATGCCAACGCGGCCGCCCAACTCCTCGTCGACAACCTTCGCAGCGGCTCCGGCACCGCCCACATCTGCGAACACACCCTCATCGACCCCAGCAACAACCTCGACAACTCCGATAACATCACCATCGAAATCCCCTTCGAACACGATGGCCTCTCACCCGAAATCCGGGCCATGATCTGCTGGACCGATCCTCCCTACCAGTCCGCTTCCCCCCTCGCCCTTGATGTCGGAAACTTCGACCCGGAAAACGACCCCGCCGATGATCCCACCCACCCCAAGAATCTCGTCAACGATCTCGATCTCTGGATCGTTGATCCCAACGGAAAAGTCCACCGCCCGTGGGTCCTCGATCCACTCAATCCGCTCACACCGGCCACCAGAGTCGTTGCTGCGACTGAAGATCCAGCCGCTCAGACCCCTCCACCCACCAACCTTCTCGACAACGTCGAACAAATCGTCATCGAAAATCCCATTGCAGGAACCTACACCCTGAAGGTGAGCCACAAAGGCACATTGATTTCGACCAACTTGGTTTCAAACACAGATCAGTATCAACAAACCACTGGCCAATCCCAGGACTTCTCACTCGTCATCTCCGGAAACCTGGACCCCGAACCGATCCAGCCAAGGATCAAGTTAATTTCTCGGGTGAATCAAGGCAACGGAGAATATCTGACCTTCACTTTTCATGGATTTGTGGGGGTCACTTACCAGCTCGAGGAATCCCAAGATCTTCTCACCTGGGCCCCTGCGATCACCTATGCCAGCCAAGTGTTCCCGCCGGTGATCACCTCCGATCAAGCTCCCCTACCACTCACCTTTTACCGCTTTCCTCGCGACGAAAAACGCTATTACCGCATCAAAAAAGACGGACCCTAGAACCCAAAAAACTCCCGCTCATGACATTGAAATCCTTTCCGCTCCTCTGCTTCCTGTCACTCCCCGCTTCTGGTGTTGTCATCTACCAAACTTCCGATATCCGCGTTGGCAACATCCTTGCAGATCCTCCTTTTGTGAGGTCATTCCTGATGGATGTTAACAACGACGGCCAAATTGATTGGGAACTTCGAACGTCTTCAACTGAAGCATTTTCAAACCTTCGGGTCGCAGCTCCAATCTCTACTCTCTTCATCTATCGCACCCCCGCGAGCATTTTATTAAATGAACTCACTCCCCTTTCCAAAGGTGAAGCTATTGGTGATATTCTAGGTGATCCTGACTATCGGTTTCTAAACACAGTGGATGCCTTCGCCGTCACGCTTGCATCGAGTGTTGTCAATATTGGAACTGAAGACGGACCCTTCAACAGAAAAACCGCCTATCTCGGCTTCCGCTTCGAGGCTGCCACCGGCTCCCACTACGGTTACGCCCTCCTCCAAGACGTCACCTCCTCCAGTGCCATCATCGCCGCCTACGCCTGGGAATCCGAACCCAACAAAGCCATCCTCGCCGGAGCCATCCCCGAACCCTCTGCTCCACTCCTCTTCACTCTTGCAAGCTTACTCGTCATCGGGAGGCGAAAGAGGTGGTAGCTCCCGAAAAACCACCCTCAGTTTTCCAAAGGTCTTCCAACCCTGATCATGCATCTCAAATTCCTTCCGATCAAGCTCCCCTGCCCCTCACCTTTTACCGCTTTCCTCGCGACGAAAAACGCTATTACCGCATCAAAAAAGACGGCCCCTAGAACCAAAAAACTCCCGCTCATGAAATTGAAATCCTTTCCGCTCCTCTGCTTCCTGTCACTCCCCGCTTCTGGTGTTGTCATCTACCAAACTTCCGATATCCGCGTTGGCAACATCCTTGCAGATCCTCCTTATGTGAGATCATTCCTGATCGATGTTAATAACGACGGCACTACCGATTGGCAAATCGGCACTGGCTCAACAAGCTCCTTTTCGTCCGTGGGGCTAAATGCGCCGTCTTCAACCTTATTTATCTATCGGCCAAATTCAGTGGACCCAAGTCTTGGAACTGAGTTAGCTCCTCTGCTGATTGACGTCCCGATCACTAGCATTTTAGGCGATCCAAACCTCCAGTTTTTAACAGTCCTTGATGGACTTGGCGCTGTTTTGGCAATTTCAGGCGGCGACGGTGAACCCGGAGATCCTAGCGGCCCCTTCAACGGAAAAACCGCCTATCTCGGCTTCCGCTTCGAGGCTGCCACGGGTTCCCACTACGGATACGCCCTCCTCCAGGACGTCACCTCCTCCAGCGCCGTCATCGCCGCCTACGCCTGGGAATCCGAACCCAACACCGCCATTCTCGCCGGAGCCATCCCCGAACCATCCGCCCCTCTCATCCTCGCCCTTGCAAGCCTTCTAATGATAGGAAGGCGAGAGAGATCGTAGCTCCCGAAAAACTATCCTCAGTTTTCCAAAGGTCCCCCACCCCTGATCATGCACCTCAAGTTCCTTCCGCTCCTCAGCCTCCTGTCACTCCCGGCTTCTGGTGTTGTCATCTACCAAACTTCCAATATCCGCGTTGGCAACATCCTTGCAGATCCTCCTTATGTGAGATCATTCCTGATGGATGTTAACAACGACGGGATCACGGATTGGGCGTTGGGCACCCGAAGCTCAGAGTCGTTTTCTGGGCTGGGACTCTCTCTCCCTGTGGGAGGAACACCTGCTTCAACTCTTTTTGTTCATCATGAACCGGAAGGTGGTGCAGCAGGTGGTTTTCAATATGAATTGAAACCGTTGGCCTCTGGCACAGCAATTGGTTCGATCATTGGAAGTCCCGAACATATTCTCCTCGACATCTTTACATCTCGAAGCGCTGCCCTTGCAACGAGCGTAGTCAACACCGGCTCCGAAAACGGCCCCTTCAACAGAAAAACCGCTTACCTCGGCTTCCGCTTCGAGGCCGCCAGCGGCTCCCATTTCGGCTACGCCCTCCTCCAGGACGTCACATCTTCCAGCGCCATCATCGCCGCCTATGCCTGGGAATCCGAGTCCAACACCGCCATCCTCGCCGGAGCCATCCCCGAACCCTCCGCAACCCTTCTCCTCAGCCTCGCAAGTTTTCTCATCATCGGAACACGCAAACGAAAATGACTCCCCCGGTAATTCTTCAAGATTCGCGAAAATTGGCGAAGATTCGCGGTAAACATCTCTGCTCTTTATCCTGATTTTTCCCGGGAACGCCGGAATTCTCTTGGGCTGGATCACCCTCTCACTGATTCCAAGGCATCTTGGCAATCATCATCCCCATTCCGCAGGTGTCAGTGATCCCCGCAAAGACGAGACCGCACCCTACGAAACCGGGTAAAAGAATCCACGCGGGATTCACAAAGTAAGCGAGCGCCGCTCCAATCGCGACCAACGTCCCGGCCGCAATTCTCACCTGCCTCTCCAGCGACATCACGCCCTTCCCTTCCTTCACCGGAAGTCCTTCGCTCTTCCACTGATTGACCCCGCCTTCCATCACGGAAAGATTGGTGAACCCTTTCTCCTCAAGCGTCTGCGCCGCCATCGTCGCCCGCTTTCCCGAGGCGCAGATCGTAATGATCTCACGATCACGGGGCAATTGGTCAAGATCAGGGCACGCCCCCACCTTTTCATGCGGGACACGCTTGCAGGCCTCAAGCTCACTCTGCCGGATCTCGGCCGGAGTGCGAACATCGAGCAAAAGGGCATCGTCGGAATGCTGAAGCTTCCGGACATCCTGGGGCGTCATCTTTTTCATACCCTTATGCTTATATTCCATTTTTTGAATGTCTAGCGAAATCCCCCTTTTCGCGGGCGATCATTTAATGCCCTCCTTACTCGCTCAAAAACTTCCCGGGATTCAAAATCCCCTTGGGATCGAGGGCATCCTTGACATCGAGATGAGTCTGATAACCGACCTCGCCGAGCGCGTCTTTAATCCAGCGCTTCTTCGCCAACCCCACCCCGTGCTCGCCGGTAATGACTCCGCCGTTTTCTAAAACCCAGGTGAAAAGAAGATCGAGGGCCGAATCGGCCTTCTCCCGAATGACCGGATCATCATAGTCCTCCACCATGAGATTGGTGTGAATGTTGCCATCGCCGGCATGACCAAAACAGGCCACCGGAATCCCCGTCTTTTCCTGCAAGCCTGCCGCAAAATCCGCGAGATCCACCAGCTTGGATCGGGGAACAACAATGTCCTCGTTGAGCTTCGTCAATCCAGTGGCTCGAAGCGAATACGAAAAATCCCGACGCAACTGCCACACGGCCTCGCAAGCCGCTTCATCGCCATGGATCTCACGCGACAAAGCCCCGGCACCCTCAAGAACTTCCGCCAACTCCTCCAGCTCGCTCGCGATCGCTTTCGAGCGACCATCAATCTCGACAATCAAGTGCGCCTCACCCGCCGGAAAAGAATCCGGCCCCAAATAATCGCGCGCCGCCTTCAAGGTAAAGGAATCGGTGATCTCGAGCGCTGATGGCAAATGACCCGCATTCAAAATCGCCTGCACCGCACCCGCCGCCTCCGTGAACCCGCCAAACGTCGCCGTCAACATCGCCCGAGCCTGGGGATGCGGGATGATTCGCAAGGTCGCTTCCGTGATCACTCCCAACATTCCCTCGCTGCCCACAAAAAGGGGTAGAAGATCAAAGCCCGTCTTATTCTTATGACAACGCCCGCCCACTTTAAGGACCTCGCCATTCGCCAGCACGACCTCAACTCCAAGAACGTAATTCTTAGTGACCCCGTACTTCAGACAACGCGGCCCGCCCGCATTGGTCGCGAGATTCCCGCCAATCGAGCACTCTTTCAACGAAGCCGGATCCGGCGGATAATACCATCCGAGCGCCCGCACCGCTTCCTGAAGGTCATGCAAAATCACTCCGGGCTGCGTCACCACCACTCCGTCTGGTGGCGAAATCTCTCGGATCTCATTCATCCGGGCCACCGAAAGCGCAATCCCACCCTTCACCGGAACGCAGCCGCCCACATATCCCACTCCGGCACCCCGTGTCGTCACCGGAATGTCGTGTGCGCAGGCAAACTTCATCACCGCCACGACATCGTCACGCGACTCCGCGAACACCACCACCTCGGGCAACTTGGAAAAATTCCAGCGATCCCTCCCATGCTCTTCCAGCACCTCGGACATCGTGCACACTTTTCCCTCACCCAGCAGACTGCGTAGCTCATCGATCACCCCTTTCCTTCACCCACAATCACTCAAAATTCAAGACCCGCTTTCCCGTTGTCCCATCCTTCACGAAAGCCTACCTTCACCGTGTGAAAAAAGTCTGCCTCACCATCGTCATCGCCAGTGTCGTCGGTTGGATCGGAGCTCAGATCTACCTACTCGACAAAAATAGACGACTCACCGCGAAAAAAAGCGCTGCCATGTCAGCGATGCGGGCCCTGCATCAAGCATGTCTAGACTACTACGATGAATACTCCCAATTCCCCTTGGGCCACATTGCTAATTCCGATGCGATTGAGCTCACCACCGGGGAAGGCCCGAACACCTTAATGGCGATCCTTTCTGGCCCGCTCTCAGACCGGGAGAGCGGCAAGGAAAAAAACTTCTTCTTACACAAAGAAGCCAAAGATCGAAAAAACGGCCTCCTCCGCAACGAGGAAGGCACCTACGCCGAGTTTTTTGACCCTTGGGGAAATCCTTATCATATCATGCTGGACTACGATTACGATGGGAACCTCATCGACCCGCATACCCAGAAAATTCTCGAAGACACCAATGTTCTCGTCTGGTCTCCTGGTCCCGACGGGAAAACGGGTACTTCGGAAACCCACAAGGACGATGTCTGTTCGTGGAACTAGAGGCGGAACCCTAGCTCCGTTTCCGACGCAGAAGCGCAAGTAGTCCGATCACACTCAGAATGGCAGATGAAGGCTCGGGAACCACGCTCACGCCATCCAGATAGGCAAAGTGCAGGTTGGCATTCTGGGAATTCCGGAATTCAATTTTGGTGTTGGCGGAAGTCGGAGTGATCACCTCTGAAAAGTTTTGCCAATCCATCGTCGCCAGGGGATTACTGAGCGAAATCGTCCGAACGAGAACATCATCAATCAACAACTCGATCTCGGCGGTCCCATCCCGCCCCGATGAGCGCGCCGTGGAGGCTGAAAATTCAAGGGTGAATGCTTCGCTGGGAGTAGCCGCCACGATCTGGGACACTCCTCCTCCGGACGCACTCGTAAAATAGGCAAGGTCAAGCACCCAATCTCCGTCTGGAGCAGGCCCCAACCCGAACGAAGCGGGCTGGAATCGCTCAACCCCATCGAGCGTAATCGTCCAGTTATCGATGCCGTTGTTGGATGCAGCCCACTGCTCACCCCCACCCACCATCGAAGTAGGGGAACCCGTGCTGCTCTCGAAGCTACTATTCAGCAAGGTCACCCCGCATAGCGGAAGGCAGAGAGAAGTGGCGCAAAAAGCAGTGGTTGTGATCAATTGAAAATTCATGGGCTCGTTGAAGGTTCCTTTGCCAAAAAACCTCCCAGGTTTCAAGAATCCCAAAAAAACAGGACAAAACAAAACAGGACTTGGGATATCTGCAGAATCCACAGCAGGGATCATGCCAAAAAAAACATGGCCCCGTCAGTGAAAGCCGCCACAATTTCCGCCCGTAACAGAACCTCTTATGCGATACGCCTTATCCTTGCTCCTCATGACGTCGGTCCTCGCCGAGACCGACTGGAAACCCGAAAAAGCCCCTCAAACGGTGCCCGTTGATGCCTTCAAGGTGATGGGAGACCTGGAAGTCACGGTCTGGGCCAAAACTCCGGACCTCTACAATCCCACCAACATGGACATCGACCACGCCGGTCGCATCTGGGTGGCCGAAGGAGTCAACTACCGCCGTCACAACGGCCGCCGCCCCGGTGGCGACCGCATCGCCGTCCTCCAGGACACCAATGGCGATGGCAAATGCGACTCCTCCCACACCTTCGTCCAGGAAAAAGGCCTCGTTGCCCCTCTCGGCGTTGCCGTTTTTGACAACGAAATCTGGGTCTCCCAGCCCCCCGAGCTCATCAAATACACCGACGTTGACCGCAACCTCAAGTTCGACCCCGCCGTCGACAAACGCGAAGTCATCCTCACCGGCTTCAATGCCCGCAACCACGACCACTCGCTCCATTCCGTCACTGGTGGCCCTGACGGAAAACTCTACTTCAACAACGGAAACTGCGGCGCGGTCTTCACCGACAACTCAGGCAAGACCTTCTACATGGGCGGCAACTATGGAGGCGGCGGCGGCGACTTCCTCGTCGATCACATCAAACACGCCGGCCAGAAATCCGACGACGGACACGTCTGGTCCGCCGGTTTCACCGTCCGTATGAACCCCGATGGCACTGACTGTGAAATCACGGGCCACGGCTACCGCAACTCCTACGAGCAATCGGTAAACTCCTTCGGCGACACCTTCCAAAACGACAACGACGACCCACCGGCCTGCCGCGTTTCCTACATCCTCGAATACGGCAATGCGGGATACTTCACCCGCTCCGCCCAACAAGGATACCAGTCCGCCCGCCGCCCCAACCAGGAGCACGGGAGCGCCCACTGGCGTCAGCTCGACCCCGGCACCATGGACGCCGGCGACATCTACGGCGGGGGCTCTCCCACCGGAGTCACGATGTATGAAAACGGGGCCCTTGGTGATGACTTCGTCGGCTCCTTCCTCTCCTGCGAACCCGGCCGCAACACCATCTTCCACTACAAGCCCAAGCCCAAAGGGGCCGCCTTCGAACTCAACCGCGGCACCTTCGCCACCACGAACCACACCGATGAATTCTTCGGCTCCGACTTCGTAGGCGGCAAGGTCAACAACGAGATCCAATACCAGTTCCGTCCGTCCGACGTCACCGTCGGTCCCGATGGCGCGATCTATGTCACCGACTGGGTCGACGGTCGCGTGGGTGGCCACGCCGACCTCGACGACGCCTGCTCCGGCACGATCTACCGCATCGCGCCCAAAGGCTTCAAATCGGTCGTTCCAGAATTCGACCTCGCAACCATCGACGGAGCCATCACCGCTCTCAGCTCCCCGGCCATCAACACCCGCTACCTCGGATTTGTGGCCCTCAAAAAGCACGGAGCCTCCGCCATCCCCGCTCTCGAGAAGCTCATGACGAATCCCAACAAGTTCGTGGCCGCTCGCGCAATCTGGGTTCTTCCCCACCTCGGTGACATCGGTCTCTCAAAATGCCGCAACCAACTCAACAACCCCGACCCTCAGATCGCCTTGGCCGCCTACCGCGCCCTTCGCCGGGCCGACGTTGACATCCTCCCATACGCCGAATCCCTCGCCAACCACTCCGACCCCGCAATTCTGCGCGATGTCGCCCTCTCCCTTCGCGACCTCCCCGCCGCCAAGACCAAGGCCATCTTCGCCAAGCTCGCCCCCAAGGTGGACGTGAACGACAAAAATGCCGTCGAAGCGATCGGACTCGGTGCCGCCAACCAGGAAAGCGAAATCTGGCTCGCGATCAAGGACGCCATCAAGCCCGGTGCTCCGCACGAATGGAGCAACCAATTCGCCCGCCTCACCTGGCGTCTCTGGCCGGTCGCCGCCATCTCCGACCTTCAGGCCCGCGCCCTTTACCCCGGCCTGAGCGGAGAAGAGCGCGCCCTCGCCGTCGAGTCCATCGCCTTCATCAACGACCGCAAGGCTGCCGAAGCGATGCTCGTCCTTTGCGACAATCCCCTCACCAAAAAGGACGCCTCCTTCTGGCTCTTTAAAAACGCCAACGACGATTGGAAAGACTTCGGTCTTCGCGACGAACTCAAGACACGTGGTATCTACGATCCCGATAAGATCGTCGTCACCGCCGTCACCGCGCCCGCAGCCGACACGCCCAAGTTCTCGGTCGAGGACGTCCTGAAGCTCACCGGCGACGCCGAAAAAGGAAAGGCCACCGCCAATCGCTGCATCATGTGCCACCAGTTCAATGGTATCGGAGCCAGCTACGGCCCCAACCTCAAAGGATGGGGAAGCGCCCAACCCAACGACGTCATCGCCCGCTCCATCGTGGAACCCACCGCCGACATCTCCCACGGCTTTAAAGGCTCCGGCCTCAAGCTGAAGGACGGCAAGGACGTTCACGGTATCGTCATCTCAAACGGCGACCCCACCGTCATCACCTCCACCGGCGGCCTCACCCAGCTCGTCCCCAAGAAATTGATCGAAAATCAATATGACCTGAAGCACTCCCTCATGCTCTCAGCCGACCAAATGGCCCTCACCCCCCAGGACGTCGCCGACCTCGTCGCCTTCCTCAAGGGCTACCAGTAAGCCCAATCCAACTCCTTCCAAATCCGGTCACCACAATTCGCGGTGGCCGGATTTTTTTATTGGGATCACTCCCGGGTCCCGCATCATCCTTGAATCCCAAGACCCTTTCATCAATGATACCACCCCTCGATTTCCTGATCCTGGTTCAACTCGTCTCCTGCGCCACCATGACCGGCATCATTTGGATTGTTCAAGTCGCGATCTACCCGCTCTTCGCCAAGCTGCAGGGTGAAGTTTTCCACGACTATCACGACCGCTACATGACCCGTGTTTCGTTTGTCATCGGCCCGCTCATGCTCATCGAGGCACTCGCCTGCGCCGCCTGCCTCTGGTGGGGCAAACCGCAGGACTTCCTCGTCCCAACCATCCTTCTCGCCATCATCTGGCTTTCTACCTTCTTCATCCAGGTTCCCCAACACAAGAGCCTCACCCCGGAATCCGTCCCCGCCCTCGTGAAGAGCAACTGGCTCCGCACCCTCGCCTGGACCGCCCGCGCATTCATCCTCGCCCACATGCTCTTAACAACGACCTGAAAAATTAGAGGGCGATTCTCTTCAAATTGTGCAAACTCCTCTGCCATGAGATTTCCACCGTTGCTCACTCTCGCCTTGTCCCTCTCCTCACTCCGTGCCGATCCCCCCGAGGTCAACCCCAACATCGGGCACACTCACCACCACCATCACGGCGAAAAGCATGCCACCGTCGAGGCCACCCCCGAACGCTTTGACACCTCGCGCAAGAGCGACGTCAAGCTTCCCCTCCCCGCAGAAAAGGACGCCTTCTCCTTCATCGTCTACGGCGACCGCACCGGTGGCCCTCCCAACGGAGTCTCCATCCTCGCAGACGCCGTCCGCGACACCAATCTGTTGGAGCCCGATCTCGTCATGACCGTCGGCGACCTCATCAACGGCTATAGCACCGAGGATGTCTGGATGCGTGAAATGAAGGAATACAAGGAAATCATGGGCCACCTCACCTGCCCGTGGTTTCCCGTCGCTGGCAATCACGACATCTACTGGCGCGGCAAGGATCAATCCAAACGCCCGGAAGGCGAAATGGAGAACGCTTACGAAATCCACTTCGGCCCGCTTTGGTATGCCTTCGAGCACAAAAATTCTTGGTTCATTGTCCTCTACTCCGACGAAGGCGACCCCGCCACCGGCGAAAGAACCTTCAGCAAGCCCGCTGCTCAAAAAATGAGCCCGGAACAATTCAAGTGGCTCGATGCCACCCTCACCAAAGCCAAAGACGCCGACCACGTCTTCCTCTTCCTCCATCATCCCCGCTGGCTCGGTAAAAACTACGGCGACGACTGGAATCGCGTCCACGACCGCCTCAAGGCAAACGGCAACGTCTCCGCCGTCTTCGCCGGTCACATTCACACCATGCGCTACGACGGACCCCACGATGGCATCGAATACGTCACCCTCGCCACCACCGGTGGCCACCAACCCGGCGTCATTCCGGAAGCCGGCTACCTCCATCACTTTGACATCGTGACCGTCCGCAAAGACCGCATCGCCCTTGCCGCCGTTCCCGTCGGTGAAGTGATGGACGTTCGTGAAATCTCTGGCGAGATGGTCGCCCAAGTCAACAAACTCAACTCCTCGCCGGTGGCGATCACCCCCGCTCTCAAACTCGAAAACGACAAGCCCGGCAATCAGGAAATCACCCTCACCGTCAGCAACCCTTCCGACCGCCCCGCCGCCACCGTAATCTCCAACGACTCGGCCGATCCCCGCTGGACTTGCCTGCCCGACCACCAGCACGCCACTCTCGCACCCGGCGAAACGAGGGACTTCAAGTTCCTCATCACCTGGGATGCCGACCTCCTCGACAAAAGCCACGCCACGCCCTCTTTCAATCTTGATCGCGAATACCTCGCGAAGGGATTCGCCTACCATCTCCCCCGCAAGACCATCGCCGCGCCCCTCGACTTCGCGTTTCAACAATCGAAAGATCTGCCCAACGGAGTCGCCACCTTTAATGGCTCCAACCAATCGCTTTCCGTGCCCTCGGACCGCTTCCAGATCACCAAAGAGGTCACTCTCGAATGCCGATTTAAACCTTCCTCTTTCGAAGGCCGGACCGGCCTCGTCACCAAAACCGAAGGCTCGGGTTACGGCATCTTCATCACCGACGGACGTCCCGTATTTTCCATCCACGTCGGCGGGGACTACCTCAACGTCACCGCTCCCTCCCCTCTCTTGAAATCCGAAACCTGGCACGAGATCGCCGGAGTCTATGACGGCACCGAAGCCCGCCTCTACCTCGATGGACAACTCGTCGCTTCCGCCTCCAAAAAAGGGCCACTGAAAGACAACAATCTTCCCCTCGTCATCGGAGGAGACGTCAACAATTCCGGCGAAGCGATGTCCCACTTTCACGGTCAGATCGACTGGGTCCGCCTCACGCCCGCAGCCCTCTATTCCGGCGAAAAATCAGGACCTCTCAATGCCGCAGATGGAGCGATCATCGATCTCCAATTCAACGAACACATCGGCCCCTGGCATCCCGATTCATCCGAAGCCAAAGCCCACGCCATGGCCACCGGCAGCGTCACCATCGAACTCGCCCCTTAGCCCTGCATGTCCCTCACTCCGCGCGGCTCAGCCTTCCTTGGAGCAACCGTGGCCTTGCTGGTCGCCGGTCTGCTCAAGATCGATGGCCCCCTGATCGCTTTGGGTGCTGCGGGATTAATCCTTCTCATGATGGTCCTTGTTTTTGGCCGATGGAACCTCGCCAAGCTCAAGCTCCATCTCCATGCCCCGGCCCGCGTCTTTGCCGATACCGTGTTCGACCTCCAACTTACCCAAACCAACCACCGCAGCCTCTTCGACGCCTACAGCATCGATCTCGAGGTCCAACTCTCGCACGTTGCCAAAATCCGCAGTCACGCCGGTTGGACCGCCGCCCGCTCGTCAGCAACCGCCAAACTTCGCGGCTCCATTCCGAAGCGCGGTGCCATTTCCAGGCACTCCGCCCACTTCCGCTCGACCTTTCCTCTCGGTGTTTTTCAACACAAAGCATCAACCGTCATTCATCAGGAGATCCTCGTCTTCCCAAAGCCCCTCGTTCCTCTCGAATTCTTCGCCTCCGGCGAATTTGACGACGCCTGGAACGGGATGGGCTTCCAATCCGGCGATGCTCCCGGCGAACCCCGCGGACTCCGCCCCTTCCGCCCGGGCGACCGGGCCAAGCACCTTCACTGGCCCGCCACCATCCGCTCCCTCGCCCGCGGACGCGGTCCCCGTGTGCGCGAATACGACCCGCCCGGTCTCCGCCCCCGCCAAGCCACCGTCATCTTCCACAGCTTTGGTACCGACAACACCCTCATCCGCACCGACCTCTTCGAGCGCGCCCTCTCCCTTGCCTGCGGAACCCTCCGGCATCTTCGCGGCATCGGTGTCCCGGCCACCCTCCGCGCCGATTTCCTCTCCTGGAAACCCCGCCAGACTTTCCAATCCGACGCCTGGAGCGAAACTCTCGCCATCCTCGCCAAAGCCGAGCGATCCGACGGGACGGAAGCGCACGACCTCATTGCTGAAATTGAAGCCGTCCCAAAACCAGAAGCCCTCGTCATCATCTCTGACATGCCACCCGATGCCTGGCGCCACATCCTCCCCAACCGCAAGGCCCTCATCGTCGACATCCACCAGCACACCTACAAAAAACGCGGCATGAAGTTCACCCCGAAGAAGCTAGCCTGACTTCAAAAAATTCACCGGAGGTTCATCACAGCTTCACAATCCCCGGGGATCGTATCGAGGTGTTCCTCGTCTTGTTTCTATTCGTCGTCCTGCTTTTGTGGCCGCTCACCGCCCTGCTTGTTTATTTCGTTTGTGCGAGCCGCCAGAGTTGAGCCACGAGGCCCAGCGAACGATCGCACGAACACGAACCCACTAGCGGAGGCACGGTGTCTGCCATAGGGCGCTTGCCCCCCGCAGACAGCGTGCCGGAGCGGTCGATTGCCGGACGAAGGTGCTTGGGACTTTCGAACTACCGACAGGATTACGACGCCGACTTGCCTTTGAACACTTTGAGAAGGAGGAAGAAGATTCCTAACAGAAGAACTCCCGCGATGATCCACGGTAGATTTGATGGTTTCTCTTCGACTGCTTCTTCGCGTTCGATCTCTTGTTTTTTTCTCGATTGCGAAGGCAGGACATCTTTTTGCTCCTGCCTAGATTCGCCGCTGGAAGCTCTTTTCTCAGGTTCCT
>Ga0335398_10001694_pt1 | contig 36758 bp, 35 predicted proteins | sample BON03_FD_205742 | JGI IMG/M metagenome (GOLD analysis project Ga0335398, IMG submission 205742) | Freshwater microbial communities from Lake Bonney liftoff mats and glacier meltwater in Antarctica - BON-03 (spades assembly) (version 2) | ecosystem: Environmental > Aquatic > Freshwater > Ice >... | reverse complement strand
CTCACCAGTCGGGTGTCGTTCCGGGCGGAAACGCTCCAGCCCACGATCCTTCGACTGTAGAGGTCCATCACCGTCGCCAGATACATCCAGCCGTTGCGAACCTTCAGATACGTCGTGTCCGACACCCGTGCTGGCACTCCCATCCGAGCCGGTGCCATGCCCGGCCAAGGCATGCTCGCGCTGCAGCCGCCAGTCGTATGCGACGGTGTGCTGTGGCTCACCGTTTCAGGCCAACTGGGCAAGAAGGTGATTTTGGAAAGGTCGGAGGACTTTAGCGATTGGACGGCGGTTTCAACCAATGTCAGCCCCTTTCAGACTGGCCTGTTGCATGGGCAACAGCCGCCGCATGCGTTCTTTCGAGCCGTCGAGGCGGAGTGACCACGCGGGCCTGTTCGCCGACAAATGCAGACGATTCAAGAGCATAGGACAAGGGCCAGCAACACGACCTTTGTTGTTAGGCAAGGTTGAAGTGAAGCCGACGGGCGATTGGGACAAATGGGTGGAGGACACGACACCGATCACCGCCTCGCAAGACCACGCCGACGTGCATGTCATCTTCACCCGACCAAAGGCGGCGGGCTGATGAATCTCGACTGGGTGCGCTTCGACGCCAAGTAGCCCCTCAGGCCAGGCCGTCGATGCCGCCGGTGCTGTCGCCGAACTGTTGAATTTCCTCGCCGAGCTGCATGCGGTTGAGGAGTTCCAGCAAGAGGTTCGACATTGGCGTGTTGTTCTCGAGCTTCAAGTGGCGGCCGGTCTTGAGAGTGCCACCGCCGCCGCCGGCCACCAGGATCGGCAGATTGTGCACGATGTGGCTGCCGCCCTGCCCCAGCTCCGATCCGAAGAGGATCATGCAATTGTCCAGGAGAGTCCCCCCGGCTTCCGGTACCGATTTCAACTTCTCGATGAGATATCCATAGCAGGAAGCGTGGTAACGGTTCAGCGAGGTGTAGGTATCACCTTTTTCGCCGCTGTCCGGATAATGGGAAACCGTGTGGTGCTGCTCGCGGACGCCGCTCTCCGGATAAAGATTCCAAGAGGCACCATAGCCAAACATCATGGTCGCGACGCGGGTGTTGTCGGTTTGAAACGCGAGCACGATGAGATCCATCATCGTCCGGATGTGCTCGTCGATCGTTTCCGGTGTCCGCGGCACCTTGAGGTTTGCTGGCATTCCGGGTTTCCAGAGTCCGCGGTGGGTTTCGGGCACGATCACCTGGTTGATGCGCTTCTCCACGTCGCGCACCGACTCGAGATACTGGTCCAATTTGTGGCGGTCGGATTCGCTTACCTTGTTGCGGAGGCGCTTCGCGTCCTCAAGCACGTAATCGAGGACGCTGGTATCATCGAGCGATTGAGTGGCGGTGGATAATTCGTCGGTGCCGGGCTCGGCGCGGTTTTGCAAATGGCGGAAGAGCCGGTCGAAGGCGTTGCGGGGATTGATCTCCTTTGGCACCACCGTTGTAGGCGAATTCCATGCGATGTTGCGCGTGTAAACACATGAGAATCCATCGCAGCTCCCCTGCTGCTGGATGGTTTCCGGCAGGCCGAGTTCGAGCGACGCCAGACGCGTGTGCTGCCCGATGCGCCGCGCGGCGAACTGATCGGCGGACTGGCCGACATAGGGGCTGCCCTCGCGCGGATAAGCACCTGTTAGATATCCGGCGATCGCGCGATGGTGGGGGGCCTCCTTGCACAAGTTGTTCGAGAGGCCGGAGAAAACGAGCAAGTCCTGCTTGATTGCGTCCAGCGGCTGTAGCGCTTCGGGCAGGACGTCGAGGGCGCCTGCGACTTTCGGAAACCACGTCGAAGGCCGGACACCGTTGGGCACCATCAGGGCCGCCATCCGCACCGGCGGGTGGTAGCGGCCGCCTTTGGTAGCGGCACGGGCGGCGGGCGCCATTACCTCCAGCATCGGCAACGCGAGGACAGCGCCCGCACCCCGGAGAAAGGAGCGGCGTGAGATCTGCCAGGAAGGAGTTTTCATTGGTTCGGTGTGGTGGGTGGATTTTCGGCCGGTGGATGCCCGACAGGTTCCAAGTCAGCAGTTTGCTTCAAGGGATCCTGCCGGTATTGGAATGGAAAGCTCTGGACGATGGCGATCACCGCCGAGGAGAATCGAGCATCGTTTTCGTGCAGGCTGCTTATGATTTCCCGGATCGCGCCTTCGTCATAGAATTCCACGCCGCGGCGCAGAGCGTAGGTGAGCAATCGCTTCGAAAAATTCCGCTCGAAGGCCTCGCGCTTTTCGGTAAGGAGAAACCGCCTCAGTTCCGCCGGTCCCTCGATCATCGCGCCGCCCGGCATTTCACCGGAAACGTTGAGCGGTTTGCCATTCTCCTGATCGCGCCACGCACCGTTCTGATCGTAGTTCTCCAGCGCGAAGCCAATCGGATCGATCTTCCGGTGACAGCCGGCGCAGTTCGGATCTTCGCGATGCAAGGTCATGCGCTCGCGCAATGTCATGTCTTTCGAGCCGGTCTTCGGAAGTTCCGGCACGTTGGGCGGCGGCGGAGGCGGCGGCGTGCCGAGGAGCGTGTCCAGCACCCACTTTCCGCGGCCCGGCGGATTGGTATCGTGCGGGTGTGAAATCGCGAGGTGAACCCCAGCCATTCCGAGCACACCGCCGCGCCGTCGCGCCGTTTCCCCATTGAGCATGACTTTGCGGAACTCCCGCCCTTCCACGCCCGGAATTTCATAATGCCCGGCCAGCCACTCATTCACGATGACATAGTCCGCATCTAACAGCTCATGAATCGGCCGGTCCTCCCGGACGAGATGATCGAAAAACAGCACCACCTCCTGATGAAGAAAGCGGCGTTCTCCCAGATTGTTCGGATGGAGTTTTCCGTCCCGATGCACGGCAAACAAGCTGCCGAGCGCGAGCCACTGCGGCGCGAAGTTTTCGCCGAGCGAAAGCGACTTCGGATCCTTCAACATCCGCCTCGCCTGGGCTTCGAGTTTCGCCGGCTCCAGAAGCGATCCATCGGCTGCGGCAGCGGACAATTCCTCGTCTGGCATCGAACTCCACAGGAAATACGACAGCCGGTTTGCCAGTTCAAACGCGTTGAGGCGGTAATGCTCGTCCGTCGCCTCCTCGTGCTCGGTATGCATGAGGAAATTCGGCGAAGACAGCACTGCCCGCAGCGCGAGTTTCATCGCCTGATCGAAGCTCGCTCCGCGTGATGAAGCACCATCGTAAAACTTCATCAGCCGCTCCACTTCAGCGTCGATAACAGGCCGTCGGAAAGCACGCTCCGAAAAAGCCGCCAGCGAACGCCGCGCCGCCTCGCGGGCTGGGAGTTCATCCGTGGGTTCCACCGCAATGACTCGCCGACGGACATCCGCCGAGGCTTCCGTGCTCCCGGTGAGAGGGCCGACAATTTCGATGAAGTCGATCGCTGCGACATTGAAACGCTTCGCCGCGTCCTCCGCCGCCGGGTTCACGCCCATCCCCTTCATGTCGAGTTTGATGTCGCGCATGCCGCCGCGGACGACGACGCGGACGGATGGTGATTCGGATCGATCCGGCCCTTGCGAGGGCATACCGATGTTGGCCACGGTGTGTGCGTCGAGTTTCAACTCGAGGCTCGGTCCACGTTGCGCACCTTCGGCACGATCGCCCCACACACGGAGCCGGAACTCATACAGCCCGGTTTGGGGAAACTCGTGGCTCAATGCGATGCCGCCGGTGTGATAGATCAGATGCTCGCTCGCGGTGATGTCATGCTCATCGGCCCCATCGGGGAACGCCACCTTCTCATCTTCACCGTCTTTTCCAAATTGCCGCACGTATGGAAGTTCCTCGGCTTCATATCTCGATGTTCGCGCCTCTTGCGGAAACGCCCGGTCGAGCACATAACCCGCGGCATCGAGATATCGTTCGAAATGCGCGGCCGACATATCTTGGGTTTCACCGATCACGTCGAATCCATGGCTCGCCTCATCGGTGGGCAGGTCATCCGCCACTTCCGTCCCCACTCCGACCAAGTCACGGATGGTGTTGCGATACTGGGTGCGGGTCAGCCGGTGCGAGGGGAGGTATCCGGGATGCTTGAATTCCTCAGGATCGAAATGATCGAGCTTCCAGCGAATCCAATCCGCCACCTTGCCGGCCAGTTCCGGCGTGGGATGTCGCGGCGCGTCCTCCGGCGGCATCACCGCGTGGTCCAGCGCCTCGATCACCTCCTCCGCCCGCTCGAGGTGCCGGAAGAAATCGATCTCCGCGCTGAAGATCTCGAGGTTGATTCCTCCCTTCGTGCGCTCGGAATTGTGGCAGCGGGAGCAGTAAAGGCCGAGGAAAGGTTTCACGCCTTCGTCGAAATCGATGCCCGTCGGCGGAGCGCCCCAAGCGAGGGAACCGCTGCAGAAAATCGCCGCGGCGGTCAGAAAAAAGCGTTGGAGTTCCAAAATCGACACCGCAACACTACAAGATCCCGCGCTTGATTCTCTCATCGCGCACCACTACTGCTAGGAATTTGCACTGCTAGGAACTGCTAGGAATTTGCTTTTGGCGGGAGGCTCCTGAAACAGCCGGAGGGCGGGGAAAAGGGGGTTGATCTTCTGGCGGGACACCGCCTTCCCCTCGAAACGGAATTGCTTTGGCAGCCTCACCGCCTGGCTCTGGCCATTTTTGAAAAGTTTCGCTTCCATGAGTGGATACTGGCGCGAGCACAGAGCATGGCAAGGAAAATCAATGGACAGGGGGAATCGGTTCAGGGCGATCAATTGGAAACCTCTCGGAAAGGGGTCGGTTCTTTAGTTTGACAACTACCATCCAGCGGGAGTGCTTCTCCGGTTTGCGGCGTGATGCACTGGCGGCCTTCCAATGTTGCGGGTTGCGTTTCCATCCGGGCTGGAACCTGATCTTTCCCATCCCAAAAGTAAAGGGCTCGACCCGTTCTTCCGCGCAAACAAGGTTTTGCTGAATCCTCTTCGACCGGCCATGGAACAAACGACCTCCAACAACGCCACCGCGAACATCTCCCACCCCGACGATAATCAGCATTGACGGTTGCGGGTTGTCGGACCGCGCCAGTCGAACGTCCGCAGTGTTTGACTACGTCGAAATTTTGACACAGCCTGACCAAGCCGCCGGACATCGGGTTGAGCGAATCCACGCAGAGCATCTCGGTTTTGCACGATCTGATTTATGAACATCATCAGACACAGCTTGAGCGCGCTGCCAGCGGCTGTCGCTCACTCTTGTCGTTCGGCTAAAACATTGCGTTTCCCAGTATCGAACCACTTCGTGAAATACAAACACATCATCGTAGCCAGCATCCTTGCAGCAACTCTTCTCTCCGCTACCTGCGCCGCGGATGTCCCCGGCAGCGCATGGGAGATGGGTGCGCCCATCGTAAGCTATTGGGCGGGACCGGGTTTCCCCAATGGAGGTGATTTGACGGATGCTGCGGCCACCCAGATGGGCGAGGGCGGCTGGAATCTCGTGTGGTGCGAGGAGAAGGAATTGGACGTCGTGCAGCGTCATGGTTTGCGTGGGCTGCTTACTTCCGATTTGCTGAACCCTGCCGCTCTTGATGACCCTGCAAAGCGCGAGGCGCTTGATGCATTCATCCTCCGTGTGCGGCAGCACCCCGGATTTTACGCCTACCACTTGAGCGATGAGCCGGGCGTCGCCCATTTCCCCGCGTTGGCCCGTCTCGTTGCCTATCTCCGCGAGCACGATCCGGCACATCTCGCCTACATCAATCTCTTTCCCATCTACGCCAGCAACGAACAACTTGGTACCAAGGGCACCGCCACCGATGCCTATTCGGAATATTTGCGGCAATATGTGGAGGACGTCCGGCCCAGCCTGCTAAGCTATGATCATTACCATTTCACGAACGCCGGTGATGAAGCTCAGTATTTCCTGAACCTGGCTCTGGCGCGCAAGAGAGCCATGTCCGCCGGGATTCCCTTCTTAAACATTGTGCAGGCGAGCGCTTGGGGGCTGACTCCTTTGGCATCCCCCACAGGTCCGCGCGTTCCGAATGGCGACGAGGTCCGATTTCTCGTTTACACCACGTTGGCTTACGGGGCACAGGGGATTTCCTACTACGTCTATTCCTTCCCCGGGCATCTGGGCAACATCACGGAAGCCGACGGAACCCCAAAGCCACTTTATCATGTGCTCAAGTCGCTCAATCCGGAGTTCGTCGCCATCGCCAAAGAGCTCCGGCCGCTGAAGTCGTTGAACGTCTTTCACACGGGTATGCAGCCTCCGGGCGCTGAACCACTCCCGAAGCAGGCCACCTTCACCTTCGACCCACCAGTCGCCGACATGGACTACAAGCCGCGAGAGCGCGTCCAAGGGGTGCTGCTCGGTGAGTTTGGTTCTTCCGACAAAGCAGACACCGGCGGGACCCATGTGCTTGTCGTGAACCTCGACTACAAAGTCGAACGAATCGTTGGTGTTCGCGGCCCCGCGCCACTTGAAGTCTTCGACGCAGCCATCGGGAAATGGCTGCCCGCCGGCGGCTCCCGCGCCGAACTACGTCTAACCAAGGGCGGCGGAAAGCTCGTGCGTGTGCGCCCGTGAGGTCACGCCATGAATGCCTTCATCAAAGAACCGGCAACGCCGAACAATAAAGGGTATGGCGAAGGAGTGGAACGAGCCTCCGACAATGGTCCCCTGGTTGAACACCGCTTGGGCGCGTAAGCGACCCGTTCCCCATCCCTGAAGCCATCTTGCGGGATTTGTGGAGCAGAACCACCCCGGTCGGTGACTGTGGCGGTTGCCGGTGCGTTTTACGATTGAGCGGCGGGAATGTGAAGGCTTTGTGACATCGCGAGGGAGAATGGATCAACCGGTTTTTCAGCAGTCTTTGCTCGCGCGATGAATCGAGGGTGGTAGCGTTTCCGCAGGGTTCTTCGAAAAACTTTATTTCAACAGACACAGCAATGATGAAGAGAATTTTCTGTCAAACGCTCGTGACGGTGATCGTCGTGCTCGGGGGCGTCGCCGAAGCCGGAATCGTTTTGAATGACGGGTTCACGTATCCGGATGGAAACGTCGTGGGTGCGCCGGGTTCGCCGTGGGTGCAGCACAGCGGCTCGGGTGCGGCGGTGATCGACGGTGGAAAACTGTTTCTAACGACCAGCGCGGGTGAGGACATCAACGCGCCGCTGGCGGACGGCCCCTACGTTTCCGGCTCGACGCTGTATGCCAGTTTCATCGTGAATCTCAGTTCGTTGCCAGGCACCGTTGCATCGGGCGGATCGTATCTGGCGCATTTTTCGCACGGATCAACCGGATTCCGCTGCCTGATCTGGCCCAACCGGACGGACGCGGCGGACGGCATGTTCCGGATCGGAATTCGGAACAGCAACCTCGACGCGGCGGTCACGAACGCCCCGCAGGATCTCTCGCTGAACACCAACCACAAAGTGGTCGTCCGCTACGTCGTGGGCGCGGGAATCAGCACGCTCTGGATCAATCCGACGGAGGAGGAGATCGGTGGCGTGACCGCCACCACGGTGCCGAATATGATGCCGGACATTACGACGTTCGCGTTTCGTCAGGCCGACAACATCGGGATGTCGAAGATCGATGATCTGCTGGTGGGAACGACTTTCAACGATGTGGTGTATGCAGATCTGCCGCCCACCATTTCAGCCATCAACAACCAGAGCATTCCCGCAGATGGTTCGACCGGACCGGTGGCGATCGTCGTCGGGGATGATTCGACTCCGTTGGCTGAACTGATTGTGACCGGCGCATCGGACAACCAGGCGCTGGTGCCCGACGGCAATATCGTATTTGATGGAACTGATGGAAACCGGAATGTCACCGTGACGCCAGTCGCGGGACAGCAGGGCGCGGCGACGATCACGGTCACGGTCAGCGACGCCGGTTCCCAGAAATCAACATCGTTTCAGCTTCGGGTGGGCGCTCCTTCAATCGCGTCGATTGAGAATCAGATCACGCCAATGGGCGTCGCGAGTTCGCCGATTGCGGTCATCGTGGATGACGTGGAAGAAGGGGCTTCGGGGTTGGTGGTCTCCGCCGTGTCCGACAATCAACAACTGATCGCCGATGGCAGCATCGTGGTTGGCGGCGCGGGAGGTGATCGTGAGATCGTGCTGACACCGTCCGCAGGTCAATCGGGCGTGGCCACGATCACGGTGACGGCGAATGACGGGTTTCAATCCGCGTCCACGCAGTTCCGGGTGACGGTTTATCCCGAGCTCGGGCTGTTGATCAGCGACAATTTCAATCGATCCGACGGTCCACTGGTTGACGGGCTGGCGGATTGGACCAGCCACAGCGGGGGCTACCAGGAAATGATGATCAGCGGCGGGCGTGTCGTGATGTCGCACCTTCAGTCGGAGGATGTCAGCGACCTGTTAACGCCGGGAACGATCTACGACGCGACGGGAGGGTACGTGTTTTACGTCGGTCTGACGGTCAATTTTTCTGAACTACCGCGCGGCGACGGGTCCTATTTGGCACATTTCAAGGACGACGGTTTTTCGCACCGCGCACGGTTGATCGCGACGACCAATGCGGCTCCGACTGGTCAGCTCCGTTTGGGCATTGCCAATGCAGTGAGCGAGGTCTCAGCGGAGGGATTGCACCCGGTCGGGTTGTCGTTGGGCACTGATTATATGGTGATTGTGCGGTTCAACTCCGCGACCGGCGAGAGCCGGTTGTGGCTCAATCCGATCGAGGAGAACGCTGGGTTTGTCGACGCGACCGATCCGCTGTCGCCGTCGCCCGTCGAGTCGTTTGCGCTGCGTCAAGACGGGGATCCGCACGGAATGGGAGTTCTGAGCGTCGACAATTTGCTCGTTGCCACGTCGTTCAGCGATGTCGTCGGAGATCTGCCGCCGGTGATTCGTTTTTCAAGGTCAGGGAACAATCTCCGCCTCAGCTGGCCGTCGGGGAACGGTTTTGAACTGCGTCGATCCACCACGTTGCCCGCCGTGAACTGGATGATGGTTCCGATGACGATCGAGGGGCCGGATGAGGTGACGAACATTGAGATTTCCGCCGGACGAAGTTTTTTCCGGCTGGAGAAAATGATCCAGTAAAGCCAATAAAGTTGCCTGCGGTCAGGGAGTTGAATTGTTTATAACCTTACGCACCTGAACATGAAATCCATTCGCCTACTGACTCTTCTTGCTGTTGCGTGCGTCCCAGTCGCCGCGTCGGCTCAAACCGTTTTGAGCGATTTCAGCGACCTGGGCTCTCAGGCCGTGACGTTTGAAGATACCTGGAGCCTGCCGGACCAGTTTGTTCAGGACGCCGGGTACGTCACGATTGAGCCCGTTCCAAACGGTGGACTCAACAACCCGCTAGGAGAAGGCAGCTTTGATGTTCTGGTAAGTCTGGACCTCACGGGGCATTCCCAGCTTCAAGTGACCGCGCGCCAAGACGCAGGTAATAACGTGGGCACCTTCACTGTCGTGTTTTTCAACCCGGACATCATCGGCGGCCCGACCAGCCAGGGACCGGTGCAGTGGTTCACTTTCAATTCCGGCGATTTCTCAGGCGGTTTCCAGACGGTTTCCATCGATCTTTCATCACCGACCGGCACCGACTTGGACTTCGATCCGACCGCCGTCAACTACTGGTCGATTGAAGGCGACTACTTCATCCAGAACACGGAGGATTTTCGGTTCTCGTTTGATAACATTCAGCTGACTGTTGTCCCGGAACCCTCGACGTGGGCGATGCTTGCGTTGGGCGGTGGACTGCTCGCCTGGCGCCGGTCGCGCCGCAAGTAGGTTGACTTGATAGTTTTTGAGCCCGGTCTTCGGACCGGGTTTTTTTATTGCCCGGATTTTTCAGGCTTGGAGGTGCCGACTTCGCGAGTCTAGTATCCCGCCATCAGTTATGACGGTGCTTCCCATTGTTGAGCGCGAGTTGCGCGTGGCCGCCCGCCGCTGGGGTTCCTACCTCCTGCGTCTTACGGCTGCCACGATTGCGATTGCCATGGCGGTGATCATCTACCTCGCTTCGTCTTCGCTTTCACCGTCGGCAGTTGGAAAAACGATCTTTGTCTTCTTGAGCGGTTTTGCGTTCCTCTACGCCCTGTTGGTCGGGGTGCGGGTGACCAGCGACTGCATCAGCAGTGAGAAGCGCGAGGGAACGCTGGGCCTTCTCTTTCTGACGGACCTCAAAGGGATCGACATCGTGCTGGGCAAGCTCTTCGCCTTCGGGATCGATTCATTCTATGCGCTGCTCGCGACGTTGCCGGTGCTGGCGATTCCCATTCTGCTGGGCAGCGTCACTTTTGGCGAGCTGTGGCGGGTTTCACTTTGTCTGGTCAGCACGGCTCTTTTCTCCGTCTGCGCCGGCATGCTGGTGTCGTCATTCTCTGTTCGTGAGCGAAAGGCAACGGCCGGAACGTTTCTGTTGATCCTGCTCATCGCGGCTGGGTTACCATTGGCGCTCGCGATCAGCGGCGACTACCTCCGTCTCGGGGATAAACTGGAGCCTTTCTTCGCGCTGAGTCCGGCTGCGAGTATCATGGTGGCGCTTTCCGGGCCGCCAACCGCCAATGCCGGCGAGATGTATTGGTTGAGCATCGCCTGTACATTCGGTTACGCGATGGGCGCGACGTTGCTCGCCGCATTCATCGTTCCCCGTGTCTGGCACGATTCGGGAACCGGCAGAAAAATGTCATCCCGAACTGCGTCTGACCGGGCGCAGATCAAACGCCGGCGGTCGCGGCAGGCGATGCTGGATCTGAGCCCGACCTACTGGCTCGCCAGCCGGGGGCGTCTGCGGGCCTTCTGGCTTTGGACGTTCCTTGCGTTTGTCGCCGCCTGCTGGTTGTGGGGGTATTATGAAAACCGCCGCGAAATGCTCAATCTCGCGACCAATCTGGTGATCATGTATTTCGTTCACGGCATCTTCAAAGTGTTTGTCGTGTCGGAGGCGGTGAGGATCTACGCGGAGGAGGACAAACAAGGGTCGCTCGAGCTGCTGCTTTGCACGCCGATCACGGTCGGCAACATCTTGAAAGGTCAGCTGGTCAGCTTGCGACGACACTTCATGTGGCCCGCGCTGACGTTGCTCGCTCTGGATTTGTTTTTTCTGGTGGTGGGGCACAGTTCGTACTCGTCGGGAGGGGGTGATCGCCGGGCGATAACCACGTTGTTCATCGTGGTCGCGGTGACATTTGTTCTGGATTGCGTGGCCCTCGCGCTGGTGGGCCTCTGGAACGGCCTGATCGCGCGTAACAGCCGGTCCGCAATGACGAGTGCAATGTCACGTGTTCTTGTGCTGCCATGGATTGTCTTCGGCCTGATCAACCTGAGTTTTGCCCTCGCCGACATAAGCCCGGATGGAAACGTTGAGCTGTGGTTGTGGGTCGGACTTGGGCTGATGGCCAACGGTGTTTTCGGCTGGCGGGCGTGGGAGCAGCTGCGGTCAAACCTTCGGATCATCGCGGCGGCCCGGTTTGAAAAGCAGCCGGCGAGAATCTGGGCGACGCTCGGACGCGCCGCAGGCCGTCTTGGATTTCGCCCAAAACCGGTTGCCTGATTGCCGAAGAATGCGCGCCCACTCCAGAATTGGGACAGCCGCCGGTACCGGTCCTGCCGTAATCCTTTGAATTGTCGCGGGAAAACCGTCCGGCATGAATTCTGCGAATTTTTGCCGTTCTTTTGGGATTCGATCGTGCGATATTTCCGGAAGATCCGAACACAAGTCCGTTGATTCATTCGCATTCATCATGAAACTGCACATAACCAGACTGCTCCTGATCGGGCTCCCCCTTGGCGGCCTCACTTCAATTCAGACCCCGGCTGCGGCCGCGACCACCACCCCGGCAATCCCGCAGGTCGACCAGGTGACGGCTCAGGGCGGCGCCATTCTGGCCACCGTCAAAGGGAAGACCTATTCCCCGACGAATACCGTCGGAATGCCGTTCGAAATCAAGGTGATGACCAACATGACCTATACGGTGAGCGACGGCCCGGCGCGGAAGCTCACCGAGGGGCAGGTGTTGAAGAGTGACGGCATGTTGGTCAGCCCGAATGGTTCGATCATGCCGGTCGTCGACCATGTCGCGATGCTCGGAGCGGAGGTGACCATCGTGAAGAACGGGCAGTCAGCCCCCGTTCGCTCGGTGACTGAACTGGGCAACGGTTCCAAAGTGTTCCCGGACGGAACCATCTATGATTCGAAGGGAAACAAGACGCGCCTGCTGGACGGTCAGTTGCTAAAACTGAACGGCGCCGCCATTCCCGCAGTGGACACGGTCACTCTCAAGGAAGGCAAAGTCGTCGTTCAGAAAGACGGGGCGATGATTACTGTGAAACCCGGTCGAACGATCATGATGAACAACGGCACCAAGGTGTTCAGCGACGGGAAACTAATCTATTTCGATGGTGCGACAAAGCAACTGAGTGAAGGCGAAACGGTCGAGCTGACCGGGGTCCGTCGATTGCGGCAGTAAAAGGCAGGAATTTTCCGGATAAAAAAAGCGTGGCCGTTGTGGCCACGCTTTTTTGGTCTTTAAAGTGGATTACTTGGATTTGGCCGGTTGACTGTCGTCAGCCTTCTTGTCCGCCACGGGCTCCTGCGCAATCAATTCCAACTGCTTCTTGGCGCGACTATTTCCGCCCTGATCCGCCATTTTCAACCAATTCAATGCCTGTGCCCGGTCCTGATCAAGGCCGTCGCCTTTCAAATAGCGGATGCCGATGTCGTACTGGGAAGTCGGGTTGCCGGAGATTGCCTTCTGAAGTTGGAAATCAACGATGCGTTGTTCACGATCTGGATCGGGAGCGCGCGGCGGGATGACGATCGGCGCAGCGACTGCGGGCTGTTGTTGCGAACCGCTTTGCGTGGCGGCCGACGGGGCTTGAGGAGGTGCGGTCCGGCTTGCGCCAGCGTTTCCATAGCGGGAGGTGAATCGCGGATCTCTCGCAGGGGCGGCCGGGGCTTGAGGCTGAGTGGCCGGGGCGGCAAGTTTGGTAGCCTGACCGACCGGTGGCTGGGCGGGGGGCTGCGGCTGACGTGCCTGTTGCTGCGCGCCGGCGTTTCCATAGCGGGAGGTGAATCGTGGATCTCTCGCGGGGGGCGCCTGCTGGGACTGATTTACGGTTTCCGCAGCGGAAATTGTGGTAGTGGCCTCCGCTGCCGTGTACTGGGCGAAACCGGATGGCGAAAAAAGGAGTGTCGCTGCTGAAATGCCTGTCAGGAGGACTGCTGTTTTCATAGCGCCAACCTTTCACACCGCGCGGTCAGCCGCAAGGGAAATGATGGCTTTCATCAAGGGCAGCCCACTACTTTTTCTATAAGATTGGTGCGTTGAGTTTCGTTGTTGTCGGTGATGATGATCCGGAGCTTGGACCGGGGTGGAATCGCGGTTGTTCCAATTGCCTCGGTTCCAGCGGGTTTGGACAAAAATGACGCGCCCATGTTCTGAGCTTCGTTTGAATCGGATGAATAAACTTTACACAGGTGTCACAGAAATATAGGATCGCGGGCTTTAATACATACGACAACTGAACTGGCTAAAATGGAAAATTCGAACATTGTAAAAGACTTTCGACTGCACGAGAAGGACACTGGATCTGCCGACGTGCAGATCGCTTTGCTTACCGAGCGCATCAATGAGTTGACCGATCACCTGAAGAAAAACAACAAGGATCACAGCTCCCGCCGCGGCCTTCTGATGATGGTCAGCAAACGCCGCCGTCTGCTGGATTACCTCCACAACACCGACACCAGCCGCTATCACAAGATCACTAAACAGCTGAAGTTGCGCCGTTGATTTTCGACTGCGTTTGATGAAGCTTCTCCGATAAATTCCGACAGGGTGAAACGGAAACCGCGAACCGTTTCACCCTGTTTTTATTCCTAGAATTCGCGAAAAATTTCTCCCCTGTCAGCCTGCGGGCAATTTCGTTCAGTTCCGAAACCGTCGGGATTCAACGAAGTTACTCGATCCTGACGGGGAGTATTCCAAGTAAGAAACATGTCTGAAAAAATTAATATTAATGTGGGCGGCCAAACGCTCACGATCGAGACCGGCAAGATCGCCAAACAGGCCGATGGCGCCGTCACCGTTCAAGTCGGTGAAACCGTCGTTCTTGTCGCCGCCGTCGCCGCCACCAAGGCCCGCGCCGGTCAGGAATTCTTCCCGTTGACCGTTGACTACCGCGAACGCGCCGCCGCTGCGGGCAAGTTTCCCGGTGGCTATTTCAAACGTGAAGGCCGTCCGACTGAAAAGGAAATTCTCACCTGCCGTCTGACGGATCGTCCGATCCGTCCGCTGTTCCCCAAAGGTTGGTTCAACGAAGTCCAGGTGCAGAGCATCGTGCTCAGTGCCGATGGCGAAAACGATCCCGATATCATGAGCATCCTCGGCGCTTCGGCTGCGCTGACGGTGAGTGATATTCCGTGGGCGGGCCCGCTGGGTGCCGTTCGCGTCGGCCGCGTCAATGGCGAGTTCGTCGTCAACCCGACGCATGAAGTTCGCGAGCAGAGCGATCTGGATTTGATTTACGTCGGCAACGCGACCGACATGGTCATGTTTGAAGGTTGCGCGAAGGAGATTTCCGAAGAGGATTTCAATGACGCACTGAAGTTCGGCCAGGAAGCCTGTCAGCCGATGGTTGAAGCTCAGAACGAACTGGCCAAGAAAGTTGGCAAACCGAAGCGCACGATCGTCATTGATTCCGTTCCTGACGAGGTGCTGAACGACGCGAAAGCGATGGCCGGTGATCGCATGATTCCCGCGCTGCTGATTCCTTCAAAGACAGAACGTGAAGCCGCCTGCAAGGCGATCCAGGAAGAAGTGGGCAAGCAGCTGATCGCGAAGTACGGTGAAGAAAAAGTCACGGACAAGGTCGTCGGAGAAGCGTTCTATTTCATTCAGAAAGAAGCGGTTCGGGCGCTCGTTCTGAACGATTCCAAGCGTCTCGATGGCCGCGCGTTCAACGAATTGCGCAAGCTTGAATCCGAAACCAGCATCATCCCGCGTGCTCATGGTTCGGCCTCGTTCACCCGTGGCGAAACCCTCGCCTACGCACTCGCAACATTGGGCACCGTCGACGACGCACAGGGATTTGATTCCTACACCGGCGGTCGCACTGAAAAGAAATTCATTCTGCACTACAACTTCCCGAACTTCTCCGTCGGCGAAACCGGTCGCATCATGGGCCCGGGCCGTCGCGAAATCGGTCACGGAGCCTTGGCCGAGCGTTCGATCGAACAGGTGATGCCCGGTGCGGACTATCCTTACGCGGTTCGTATCACGAGCGAGATCATGGAATCCAACGGGTCCACTTCGATGGCGACCGTTTGTTCAGCGAGCCTCGCGCTGATGGATGCGGGCGTGCCGCTGACGAGCGCCGTTGCCGGTATCTCAATCGGGATGTGCTCCGAGCTGGATGGCGGCGGGAAGATCTCCAAGTATCAGCTGTTGACGGACATCATCGGTTGGGAAGACGCGTTCTGCGACATGGATTGCAAAATCGCCGGTACCGCAAAGGGCATCACTGGATTCCAGCTGGATCTGAAGCTCAAGGGCATTCCGCACAAGATCATGGCGGAAGCACTTATTGATGCGAAGGACGCGCGCCTGAAGATTCTGGATCACATGAACCAGACGCTCGCCGCTCCCCGCACCGAGCTCAGCAAATATGCTCCGCGCATCAGGACGCTCAAGATCAACCCTGAAAAAATCGGCGCCCTCATCGGTCCCGGTGGCAAGAACATCAAACGCATCGTCGAAGAGTCCGGTTGCGAAATCAACATCGAGGACGACGGCTCCGTTCATGTTTACTCCACATCTGAAGACGGCATGCAGGTCGCGATCAACGAGATCGAAGGCATGACCGCCGAAGCCGAAATCGGCAAGATCTACAAGGGCCGCGTTGTGACCGTGAAAGAGTTCGGCGCGTTCGTCGAATTCCTGCCGGGCAAGGACGGTCTCTGCCACATCAGCGAGCTGGCGAACTTCCGGGTCAAGAAGACCGAGGACATCGTCAAGATCGGTGACGAGATCCGGGTCAAGTGCCTGGGTGTTGATGAAAAAGGCCGCGTGAAACTATCCCGCAAAGCGGCGATGGCCGAGCTCGACGAAGAGAAGGCGGACGCACCGCAAGAGGCTCCGCAAGACGCACCCGTCGAGGCCAACTAAATTCAAATTCAAAGCAACAGGCGCGAGTCCCGACCGGGATTCGCGCCTTTTATTTAACTGAACGGCATGTCCACCGAGTCCCCAAGCTTGCCAAGCCGCCCCGCCGCTGGCTTTAATGCCGCCGTGCTGTCTCAAACCACACTGCGGAAACCCATCAGCTACGCCGGGATCGGGCTGCATAGCGGGCAGAAGGTGAACCTGAAAATTCTTCCTGCGCCCACCGGTACCGGCATTCGTTTCCGCCGCATGGATCTGGACGGCCAGCCGGAGATCGAGGCCCGGGTTGAGAACGTCAGCGAGACCAACCGCTCGACCACCATTTCGCGAGGGAACACCAAGGTGCAGACCGGCGAACATGTCCTGGCCGCACTGTCAGGAACCGGTGTGACCAATGCGTTCATCGAACTCGACGCCAACGAACCTCCGATCGCGGATGGCAGTTCGCTCCACTTCACGCGGTTGATTCAGGAAACCGGAATCGAGGCTCAGAACGATACGATCGAGCCGATCATCATCACGTCGCCGTTGGAGCTTCAGGTGGGCGAGACGATCATGACGGTGTTCCCGTACGACGGATTCAAGATCACCTGCACGAGCGCGGATCGGGGCGGCCAGTTCACCCAGTTTTACACTGTCGATCTGACGCCGGAAACCTGGGCGAAGGACATCTGCGCGGCCCGCACGTTCTGTTTTTTTGAAGAGATCGAATACCTCTTCAATAAGGGGTTGATCCGCGGCGGAAGCCTCGAGAACGCCGTCATCATTCGCGATGATGCCGTGCTCACCAACGAACCGCTTCGTTACCAGGAAGAATTCGTCCGCCACAAGATTCTGGACATCATCGGCGACCTCGCGTTGCTCGGCCGGCCGTTGCGCGGACATGTCACCGCTATTCGTCCCGGCCACGCCGCGAACTGTGAGCTCGCTCGATTGATCCTGTCGAAAACCCGTCAACCCACCATCGCCGCTCAGACCTTTGCTCCGCCCCCCGAGGAACGACAACTTAACGCCATCGCCACCATGCCGACCGACACTGAAATCTTCGAGGACACGATCCAGGACGGACAGGGTCTGGACGTAAACCAGATCCAGAAACTCCTACCGCACCGCTATCCGTTTTTGATGGTGGACCGCGTGACCAATATCAATGGCAACAAGATCACCGCGCTCAAGAACGTCAGCATCGGTGAACCGTATTTTCAGGGTCACTTTCCCAACCACCCGATCATGCCCGGCGTGCTTCAGCTCGAAGCCATTGCGCAGGTCGCGGGCATCCTCATGCTGCGACAGGCCGCCAACGTCGGGAAGGTCGCCTATTTCATGTCCGCCAAGGAAGTGAAATGGCGGAAACCGGTGCGTCCGGGCGATGTCATACGGATTGAAGTCGAGCTCACAAAAAGCCGCGGAAAAATTGGCCGAGCACAGGGAACGTGCTACGTGGGTGAAGAAGTCGTGAGTGAAGCCGTGGTCACTTTCACGCTGGTGGATCCGTGACCCCTGACGTTGCCGTTTCCCATTCAAAATGATTCATCCATCCGCCATCGTACATCCCGGAGCGCAGGTCGATCCCAGCTGTGAGATCGGCCCGTTCAGCGTCATCGGCGAACACGTGGTGCTCGGTGCGAACAACAACATCCATTCCCACGTCGTCATCGGCGGACACACTGTTCTCGGGAAGAACAACGAAGTGTTTCCCTTCACGACCATCGGTGTCTGCACGCAGGATTTGAAGTGGACGGGCGGCACCACCTGGACGCGCATCGGCGATCACAACACGATTCGTGAACACGTCGAAATCCACAGCGCCACCGGCGACGGCGAATCCACCGTGATCGGCTCGCATAACAACATTCTCGCAGGTTCGCACATTGCCCACAATTGCGAGCTCCAGAACCACACCATCCTCAGCAGCGCCGGGCTTGCGGGTCATGTGCTCGTTGGGGATTACGCCATCGTCGGGGGTAAGGCCAATGTGCACCAATTCTGTCGGATCGGCACAATGTCGATTATCGGTGGCATGTCAAAGGTCGTGCAGGACGTACCGCCCTACATGATGATCGACGGCAATCCCGCCGTGACCCGCACGGTCAACAAGATTGGATTGGAGCGTCGTGGTGTGAGCGAGGAAGCGCAAAAGGCGCTTCGTCAGGCGTTCAAGTTTATCTTCAAGGAAAAGCTCACCATCTCAAACGCGTTGGCCAAGATCGAGGAAGAGCTGCCCCAGCTTCCTGAAGTTGTCCGCCTCGTTGAATTTGTGCGAACCAGCGAGCGCGGCGTTTGCAAGTGACGCCGACAACGGAAACACAACCACGGATCGGGACCCCAACGCTGAACGTTCAACTCTCAACGTTGGAAGTTGGAAGTTGGAAGATCCCGCCGGATTCTGATGCAATATCGTGGATCCGACGGGAGTTTACGATTCCGGAGAATTAGCGTCCATCAGCGGTTAAATTTGTCCTCATGGCCGATGTCTTCACCAAAGCGAAACGTTCCGAGGTTATGTCGCGCATTCGGTCGCGGGGCAACAAGGACACGGAGCTGGCGTTGGTGAAGATTTTTCGGAGGGAAAAGATCGCTGGAGGGTGGAGGCAGCGGCGCGTACGGCTGAACATTCAACGTCAAACTTCGAACTCTGAACGTTTAAAGTTGAGTGTTGGGTGTTTGAAGTCTTCCTCTTGGGTGCGGCCGGATTTTGTGTTTCCGAAGTTGAAGGTTGCGATGTTTGTGGATGGATGTTTCTGGCATGCGTGCCCGAAGCATTCCACCAGACCAAAGAACAACGCCGTGTTCTGGGAAAAGAAACTTGAGGCCAACAAGAAACGCGATCGACAGGTGAACCGGATGATGCGAAAGCGGAGCTGGCGCGTTTTGCGGATCTGGGAACACGAACTCACGCGGAAGAATGAGGATCGGTGTGTGCGACGCATCCGGCGGTTTCTTGACGTTGTGGATTGAATGCGGCGGAGTTGGTGGTGGGTGTTTGATTTTCAGGATGTTACAACTTTTCCCGTGTGCGCGAATGGGTGTTCGATCATGATCTGTTCTGAAGCACCGCACACGATGAAGCCACCACGAATCAAGACCATGGACGAAGCGCTGGAGATTCTCCGGGGGATGGGCTTGATGTGGCGTACGCGCTGGGTGAAATGTTATGAAGGCCGGATTCCCAAACGGCTTTATGGCGGCATCGAATTTGGACCCTTGAATCCAGACTTCCGGAACCTGCGCGACGTGCAGGACTTCTACGACTACCACGAAATCCGGTTCAGCGTGGACAAACACTTTGACGAACGGTTGAAGTTTACGGCCTCGCAGTGAGGGGCAGGGGAGGCAACGGTATCCATTCCATGGGCCGCTTCGCCGTCATTGAGTTGGTCACTGTCATAATGATTCATTCCTTCCAGACCAAGGGGCATGGGCTCTCCATGATTTAAAAACGCACCGGGCGGGCTTGATGTGTGAGTTGAGAACCGGGAAGCTTGTTTCGTTTGAACCCAGCATGAGTGAACTAAAATCAATCGTTTCAAAAATCCGGGTGTTCCGTGACGAACGCGATTGGGCGCAGTTCCACAACCCGAAGGACATGGCGATCGCGCTCTCGATTGAGACCAACGAGTTGCTGGAACATTTTCTGTGGAAGAATCCACAGGAGGTCGAGGATCGGATTGCCACGAAACGCGAGGAGATCGAAGACGAGCTTGCGGACATCGGGATTTATCTGACCGAGCTCGCCGATAATCTGGGGGTTGATCTGCTCGCGGCGATGGAGCGTAAGCTGGAGAAGAACGCGAAAAAGTATCCGGTGGAAAAAGCGAAGGGCAGCAATTCGAAGTACACGGAATTGTGAGAGGTGGACAACCTGCCACCGCAGTTGATCCAGATGGTCGCCACTGCTTCGCCCGAGCCGGAGCTGTTCCGTCAGTCTCGTTCCCGCTAAGTCAGGATGTCCTTAAGCACGTTTCCATGCACATCGGTTAGGCGGACATTCCGCCCGGCGTAAAGGAAGGTTTGTTCCTCGTGATTGATTCCCAGTTGATGAAGCACTGTGGCCCACAGATCGTAGACCGTGGTCGGACCGTTGACGACGTGGTACCCCAGATCGTCCGTCGCACCGTAGATCGTACCCCCCTTGAAGCCTCCACCGGCAAGCCAGACAGAGAACCCGTACGGATTATGATCGCGACCGTTGCTTCCCTGTGAAAACGGTGTTCGGCCAAACTCCCCCGCGAAAACGATGATCGTTTCATCGAGCAATCCGCGTTGCTTGAGGTCCACGATCAACGCCGCGATCGGTTGATCCACCTGGTTCGCCATCGCGCCATGACCCTTTTCCAGATCACCGTGTTGATCCCATGGATTGGGCGCGCCTCCGGCACCGATGTTTTCTGTCAGGCAACTCAACTCCACGAAGCGCACGCCTCGTTCGACCAGTCGCCGGGCTAGCAGACACTGCCGGGCGTAGGCCGCCTTTTGCGGATGCGGATCATTCAGTCCGTAGAGCTTGCGGGTGGCCTCTGATTCTCCCTTGAGATCAACCAGCTCAGGAAGGGCTGATTGCATGCGGTAGGCTGTCTCGTAATTCTTGATCGCGGCTTCAATTTGAACATCGCCCGCAGTCTGTACGGCAAACTGGCCATCCATTTCTTTGATGAAGCTTAATCGTTCTCGTTGAACAGCGTCGCGTTCGATCGGAACAATACTAGCAACCGGTTCGCGATCATCGATTCGAATGATCGACGCCTGATGTTGCGCCGGCAAAAATCCATTACTGAACAGCCCGACCCCTCCGTGCGGCGGCACCGCGCTTCCGCTTTGCAGAACGACGAAGCCGGGCAGGTCCTGGTTCTCGCTCCCCAGGCCATAATTGACCCAGGCCCCGGCGCTCGGATGGCCGATGAATGGAAACCCGGTGTGAAAGAAATAATTCCCCTGCGCGTGTTCGTTTACCGGCGTGGTCATCGAACGAATCAATGTCATGTCGTCGGCACACCACTCGCCGAGTTTTGGAAACATGGAACTGATCTCGATTCCACTCTGCCCACATTTACGAAACTCAAATGGGCTGGGAAACACGTTGCCATTATTGTTGAACTGGGTCCGCTCCACGGTCACCGGCATGGGTTTGCCGGCGTATTTCTTCAGCATCGGTTTCGGATCAAACGAATCCACATGCGACACTCCGCCCGACATGTAACAGAAGATGACGTTCTTTGCTCGCGGCGAGAAATGGGGGACGCTCTCCCGCAAGCCGCCGAACGCCTTTTGGGACATCAAACCTGACAGCGCCATCAACCCAAACCCGGTGGAAGACCGCTTCAGCATCTCGCGTCTTGTCATGAAAAATTTCATTTTGAGCTGATCCAAATTCACCGAATGTAAACGAATTCCTTCAGGTTGAAAACAGCGTGTGCGAGGTCCGCCCAACCGGAAGGCAAACCCTTTTCATTCTGCAACGCCTTCAGGGCTTTCTCCGCCTGTTCAAGTTCCCCCTGCAATTGTTTCAGCGCCGCCATTTCATCCGGCGTCATCGCGGCCAGCCGGTCAATTGTGGAAACAAAAGTGGCGTCACCGCGAAACGACGCGGCGAGCTCTTCCGCACTCAAGGCGCGATCATAAAGTCGGGCCCGGGCGATGCTTCCCTTCAGAAGCCTGCTTTCGTCAGGAGTTCCATGCCGGTTCCCAAACAGGATCTGAGAGTCGCCCGATTTGAACTCTACCGGGCCGTTACTCTGGTACGTTTTACCATAGGGTTGACCGTTCTGGTATGCACTGATCATCCCGTCTTCGGAATATGTGATCGCGACATGAACCAATCCGTCTTCGGCGTCTGATTCATCGGGGCCGTTGAAAAATGTGGTGCGCCTGAAACCGTCACTGCCAGCCAGCCATTTCCGAGGTTGTTGTTCCCCAAAAACGATCGCGTCAAAAATGGATCCATCCAGGCTCTGCAATGACATCACCCCGCCGCCTCGTTGATCCAGGGAATCAAGCTGCACCCAGGCTTCCAGCGTTTTTGCCCGTAACGTCACTCCCAATGGGGAGGTTCCGACGTAGCTACTTTTTCCATCGAGAAAGAGAACACTCTGTTTGACCTTCGCCTTGCCAAACATCTCGCTCGGTAGTCCACCGATTTGGTCATCCATTCCCACGGAAAAATCCCATGCCGCAATGGGCGATGGCAAAGCGGAGGCGGGCACTTCTTTCACGTTGGTTCGGTGATCGAGAACGCGCTCTGTCACTTTCCGGTCCAGCTCGCTGAGTTGATTTTGCTTGGATTCGGTTTCCTCTTCCAACCGACGGACCAACAATCCGGTTTCCGCTCGCCGACGATTCATGTCCGCCATGAACTCGATCGAACGATCGGACTCGTATTCGGTTGGCGGACGACCCAGCGCCTGCACAAACATCAGTTCAACCCGAGCGCGATCATTCATCGCTGCGCCGGCAATCAATCTGTCGGCCAGATCCTCCGCTGCTTGCGTAACGACCGGCCCGTTCAAAAACGCCAGAGCCTGGCCTGGAACATTTGTCACGTCGCGCTTGCCAACGGCACTCGCGGGTACGGGCGCATCGAACAGCGTCAAAAACGGGTCCAGATCATTGCGTTTGATCCGCACATAAACGCTGCGACGCGCAGCATCTCCCATGACGGGCGGTCCGTACATTTCGTTCTCATTCAGCTTTCCTCCGACCGCCAGCAAGGCATCACGAACGGCCTCCGCTTCGAGACGTCTCACCGTGAAGTGAGCGAGAAGTTTGTTCTCGGGATCCATCGCAGCGGATGCGGCGCTTACGTCACTGGATCGCTGCCACGCCTCGGACCGCACCATTGATCGAATCAGTTCCTTCATCGACCATCCGGTCTCGACGAATTGAACTGCGAGGTAATCCAACAATTCTGGATGCGTGGGTTTCTGACCGAGTCGCCCGAAGTTATCCGGTGTCGCGACCAGGCCGCGGCCGAAGAGATGGTGCCAGACCCGGTTGACGAGCACTCGCGACGCAAAAGGATTGTCCGGGCGCACGAGGTCCTCCGCCAGGTCAAGTCGGCCGCTTAGTTCGGTTTGGTAGGGGGTTGAATCGATCGCGTCCAGGAAACGTCGGGCAACCAGTCCACCCGGTTTCTTGTGATTTCCTCTTTCAAACAACGGTTGGTCGCTGCCAACCGTTTCCAGAATTCCCGGCGCGCGCAGAGGAACCGGCAAGTCATTTTCGAGCTTCCGATACTCGGCCAGCAACGGTCGGACGGACGCGAGTTCGTTTCGATCGTTCGACAACAACCCGCGCTGCAACAACGCATTCAAAAACAGTGCCTGCTCGTCCGTAGAATTGCCAATCTGCCAAGAACGCAAACTTGCCGCTGCCACGTCTCGATAAGCTGCGACCAGCTCTTCCGTATCCTGTGGCCTGACGCCTTCGAATTTTTCAACCAGCAACCCAAGCAGGCCGCTGGTTTCAGCGGGCGGAAACGGCGCGTCCGACTTGAGAACAACGGCCTCTTGAAGGCCAAACCAGGATCGCGTCGCACCGGTGTTTGCCAGGACCGGTTGATCCGCGGCAGTCGTCAACTCGATATGGATGCCGTCACCCTCCCAGTAGGCCATCGGGAACTTTTTCCATCGCCAGTCACCGCCGTTCAAACGTTCCACCGGATAGACCGTTCCATCGCGAGGATAGTTTTGGACCGAGTAACGCGCCATCGCACCACCGTCTCCCGCAACCCTGAGCCACAGATCATATTTCCCGTTCAAGGCAATCTTGGGGGAGAGCAGCACGCCTCGGTCTTTGGTCGATTGCAAGTGTGAGTAATTGCCGGACGGATACACGCCCGAGACAACATGATCTCCTTCTTCAGCCAAAATAATTGCCCCGGCCTTCACCGGTGCATCCAGTGATTGGCCCCGGTGAAACCATTTCCCGGCATCGACCGGATCGGAAAAATCCCAGCGCGCCACGACATCATTCTTCGCAGGCTCTTTCGTGCTGTGATCGATCTTTTGAACCAGCTCGCTCCAGCTCTCGCGGAACTTGTCCGGATCGTTTTTCATAACAGCCAGAGGCCAGAGCAGTTCGTCCTTCTCCCCGTTCTCCAACCGGCTCTTCAAGTCTTCGTTGGGCATTGCGAATCGATCGGCGATGCCGTCCACTGAACGAATCCATTCCGTGAGAAGCTGCTCTTTAATCTCTCCATTTAAATTCGTCAATCGGCTGCGAACGTCCGGTTCATTTTTATCTGGAACGTCGACACGCACCATGCCGGGTCGGCCGGATGTCATGATGCCGTACCACGAATAGAAATCTGTCTGGCTGATGGGATCGAACTTGTGATTGTGACACCGGGCACAGGACACGGTCAGCCCCATGAACGCCTTGGAAACCAAGTTGATCTGGTCGTCGCTGAACTTCACCAGTTCATCCAGCGCATCGGTCGGGGCGAACCCGTGGAACACCATGCGCAACTGCGCCGGGCCGATTGCCGATTCGTTCAACCCAAGCTCAGTGTTGATTCTGGGATCAGGAAGTAAATCGCCGGCCAGATGCTCGCGGACGAGTTGATCGTACGGCACGTCAGCGTTCAGTGCTCGAATCAAGTAGTCGCGATAACGCCAGGCATTCGGAATCATGGGATCTCCTTCGCTCCCGTGTGAATCCGCGTAACGAATCCAATCCATCCAGTGCCGGGCCCAGCGCTCACCAAATCGGGGCGACGCAAGATAGTCATCAACGAGTTTCTCGTAGGCTTGCGGATCGTCATCCCGCAGAAACGCGTCGATCTCCCCGGGTTTTGGCGGCAGACCTTTCAAAGCGAAACTCAGTCGGCGAATCAACGTCCGCTTGTCGGCGCGTTTCATCGGAATATGATCGTTCGCAGCCAGCGTCGCATCGATGAACCGGTCGACTGGCAGTTCAGACCCGGAAGCCCCGATCGCGGGAACAGGCGACTGGTGCGGCAACTGAAAACTCCACCAGCTCTTGCGGCGCTCCAGCACGGATGCCCATTCGGTGTCGGTGGCGATCTCCTCATCGCTGGAAGGCTGGTCACGCGGATCGGGCGCGCCCATGCGAATCCACTTTTCAAAATCGGCAATGACAGAGTCATCAAGCTTCGGGCCTTTCTTCGGCATTTCCAAATCCTCAATCTGGTGCCGAATCGCTTTCAGCAGAAGACTCTTTTCCGGACTCACCAAATCGATCAGGGCACCAGAATCGCCGCCGTCGAGAATTGCCTGACGATAATCCAACGCGAGACCTCCGTTTGTTTTCTTCCCCGTTCGATGACACTCATAGCAATCTTGGGCCAGTACCGGGCGAATCTTGTTCTCGAAGAATTCGATGTCATCGGGCTCCAAAGCATGGGCTTTCGTGGACACATCGAGGATCAAACCCGCGCCAATACAGCACAGGATTCTAATAAAGTGTGGCAAACCGAGAGACATGAGTTGCGGAATAAGAACGTCTTACGCCCATGATTCGTGAGATGCAACCCTATCGTTTCCATTTGAATCAAAAGCGCCGGATCTCAACCCACTCACACCAGCACTCCTCCAACTCTGGTTGGCAGAATCAATTTTCTGAAACTTTACGACCTCGTTCACGTCAGTTAGTTTCAGCCCATGTCCATATTCTCTTTGCCACAAGCTGCCATCACATTGTTGGCAGTTTTTACGACTTCTCATTGTATCGCCGAACAGACCGGAGAAGGTCGGCGCCTCCTCATTGCCGATGATTCGAAGCACAGGCTCGCCATCATCAGTGCCGATGACAAAACCGAATGGGAAATCAAGGTGGATGGGATCCACGATGCCTGGCTGCTTCCCAGCGGCAATCTTCTGACCCAGATGGGCTGGGGCCGGCTGGTTGAGTTCAATGCCAAAAAGGAAATCGTCTGGGAATACGACGCCGCCAAGATGAACGGCAACGACGGTCACCGGATGGAAGTGCATGCGTTTCAACCGCTCGACAACGGATTGATCATGATCGCTGAGTCCGGCCCGGCACGCATCATCGAGATCGATCGCGCGGGCAAAATTCAGCACGAGATGAAACTCAAGGTGGCCCATCCGAGCGCCCACAGTGAAACACGGCTGGTGCGCAAGATCGCGAACGGCAATTACCTGGTCGCCCAGGAAGGCGACGGGATCGTCAGGGAATACAGCATGGACGGCGGGATCGTCTGGGAGTTCCCGATTCCGATGTTCGGCAAGGAACCCAAGGGCGGCCATGGTCCGGAGGCCTTCGGCAATTCCGTCTTCATGGCAACCCGCCTTCCCAACGGCAACACCCTGATCGGCACCGGTAACGGCCACAGCGTGCTCGAAGTCACGCCTGACAAGCAGATCGTCTGGAAGATCGAACAGAACGACCTGCCCGGCATCACGCTCGCCTGGGTCACGCGGGTGACGCGACTTCCCAACGGGAACACATTGATTGGCAACTGCCACGCCGGACCGGAGAACCCGCAGTTCATCGAAGTAACACGGGACAAAAAAGTCGTCTGGACCTTCAAGGATTTTGAACGCTTCGGAAATTCTACTCCTGTCCAAATCGCACTGGATTAAAATCCATGACCAGTAGAGTGAATCCAGAGTTGGGAAACAGAGTTTGTGTTCGAATCACGACGGTCGGTCGGCTCGGTCGGCTCGGTCGGCTCGGTCGGCTCGGTCGGCTCGGTCGCTGGCTCGTCCCCTTGCTGTTGCTGACTTGCGTTTCACTTCCCGCCGCAGAAGATCCCGGCTCCGGGATCGAATTCTTCGAACGAAAGATCAGGCCGATCTTCGCCGACAATTGCTACAAGTGTCACGGCGAGGAGAAACAAAAGGGATCGTTGCGACTTGATTCCGTCGGCGGCATTGAAGCGGGCGGCGAAAGCGGAGCCATCATTGAGCCGGGCCAGCCAGGCAGCAGCCGGTTGATCACGGCCGTCCGCTACGAGGATGACGATTTTCAGATGCCGCCGAAGAAGCGGCTTTCAGAACAACAAATCGCCGACCTCGCACGCTGGGTGGAGATAGGCGCGCCGATGCCCGAACCTGCCGCTGGCGCCGCCGCAGTTCCAGCCCGTCAGGGATTTCACATCAAACCGGAGGATCAGGCGCACTGGTCGTTTCAGCCGGTCACCCGTCCTGCTCCACCTGACGTCTCTGATCCTGAGTGGGCTGTCAATCCCATCGATCGATTCATTCTCGCAAAACTCGAACAGGCTGAACTTTCTCCCAACGGTCCAGCAGGAAAACGCAGCCTGATCCGACGCGCTGCGTATGATCTGACCGGACTCCCTCCATCGCCGGAAGCCATTGAAAAATTTCTCACGGATGATTCCCAGAGTGCATGGCGAAACGTGATTAACAGTTTACTCGATTCACCTCACTACGGCGAAAAATGGGGGCGGCACTGGCTGGATCTGGTTCGCTATGCGGAAAGCAACAGCTATGAACGCGACGCCGCCAAACCCCACGCCTGGCGCTACCGTGATTACGTGATCCGGTCGTTCAACAACGACAAACCCTACTCACAATTCATTCGCGAGCAGCTCGCTGGCGATGAGATGCCGGAGTCCGGTATCGATGGTCTCATCGCCACCGGATTCTATCGTTTGGGTATTTGGGATGACGAACCGGCGGATCGTGATCTCGCGTTTTACGACGGCATCGACGACCTCATCACAACAACGAGCCAGGTGTTTCTGGGGCTGACCGTCGATTGCGCGCGCTGCCACGATCACAAGCTCGATCCGATTTCGCAGGCCGATTATTATCGGATGGCGGCGTTCTTTCAGAATATCAATCCTTTCCGAAACGGGGGGCCAACCGATGAAGCGCCGCTGTTCGTTTCGGTCGAACAGAAGGAAAAACACGACCAACAGGTGGCCCGTTTGACCGCACAGAAAAACGCAATTCAGGAAAAGGTCTCCTCCTTCGAATCCGAATTCCGAGCGCGCTTCCAAAACCAACAGACCGGCCTTCACGCCGATCTCGAGGATCTCACGTTTAAGTTCTATCGGGAGACGTGGGACAAACTCCCCGACTTCTCGCTCATCAAAGCCGAGGAAACCGGACGGGTCAAAGTGCCGTTCTTCGATATTTCAAACCGTTCGCGAAACACCGCGTTCGGTTACGTTTTTGAAGGCACGCTGATTGTTCCCGCCGATGCCGACTACACGTTCTACCTTGATTCCGACGACGGCAGCCGGTTGTTGATCAACAACGAGAGTGTTCTCGAGTACGACGGGGAACACGAGCTCGGCTCCGGGCAGCAAAAAACCGTGGCGCTCACCGCCGGACGATTGCCGGTGAAACTCGAGTATTTCCAGAAAGAGAGCGACCTGGGGCTGGATCTCGCATGGTCGTCCGCCAACTTTGGGCGCCGTTCACTTTCCCGCGTCGATCCGGACGCGACCGGCCCGGAGCTTGCCAAAGATTTTCACAAGGTCTTTGAGGAACATGGCACAGCGGTTCTGGGCGAGCCAGCGTTTGCCGAATACAAGAATCTCAAATCCGAACTGGACGAGTTGAAGGACCAGAAAGTCGCGGTTGATCTTGCGCTTGCGATTACTGAAAAGGGAAACAAGGCACCGGACACGCACATACTGATACGGGGCAACCCCGGAGTTCCCGGTGACAAAGTTTCACCCGGTTTCCCAACCGTGCTCGGCTTCCCCGAACCTGTCATTCCGATTCCATTGGAGAGTGCGCAAACATCGCATCGGCGTTCAGCCCTGGCGGATTGGATCGCGTCCGACCGGAATCAGCTGACCGCCCGCGTCATCGTCAACCGGATCTGGCAGTATCACTTCGGACACGGAATCGTGCGGTCACCGAACGATTTTGGAATTCAGGGCGTGCGTCCAGATCACCCAGAACTGCTCGACTGGCTGGCTTCGGAGCTGATGGAAAACGGCTGGCGGATGAAACACATTCACCGGCTGATCATGACGTCACGCGCCTATCAAATGTCGTCCGCGGACCGGCGAGAAGCCTATGCGATGGATCCGGAAAACAATTTTTACTGGAAGTTCAACATGCGCCGGCTGACTGCCGAGGAAATTCGCGATTCCATTCTTGCGCTGAACGGGACGCTCAACCTGAAAATGTTTGGCCCCAGCATCTTCGTGGACATTCCCGAGGAAGTGATGGCCACCCAGTCGGTCCCGGGAAACGGCTGGGGCAGTTCGTCGGCCAGCGAACAGGCCCGGCGCAGCATTTACATTCACGTAAAGCGCTCGCTGTTGACGCCGATCCTGACGAGTTTTGATCTCGCGGAAACGGATCGCACGACGCCTGTCCGCTTCAACTCAGTGCAACCGACCCAAGCGTTGGGAATGTTGAACAGCGACTATCTCGGCGAACAGGCCGACCTCCTGGCGAAGCGTTTGCGGGAGGAGGCGGGGGAGGGTCTCGACGAACAAATCCGGCTTGCACTCAGCCTGGCGACGGCCCGTGTTCCCACCGAACCCGAGGTCGAACACGCACGGAAATTGATCCGCGACCTGCAGGGTGAAACCGATGTTCCTCCGTCGCTTGCGATGAAATATTTTTGTCTGATGGTGATGAACCTGAACGAGTTTATTTATCTGGATTGACCCCTATGAAAACTGACGCTTCAAATTCCAACGACCCGGCCCGGGCGTTCTGTCGACGGACACGCCGGGAGTTTCTCTGGGAGGCCGGCGGCGGCTTTACCGGACTGGCACTGACCGGCCTTCTGTCGCTCGACAAATTTTTCGCGTCCACCGCCTCCGCCGCGCCAATCATCACCAATCCGCTTGCGCCGAAGCCCCCCCAGTTTCCGGCGAAGGCGAAGAATGTCATTTTCCTCTTCATGTACGGCGGACCGAGTCACGTCGACACGTTTGACTACAAACCGGAGCTTTACAAACTGGACGGAAAAACGATCGAAGTGAAAACGTTCGGGCGCGGAGGCAAAAAAAACGAGGGACGCGTCGTCGGACCAAAATGGAATTTCAAACAGTATGGCCAATGCGGCAAACACGTCAGCGATCTGTTTCCAAACCTCGCGACTTGCGTCGATGACATCGCGTTCATCCATTCAATGGTGGCGGATTCGCCGATTCATGGTTCCGCGATGTTGCAGATGAACACCGGCAAGATTCTTTCGGGCAGCCCGTGTCTGGGTTCGTGGGTGAACTACGGTCTCGGCAGCGTGAACGAGAACCTGCCCGGCTTTGTCGTGATGCTCGACCCAAAGGGCGGCCCGATCAGTGGCGCGAAGAACTGGACCAGCGGTTACATGCCCGCCTCCTACCAGGGCACCATTCTTCGTTCGGTCGGTGATCCAATCCTCGATCTTCAACGGCCCGAAGGCATGAGCGAGACCGCGCAACGTCAGCTTCTCAATACGCTCAATGAATTCAATACCGGTCATCTGCAACATCACGATGGCAACAGCGATCTCGCGGCGCGGATAGCCAGTTATGAAATGGCGTTCAACATGCAACGTCACGCACCGGAGGCAGTGGATCTCAGCAAGGAAACGGAAGCCACCAAATCGCTGTACGGCATGGATGAGGATCGCACGGCTGAGTTTGGACGGCGTTGCCTGCTCGCACGTCGACTCGTTGAACGCGGTACCCGCTTCATTCAAATCTACGCCGGCGGCGCGCACAACGACGACAACTGGGACGCGCACGGCGACCTAGTGAAAAACCACAACTATCATGCCGGCCGAACCGACAAACCGATTGCCGGTTTGATCAAGGATTTGAAACAACGCGGCATGCTGGACGACACATTGATCGTCTGGGGCGGCGAATTCGGACGACAACCCACGGCGGAGTACGCGAAAGGCACCGGTCGGGATCACAACGCCTACGGATTCACCATGTGGATGGCCGGTGGCGGGATCAAAGGTGGAACGACTGTGGGTGAAACAGATGAACTGGGAGCAAGGGCTGTGACCGACCGTCATCAAGTGAAGAACCTTCACGCCACCGTCCTGAACCAGATGGGATTGAACCCGGACCACCTCACTTATTTCTACGGCGGCCTCGATCAAAAACTCGTCGGCGTCGAAGGCGCTGAACCGATCCGGCAGATCATTTGAGAAAGATGTGAAGCCCAACTTGAATCATTCTGTGCGCAGACTGTCATCGGGCTGATTGAACCGTTTTCATTCCCGCATACCGCACGCTCCATTCGTCGCGGCGTCTCAGAGGGTAATATCGGCACGCTCCGCCGACCGATCAACGGTGGGCGCCCCCAACCATCTTCCCCCCGCGCCTATCCGGTTATTTGCCAATTTAATAGAGCGCGGGCTGTGAGCGAAGCTCCAGCCGCAGCAGGTTCGCACGTTTCTGCGGCTGGTCTCCGACACAGCCGAGCTTCACGCGAGCGTTGGCAAACAACCGAATAGGCATGCTTCCACCTATGATCCTATTTCGCCACTCCGCTTGGTTGGCGGTTCACCAGTTGTTCCAACCGATCAGTCGCGCTTTCAGTTCCGCGTATTGAGCGCGCAAGATTGCGTTTTCAGATTCAACTTTTTGATTTAATCCCTGGATCGCTGCCAGCGCAACGCCGCCACCTTGGCCAGCACCGACTGCGGATCGACGGAGGTGAATTCCTTTTTCACGTTGCGGTCGCTGGAGCTGACGAATGTGCCGTTGACGCTGAGCCCACCCGTGTCCAGACGCAGGCGTTCCGTCAGGGCGTTGCCCACCGCGCCCGTGCGGGTGCCAAAGCTTCGGTAAGAGAAGGTATTGCCAACGGTGTTGTTGGCCTTGATCCCGCGGATGAACCCTGATCACCGATGGTTTGGAGATTGAGCGGACTGGCAGAATTGCCGTCGCGGGTCCACTTCCGGGCGACTATTCTTGGTGATCCATATGCGGGTGCGTTTGGAACCGTGGGGCTCGCCCCACCTTGCCCCACCATCAGACCCTCTTCCTGCCCCATGCTTTCAAACGCACCCTTCACGGGCGGCGCATCTTGACCCCCAAACAACAGTTTGCGGCTGGCGACCTGAGGACAACGCGGAAGCGTCCTGGAGTGCGGTGGTCCTCCACCGCTTTGTTGCGCTGCCGACCTAACCATCCCATTCCTGCCGCCAGTCGATATCCGAAACCCACAAGAAACGAGACTCATCAATCACCGGCACGAGTACAAACCGTCTGCAGCGAAGGGGCATTGATCAAAACTTTCCGGCGCGCCGATCAAACCCCGGCCCAATTCGAAGCCCCAAACCCATCTAAAAACTAACCAAAGGTGGTCCAAAAATCAGTTGCACCTCACCATCCCAAACCATTCACACTTTCAGTGTTTTAGAATGGGATCGGCGGTAGCCTCTCCCTACCGCTGCTTATTGGAGTCTCATGTGCGGACCCCGCATACACATCGGGTTTCAACACCCCAATGAACGGCAGGTTGCGATAGCGTTCGGCGTAGTCGAGGCCGTAGCCGACCACGAACTCGTTCGGGATCTCAAAGCCGACGTGATCGGCGGCGATTTTCCGGATGCGTCGTTCCGGCTTGTCGAGCAGGACGCACGTGCGGATGCGACGCGGTTTCAGCGCACGGAGTTTCTTGAGAACGGCCGAAAGAGTTTTGCCCGTGTCGAGAATGTCATCGAGGAGCAGGACGTCGCGGCCTTTGACGTCGATCCGCAGCTCTTTTGTGAAAACCAGCTGGCGAGATTTCGTGCCCGATCCGTAGCTCGACACGCCGATGAAATCGAGTCGCAGCGGAAGATTCAAATGACGGATCAGATCAGCGAGAAACATCACGGTGCCGTTGAGCAAGGAAACGATGACCAGATCTTTGCCGCGGTAATCTCTTTGGATCTCGCGGGCGAGCGATTTGACCCGGCGTGCGAGCGCTGACTCTGAGATGAGTATCGCTGAAATCTCCGAGCGGAGGCGAACTGGCGGCAGTAATTTCTTGGTGGCTTGCTTCATGGGGAAGTCACGGGCTTGTCAGCGATCTTCTATCCAAACGATTTCTCGGTCAGCATCATAGTCCATGCGCGTTACCCTTCCACTTTCATCCACCCAAAGTGTCGCGAACCGGACGATGTGAGTTCCCATGTCGTGGCCAATATAAACATCCGTTCCCCATTCACCTGTTCCTTCAACTATCCAAAAAGCGCGCCCTCCGGCTTCCTTTGCGCGCTGATAAGAAAATGAATGGGCAATGGCATCATCCACGAGGGAATCGGTTGTGACACTGCCGTTCGAAGGGCGGCTGTGGCAGCCGGTGCCAGTCACCGAGACAAAGGAAAGAACCCATGCGAACAAAAACAGGCGGAGCGATGCCCTCGTATTCATTTCGCTGCCAGAGTGCATTTGATAGGCTCGACTTCAGATATGTTTCGAGTCGTCGTGATTCTTTTCGGTGTAACCACTTTCCTGGCGTTGGAAGTTCACTTCGTTCTTTTTCAGATAAGCCTGATAAACATCGTCCGCGCTCATCCCGAGCACTTGAGCCATGCTGATCAAAAAGTGAAACAGGTCGACGACCTCGACGCGTGCGTTTTGTTCGTCGAATTTCTGATACTTCGCCCACCATTTCCATGGAACGCTGTCGGTGAGTTCGGCCATTTCCTGGGACATCGCGCGGCAGTAATTGAGGATCCACTTGGTCTTGTCCTCCTCTGACATGTCGTCGGTGTGGACGCCGATGCGCTCGTTCAACGCTTTTTGCATGCGGAACAGTTCGCGGAGCTGGTCAGGGTTGGGTTGTGACATGCGGCGAGCTTTCCGATCTCAAACGTTCGTGGCAAGCGGGAATTGGCGGAGCCGGTCTGGTGGCAATGAATTCTGCGTTCCATTGACGCCCGCAGGTATTTGCCTGACACTGGTGCTTCAATTTCTGGAATGGCACGAATCAAGAACATCATCTTCGACTGGTGCGGCACGTTGGTGGACGACCTGCCAGCGGTGTGGCGGGCGACCAACGTGGTGCTGCGCAATGCCGGCGTGCCGGAGATGTCGCTTGACGAGTATCGAACTGAGTTCGAGTTGCCGTTCAAGCGGTTCTACGATCGGTTCACGCCAGACATCCCGATGAGTCAGTTGGAGGCGTGGTATCATCCCGCGTTTCATGCGGAGCAGCATTCGATCAAGGAGTTGCCGCATGCCGCTGAGTTCATGCGTTTTTGCAGAGACAACAATCTGCGGTGCTTCGTGCTCAGTTCAATTCATACCGAACACTTTGCAGAACACGGCAAGATTACAAATTTGCAGTCGTTCTTCGAAAAAACCTACATCGATGTGCGTGATAAGACAGAGCGGATTCACGAGATTCTGAAGGAGAATCATCTCGATCCGCGCGAGACGGTTTTCATTGGAGACATGCAGCACGACATTGTGGCGGCGCGACATGGCGGGGTTCATAGCGTCGCCGTCCTGACCGGTTTCAATCGTTCAGATCAACTGCGCGCGGTGAAGCCTGACTTGATGGTCGAACATCTGGGGGAATTGCGTGAAATACTGGATCAGGCGGACTTCGATTTTGCTCCTGCGCGTGCGCGTCGCGGACCCCAGTTGCCCATCATTACGGTGGGCGGATTAATTTTCAACGAACGCGATGAAGTCCTGATTGTTCGCACCCGGAAGTGGTCGCACATGTGGGGGATCCCCGGCGGCAAAACCAAGTTGAACGAAACGTCTGAAGAAGCGTTGGTCCGCGAGTTGAAGGAGGAAACCAATTTGGACATCTCGGAAATCGAGTTTGTGCTGGTGCAGGATTGTATTCAGTCGAAGGAGTTTTATCGCGACGCTCATTTTGTTTTGTTGAACTACACGTGTCGCGCGCGCCCAGGGCAAACCGTCGTGTTGAACGAAGAGGCGGAGGAATTCGTTTGGCTGCCGTTGGGTCGGACGCATGACTTGAATCTTAACTCACCGACGAGGATCTTGATTGATGCAGTCCTGGAGCGAAAGACGTCCGTGCTAACGCGATGACGATGAGCGATACAGTGATCATTGATGAACTGGAGGTGTTTTTTTGCGTGGGTGTTCCCGAAGAGGAACGCGCCCGGCCGCAGCGGTTGTTGATTTCGGTTGAAATGGAGGTGGACACCTCCTTGGCGGCGGCGGGCGACGACCTTTCGTTAACGGTTGATTATTACGCGGTCACCTGTCAGCTCCGCGAGCTTGGTGTTGACCGCGAATGGAAATTAATCGAGACGCTGGCCAGGGACGTCGCCGATTTGGTCCTGGGACACCGGCTGGTTTCCAGCGTTGCCGTTGAGATCAGCAAATTCATCATCAAGGGTAGCCGGCGGGTGGCTGTTCGAATTTGTCGCGGCAGGTAGGAGCGGCGGTTGCCCGGCGAAATCCGGCTTGCGCTGCTTCGGAATCAATCTAACAATCCTTCTGCAAACAATCGGATTGAAAATCTAATCTTATGAAAAAAGAAATTCTGACCATGACACTAGCCGTCGGCCTGTCCGTTCTTCCGCTTCTGTTCACGGGGTGTTCGACGACAAAAGGAATTAAAACCAGTGAGTCTGCCGTCTCGAGCATGGGGGACATTGAAAGTCTTTTGAAGAAGGCGAATCAGCAGATCATCGACACGATGACGTCCTTGAACAAGATCGGGGAGACCGTGAAGACCGATCCAAAACGCGCCTACAAGGATTTCAGTTCGAACGTCGATTCACTTGAGAAAAGTGCGAAGGAAATCGGTGAGCGTAATGAAAGGATGAAGGCCAAGGCCGACGAACACTACGCGCTTTGGGATCAGGAGCTTCAGTCGATCGCGAATCCATCGCTCAAGCAGCAGAGCGTTGAGCGGCGCGAAAAAGTGATGCGTGAATTCCGGTCGCTCCAGGAGTCCTATGACGGGCTGAGAATCGCGTTCAAACCTTACAGCGCTGACCTGAAAGATCTCGTGATATTTCTTGGCACCGACTTGAATCCACATGGTTACTCGTCAGCTGGATCGATGATCACTGGATTGAAGACTGATGCTGTGGGCGTGCAGAACTCGTTGAAGAAGGTGGTTGCGAAGATCAACGAATTGCGGAGTCAGATGGCTGTGACGCAGCCCGACACGCAGTAAGCGTTCCTCGGTTTTTTGAAGCGCCACCGCTGATCAGCGGTGGCGCTTTTTTTGTAGTGAGGACGAGGAATCTCTGCCGTGAAGTTATTGGGTATAGAAGTTTGACTCAGGCCGGATGGTTTGAGATAAAATCCGCATCGCAAATTTCGTCTCATCACTGTGGGGGAACTTGTGTGAGTGCTTGGGTTGCCTGTGATGGCTGGTGTCGTCGTTGGGAATCGGGCTGAATACATTATTGGGATTGCTTCGAAAAAACGGACGGAGAAGTTGGTTCATTTGGTTAGTTGTTTTGGAGTTTGAAGTCAACGGGAGAAAGGCCGCCAAGACGGGTGTGGATCCGCTGTGCATTATAGAAGCACTCGATGTAATCGAAGATGGCGGCGCGGGCGTGCGAACGGGTCGGGAAGTCACAGCGGTAGACGAGTTCGAGTTTGAGTGTGCTCCAGAAGCTCTCGATGGTGGCGTTGTCGTAGCAATTGCCTTTGCGGCTCATCGACGCCACCAGGCCTCCTTGAGCCAGGCCTCCTTGAGCCAGGGCGCGGCGGTAATCCTTGCTGGCGTATTGAACGCCGCGGTCCGAATGAAAGAGAAGGTCCTGCGGCGGTCTGCGATGGAGCAAAGCCATGGC
>Ga0335398_10001690_pt1 | contig 36848 bp, 17 predicted proteins | sample BON03_FD_205742 | JGI IMG/M metagenome (GOLD analysis project Ga0335398, IMG submission 205742) | Freshwater microbial communities from Lake Bonney liftoff mats and glacier meltwater in Antarctica - BON-03 (spades assembly) (version 2) | ecosystem: Environmental > Aquatic > Freshwater > Ice >... | reverse complement strand
AAAAAAAAAAAAAGATTTGCGACGTCGCCCTGCCCGAGACGCGCGACTCGGCCGAGTGCCGCGCCCTGCTCAAGGGCGCCGGCTCGAGCGACCTCGAGGTCGGCCGCATCCGCGGCGCCAGCGTGAGTTTTTCCGTGTGGCCGTCGCCGCTCCCCCCCGGTGCCCTCGCTCCGCCGTCCGTCCCTCACACACCCAACACACCAACACCCCCCCTAATCGATACCGCACAGTTCCTGCTGCCCGCCGGCGCCAAGGAGGGCAAGCTCGTCAAGCTCGGCGGCACGGGCCACGGCGGCATGTTCAACGGCGCCATCGCCCCGGCCGACTTCACGAAGCCCGTCGGATACACCGTGCGCGCCTTTGACGGCGCGGCGCCACTGGGCGAGAGGATCGCCCTCCGCGTGAAGGACTCCTCGGCGCTCGGCACGTCCGACAACCTGGCCGGCGGGATCGTGGGCCTGCTGACGGAGCAGTGCGGCGAGATCAAGGTGCAGCCCGGGTCGCGGGTGGTGTGCGGCATCTGCCTGCTGGCGACGGACAACATCAAGTCGGTGTCGGTTAGTCCCGACCCGTCGAACGCGGGCGTGGTGTCGCTGCCGCTGGCGGACGGGGACACGCAGCTGGGCGCCATCGTCAGCGGGGCGGCGGGCGCGGCGCGCGGGGCCGGGGCGCTGGCCGCGGCGCTCGCGGGCCTGGTGGTGGCGGCGGCGGCGATGCTGTGAGCGGGGGGGCCGTGTCGTTCCCTCGCCCTCTCGTTTGCTCTCTTGGCGGCCGCGCGCGCGCGCGCGTCGTGACTCCGACGGACCTCTCGCCCCCCGCCCCTTTCTTTCCCCGGCAAAGGGCGAGCCAGCTTTCTTCTTCGCTATTGTTCTCGGAGTTGCTGCCGCTTGTTTTTGCTTCTTCTCGTGTCCCCATTCCCCTCCCCCCCCCCCCCCCCCCCGCCCCCCCCCCCCCCCCCCCCCCCCCCCCCTTGCCTCCCCTCTCCCCTGCCCCCGGCGGTTTTTCGCTTTCGCGTTGCGGCGCAGAAACTTGTTCGTCCCTAAAAAGGGACATCCTTCTCCTCTCCTTGCGTGACACACACATACATCAGCCCCTTACTGTCTCACCCACCCTACTCTTTACGAATCATGGAAACTCACCCGAGGTCGTCTGCCCGATTTTGAAATTCAACAACACCAACGCCCGCCGAGCGTCAAAGAGCGACGGCAAAAAAGCGACGCTCGCTCTCTCGCTCTGTCTGTCTCTCTCGCTCTCTCGCTCTGTCTGTCTCTCTCGCTCTCTCGCTCTGTCTGTCTCTCTCGCTCTCTCGCTCTCTGTCTCTCGCGTTTGGGGCCGCGGCGGCGGCGGCGGCGGCGGCGGCGCGGACGGCGGTCCTGGCGGCGGCCCGGGGAAACGGGGGGCGGGGGGTAAGGAGCGCGAGCAGTGCCAGCGCGCCGGGCCTGCCCTTTTTTTTTTCCAAGCGGCAAAGCGTCGTCCGGTAGACCGCCGACCCGCGGCCCCCTCTGTCGTCCCCTCTCGTCCCTCGCACGTCCGGGGACGACCTCGTGCGCGAGCGCTGCGTCGAAAAGCGCGAGGCGCCTGCGGCGTCTGCCCCGCTGGCGGCGGACAGACACGAAAAGGAGCACTGCCGGCCGGCCTCGCCAGGCGCCCCCAACACACGCGTCGGCCCGTATCTCCGTGTGAAACGGTCTAATCAAATCACTACAGGCAATCAATCGTCAACGACATCACAAAATTACGCTCAGCAAGCACACACAGGTCTCGCCCTCTCAGACGGCCGCCGCCGCGGCGAACAGCGCCGCCGCCGCCCCGGCCGCGGCCGCGACGGCCGACGGCCGCGACGACATCCGCGCCGACGACGATGCCGTTGGGACGGAAGCGCCCGCCGGGTCCTCCGCGACCACCCGGCGCGCCGCCTCGCCTGCGCCCCTGGCGGCCGGGCCGAACGAGACCGCGCGCAAGGGGCCCGACAGCCGCGAGAAGCAGACGGCGCACACCAGCCGCTCGCCCGGCTGGAGCGACAGGTCCGGCCGCCAGCACGGGTTGTCTGCCAGCACCCGCGACACCCCGCTCTGGAAGTCAAACGCCGGTCCCTCGAGCTCGCGCACCACCCCCTCGAGGCGCGCGCGGCGGGCCGCCGCGCCCGCGGCACCGTCCACGAGCGCGGCCTGCTCCTTGCCCTGCCCGCCCGCGGCGCGCGGCAGCACGGCCGACAAAAACTCCCACGCCGCGGCCACGGGCGCCGACGGCTCGACGAGGCCCTCGGCGTCGACCGACTCGGCCGTCGCGTTGAAAACCAGCGGGCTCCCGCCCTCGACGCGGTACGCGCGCCTGCTGGCCTGCGGGTTTAAAAATTGGACTCCGAAGACGTCGCCGGGCCGGACCGCCCGCGGCGAGGGGGCGCCCTTGCCGCCGCGCTCCATGGACCAGCAGCCGTAGGTCGAGGTGACGTTGGGGCTGCTGATGTCGCAGATCTGTTAGTGTGCGTGTGTTTGTTTGTCACCGTTGTTGTTTGTTGGTCTCTGGGGCTCGGGTCGGTCGTGTTTTTTGGGGGCGAGGGGGAGTGCGAGGGGGCGCGCGGGCGCCGGGCGCGCGCGCGTTGGTTCCGGCGTACGGTCGTCCCGCTCGTTGGCGCCGCTCACCGCAAGCTTGTCTTTGAGATTTGTAAAGTCGCAAGCCTTGTCGAGCATGGGCGCCGCGCTGGCCAATGTCGCGCCCCACACCGCCATCAGCAGCAGCGCGGCGACCGGCGTCCGGAAGGCCATGTTTTGTTTTGCTTCGAGCAACAGAAGGAGGGGGGGGATCGAGTTCAAATCGGCGAGGTCGAGTTTTGTGAGGAGACGGGTGGGACGAGGGGCGCGGGGAGGAGAACAAGAAGCGGATCGGAGTTTGTTGTGTCCGGGTACGCGTCTCGCTGTCGCGCGTGGCTTTGAGAGGTCGCCGCCGCCGCGCCACCGCGACAGGCGGCTAGTCGGCGTCGGCGTCGCGACTTGGCGCCGCTCGCGCCGAAGACGACGCGGCGCGCGCATACCTCACATGCTCCAGACACCACCCCTTCTTTTTGTCTCGCTCGTCCGCAACCCTCGCTCTCGCCACCCATTCCGACCATCGTCCTACCAACACAGAGAGAGCCAGAGACAAGCAAAGAAGCGACGACGTTCGCGTCCTCCCCCCCTCCCCCCCTGAACTGCAGGCCCCTCGCCTGGCGCCGCGCCAGGTGAGCGCCCAGGCGGCGCGCGCGCGCCGCGCACGCTCGGCGCGCACATTCCCCTCCTTGTCTTGCCGCGGTCGCTTGACCAAGGAGAGTGAGAGAGAGAGTGGCGCGTGCTGAAGCTCCACTCCTCCCTTCCGATCGCTCTCTCTCTCCTCCTCTACTTGGGAAGCCGCGCGGACCACCACCGCCACCGTCAGCGGCACCATGAACCCCTCGCAGGCGAGCGACACGGCCGCCGCGCCCAAGCCGCGCCTGACGATTCGGCTGCCCGGAGGAGCTGGAGCAGGAGGAGCAGCAGGAGCAGGAGCAGGAGCAGGAGGAGCAGGAGGAGCAGGAGGACAGGCGTCCGCGCAGCCCACGCCCGCGGGCCAGCAGCCCCCGCCGCAGCAGCAGGCCACTCCCTTTGCGGCGCCGGGCGCGCAGCACCACCCGCCGTCCGTGGTCGGCTCGTCCAAGAAGCGCAAGGATCGCGACGACGACGATTTTGGCGGCGCGGGCGGCGGCGGCGGCGGTGCCGCCGGCGGCGCGGCCGGCGGCGGGGGAGGCCCCAACGGCCTGGGCCCCAAACGCCCGGCCCCCTCCATCCGCCTGTCGGGCCTCACGCTCAAAGGCGTCTCGGTCCCCCTGCCCGCGCCGCAGCCCTCGACCGCCGCGCCGCGCATCACGCTCAAGGGCGTGCGCCTGCCCGGATTCGGCGGCGCCGGCGGCGCCGGCGGCGACGTGCGATCGATCGCCGCCTCGGCCGCCGCCGCCGCCTTTGCGGCGCCGCGCGAGGGCGCGGGCGCGCCTCGCGCCGGCACGCTGGCCGCCGTCGCGAGCGCGTGGGGCGACGGCGGAGGGCAGCAGCAGCAGCAGCAGCAGGCGCCCCGGCCGCGGCTGACCCTCGCCGGCTCGGGCGCCGCGCCCCCGGGCCCCGCGCCTCCGCCGCCGCGCGCCCGCTCGAGCCGCCCGCCGGCGCCCTCTGTGCGCCTCAGGGACGGCGGCGGCGGCGGCGGCGGCGGCGGCGGCGGCTCGTTCGCTCTGCCGGGCGGCGGCGGCGGCGCGGGCGGGGCGCCGCGCATCGTCCTGCCGGGCGGCCTCAAGGTGCGCCTGCCCGGCGCGGGCAGCGCGGGCGGCGCGCCGCACCCGAGCCCGCCCCTCAGCAGCCTGGGCCGCGGCGCTGGCGGCAGCGGCGGCGGCGGGCTCACGCTTGCCGGCTCGGCGGCGGCGGGCGGCGGCGGCGGCGGCCTGCGGCTCAAGGGCCTGCCGCCGCCGCACGGCCACCACAGCCAGCAGCAGCAGCAGCACCGCCACCACCACCACCACCAGCAGCAACAGCAGCAGCAGCACTCGTCGCAGCAGCACCACTACCCGCAGGCGTCGGGCGCCTACACGTACGGCGGCACCGACGACGGCGACACGGCCTTCCCCTCGCAATCGACCGGCGGCGGCGGCGGCGGCGGCGCGTTTGGCGGCGGCGCGTACGGCGGCGGCGGCGCTTATGGTGGCGACTTTGACTCGGCGGCCGCGGCGGACGCGGCCTACGCCGGCGCGCCCTTTGCCGCCGGGCCCCCGGGCCGCGGAGGGCGCGGGGGACGCGGGGGGGGAGGCGGGCGCGGCGGCCTGCGCGTGCCGGGTTCCGGAGCAGGAGGCGGCGGCGGGCGAGGGAGCGGCGGCGGCGGCGGCCGGGGCGGCGGAGCCCGCGGCCGCGGCCGCGGCCGCGGCCGCGGCGCCTTTGGCGCCGCCGCGGCCGCCGGCGTCGCCGCGCGCGCCTCGCCCGCCTACGTCGCGGCCGTCGCCTCGGTGCCGCACGGCTCGGGCGGCGCGCCGGACGTCCCGCCCACGCGCGACGCCGTCGAGCGCATCCTCGCAAAGCTCGAGGAGAAGGACACGCTGCGCCTGTTCGCGGAACCCGTCACGGAAGAGATGGCGCCGGGTTATTTCGAGGCCGTCAAGCGCCCGATGGACTTCTCGACCGTGCGCGCGCGCCTGGACGCGGGCGTCTACCTGCGGTACGACCCGGCCACGGCGGTGGCGGCGGCCGCGCGCGCAGGGCGCATCGCCGCCGCGGGCCGGGCGCAGGCCATGGCGGCGCGCATGCGCAAGATCGGCGGCGCCGCCGCCGCCGCGCAGGCGGCCGCCGACGCCGAGCGCGCGCTGGCGGCGGCCGCCGACCCGAGCGGCCGGCAGTACGGCCCGGAAAACCCCTTCGAGCCGCTCAACGGGTGGGACGAGCTGAAGAACGACCTCGAGCTCACCTTCCACAACGCCCGCACCTACAACGCGCCCGAGCTCGCCGTCCACAAGTTTGCCTGCTTCCTGCTGGACTACGGCGCCAAGATCGTGCAGATGGCCCGGCGCGGCAAGACGGACTTCCGCGGCGGCACGGCGGCCATCGTGCGCAAGCACAACAACGCGATGGCGGCCGACTCCCGCGCGGCGGCCGACGCGCAGCGGCGCGACGCCGACCAGGCGCGGCAGGTGGAGCGGGACGCCGTGGTGGCGGCGGGCGGCGGGGCTGGGGGACCCGGCCTGTTGCTGGACCGGGCCGGGCGGGCGGGGCGGTTCGCGGGCATCCGGGACGAGGACCTGGAGCACGTGAGCACGCGGCCGCTGCCGGGCGGTGGCGGCGGCGGCGGCGGCGGCGGCGGCATGGGCGGCGGCATGGGCGGCGGCGGCGGAGGGCTGGGCGGCGGCGGCCTGGGCGGCGGCGCGGGCGGCGCGGCCGGCGGCGTGGGCGGCGCGGCGGGCCCCGGGCGGCGCAGGCGCGGCGCGGCCGGCGCGGCCGCCGCCAACGTGGTGCTGCGCCCCGGCGAATACGGCATGCCCGCCGAGATGACGGGCAACGAGGACGCGCGACTGTCGTACCGCCCGCGCTGCCCCGCGGCCGTGGCCACGGGCGTTGCTCCGGCGGCGGCGGCGGCGGCGGCGGCGGCGGCAGCGGCGGGCTCGGCGGGCGCGGCGGGTGCGGCCTCCAGCCAAGACTCGTCCGGCACGCAGCTCCCCGCGTCGGCGCTCGGCGGCCTCGCCGCCGGTGCCACGGCCGACGGCCTGCCCCTCGCCTCGGGCGAGCCGGTCGCGCGCCTGCTGCACCACGGCCCGACGGGCGCCGCGCCGCCCGCGCTCGCGCCGCCGCCCGCGCCGGCGCTGCTGCAGGGCGCGGGCCTGCCGCCGCCCGACGCGACGGCCGCCGCCGCCGCGCACGCCGCGTGCGCCGCCGCCCCGGCCTCGGCCCCGGCCCCCTCGGCCGCCGCGCTGCCGCCCGACGCCTACCTGGCGTCCGTGGCGCGCTTCGTCGCGGGGTGCTCGGGCAAGATGAAGGCGCTGGCTCTGGCCCGTCTCTCCGCGCTCGTGCCGCTCGGCGGCGCGCAAGGCGGCGCGCAGCTCGCGTCGGCCGCCCGCGACTATAGCGCGCTGCTGGCGCGGCAGGTGGCGGCGCGGCAGCACAACAGCGCGCAGCAGCAGCGCGCCCGCGCGCAGCAGGCGCAGGCGCAGCAGCAGCAGCAGGCGCAGCCGCAGCAGGGGCAGCAGCAGCAGCAGCAGGCGAGCGGCGGCGGCGGCGGCGGCGCGCCTGTCGTGACCGTGTCTCTGCCGCCGCGCCCGTCGGCCGGCGGCGGCGGCGGCGGCGGCGCGGCGGAGGCGGCGGCGCAGATCAAGGGGCCGGGCGCCCAGCAGCAAGCCGGGGGCAGCAAGCCCCCCCAGGCGCCCGCGCAGCAGCTACAGCACATGCAGCAACAGCAGGGGCAGCCGCAGCAGCAGCAGCAGCAGCGGCCTCAAGGGATGAGCCCGCTCGGCAGCGGCGGCAACGGCACGCCCGCCGGCAACGGCGCCTCTCCCGCCTCGGCCGCCGCCAGCGGCGTCAGGCCCGTAGGTGGCGCCTCGACCGTGCGCCTGTCGCTGATGGGCACGGCGCCGGGCGGCGCGGCGGGGGCCGCCGCGGGCGGGGCGGGCGGCGGGCGGGGCGGCGGCGGCGGCGGCGGCGGCGGCGGCGGCGGCATTGCGGGCGGCTCTTACGCCGGCGCAATCAACATCAAGACGCCGATGGCGTCGCCCGCGCACGGGCTCATGCAGCAGCCGCAGAGGCTGCAGCAGTGGCAGCTGCCCCAGCAGCAGCAGCAGCAGCAGCAGCAGCAGCCGCAGCAGCAGTTTCAGCCGCAGCAGCTGTGGCAGCAGCAGCAGCAGCCGCCTCAGCCGTTTGCGCCCCAACAGCAGCAGCAGCTGCAGCAGCAGCAGTGGCCGCAGCAGCCCCAGCAGCAGCAGCCGCGGCAGCAGCAGGCCTACCTGCCCCCGCCCATGCCGGCCCACGGCCTCCTCGCGCCGCCGCCCCAGCAGCCGCCGCAGTACCAGCAGCAATGGCAGCAGCAGCAGCAGCCGCCGATGCCGCAGCAGCAGCAGCAGGCGCCGCTGCCCTACGCGCCGTTTGGCCAGCAGCAGCAGCCGTACGCGCTGCAGCAGCAGCAGCAGCCGCAGCCGCCGACGCAGATGCCGGCGGCGCTCGGGTACGGCCTGCACATGCAGCAGCAGCAGCAGCAGCACCCGCAGGCGCAGATGCAAGCCTACGGCCAGATGCAGCAGCAGCCTCAGCAGCCGCCGCCGCAGTTTTTCGCCGGCGGCGGCGCCGGCGGCGGCTACGGCGGCGCCGGCGGGCTCCCTCCCCCGATGCCGCCGCAGGGGCAGCAGTACCAGCAGTTTCATCAGCCGCCGCCGCAGCAGCAGCAGCCGCAGCAGCAGCTGCACCAAGCGCAGCAGCAGCAGCAGCAGTACTCGCCCCAGCAGTACCAGCAGCAGCAGCAGCAACGGCAGCAGCGCTAGCTAGGCGGGTCGAGGCGTCCGGAAAAAGCCCCCCCCCCCCCCCCCTCGGGGTGTCGTTTCATCTTTTGGGAGTGGCGGGACGGGCCGACGCCCTCCGTTACCCCATCTTCTCCCTTTCGTTCGCACACCCCGGTCTCTCCCTTGTAGCATCTCTAGTTGCCGAGCGCATGCGTGCGCTGCCTCGGGCGCCGCGGCTCGTTTCTTAACCTGTTGTTTTGCGCAACCAACCAACCTCCAGCGTTCTCAGCAGAGGGGGCGTCGGTAGGTGAGAGGCGGGCGGAGGAACGGCGCCGGAACGCGAGCAAATCGCGCGCGCTCCGCTCGTCCCTCTGTCAAACTGCTCTCCCTCCCCGCCACCCCACGCCCTCACAAGCCTCTTTCGACACCCTCTCACCTCCACAACAACCAGGGGGCGCACCTGGCTCCTCTCCCTTGCGCGCACGCAAAACCAAAGCGACAAGACACCCTGTCCTTCGGTTTTAAATCGCAATCGCCGCTCGGAAAATCCCCTCCCCGCTCCCGTCCCACAACCTCGAGCCCCGCCCAACGACCCCGCCGGCCGCCCGCGCCAAAGAGCGAGAAGAAAATGGCCCCCCTGGCGCGCCCGCGCGTCGTCGCGGCCGTGGCTCTCCTCGCCGCCGTCGCGGCGACGCTCGCCGCCCCCGCCAGCGCCGCCCCGGCCGCCGCCGTCCTCGACCTCGACGACGACTCGCTCCCAAAGTTCCTCGACGGCCAGCTCGGCGGCGTCGCCGTCGTCGCCTTCACGGCCGAGTGGTGCGGCCACTGCAAGGCCCTCCACCCGAAGCTCGCCAAGGCCGCCGAGTCCCTGCGCGGCGTGGTTCCCGTCGCAAACGTCGACGCCGACAAGAACCGCCGGGCGGGCTCGGACCACGGCGTCGGCGGCTTTCCCACCATCAAGCTCTTTTACAGGGACCCGTCGACGGGCAAGGTTCGGTCGCAGGAGTACAAGGGGCCGCGGGAGGCCAAGGACATCGCCGCGTTCGCGCTCGACAAGGCGTCGTCGCTCGTGTTCAAGCGCCTGGGAGAGAGGCGCGGCGCCGCCTCGGGCGGCGGCGGCGCGGGCCCGAGCGGAGGCGGCGGCGGCGGCCCCGGCACGTGCGGCGGCGGCGGTGGGGGCCCGGCCGGCGGCGGCGGCGGCGGGGGCGGCGGCGGCGCCGGCTCGTGCGGCGGAGGCGGCGGCGGAGGTGGCGGCGGCTCGGGCGGCGGCGGCGGCTCGGGCGGCGGCGGCGCGGGCGGCGGCTTTTTCGCCGGAAGCCAGGTCGTCCCGCTGACCGAGGCCAACTTTGACGACGACGTGCGCCACGGCCCCGACGTGTGGTTCGTTCTTTTTTTTGCCCCCTGGTGCGGCCATTGTGTACGCGCCAAGCCCGAGCTCATCGAGGCCGCGACACAGCTGGCGGGCCGGGTGCGCGTCGGCGCCGTCGACTGCACGCAGGAGCAGGCGCTGTGCGCCCGCTTCAGCGTCCAGGGGTACCCCTCTTTCAAGGCTTTCGCGCCGGGAGGCGTCGTCGAGGACTATGGCGGCGAGCGCGAGGCCGCCGCGATGGTCGAGTTCGCCGCGGCCAGGCACGCGGAGCACGGGCCGGCGCCCGAGGTGCGCGAGCTGACGGACGCGGCGGTGCTCGAATCCGCGTGCCTGGGGGGAGGCGGGGAGGAGGGCAGTTCAGGCGGCGGCCCGCGCCAGCTTTGCTTCGTCGCTTTTCTGCCCGACGTCCTCGACACGGGCGCGGCCGGGCGCCGGGCCTACGTCGACGCCCTCAAGGCGCTCGCCAAGGAGTTCAAGGGGCGGCCGTGGGGCTACCTGTGGGCGGCGGCCGGCTCGCAGCCGGCGCTCGAGAAGGCGCTGTCCGGCGGCGCGGGCGTCGTCCCGCCCTTGCTGGTCGCGCTCAAGCCCGCGGACGCCAAGTACTCGACCATGCGCGGCGCCTTCGACGCCGCCGACGCGCGCGCGTTTGTAGAGTCGCTGCGGCGCGGGCGCGAGCCCGTGGCGCCGGTGCTGCTGGGCGAGGGCGGCGAGGGCGCGGCGGCGGGCCTGCCGCCGATCGCGTCGGTCGAGCCGTGGGACGGGCAGGACGGCGAGGTGGAGGCGGAGGAGGAGGAGTTCTCGCTCGAGGACATCATGGCGGCCTAGAAAAGGATAGATTTGTCCTTCTGTTTGAGAGGCGTCGAGGCATGTTTTAGTGACTGAACTTTTTGTCATCGGCCGCTTGTTTTTGCTTTTGCGTTGCCAATTTCTTTGAGACCACCGGACCCGCCACCCCCATTCCTCGCGCGCGCGCACGCTTGTCAAGCTGCGGGGCCGCCGCCCCCCGATCCCCCGACCCTGTCCTGCGCCGCCAGCAGCTCCACGAGCAGGCCCTTGAGCGCGGACACGTCGGCCTGCAAGGCGCCGAGGCGCGCGGCGGCCGACTCGCCCTCGGCCCCGCCCCCGCCCCCTGACAGCGCCGCCGACTCCACCCTTTCAGCCAGGCCGCACACGGCCGCAGCGAGCGCCTGCTGCTCCTGCATCATGGCCTGGGCGGCGCTGGCCGCGGCGGACGCGCAAGCGGCCGCCGCCGTGGCCGCGCGCGCGGCGGCGCCCGCCTCGCCGCCGCCAGCGGCCCCAAAGGCCCCCCCGAGCGCCAGGCCCGCCGCCGAGGCCGATGCCGAGGCAGATGCTGCCGCCGCCGCCGCCACCTGAGCGCGCAGCGCCGCCATCTCCGCCGCATGCTCCTGTGCCGACGCCTTGAGCTGGCGCTTGAGCTTGGACAGCTTGTCCGCGACTTCGAGACGCCGCCCGCTGCCGCCGCCGCCTCCTCCTCCTCCGCTCGCGCCCCCCCTCCCCGTCGCCGCCGGCATGGCGCCGCCGTCCGAGGCGGCCGCCGGCCCGCCCCACCCCTCGCCGCCTCCGCCCCCCTGCTGCTGCGGCATGAGCACGTGAATGAACGGCAGGAGCACGTGCGCGTTCAAGTCGTCGACGGCGGCGTCCGACAGCGTCGACTCGATCTCGTCGATGATCAAGGCTTTGTTGCGCAGGATGGTGTTTGCTTCCGACTCGCTGACGGCCTCGTGCGTCTTTACCACCGTCGCGATCAGCAGGTTGAGCAGGACGACCAGCACCAGCACCGAGTAGATCACCAGCAGCACGACGGCCAGGCGGGCGGCCGAAGTGCCCATGGCGAGGATGCTGGCGAAGCGGCTGTAGGGGACGTCGCCGAGCATGGCTGTGAAGAGGGAGAGCAGCGAGGTGCCGAACGAGGACAACGTGAGCGCCCCGCGAAAGGCGAGCGCGTCGGCGCCGCCCGTGAGCTCGACGGCCGCCGCGGCCGCAATCTCGGTTGCCTCCCCTGCCCCCGCCGCTTTGTCGCTCGGGGCGCCTCGAGACAAAAGCACGCCAAACGTGAGCGAGAACGAGATGAGCAGGAAGAAGAGCAGGCCGAGAAAGTGTCGCATCGACTGCACGACCATGAGCGTCATCCGCAGCAGCGCGCCAAAGTTCTCGGCCGCCATCAGATAGTACAAAAACCTGACGCAGAGAACGAGCGTCTCGGCGGCGACGAGGATCACAAATAGCTGCGGCGACGCGCGCGCGACGTGCAGCACAAAGATGAGCGGCACCAGCGCGCACGACGCCAGGTCGCAGTAGTTCCACACGCTGCCAAAGTAGGCCGAGCGGAAGGCGCGGAACACGTTGCGCGACGAGTCGCACGCCTGTCCGACCGTGGCCGCGACCAGCACGGCGCCCAGGCCGAGGGCGCCGCGCCCCACGGGCTCCCGCCAAAGCCTCGCCGCGCCCCACGCCGGATCACAACCGTAGACGGCGACGGCCATGTAGCCGATAAAAAGGGCAAAAAAGGCGCCAAACTGGACTAGGCCAACACAAAGGGCCGCCTTGGCAAAGGACGCGAATTTGACGTCGATCACGGATCGCACGACCTCGCGGCCAAAGACGTCGGCGTCGCTGTCGCAGGCCGCGAGATCTCGAAGCAGGCTGCCGCCGCGGCGGATCTGGGCAGCGCCGGCGACGGGGATGAGCCGCGAGGTGGCCGTGACGACGAGGCGCTGGTGCTGGTGCTGGTGCTGGTGCTGGTGCTGGTGCTGGTGCTGGTGCTGGTGCTGCTGGTGCTGCTTTTCTTGCTGTCGTTGTCGCCGCGGAGAGGGCGGCAGGCGCACGGTCGTCTTGCGCGTATAAGGCAGCAGCAGCAGCAGCCGGCCCGGCCCGCCCGCCCGCGCCTCGCTCAGCCAGAGCCACAGCGCCACCGCGCTTCGCAAGCCCAGCACGAGCGGCATGGCCAGCAGGGCCGACACGCCGTCGCGCCACGAGGCCTGGCGGATCAGCACGTCGAGCGCGTCCAGCAGCGGGCGGCGCGTGGCGTCGGCGGCCGAGCCCCACAGGCCCGCGGGCGCGCCGTGCGCACTGCAACGGTAGGTCGGGCGATCCCGGCGCATGAGCGACGCGTCGGCCTCGACCTCGCCCAGGTCGACGAGCGGGAGGTGCTTGAGCAGCCGGCGCGCGGGGCGGCGGGCGGCGGGCTCGCGGGCGAGCGCCTGGAGGGCCGGGTACAGGTGGGCGACGGCCGAGGCGCGGCTGAAGCTGCCGCCGAGCAGGGCGTCGACGACGGCGCGGACGCACGCCGGGTGCTGGCTGCGGAGGGCGGTGCGGGCGAGGTCCTCCTCGGCGGCGGCGGAGGAGACGGCATCGGCGGCATCACACGTGGCCGGGCTGCCAGAGTAGGACGGGGAGCAGGAGGCGGGAGCGTGGGTGTGGGCGGCGGAGGCCGAAGCGCCGGAGGACGCGGCCGGCGCAGAGGCGATGCTGCCGCCTCGGCGTGCCGCGGCTGCCATCGTCGTCGTCGCCGTCGCGGCCTCTGCAGCAGCGGCGGCAGCGGCGGCGGCCGCGGCAGCCACCGCGCCGGCCCCGCCGTGCCCGCCGGGGCCAAACGCGCTCGCCGCCACAGCCTCGGCGGCGGCCATCGCGGCGGCGCTCATCCCGCGGCTGCCCAGGACAAATGTCCCGCCCCCGGGCGCCGTGCCGAGCCGATCGACCGGGCCGGCCGAGCGCGGCGCGGCTGATGCTGTCGTCGCCGCCGCCGTGGTGAAGGGCTGCTGCTTCTGGTGCTGGCGCTGGTGCTGGTGCTGGTGGTAGTGCTGGTGGTGCGGCGGCGGCGGCCAAGAGCAGGCGGAGGTCAGGCCGTGGCCGCGGCTGCTGGCTGCGCCCGGGCTCGCCTGTGCGGAGAAGGCGCCGCCGCCGCCGCCGCCGCCCTCCCCGCTGCTGGCGCCGTCCCCTCCGTCTCTGCTCCCGCCGACGCCGATCCGACGCATCGACGTCACTAATCGGCGCCCTGACACGCCGAAACAGGTGGCCGACGGCAGCGCCCAGGCCGCGCGAGAGGGCGAGCGCTGGTCGGGATCCAGCGGCGCCGCCGCCGCCGCCGCCGCCGCCGCCGCCGCCGCCGCCGCCGCCGCCGCCGACAGCGCTGGTCGGGATCCAGCGGCGCCGCCGCCGCCGACAGGGCTGCCGCCGACAGGGCTGCCGCAAAGGGCTGCCGCCGCCGTCGTCCCCGTCGGCGTCGCCGTCGCCGCCGCTGCGCCTCCTTGGCCGAAGACGCGCGCGTCCGCCGCCGGCGCGCCGAGCGCGCCGTCCGCCGGCTCCGCGGCCGTGGTCGCCGTGGCGCTCCAGGCGCGCGTGGCGCCGTTCACGGCCGCTGCCGCCTTGTCGCGGCCAAACAAGGCGGCGCCCTGCCGATCGCGGAGGGCCGCTTCGCCGCCGCCACCACCACCACCACCACCACCGCCAGGACCAGGAGCGGCGGCGGCCGGCGGCACGACCAGCCTCCTCAGGCTCATCAAGGCGGCCACGGTCGTGCGGAGTCCCGAGAGCGCCCCGCCGCTGCCGAGGGCCGCCCCGCCATCCGCGGCCCCACCACCGCTGCCGCCGCCGTCGCCCGGCGCCGAGGCGTGCGTGGGGCTGGCCGGGAACGACGCCGAGCCGGAGAGCCTCGCGTTGCGGCCCTCGCTCATGCTGGAATACGAAGCGACGAGCGCGGGGCGGCCCCCCGCGCCCGCGCCCGCGCCGCCCGCGTCCGCCGGGCCCTCGGGGGAGTTGCGCCGCCTCGGCGTCCTGGCGCTGCGGCTGCGCGGCGTCCCCTCTCGCTGCTGCCCCGCGGCCTCGCCGGGAGAACCGTGCGCATACTGCAGGGCGGCATGCGGTGAGTGTTTGGGCGACGGCGACTGCGCTCGCGACAGGCAAGGGGTTCCGCCGCCGCCGCCGCCTGGGCCGCCGCCGCCGCTCCCGCCGTGCGCTGAGAAAGAGAGAACGTCGCCCGCAGCGAAGGACAAGAGGCGGGTGGGGCTGATCGAGGCGAGGAGCCGCTGCTGTGTTTGTTGCTGCTGCAAGGGCGGCGGTATGGGAGGCGCGGCGGCAGCCGCGGCCGCAGCAGCCGCAGCTTCGGCGACCGCCTCGAGCACGCTGCCGCCGCCGCCGCCGCCGCTGCTGCTGCCGCGCGTGGCGCGCGCACGCGCGCCCTCTTCCTCCACCTCCCGCCCGTCGCGCGATAAGGGCGCTTTGTCCGTTTCCGGCGCGCCCGAGAGAGCGCGGGGGTCGGCCTCGCCGCCAAAGCCGCCATCCTCCTCTACTGCTGCTGCCGCAGGCGCGGTCGCGTCCCACGTCGAGCGCAGAGGTCGGGCAGACTGCGACGACGGCGAGCGCGGAAACGGCAGGAGCGTCGCCGAAGAAGCCGCGGGCCCTCCAAAGCCCGATTCGCCGCCGCCGCCGCCTCCCCCCTCGGCGGAGCACCCTTCGATCAGCGGCGAGAGCGTGGCGGCTGCGCGCGCCCCGGCGCTACGTGGCGCCGAGATCGAATGCGTGAGGGCGCGCGTGGGATGCTCGGGTGGCGGCGGCGGCGGCGGCGCCGGCGGCGGCGGCGGCGGCGGGGGCTTTGCAGCGCTGGCGCCGCTGCGCTGCTTGGACGCCGGCCGGCGAGGCAGCGCGGGGCAGCCACCGCCACCAGCAGCAGGAGCGGCAGAAGCTGGGACGGACCCGCCACCGACGCCACCACCACCAGCAGCACCAGCAGCAGCGCCACCAGCACCAGCAGCAGCGCCGGGCCCGCCTCTGCCGCCGCCGCCGCCGTCGCCTGCGCCGCCGCCTGCGCCGCCGCCGCCGCCGATCGGCAACGGGCCAAAGTGGGCGAGCCACCCGGCGCGCGGAAACATCGCTAGCAGCGACGCGAGCACGCCGGCGTTGCCGTCCTCGGCGCTCAAATGCAAGAGCCGCTGCAGCACGTCCGCGTCCTGCAGCGCCCCTTTCTCGAGGTGCCAGCCGACCGCCGACAGCAGCCGCCCCTCGCGGCCCGCGCCCCCGTACAGCGACCGGAACGCGCGGGCGTAGGTGCCCGCGGCCGCGGCGCTCTCGCCCAGCGCCAGCGCCGCGACGTGCCCGTCGGCGCCGCACGTGACCACCGCGTCGCCGCGGGAGGCCCACGCCGCGCCCGAGACCGGGCCGGCGTGCCCGGCGGCCGCGCCGAGCAGCCGGGCGCCGCGCCGCCCTAGGTCCCACGCGCTCACCAGGCCCGAGGCGTCGCCCGCGGCCAGGCGCGCCCACCCGGGCGCGTCAAAGGCGAGGCAGCGCACGGGCGCGCCGGCGTGCAGCGTGAGCGCGTGCAGCTGAAAGCCTGACACGGCGTCCCAGACGACCACGCGCCCGTCGGCGCCGGCCGAGGCGACCGTGGCGCCGTCGCCCGCAAAGGCGACCGCCGAGACCGCGCACCCGGCACCGTGGATCGCGAACCGCGACCCGTAGGGCGGGCGGGCGGCGGACGAGGCCGCGGCGGCCACGACGGCGGCGCGCGCGTCGGCCAGGACGCGGGCGGCGCGCGGGCTCGGCTGCTGCTGGCGCTGCCGCCGTCTACCGCTCTTCTCAAAGGCGGGGTCGACGATGGCGGCGGCGCTGTTGGTGGCCGTGAGGCCGCGGCCGGTCGACGCGCGGCTGAGCAGAGAGGATCCGCCGACGCGTGCCGCCGCCGCAAACGGGCGCTCGCTCGGGCCCCCAGCAACAGCAGCAGCAGCAGCAGCAGCACCGCCAGCTCTGACCGCCAGAGGCCGCCGCCAAGGGGGACGGTAGCTCTGCAGCATCGCGGCCGCCGCCGCAAAGCCCTCCGCGGCCTCGGACGACGCGCTGGCGCCCGCGGCGGCCGTGGCCGAGGAGGCGGCGGCGGCGGCGGCGGCGCTCGCGCCCGGAGAAGCAGGCGCGCCGGCAGGGGCGGGCGCCGCCCCCTCGCCCGCGCCCATGTCCGCGGCCGAGGCGGCGCCCCCGGAGTCCTGCGTGAGGTCGAGCACGACGAGCCAGCCCGCCGACGACCCGGCGACCACGCGCGGGCGCGACAGCCCTTTCCCGCCGGCCCAGGCGCAGCACGTGAGGGCGGCGTCGGCGCAGGCGTACGCACACACGCAGGGGTCGCCGCCGGCGTCGCCGCGGACGGCGAGCGGCGCGCGCGGGGAGGTGATGCCAAACGCGGCGGCGAGCGCGACCGCGGCGGCGGCGTGCGTGGGGGCGCCGTGCTTGAGGCGGAGGGTCTGGGCCGGGGTCGCCGCGGCCGCTCGTAACGCCCAAGGAGGCCGGTCGTTGTCGTTGGCCTCGCCGGCGGTCGCGCCCGCGCCGCTCGGGCGGCGGCGCGCGTCGCCGTCGTTGTCGTCGTGGTCGTCGTCGTCCGAGCTGCTCGTGCTGCCGCCGCCGCCTGACCCGCTGCGCGAGCTGCGGCTGTCGCGAGAGCCGCCGCCGTCGTCCACGCGCGTCTCGTCGGCCCCGAAAACTGGGTGCGCGGCCTCGGCGCGGCGCCCGCCCGGGTCGCCGCCGGCGTCCCGCCGCGGCTCCCGCTCCTCGTCCTCGCGCAGCGCCCGGACGACCGGCGCCAGCAGCGCGTCCAGCACCGAGGCGTCGTACTCGAACACCTTGGCGACGCCCGCGCCCGGGTCCCTGGCCTCGTGGCCCGCGAGGGCCACGCGCCCGAGGGCCGCGCACACGGAGGCGGCCTTGACGACCATTCCGGCCCGCGCCTGCATCATCGGCGCGTTGGCGGGGGCGGGGGGCGGCTCTTTGCCCGCTGCCGCTGCTGCTGCCGCTGCCGTTGCCGCTGCTGCTGCCGCTGCCGCTGTTGCTGCTGCTGCCGTTTCTTTTCCCGGTGACGACGACGAGAGAACGCGCAAGGAGGCGACCGCGTCAGCAGCAGGGACAGCGGAAACGCCGCCACCGTAAGAAGCAGAGATGAGGGGGCTGCGCCGGCCTTCGTCGCCGCTGTGGCCGCCGCCGCCGGCGTCGGCTGCTGATGCCGGGGCCGCCGCGGCCGCAGCAGCAGCAGCGGCCGTCGCCGCCTGGGCCGCCTCGCCAGCCGCGTCGAGGACCGTGACAACATGCGTGGTGGAAACAAACGCGGCCACCCCGTCGTCAAATGCCGCAAGGCTGATCTCGCCGCTGCTGCCGCCGCACGGCAGCAGCTGCGCGGCCGCCGACGACGCCTCGCCCCCGCTGCCGCCGCCGCCCGAGTAGCCGCTGCTGCCGCCTTGGCCGCTGCCGCCCTCGCCTCCTCCCCCTCCGCCTCCTCCTCTGCGCCTGCCCTCCAGCACTTTCACTCGTCCAGAACTCTCCGCGACAAACAAAGACTCGAAACGCGGAAGCGGATTGTGATGGCGCCGGTGGGACGAGGCGCTCGCGCCGCCGCCGCCGCCGTCGCCGCTGCCGCCGCCGCCGCCTCCCCAAGCCCCCTCGGACGACGACGACGGGCCGCCGGGGGCCGGGCGCCAGTCCTGCAGCACCACCGCGCACGCCAACACCTTGCCCTTGGGCGGCGCGACGGCCAGGCGGCGCAAAAGGCGGTTGTGGGGCAAGCCGGCGGCGGCGGGCAGACCGCCTCCGTTCGGCCCGCCGCCGCCGTCGCCGTCGCCGCCGCCGCCGCCGCCCCTTTCGGCCAGCCCGCACTCGCGCAGGTGCCGCAGCTCGAGCGCGTCCGCCCGCGCCGCCGCGGCCAGGTACGCCGGCTGGATGAAGACCGGCGCAGGAGAGTTGAGGCGCACGCCCGTGCGCAGCCGCTGCGCGGGCGTCGGGAGCGGCGCCGGCGCCTTGGCCGCCGGCGGCCCACCCCGCTGCTGCTGCTGCTGCTGCTGCGCCGAGAGCAACACGGGGTCGACCACCACGATCAGGTCGTCGCCGCAGGTGGCAAGGCGCCGGCCGTCGCCCGAGAAGGCGACGCCGGTCAGCGCCCGCCGGTGCTCGTCGAGCACGAGCAGGGGCGCGCGCGACGCCGAGTCCCAAAGGGCGCAGCGGCCGTCGTCGGCGGCCGTGGCGAGGCGGCGGCCGTCCGGCGAGACGGCGACGGCGCCCAGGCGGCTGCCCTCCGGGTGGCACAGCCGCAGCGAGAGCTCGCGCCCGACAAAGGCGGTGTAGGTGAGCGGCTGGGGCACGGCGGCGGCGGCGGCGGCCGCGGAGAGGAGCGCGTGCGAGCCGCCGCCGCCACCATCGCTTGCGGCCGCCCCCTCGGCGGAGGAACAAGGAGCAGACGCCGCCGCCTCTGCGACCGCCGCGGCCGCCGCCTCAAGCTGCGGCGCAAAGCCCGGCGGCGGCGGCCAGGACAGCTCCCAAGGCGTCCACAGGACCGCCTTTGGCGCGTCGCGCGCCGCCGTGAGCAGCGCGGAGCCGCCGCACGCCCAGGCGGCAAAGGCGACGCCGCCGGCTCCGGGGAGGGGCCGGGCGCCGTCGCGAGAAGCGCCGGGCGCGGCGCCGTGGGCGGCGCGGACGGCCGCGCGGTAGAGGTCGTGCTGCGCTTGCTGCTCGCGCTGCTCCCGCTGCTCCCGCTGCTGCTGCAAGGAGGCGGCGGCCGCGGCAGAGCCCTCGGCGTCTCTCTGGGTCTCCTCGGCGCTGCCGCCTTCTGCTCCTCCTCCTCCTCCTTCCCCGGGCCCCGACGCGGGCCGAGGCGCGGCCGTCATCGCCGCCGCCGTCGTCGTCGCCGTCGTCGTCGCCGCCGCCGCCGCCGCCGCCGCCGCCGCCGCCGCCGCCGTCCTGGCCGCCGCCATGGCTTCCGGCGGCGGCACCATCGGCACCGCCGTCGCCGCGGCCCCGCGCTCCGTGCCCCCCAGGTCCCAGACCAGGAGCGCCCCGTCCGAGGCGCCCGAGGCAGCCCAGCGGCCGTCGGGCGTCAGGGCGGCGCACTCGACCGACGAGGCCCTGGCGTGGCCGCAGAGGCGCTGCGGCAGCAGAAGGGGCGGCGGCGGCGGCGCCTCGGCGGCGGCGGCGGCGGCGGCGCGCGCGGGCGGCGCGGCCGCGGCAGGGGGCGGGGGCGCGACGTGCCAGAGCGTCAGGGCGCCGCCGGCGCCGCCGGCCAGGACCACCCGCCCCGCGCGGCCGAGGGCGACTGCCCTGACGCCGGCGCCGCCCCTCAAGACGACGCGCCGCCGCGCCTCCGCCGCGGCCGGAGCATGGGGCGCGGGCGGGGGCGTCGCAGTCGCCCCTGCCCGACCGCCCCCGCCCCCGCGCCCTACCGCATTCTCCCTCGTGATTCGGCGCTCCTGCTGCTCCTGCTGCTGCCGCTGCTGCTGCCGCTGCTGAGATTGGGCGGCGGGCGCCGGCGCCGCCGAAAAAAAGAGCTCCACGTTCCCCTGGTGCCGGGCGCCGCCGAAGACGGCGGCGACGGCCGTCGACCCGCCCGCCGCCAGCCGCCAGCCCTCTGCGCCCCTCTGGACTTTTCCCAGGCACTTGCCGGACGCCGCGTCGTAGGCGACCAGGGAGCCAACGGCCGTCGTGACGACCACGACCGACGAGGAGGCAGCGGGGAGCGGCGGCGGCGCGCCTGCCCCTCTCTCCCCGCCGCCGCCGCCGCCGCCGCCGGCCGTGCCGCCGTCGCCAAAGGCGATAGACGTGGGCCTGGAGCCGACGACCGCCAGGCGCAGCGCCTCGTACGCGTGCTCGTGCGACTCGCCCGCGAGCTTGTACGCGCGCTCGGGCTTGGGCCTGCACCCGTCCTCGGCGGCCTGGGCGGCAGAGACCTGCGCGCCGCCGTTGAGAGGGGCTGCGGCGGCGGGGGCGGCGGCGGCGCCAAGGCCTGGCGATGGCTGGTTGCTGTTGGTCGGGCTGTTGTTGCTGCGGAAGGATCGCAACGGGTGGAGCAGGTTGCCGCGCGCGCGGGAAGGCGACAACACGGGCGGGCTGGGCGGGGGCTCCGCCATGCTGCTGCTGCTGCTGCTGCTGCTGCTGCTGCTGCTGCTGCTGCTGCTGCTGCTGCTGCCGCTGCTGCTGCCGCTGCGTCCGGGCGGTCGTGTGTGCGTCGATCGTCTGCGCCCTTTCGTTCGATCGCCCGTGGTCGGCCCGGCGGCCCTGTCACGGCGCTCGCGCCAGCCGCCGCCGCGATGAACACTGCATCACTGAGCCCGCAGCTGGGAAAACGTCGCAAGGCTGGCAGGCGGGGCAGTCCCCGCCGCGCGCGCGCGCACGCGATCGAGAGAGAGAGAAATTGTTCACGAAAGCGGGGGGTCTCATCGAAATCGCCGCAACTTTCGCTCGCTCTTTCGGCGAGGGGCGGTGCTGCATGTCTTGTGCGTGTGAGACGGGACGATCTGCCGCTGCTACGTAGACGCGCCGACTATTGGACGGACCGTTGCGTGCGACTTGTTGTGGGCGGCCCGCGAGGGGCGGCAAGCGAGTGGGAGCAGGCTGGCGGCGCCGACGCCCGACGACGGTTGCCGATGACGACAAAGAGTCCTTCCCCGGTCGTAACGAAGCAGGCTCTCACAGTCATCGCACGTGTCCGTTGGTCACAACGCACACGCACACACACACACACACACACGCACGCACACACTCGCGCACTCCCGGCACCCTACCATCCCGGCACCCATTCTAAAAGCGGAAACGCACGCGATGGCGACAATCCTCTGCCTGGGCGACTCGCACACGCGCGGCTTCTACGGCTCCGACTGGGTGTCCATGCTGCAGGGCGAGCTAGGAACCGGCGCGACCCTCGTGCGCGCGGGCGTCGACGGGCAGCTCGCGCGCAACATTGAGCGGCGGTCGGCGCGCGCGCTCGCCGGCGCGGGCGCCTTGCTCTGCGGCGTCGTGCTTTTTTGCGGCACGAACGACGCTCTGGCGTGCTCGCCAGACTGGCGGCTGTTCCACGAGCGCAGGACCGGCCACGTCCTCCCCGGGGAGGACGTCTCCGTCGACTCGTTCGAGCGCGACGTGCGGCGAATTCTCGCTCTGGTGGCGGCAACCCGATTCGCGAGCGCCGCCGCCGCCGCCGAGGGCGCTGCCGCCGCCGCCCCTTCCTCCTCCTCCCCCCCGATGCCCGTCGCCCTCGTCACCCTCCCCCCGCTCGACGAGCACGACTTTGCCGACGGGCCCAGGAACGCCGTCGTCCGCGACCTCAACGCCCGCCTCGCCAAGATCGCCGCCGACGAAAGGGGTAACGGCGTTACGCTCGTCGACCTCTTTTCGGTGCTCGAGCAAGAGGCGCGCCGCTCGCCGCCGCCGCCCCGCCGCCCGGGCGCGCCGCCGCCGCCCGCGCACACGCCCGGCGCCATGGTCCGGGGCGGGATGCTGGCCCTGGCGCGCCGCTGGCTGCTGCGCCAGCCCTGGGACAGGGTCGCCGCGGCCGGCGGCGGCCGCCTGCTGACCGACCGCGTCCACCTGAGCGACCGGGCGGGGCGAGCGCTGTGCGGCGCGCTCGTGCCGTGGGCGAGGAGGGCGGCGCCGGCGGCGACGGCGGCGGCGGCGCTAGGCGGCGGCGGCGGGGGCGCAGGGTTGAGAGGCGGGGGGAAGGGGCAGCTTTTGGGTGGCTCGGCTTAGACTGGGGGGCAGGCAAGGTTTTCCTGAAGGGGGACGGCAAGGGTGGGACGGCGAGAGAGTTTGCAAAGTGTTTTGCGCTAGACACAAAAAAAGCAAAAAACAGGCGCGGGCGTCGCGCTCGGTCGCTCGCGCCGATGAAAACAGGCAAGACAAAAGAGGGGGCCATTTTGGTCGCCGTCTTTTTCCCCGGTCCCAAGCGCCACCGCCTCCGCAAAAACACCCAAGGCCGCCCGCCCGGTCCCTTCTCCCAACCTCGCCCTCTCTACAGGCGGCGCCCGCGCCGGCCGCCCTTGCGCCGCGTCGAGTCGGTCGGGATCGGCGTCACATCCTCGATCCGCCCGATCTTCATGCCCGCGCGCGCCAGGGCCCGCAGCGCCGACTGCGCCCCGGGGCCCGGGGTCTTGGTCTTGTTGCCGCCCGTGGCGCGCAGCTTGATGTGCAGCGCGGTGACGCCGAGCTCCTTGCAGCGGGCGGCGACGTCCTGCGCCGCCAGCATCGCCGCGTAGGGGCTAGATTCGTCGCGGTCGGCCTTGACCTTCATGCCGCCCGTGACGCGGACGAGGGTCTCCTTGCCGGAGAGGTCGGTCACGTGGACGAAGGTGTCGTTGAACGAGGCGTAGATGTGGCAGACGCCGAAGACGTTTTCGCCCTCGCGGGCGCCGGGGCCGGCGGCGAGCGGCGCAGCGGCAGCCTCGGCGGGCGCGGCGGCCTTCTTGGGGGCCATTCTCTTTTTTTGCGGGGGGAGGGGGTTCTGTTTCGTTCCTTTTTGGGTTTGTCTAGGGGCTGTGTGCTTGTCGTTGTTGTGCGGGGGTTGTTTTGGAGAGTGTCGGTTGTGGGGAAGAGAGAGGAAGGCGGGGTGAGCGGGCGGGCGGGCGAGAGAGGGGCAAAACGGGCGGCCGGCGGCGGCGGCGGCGAGCGGCGGCGGCGGAAGAAGAACCAACGACGTGATCCCGAGCGCGAGGGGCCCGAGGATGCGTCGACTTGGATCGATCGCTCCGATGCCGTGCGTCCCATGACACGTGTGCCGGCGCCGCGCAGAGCAACGGGGCAGAGAGAGGGGACGGCGGCCAAGTGAGGAGAGAGCTGCAGCAAAGGGCCGCAGGGCGCTCTCTGTCGCCCGCCGCACGACGCAGCTCTGCAGAGCACAGACCAACTCCCAGGACACCCGCGATCGGGTCGATCAGGCACTCGAGTACTCCGCTTGGTGCGGCAACGTGCGCGCCTAAGGGAGGAGGGAAGGCGGCTCACAGCAACAAAAAAGACTCACACAAACGTGGGAGCAAAACGGGGTGCTTGGTTTCGAAGGCAAGCGCTGGGGGCCGTGTGAAGGGCTGCCACGCTGCGGCGAGGGGGCTGTTATCTTCTAGACGCGGGAAGAGCTTGAAAAAAGAGGAAGAGGAGGGTCCTGCAAGAGGGGTCGGCCTTTGGTCGATCGATCGATTTTTTGCAGGATCAGGAGGAGGAGAAAGGACGAAATCGCCATTGCCTCCCCTTCTCATAGCAGCAGCAGCGCCGAACTTGCACACGTCAACACCAACATCCACATCCACATCCACATCCCGCGCGCCGCCCATCAAGCAGACCAGGAGACAGGGACAACCACCGGCGTTCCGGCGACACACACCTTCCTCTCTCCTTTGACACCGGTCCGGTCTCTCCGTCAAGCCAGCAGGAGCTTGGGGGTCGAGGGGGCAGGCAAAGGGGACGTCGACCACCCCTGGCGGTCGAGCACGAAGCCGGAAAGCAGCGCCGTCAACGGCGAGAGCGGCGGCGGCGAAGACGACGGGAAAGGGGCGCCTCTTCCACGACAGACGCGGCGCTCGCGGCGAGAGACCGCAAGCAAAAAACAATGAAGGGCGGCGGCGCGCGGGCGTCCGCCCCCCCTTTGCCCGGCGGCGGGGCGGTCACCGGCGGCCTGCTCTACCCGACCGCCGACCTCCCCTCGGCCCTGGACGAGCCGCTGCTGCCGTCGCAGTGCGGCGCAGAAGGCGGGCCGAGCCCGCTCTGGCCGCCGCCGCCGTCGCCGCCGCTCCCCGGAGGCCGCGGCGGCGCCGACGCGTACGCCGTGACGGCCGGCGGCGGCCCGGCCATCGGAGGAGCAGGACTAGGAGGGGGAGGATGGGGCGGGGCCATGTACGACGCCGGCCCTCCATTACAACCCGACTACGACTTCGGCGGAAACAATAATAACAACAACAACATCAACAGCAACGGCAACGACGGCAGCGTTTTTGCCGCCGATATGGCCGTGGCCTCGGCGGCCGTGCGCTCGCGCTTCGTGTCCAAGGTCTTCGGCCTCTTGCTCGCGCAGCTCGCCCTTGTCGCCGCCGCCGCACTCGGCCTGGGCACCGCCGCCCCGGCGCTCGCCGCCAGCCCGGCGCTGCTGGGCTTTGCGGGCGCTGCGTCGCTCGCGCTCGCCTTGGTGCTTTCGTGCAGCGAGCGGGCGCGCCGCGCCCACCCCCTCAATTCGGTCCTGCTGTGCCTCTTCAGCGCGGCGCAGGGCGCCCTGCTGGCGGCCGCCACCGCCGGCATGCGCTCGCGCGTGGTCCTGGACGCCGTGCTGGTCACGGCCGCCGCCGCCGGCGCCCTGTGCGTCTACGGCCTGGCCTCGGCGCGCTCCGGCCGCGACTTTCGCGCCGCCGACGGGATGCTTCTGACCGCCCTGGTTTGCTTCGGCGCCGTGCTGCTGGCGCGCGCCTTCTTACCGGCGCGCCTGTGCCCGCCGACCCTCGACCTCCTGATATCTGCGTGCGGCGCCCTGCTGTTCGCGAGCTACATCGCCTTTGACGTGCAGCTGCTGGCGCGGGGGGACCACCGGACGTCGCTCGGAGGGCCGGACGACTACGTGCTTGCGGTGCTGACGATCGAGGTCGACCTGATCAACCTGTTCTCGTACGTGCTCGAGCTGGTGCAGGCGGCCGAGGGAGGGGGAGGGGACGAGCGGTGAGTTGGCCGCGGCGGGGGGGGGCGACGGAGGGGGCAGAGCAGGGGGGGACGAGTGACGGCGGCGAGCGGTGAATCGGCGGCGGGGTGGGCGTAGAGGCTCAGGGGACGACGAGCCGTAACCCGAGGGCGTCGAGAGGGGGCTGTCGTCGCAGGCGTCGCTCTTGCTTTGCTCAATTTGGTATTGAGCGGAGAGGGAAAAGATTTGCGGTTGAAAAGCGGCAATAAGGCGACGAGCGGCGAGAGAGACACAGCCACGGCAAAAGTCTCGCTTTCTCTTCTCAGGTGTGCTGCGTGTTTTGTTTTGCAATGATGGTGCCTAAAAGCTACCACAAATGAACCTTCTCAGCGCGTCCCCATTTCCAGCCGCGAGCGCTTGCGCTTCTGGCCCGAGGTGTTGCCGCCGCTGCCACCGCCGCCGCCGGTCGCGCCCACCGCCCCTCCTCCTCCTCCTCCTCCTCCTGCGCCGCGGCCGCCGCCGCCGCCGTCCTCGTCGTCGTCGTCGCCCGCTCCTCCTCCTCCTCCCCCCCCTCCTTGCGCCTCCGGTTCCTTGAACGACTGCCGGATCGCCTCCTCGAGCTTCTGGTACGACCCCTCGAGCGTGCGCAGGAAGCCCCGGGCCGAGCGGTCGAGCGCCGCCGCCGCCGCGCCCGGGTGCGGCAGCGCGGCCGGGTTGCCGCCGCCGCCCGCGCCGCCACCGCCGCCGCCGCCCGCGCCTCCTCCCCCTCCTCCTCCTCCCTCTCCCCCGCCGCCGCCGACCCCCGCCCCCGCCCGCACCACGAGCCCGACAAAGTTCTCCACCGTCTGCGCCAGGTCCTCGCCGTTGCGCCGGATCATCTCGGCCAGCTCGCGCGTCCGTGCCTCCATCTCGGGCGGCAGCAGCGTGCGCCGCCGCCGCTTGAGGCCGTCGGAAGCGCCGGCGCCGCCCGCCGCGCGCCCGCCGCCACAAGCGCCGCTGCTCGTGGGCGTGCCCCCCCCTCCTCCTCCACGGCCGCCCGCGCCCGTGCTCGCCTCGGGCGACGCCGACACGTCCAGGCCCGCCGCCGCCGCCGCCACCGCCGCCGCCGCCGCCATCGCGGCAGACAGGTCCTCGTCGTCGTCCTCGTGCTGCTGCTGCTGCTGCTGCCCGGCCGCCTGGCCCCCGCCTGCGCCTCCTCCTCCGCCCCCTGCCGCCGCCGCCGCCGCCGCCTGCGCCTGCTGCTGCTGCTCTTGCGCCGCCGCCGCCCGCGCCGCCGCGCCGCCGCGCCCGCCGCCCGGCAGCAGGCGCGACGCCACGCGCAGCCGCCGCTCCCGCAGCTGCTCCGACAGGCGCCGCACGCGCGCCAGGGTGCGGATGCGCTGCTCCTTCAGGGCGCTGATGCCGAGGTCCTGGCGCGAGTAGCCGCGCGACAGGTTGCGCAGGACGTACTCGTTGTAGTCGCGGAGGATCCGCAAAATAACATCACTCGTAGAGACCCCCTCGGTCCGCACGGTCGCGCGAAATTTCCCGAGCGCTTTGACAGGGCCGTAGACGTCGTCGGCCTGCCCGCTCGCGTCCGCGTAGGGCAGGTCGTCGTGCGCGACAAAGTCGACGCGGTGCGCGTCCAAGAAGGAGGCGGTGATGACCCAGGGCGCGTTGGGCACGACCTCGTCCACCCACCGGCAGTGGCGCAGCGACTCGTACCGCTCCTCCTCGGTCAGGACCGTCTTGCCCTTGTAGGCGTGGGTGACGGCGTCGGAGCAGCAGCCGACCATCAGGTAGGTGTTGGGGAAGCTGTGTCATGGGGTTTTTGGTTTGTTTGGAGGTGGGTTGTTTTTTTGTTGTTTTTTTGCGCGTTTTTCGGGTGAGACCGCTGGTTTAACGATTGCGCCAGTTGGTTAGAGCGCTGGTTTAACGATTATTGCTCGATATTTCGCGAGTTTGGTCCGACCCGCGGGTTCAACGGTTGTTGTGACGGTTCGACCCGCGGGTTCGGTGGTTCCTTCTCAAGGTCGCGCGAGTTGGTTCGAGTTTAGATCGTCGTCTCGGCAGCTGCGAACGAGCGATGGGAGAGGGCGAGGGCGCGGACGAGTGACGCCGGCAACCGCCCGCTTTCGCCGGCGCAAAAGCAACTCACAGCTTCTTGGCCTGCTCGAGGGCGCGCGCGTGCCCAAAGTGGAAGAGGTCGAAGATGCCTGTGTTGGGTGTCGATTGTCGTTTGAGCGGGATGCCCGGGAGAGGGGGTTGTGGGGGGGTCGCCGTTGGCGATCGCGGCAAGGGAAAAGGCGAAAGAGCTTCGAGAGGTGCCAGAGGGCGAGTCGACACGCCCACTCACCGTCCGCGTAGATGCGCACGGGGCGGTCCGTTGGCACGCCGTCGTCCGACACGCGGTCCTGGGACGCCGGGGGGGCCTTGCGGGCGCCGGGGGAGGAGGTGGGCGCCTTCTTCGCCTTGCTGGGTGCTGCTTTTGCTTTTGGCCGAGGGGGAGCAGCAACCTCCCCCTTCTTCCTCTTGACCGCCGGCGCGGGCGCGCGAGCGGGCGCCTTGCCGACGCTCACGGGGCGCTTCTTCGCCATGGACGGCGAGCAGTAGAGCAGCGGGGGGGGAGTACTTGAAATAGAGAGCGTTTTTCTTGGAGCTGGGTCTCGGAGGAGAGCCAACGGCTGTCTTCTCTCAACGTGGCAACGTGGGCTTTTTGTTTACTGCGTGTGGATGTGTGTGTGTGCACTGGGAGCGGGCGACCAAAGGTAGGCGTCAAAGGCAGGTGCGGGGCGCGAGGAGGAGCAGGGCGCAATTAAGGGAGAAAGCAGAAGGGGAGAACGCGTCGGCAGCGATGGCGCGACGGGAAAAAAAACGACAACGCCGAAGGGAAAAGCAAGAGCTCTTGGTTGGTTCTAGGTCCGGCGCCCGCCCCAAGGGGGCGGCGCGAACCAGGCCAGCGGCTGCATCGGCTGCATCGGCATGGGCGGCAGCGGTGGCGCGCCCCAGAACGCCTGCTGCTGCATCTGGTGCGGTCCCGGCCCCGCCGCCGGGCCGCCGCCGCTGCCGCCGCCGCCGCCGCCGCCGCCGCCGCCGCCCGAGTCGCGCGAGGTCGTCACGCGCTCGGTGCCGTCGGCCGCGCGCTCGCGCCGCGTGGTCTCGCGCGACACCGAGCCGTCGGGCGACACGCGCGTGGTGGTGTCGATGGTGACGGTGACGTAGCCGCCGCGGCCGTCCGGGGCGGTCGAGGTGCTGGAGCTCGTCGAGACAGAGCCGCCGCCGCCGCCGCCGCCGCCCGACCCGTAATAAGCGCCGCCGCCCGCGCCGCCCTGGAAGGCGAGGGCCCCGGGCCCCTGCTGCTGGTATTGCTGGTACTTGTACTGCTGCGGCGGCTGCTGCTCCTGCTGGGGCGCGCGGTGGCGGTGGCGCATGGGAGAGCGGCGCGCGGCGGCGGCGGGCTCGCCGGCGCGCGGCGGCGGCCCGGGGGCCTGGCCTTGCGCGCGGCCGGGGGGGCCATCGCCGTCGTCGTCGTCGTCGAGCGGCTCCTCGACGTGAAAGTCGCTCGCGGGGTCGCGGCGCCCGCCGCCGCCCTGGCCCGCGCGGGCCTGCGGCCGGGGCGACTCGGGCGGCAGCTCCTCGATGACGGGCGGCGCGCGGCGCTGGGGCTGCTGCAGCAGCTCCTGCTGCGGCGGCGGTGGCGCCTGCAGGGTCGGCGGCGCGGGTGCCTGCTGCTGCTGCTGCGGCGGCGGCGGGTACTGCTGCTCCGCCGCCTGCTGTTGGTGGTGGTACTGGTGCTGCTGCATCATCGACTGCTGCTGCATATTCTGTGTAGTTCCGTTGGTGTTGTGTATTGTGGGTGACGAGAGGGGGGGTGGGGGGGCGCGCGGTGAGAGGGGGGAGCTAGCTAGGCGGGCAAGCGCGGGCAGCTGCGAGAGCCTTCCGGCGGCGGCGGCGGCGGCGACGGTCGGTCGCCCGCCGCTTCTTTCTCGCGCGGCTTTTGGTCCCGCCGACGCGTATCTCTCTCTTTCCGCACCATCATGTTGGCCGTGGTCTGCATCGCGTGGTTCATGAAGTCAAACGGCCCTCCGGCGCCACCGCCGCCGAAGGGGAACATGCTGGCGCGGCGGGTGCGATGTCGGAAGGGAGAGGGGAGGCGAGGCTCTCTCTTTTTTGTGTCGATGCGCGCGCTGCGTGTGCCCGCTTTGCGAGCAGCGGGCGCGATGGAACGAGAAGGTCGTGTGCGCTCGCTCGACGTGTGTCTTCGGGGTTGCAAGAATGGATCGTGCGTAGGCCACTGCGTGAAGAGATGAGGGAGGGGAAAAGGACCGCCAGGCGGAGGCGACCACCCCGCCGCCGCAGGGCGATCCTCCGCGCGCGCGAGAGGGAGAGGCGGCGCCGCCAAACGGAAGACAAAAACAAAAAGCGACGCCGTCAAGGCAGAGAGGGGGCCAGAACGGGAGTTCAGTCCAGCTGGATCACCTCGTCCGCCTGGGCGCGGCCGCCGCTGCCCGGCGGCGGGGCGACCAGCGCAACCACGCGCGTCAGATCGACGACCTCGGCCCCGCCCCCAGCCGCGCCGCCGCCGCCGCCGTCGCCGCCGCGGCTGGCCGGGCCGCCGGCGCTGGCCGGGCCGCCCCCCGCCGCGCCGCTTCCCGAGCGCCTGGCCGCCCCCTCGGCCTCTCGCCGCTGCCGTCGGCGGTTCTGCACCTCGTCGCGAGCGCACTGAACCGCAGACCTGACCAGGCACTGGGCTCCGGGCCGGCGCAGGGGAGATGCCTTGCCGCCCGCCGCCGCGCATCCGCCGCCGCTGCCCGGGCCCATGCCCCCGCCGCCGCCGCCGCCCCCGCCGCCGCCGCCGCCCTCGCCGCCGCCCCCGCCCTCGCCGCCGCCGTCGCCCTGGGCGTCATGCTGCGCTTGCGGGGGAGGCTCCAGGCCCGCGTCAGGGGGCTCGCTGTCGTCCAGCAGGACGATGCCGCCGCCGCCGCTGTCGCCCTTGCCACCCTTGCCGCCGCCGCCCGCGCCCGCCCCCACCGCTCCCGCGCGTCCGCTGGCGCGCCCGCCCCCTCCGGCCCCGCCGCCGCCGCCGCCGCGCCCGCGGCCCGCCAGGGCCGCCTCGACCGCCGCGCGCACGTCCGCCTCGGGCGACGCGCCGCCCCCGCCCGCGGCCCCCACGACGCTCAGCCAGTGCGCGTCCCCGACGATGCCGGCGGGCCGCCACCGCCCGTCGCGCGCGATCTCGACCGCCTCGACGCCCTCGCCGCGCGCGCCCAGCGCCGACAGCGCGCCGACCACGGCGCCGACAAAGGGGTCGGCGCGGACGTCGCGGAGCGTGTGGGGCCGCATGGTGACCGCGCACACGAAGGCGCCGGAGTGCTGGGCGGACTCGAGCAGGCCGTCGCGGTCGTAGACGACCAGGGCGCCGGAGCCGGCCGAGGGGGCGCAGGGGCGGGCGCCGCCGCCGCCGGCCGCGTCGCGGGCGTCCTCGCCCTCGTCCTCGCCCTCGGGCGCAAATCGGACGGGCCGCGCGAGCCGCCTGGCCGTGAGCGTGCAGCGCAGGTTGAGCGTGACGCTGTCCACGCGCACCTCAAAGTCGTCGCTCTCGCTCGCGCCCTCGTCCTCCTGGTCCTCGTGGGTGTCGCCGCCGCCGCCGCCGCCGCTGCCGCCGCCGCCGCCGCCGCGCCGCCGCTTCTGGCGCCGCCCGTCGCCGCCGCCCGCCGCCGCCGTCGCTCCCTCTCCAAACACGTCGCGCCGCAGGCGCTCGACCGCCTCGCCGAGCGGCGGCGGGGGCTGCATCAGCTCTGCGACACGCTCGATCCCCACGCGCGTCACCAAGCGCAGCACCAGCACGTAACCGAAAGAGCCGATCTGGCGGCGCTGCCCGCCGCCGCCGCCGCAGCCGCCCGCCTCCCGCTCCTCCTCCCCCTCCTCCTCAGTCTCATCCGCGGGCGGCAGCACGCCGCTCACCTCGACGCGCACCACACCGAACGGGCACCGGATGATGGCGTCCGTCACGTCGGCGGGCGCGGAAGACATGGACGCGCGCTCCAGCGGCCCCTGGAGCGCGGGCCTCACCCCGGCGCCCTCGAGCGAGACGCGCTCGCCCCGCACGACGACGCGCGGCGACAAGGGCCAGTGCGGCCGGTAGGGCGTGCCCGGGTCGCGGCGGCACAGGCACAGCAGGTGGACGCGGGCCTCGGGCTTCGCCTTGAGGAACGCGAGCACCGCGGGCGACCACGATAAGGCGAGAGAGGCGCGCGCAAAGTCGGCGCCGGCGGCGCCCGCGGGCGGCTGCGAGAGCAGGGCGGCGGCGAGGATGCCTTGGCGCGCCGCGGCGGCCAAGGCCGGCAACAGCGGCGGCGGCCAGGCGATCCTCACGGGCTGGAAGAAGGGGTTGACGCGCGGCGCGACGCGGGTGGCGTACATCAGCGCCTCGTGAGCCGCCGCCGGCACCGCCGCCGCCGCCCTTATTGGGTCGGCCGGCGCGCCCGGCTGCCGGAGCTGCTGCTGCTGCGGCGGCTGCTGCTGGGGGTGTGCGGGGGCGCGGCCGCCCCCGGCGCCCCCGGCCGCGGGCGGCGGCGGGAACGGGGCCAGGGCGGGCGGCGGCGGCGGCGGCGGCGGCGGCGGCGGCGGCGGCGGCTGCTTCGGCACCTGCGACACCGCCGCCTCTGCCAGCTCGCGTTGCCGCTCCGCGACTTGCTGCTCCTGCGTCAGCGCGACGTTGCGCCAGTAGGCCGCCTCCCGGTCGCTCTGCCGCGCCGCTGCCCCGTCGTGCTCGTCCCACGCGCTGGCCACCCCCTCCAGGTCCCTCCGAGCGTCCGACAGCAGCCGCCCGAAGGCAAACCAAGTGCCGATGATGCCTCCGCCGGGCCGAGAGCCGGGCGGCGGGTCCCGGCAGAGCCCATCCAGGCGCGCCTGCTCCTGCTCCAGCCGCTGCCGGCGCTGCAGGCGCTGCTGCTGCGGCTGCTGCTGCGGCTGCTGCTGCTGCTGCCGCAGCCGCTGCCGCTGCTGCTCCTCCGACGCCTCGAGCCATTCCTCGACCTCGCGCTGCCGCCCGCAGGCGTCCACGGCCGCTTCGAGCGCCCGCGCCCGCCAGGCGTCCTCGGCCCGGCCGTCGCCCAGAGCCGAGAGGGCGTCGGCCCTCGCCCAGTCCGCCCGCGCCTGGCCGAGCTGCGTCGTGGCGATCAGCACCGCCAAGCGGACGGCCGGGGGCGGGCGGATGGCGGCGGCGGCCGCCACCCGCCACAGCCGCACCTCCAGCAGCCGCTGGTCCCGCTCGCTCTGCCGCAGCAGCTCGAGCTGCTCCCCCTCTCTCCCCTGCAGCAGCTCCAGCAGCTCGAGCTTCTCGGACAGCCGCTGCTGCTGCTGCTGGGCCGCGGGAGGGGCGGCGGCGGCGGCCTGGCCACGCCCGCGCCCGGGCCCGGGCGAGATTGTGGCGGGCCCCCCTCCGCGGCGAGCGCGACCCGGCGAGGTGGCGGCGGCGCCCCGACCCCGGCCCCTCCCGCTCATCCCGCGTTGCCCCCCGGCTTTTCGTACGCGGGGAGCGTCCTGCCGCTCGCCAAGCCTGCTGGTCTCCGAGTGTCCCCCTTTGCGACACTCGGGCGCGCGCTCGGGAGGGAAGGAGCTTCGGTGGTGGGGGTGGGAGCTTCTTATGTTGCGCAACGACGAGCTTTCCGGCAAGGATACGCGCGCGAGTGCGTTGCTTGTGTCGGCTGAAACTGTCGGTGGCAGTTTGGGCGGGCGCAGGGCGGGAGAGAGAGCGGAGGAAGTGTTTGCTGCGCAAAAGCAGAGGCACGCGAGGCGATGAGCGGTGACGGCGATGCCGGGGGCGTTCGGAACGGCTCGCGCGTCCGACGCTCCGCCGAATCGCTTGCATCGGGGCCTCTTCAGCCCCCTTTTCTCCGACACGCCATCGTCACACCTCCCCTCTCATCACGTTGAAGTGAACGGGCGACCTGCGTCCATCGACGCCCCCCTCCCACCTCTCCTCCCTCCCTCCCTCCCTCTCCACAAACCAAATGCTGCGTCCGCTCCCGTCAAGGGCAGCCGCGCGGGCCTCTCCCGGCGTCGGCGCCGTGCTGGTGCGGGCGGCGACCAACCGGACCGCCTTTCCGCAGCAACGGCAGCAGCAGCAGCAGCAGCAGCCGCGCCGCCGGCGAGGCGCGCCGCCGCCTCCGAACGCCGCCGCCCCAGACACGGCCGCCGCCGACACGGCGGCCGCCGACACAGCGGCCGCCGCCGACACAGCGGCCGCCGCCGACACAGCGGCCGCCGACACAGCGGCCGCCGCCGCCGCCGTCACCGTCACCGCCTCGGACGCCGCCGCCGCCGTCGCCGGCTTTTACGACGCCTACAACCGCCGCGACCTCGCCGCCCTTGGGAGGCTGCTCAGCGAGGACGTGGTCTACAGCGACCTCGTTTACCCCGCGCCGAAAAGGGGGCGCCCCGCCGTCGTCGCGTGGCTGGAGCGTGTCTCGGCGGCCGCACCGCGCGACCTTAGCTTTGTGATCGAGTCGCTCGCGGCGGGCGAGGAGCGGGTGGCGGCGGCGGGCGTGGGAGAGAGAGAGGGCCGCGCGGCGCCCGCGGCGACGTTTGGCGTGGGGGTCAAGTGGCACGTGGCGCTGCTCCAGGGGAAGAGCGGCGGCGACACCGCCACCAGCAGCACCAGCAGCGTCAGCAGCGTCAGCAGCCCCCCCATCATCTTCCCCTTCAGCCGCGGCTGCTCCTACGTCGAGGTCGACGCGCGCACGGCCCTGATCGTGCGCGTGCGCGACGTGGTCGAGCCGAGCACCAAGCCGGGCGACCTGGCGCTCTCGCTGCTCGGCGGGCTGGCCCCCTTGATCCGCGCCGTCGGGCCCGCAGCCGCCGAGCGCGCCGGCACGGTAGTCGACCGGGCCGCCGACGCGCCCGCCGCCGCCGCCGCTTCCGCCCCCGCCCCCGCCCCCGCCCCCTCCGCCATCGCCCTCACGCCCGCCGCCGCCGCCCTCTGGCTCTTCTACGGCGGCTACCTCGCCGTCGCGATGCTGAGCGACCTGCCGCCCGGCCCCCCCGCCTACGCCACCCAGCCCGCGGTTTTGCAGGAGGCGCTCAACGAATCGGTCAACCTCCTCTGGATCGCCGAGTCCCTGCAGCACCTGGGACTGCCCATGCTCGTCCCTGTGATCCCGTCGCACCCCGTTTCCGAAGCCACGTTCAATCTCGCGGTCACCTGGGCCGCCATGTTTGTCCCCTTTATGCATTCTGACGCGCGCGGCCGGCGCGTGGGAAACGACTCGGCGTGGGCGGTTGCGGTTATTTTCGTGACAAACCTGTTTTTAACGCCCTGGATGGCGCTGCGCGAGGGCGTCGTCTTGTCGGGCGGCGGCGCCGGCGGCAGCGGCGAAAAAGCGGGCGGCGCCGCCCCTCTGCCGGCGCCCGGGCTGCAGCGGCTGCCGGCCTACGCCCGGCCGCTCGGCCTCGCCGCCGCCGCAGCGGGCGCCGTGTGCGTCGGCTGGGCGCTCGCCGGCCGTCCGGATGCCGGCGGCGACCTGGCCGCCCGCTGGGAGTACCTGGCGTCGTGCGCGGGCGGGGACAACCGCGTCTACTGGGCCTTTTTGCTGGACTACGCGCTTTTCGCCGTCTGGCAGGCGTCCATGATGAGCGGGGCGCCGGCGCCCTACCGTTTCTTGCCGTTTGGCGGGATGGCGGCTTGGCTGGTCGTGCGGGGCGGGGGGCGCGGGGGGATTGGGGAGGAGATCGTCGATCGGGCCGACGAGGCGTGAAGTGTTGTTGGGAGTCGCTTTTGAGGGCGCGCGCGCCCATTATATAGAAAAGAAAAAAACATGAAAGACGGGTTGTTTTTTGGTTTGCAACGCGCGACGGCGAAGGCGGTTCTCGTTTCTGATATTCGCTTCTTCTGCGGTCTCGCGCTCTCACAGCGGTAGGTAGCCCTGCCGCATGCGCCTCTTGCGCCACGCCATGACGGGCCACGCGGCGCCCAGGGCCGCGCCGACGCCCATCTCGAACACGACGACGCTGGCGTCGCGGCGGCGGCGGCGGCGGCGGGCGCGGGCCGGCGCCTCCTCCTCCTCGTCCTCGTCCTCGTCCTCGTCCTCCTCTCGCTCCTCCTCCTCTAGTGTCGCTGCGACTTGGTCCCTCCCTTTCCGCGCGACCTCCTCCCCCCCGCCGCCGCCGTCCCGCGGCGGCGTGCACGCCGCCCACAGCACGGCGCCACCCCCGCGCCCTTTTGAGAGCAGCGCCGCGGGCAGGACCAGCTCGACCGGCGGGCCGAGGCGGCGGCGGGCGTCGTTGTTCTTATCGTTGCTCTTGTCGTCTCGGCCGTCGCCGCCGCCCGCCGGCGAGCACGCGACGCGCTGCGCGCTGCCCGTGTCGCCGCAGGCCTCGGGCTCCCGGCCCCTCAGCGCCGGGGGGCACGGCTTGCAGCGGGTGCGCGGCAGGCACAGCGCGCGCACCGAGCCGTCCGGCAGGGGCTCTTTTTGCTGCTGCGGCTCCCGCTGCTGCTGCTGCGCCGGCAAGGGGCGCGCGTCGGCGGCGGCGGCGGCGCACGGGACGACAGCGAGGACGACAAACGCGGCCGCCACGGCAGCGACAAAACAGACTCGCCTCCTAGCGCGCGCTTCACGGCGCGGCTGATGCACGCGCATGGTTGGAGCGCTCGAGCGCTGGGGGCAAGGGCTCGAGAAGCGTTTTGTTGCTCGTGTCCACAAATATCGCGAGATCTTTTTGATTGTGGGAGGAAAGGAGTAGAAGAGGGGACGGAAGAAAAAAAAAAAAAGGAGAGCCGGGAGGAAAAAAATCTCCGCCCCCTCCCAAATCACCGCCCCCTTACCTGCGCCTTCCCCCCTCACAAGCCCTCTAAGCGCCAAGTAACACTATCATCATTGAGCGCAACCTTCATTCACGCACCACGCACGCGCCACGCATCGACGCTTCCCTTCTTCTCAGGAGAAAGGTTTTTCCGTCCCTCTCATCCCTCCTACGCGGGGATTGCGTGGAGCAATCCGCCCCCTTTGCCGCCTCCCTCCCCGCGCGCGCGCGCGCGCCCCCGCGCGTGAAGAGGATGCCGACCGTCCTGTACGCCGCGCTGGCGCTGGACCCGCGCCTCTGCTTCGCGCCCCCGCCCTCGTCGGCCGTCGACGCGCCGGGACGCGGCGGCGGCGTCAGCGCCGCCGCCGCCGACCCCTCGTCCGCCACGCTGGCCTCGTCATTCTCGGGCGCGGTGCCGTCGCCGCTGCGGGCGCTGATCTCGTCGCTGGCCGCCGGGTCGCCCCCGCGGTCCCTGGCGGCGCGCGCGGCCGCGTCGATGGCGCGGCACCAGGCGCAGCACCAGGCGCAGCAGCAGCAGCAGCACCAGTACCAGCAGCACCAAGCGCCGCCCTCGTCGGCGCCGCCGCCCCCGCCGCCGCGCCCGGCCGCCGCGCCCGCCCAAGCCCCACACGTTGCGCAACGGCCCGCCTCGCCGACCGCACAAAACGCCCCGCCCCCGCCCGCCCCCGCCGCCAAGCGCCGTTCCCTGGCGGCCGCCTTCCGCGAGGTCGAAAAGTCGTGGTTCCGAGAGGCGCTCGCCGAGGCGCGCGCGGGCGACCCCTCTGGGATGCTGCGGGTCGCGGAAATGTGCGAAGCAGGATACGGAACTGCCGCGGACCCGGATCTCGCGGACGATTGGCGGGACCTGGCCGAGCTGACGGCCGAGCGCGAGCTGGCGCGGGCGGCGTCGGCGCGCTCGTCGCTCGAGGAGGGGCACGCAGCAGGGGGCCAGAGCGGCGGCGGCGGCGCGGGCGGCGGCGCGTGCGGCGGCAATGGGTCGGCCTCTGCGGCCGCGCGGGCGTCGGGCGCCGCTTTGTCGTCCGGCGCGCATATGCAGCGCGCGTCGTCGGGCGGCGGCAGCGGCGCGTCCGGCAGCATGAGCGCGCAGACGCAGCTCGCGTGACGATGCGCGAGACGCGTGTTCTTTTCGGAGGCGATTTTGTTTTTCCCCGTCTTTTTTTTGTTTTGTTTTTCGGTCTCGCATTTTTTGTCGAGGCCGCTCCCCCCCCCCCCCCCCCCCCCCCCCCCCCCCCCCCCCCCCCCCCCCCCCCCCCCCCCCCCCCCCCCCCCCCCCCCCCCCCCCCCACCCACCCCCCCACCACACCACACCA
>Ga0335398_10001688_pt1 | contig 36894 bp, 18 predicted proteins | sample BON03_FD_205742 | JGI IMG/M metagenome (GOLD analysis project Ga0335398, IMG submission 205742) | Freshwater microbial communities from Lake Bonney liftoff mats and glacier meltwater in Antarctica - BON-03 (spades assembly) (version 2) | ecosystem: Environmental > Aquatic > Freshwater > Ice >... | reverse complement strand
CGTGGGGGGGGGGGGGGGGGGGGGGGGGGGGGTGGGGGTGGGGGGGGGGTGGGGGGGGGGGGGAGGCCGCGCGGCAGGCGCGCGTCTTCTTGAGGTTCTGTCAGGTTTGTTCGATTCCTCGTCGTCCGCCGCCGCCGCTCAGCGTTTCAGCGGCCTGCGCCGCCGCCGCCGCCGCCGCGCCGTCCTCAGCGGCCTCCGCGCAGCGCCAGCACCAGGTGCAGCACGCTGCCCGACTCGATGTTGAACTTCTTGGCCTCTTGGTCGTCGGCGAGCTGCTTGCCGCTGAAGATGAGCCGCTGCTGCGCGGGCGGGATGCCTGGGATGTGTTTTTTTTCGGTGGTGGGTTTTTGGCGGTTGGTGGTGGGTGCCGCGTCCGGGGGTCGTGAAGAGAAAGCGAGGGGCGTGCACGAGGACGAAAAACGCAAAAAACAGGTCAGCTCCTCACCCTCCACCTGCTCGATGCGCTCCTTGATGCGCTCGACCTTGTCGTTGGGCTCGATGTCGAGCTCCAGCGTCTTGCCCGTCAGCGTCTTGACCTTGATCATCATCCTTGCTTCGTTGTTTGTTCTTTTTTGGCGGGGGGTGGTTTGGTGGGTTCCCGGCGGCACAAAAGGCGGCGGCGGCGGCGGCAGGTGGGGAGAAGGCGCTCCTTCTCTCTCTCGTTTGGCTGGCCCTTGATGCTCTGGCACACGCGGTCTATGGACAGCCCTGCGCGTTGTCGGGGCGATCGAGTGGGTTTGGCAGGGGACGGAAAGGGCGTGAGAAACAGGAGCGCGTGCGATCGGCGGGCCGAGTGGGCGCACGCGTTGGCGCCGCGTCCGACGACGACGACGACGATAGCAACGACAGAAGCGGGGGGGGGGACGCGCGCCCGGTTGCGCAAGTGGCGCGAGGCAGACGCGATCGCTCGCGCCGGGCCCAGCCTGCTGCCGGGGGCCCTTGCATGCACTCACAACAAGGGGCGGGTCGGGGGGGGAGCGCGCGCTCGCAAGGCGAGAGATGATGCGGAGGAGCGGTGGTTTGCGCCGATGGTCGATGTCTGGAGGCTCTCTGTCGTGGCTTGTGGGTTCTTGCTTGACGGATGGAGTGGGCGGCGCGTATGTGAGCGTCGAGCGGGGGGGCAGGACGGCCGCGCTTCAAGGGCGGACTTTGGCGCCGCCGACGTGGTCGGCCGAGCGACCCGCCGACCGCCCGAACGGCCTATGCTGGCAAGGGGGAGGAGGCGATGAAACGAAAAATATTGTTTTACTGGCGAGGGGCTTGCGAGAGCACAATGCGCGCCTGCGGAGGAAAGGGGGGAGGGTCGATCTAGGGGGAAGAGGGGAAACATATTTTCTAGGGGGGCGGCGCGCGGGGGGGGAAACGCGACGCCGGGGGGGGGGGCCCGCGCCCCTGCGCGTGTGCGCGCGAACAAAACACAAACAAGACGGAAAATGAAAGCCGCGCGCTCTCTCTCGGAAACAAAACACAGACACGCGCCGTGATAAAACAGATCACGCCGCCCGGCCGTCCGCGCCAGCAGCCGCCGGCAAGGCCGCCGCAGCCGCAGCCGCAGCCGCCCCAAACCCGACCCCGGCCCCGGCCTCGGCCTCTGCCTCTGCCTCTGCCTCTGCCGCCGCCGCCGCCGCCGCCGCCGCCGCGACCTCTGCCGCCGCCGCCGCCGCCGCCGCCGCGACCTCTGCCGCCGCCGCGACCTCTGCCGCCGCGACCTCTGCCGCCGCGACCTCTGCCTCGGCCGCCGCCTTTGCCTTTGCGGCGTCCTGCTCGTCGCCGATCACGCCCTCGGCCACCCAGAACAGCGCGCCCGACGCCAGGTAGCACGCGGGCGCCAGGAGCAGCGCGTGCTGCAGCCCCACGGGCCCCGCCAGCCGGGCCACCACCAGCGGGCCGAACCCGCCCAGCAGGTTGCGGGCGCAGAGGTACAGGGCAGAGGCGGTCGAGCCGAGCGCCCGCGGCGCCCCTTGGCGGATCATCACGGCGCTGGGCGCCCGCCACGCCTCGGAGAGCGCAAACCCCGCGAGCAGGGCGAGGAACGACTGCTGGGGGGTGGGCGCGAGCAAGGAGGCGGCGATCAGGGGCGCGGCGAGCAAGGAGGCGCCGGACGTGACCCACCGGCGCCGGCGGGCGCCGCCGCGCGCCGACAGCCAGTCGCTCAGCAGCCCTCCGCCGACGCCGCCGATGACGCCGCCCACAGGGAGGACGACGGCCAGCACGGGCGCGTAGCTCGAGGCCGGCAGGTGGTACACGCGCTCGTAGAAGGTCGAGTGCCACGCGATGAGGGCGTAGCTGCCGACGTCGTTGAGCGCGGCGGCCGCCGTGACGGCCTGCAGGGAGCGGAGGCCGAGCAGCGCGCGCACGCCCGCCAGCGCGCCCTCCTCCTCTTTCGCGTGCGGCGGCTCTTGTTCCTCGGCCGCCGCCGCCGCGGCTGCTGACGCTGCTGCTGCTGCTGCTGCTGCTGCTGTCGTGGCGACGACCTTTTGCCCCCCTATGTCCGCCACACCCATGGCCACCGCCGCCGCCGCCGCACCCCCTGTCCCACCCTCGAGGGCAGCAGCGACCGGCGGCGGCAGGAGCGCCTGCTGCTCCCCGCCCCGCTGCCGCGCCGCCTCTTGCCGCGCCGCCGCCTTATCGCGCGCCTCCTTTTCGCGCGGCTCGTCGACGCCGGCGAGGATGAGCGCCGCGACCAGCAGGCCCGGCAGGCCGAGGCCCGCCAGCAGCGAGCGCCACCCGCTGCTGGCCGGCCCCGCGCCGTCGACGCTGTCCGAGCTCCAGAGGGTGAAGAGGCCGCCGAGCACGGCGCCGAGGCCCGAGAAGGCGCCGTGCTCGGCCGCGCCGGCCGCGACGCCGTCGGCGACGCCGCCGTCGCCGCCCCCGGCCGCCGCCGCGATGGCCGCCGCGCCCGCCGCCGCCGCCGCTGCAGCAGCCCCGCCTGCCCCGCCCGCCCCGTACCCGGCGACGCTGTAGTTGTAGTTGTAGATCGGCGTGACCGCCGCCATGTCGCCGTTGGTGTAGACGATCGACATGCGCTGCAGGTCCACAAAGTCGAGCGGCACCATCCAGGGGCCCTGGAGCGTCGTGTTTGGCGGCACCGCGCCGCCCGCGTCGGCGGCGCCGCCCGTCATGCCGCCGCCGATCGCCGCCGCCGCCGCAAGCGCCGCCGCCGCGCCGTCCGCGCCGCCCGCTCCCGCCGCGCCCCCCGCCCCCGCCCCCGCCCCGGCCCCCAGCCTGCTGGCCGCGAGGACGCACGCGAACGAGAGGGCGCGACCCACGTAGATGGCGCAGTTGTACGCCGCGAGCGCCGTCGACTGGTTGTTCGGAAACAGATCCGGAATCAGCGAGAACGCCACGGGATTCTGCGCCGCCTGCGCCGCCGCAAACCCGACGCGCGCCAGCAGCAGCTCCTTGAACGACCCGGCCCCGGCCGCCACGACGGTCAGGGCCGACCACGCGGCCACGCCCGTGGCCAGCAGCTTCGGGCGGGCGACGCGGTCCGCCAACAGGCCCACGGGCACGAGCGCGAGCGCGTACAAATAGCTGTAGCCGGCGGTCAGCTCCGCCCCCTGCATGTCCGAGAGGCTGAGCTCCGGGGCGATCATCGGCAGCAGCGCGGGCAGCGCGAAGCCGGTGGTGGCCTGGTGCACGTACGACAGGCCGAGGACGAAGAGGGCGTAGAGTTTAGCCGAGTCGGCGGCGGCGTCGGGGGCGGCGGGCGCGGGGGCGGGCCGGGGGGCGAGGAGGGGGGCAGGCAAAGGAGCGGGGACGGGGGGGGCCGTCACCGTTGCCGCCGTCGCGATCGCCGTCGCCGTCGCCGTTGCCGTCGCCGTCGCTGCCGTCGTTGCCGCCGCCGTCACCGTTGCCGCGGCCGTCGCCGCCGTCGTTGCCGCCGCCGTCGCCGCTGTCGTTGCCGTTAACGCCGCCGCCGCCGCCACCGCCGCCGCCGCCGGCGAGAGCGTCGCCGCGCCGCCCTCCAGCGGGTGGATCGCCGCCGACAGGTCCGCCTCGAGCTGCTCGAGCCGCGCCAGCGCGCCCACCAGCTGCCGGGTCACCGCCTCCTCCTCGACGGTCGCCATGCCGCCGGCGGCGGCGGCGGCGCCGGCCTCGCCGACCGCCTGCTGCAGGGCCGCGAGGCGCCCCGCGACAGCCGCCTCGGCGTCCAGCAGGGCGGCGGCGGCCGCGGCGCCCGCGGCGCTGGGGGCCGAGGAGGGCGAGGGGGGCGGGGGCGCCGAGGGGCGCGGCGGCGGGGGAGAGGCGGCCGCGGCGGAGGGAGGGTAGGCGGCCGGCGGCGGCGGCGGCGACGGCGACGCGGCGGCGGCCAGGTTGGCGGCGGCGGCGGCCACGGCAGAGGCGGCCGAGGCGGCCGTGGCGGCGGCCGCGGCCATCGACGACAAGTCGTCCGGCTTTTGCGGCGGACCCTGCCGCGCCTGCGGCGGCGGCTGCTGCTGCTGCTGCTGCTGCTGCTGCTGCTGCTGCTGCTGCTGCTGCTGCTGCTGCTGCTGCTGGGGGAGGCGGGTAGCGACGGCCGCCGCTGCCGACGCCGCCGCTGGGGCGCCGCTGCTGCTGCTGCTGCTGGCCGGGCCGCCGTTGCCGTTGCCGTTGCCGCCATTGCTGCTGGTGCTTGCTGCGGTGATGCTGCTGCTCGCGCCGCTGCCGTTGCCGTCGCCGGCGACCGCCGGCAGCGCGCAGGCGGGGCGCCGCCTGCTGCTGCTGCTGCTGCTGCAGCTGCTGCTGCTGCTGCTGTTGCTGCTGCTGCTGCTGCTGCTGCTGCTGCTGCTGCTGCTAAGAGGGCCGAGAGGGCAAGCGCTGTGGCCGCCGGCGCCGCCGACGCTGCCGCCGCCGCCGCCTCTGCTGCTGCCGAGGCTGCTGGAGCCGCTCCCGCCGTCGACCCGAGGCGCACAACGTGCCGCCGGCGCCAGCAAACGGCTCGCCGGCGCCGCCCGCCGGCCGGCCGCGCCGTGGACCGGCCAGGCCGCCGCCGACGGGCCGAGCCGCGCTCCCGCTGCCGCCCGCTGCATCTTTCCGCCTCGGCTTTTTTCGACGCGGGTCCGGGGAATGTTGGGTTGTTTTGTTTCTGGCTGTGTGTGCCCCTGGGGCGTGCTCCGCAAGCCTGCCGCCTGGTCCTCCTCCTGCTGCTGCGGCCTCTCAGGCCGACCGCATGAGCCCGGCGAGGCGAGGCTAGAAGGGGAGGAAGAGGAGGGGTCGCCGGCGCGAGAGGGAAAAAGCGCGGCGGGAGGCGTCGACGTTCGTCGGCGGCCTGCTCGGCGCCGAGGCCTGCTCCTGTGTCTCGTCGCCGGGTGGTGCAGGGCCGCCTCCTGTCGTTTGTGTCGGTGATGATGATGATGATGAGGGAGGCGCGCGCGCGTCAGACGACCGACAGGCCCTTGTCGTCGGGGTCGCGGGGCACAAAAGAGGCAGAAGGGGCAGTCTCGAGAAAGAGATGGGAGGGGGCGCCCCTGCCCTCACGCGCCACGATGCCTGCGCGGCCGCACGAGCCGCACGTGCAAGATCGAGTAGAGCGGTCGCCCGGGGAATGGGCGCGTTTCCCCCCCCACTTGTCTTGCCCCTCACCTCGAATCGCGCAGAGACAGAGAAAGAGAGAGAGAGAGAGGAATGCGAAGACCTGGCACAGAGTCACTAGGCAGGGATGGTGGCGATGCCCCTGCGGCTGGTGGCGATGCGGAAAACTCTAATAAAAAGAGAAAGTTGCAGCGCGAGCGACGGCGCCCAAAAAGCCCTCTCACGGCGGCGCCGCCGCCGCCGACGCTCCCCCTGCCTCCTCCCGCCGCTCGACCGCCCACCCCCGCCACCGCGCGTGGTCCGCCCCGAGCGCCCGGTACCGCCGGAGCTGCGCCTCAAAGCCCGGGTTGGGCGCCGCAAAGGGGCGCACGTCCCGGAGCGCCGCCAGCGCCCGGTCGTAGCCCCACCGCCGGCGACGCATCAGATCCGCGACGACGAGCGACGCCGAGCGGGACACCCCCGCCGCGCACGCGACGAGCACGCCGCCGCCGCCAAACGCGCGCGCGGCGGCCGCCTGCCGCTCCTGCGCGTTGTCGCCGCATGCTCGTTCCTCCCCGCCGTCGCCCCTGCCGCCGCCGCTGCCGTCCCGCCCCTCGCCGCCGCCGCCGCCGCCGCCCGGCTCCTTCTGCGGGCTCCTGGCGGCGTCCATGAAAGCAAACGCCTCGCCGAGCCGGCAAACCAAGTCCTCGTCGGGGGAATCGGAAAAGCCCTGCAAGACCAGGTAGGTCAGCGCGCGCGGGTGCGAGGGCGGGGCGCCGCCGCCGTCGGCCGCCACGAGGACGTGCGTGATCCCCCGGGTGCGCAGGGCGGCCAGGTCGCGCTCGCACGCCCAGCCGCCGATGAACAGGCCGTCGTCGACGCGCTGCGGCAGGACGTCGTCGACCTCCTCGACCGCGTCGTCCTCCTCCTCGTCCTCGTCGTCCTCGTCCTCGTCTTGGACGCGTCCGCCGCCCGCGTCGCCGCGGCGCGCCCCGGCCCTCGCGCTGTCGCCCTGGCCGTCACCGCCGCCGCCGCCCCGGCCGCCGCGCGCGCCGCCGCCGTCGCCGCGGCCGTTGTACGCCGCGTCGGGGCGCAGCTGCTGGTGCTCACCTGGCGCTCCTGCCTCCTCCTCGATCCCCCCCTCGCCCCCGCACAAGCTCGCCCCCCCGCCGCCGCCGCCCAGAGACGACCGGCGGCGCTGCGGCGTCAAGCCGCTGCCGCCGCCGTCCGACGACCGGCGCTTGTTGGTCGCCGCGTGTTGCGGCTGCTGCTCCTGCGGGATCGTCGCGGGGGACGACGCGGGGCCCGAACCGGTCTGGTTCATCTCGCCCCTGCCCGCGGAGCCGTTTTTTCCAGCCACCATGCGATCAGATTTGGCGACTGGAGTTTTTTCCGATACGAGTGAGGGGGATGCGGGGGCTTCCTGGCCCACCCGCGGCGGCTCGACGCCCGTTGTATTCGAGATCGAGGATGCGATGGGCGGGTTGTGATGGGTGGGAGGTCGTGGCTGGAGCGACCTTTGTCCCCGGGGGGGGGCGGCGGCCTGGATTTTCTTTGGCGAATCGGCCTGGTGGATTTTGGGGGGCTCCCCCCCCCCCCTTCTCCTTTCGCGGAAGGAGAAAAGGGCTGTGCCACGTCGCGATCCAATCCCCACTTACCTCAACCCGCACTCGAACACCACGACCATCACCACTCAGTACTTGATCCCAGCCAATCAGAGCAACCCTCCATGGCGCAGCCCGGCGGCGGAAGAGGAGGAGGAGGAGGAGGCAGAGGAGGAGGCAGGGGCGGGGGCGGCAATCGCCGGCACCAGAACCACGCGCCGCGCTCGGCCCTGCAGAAGCCTCAGGCGGCCAAGCCCAGGGGCAAGGCCATCTCGATCAAGAACCAGATGCGCGGCCTCGAGCGCCTGCTCAAGAACAAGGTGCGGCATGTTTTTTCGCGCCGCCGGCCGCCGTCGCTCGCCGCGTCTCTCTGCGCGCGCTCGCCGTCGTCGCGCGCGCGCGCATAGAGACCCGACGGCAGCAGCAGCAGCCTCCCCATTCCCCCCCCGTCTCACCTATCCAACGTCTCCCAACCAACCAACCAACCGACCCACCACAAAACAAACCCAGGCCGCCGAGCTCGAGCCCCGCGCCCGCCAAAAGGCCGAGGCGCGCATGGCCGAGCTGCGCGGCGAGGCCGAGGCCGCCCGGCGCAGCGAGCGCGAGCGCGCGCTGTCCGAGCGGTACCACCACGTGCGGTTCTTCGAGCGCGTCAAGGTGGAGCGGCAGCTGGCGCGCGCGCGCAAGGCGCTGGCGGCGGCGGCCGAGGCGGGCGCGCGGGAAGGATCGGAAGACGGGGGGGCGGCCGCGATGGCACCGGCCGAGGGCGCCGCCGCCGCCGCCGCCGCATCCGTCCCCAAGCTGCGCGCCGAGGTGGCCGCGCTCGAGGAGGACCTCGACTACGTGATGCACTTTCCCAAGGGCGAGAAGTACGTCTCCATCGTGCGCCAGGCGCAGGACGCGCGCGCGCAGGCGGCGCTGGACGTGGCTCGCGCGCGGCTGCGCGCGATCGTGCGCCGGCAGCGCGGCGAGGAGGCGGCGCTGACCGAGGCGGACGAGGGGGCCGGGCGCGCGCGGCGCGCGGCCGAGGCGGCGGGCGCGGGGGTTCGTGAGCCGCAGGGGGAGCCGCGCGCCTCGGGCAGCGACGGCGACGACGGCGACGATGAAGGGGATGACGACGAGGAAGACGAGGACGAGGAGGAGGAGCAGCGCGGCCGGCGCGAGGGGCGGCAGCAGCAGAAGCAGCAGCAGCAGAAGCAGCTGAAGCAGGAGCAGCAGCAGCGCAAGGCCGCGACCGCCGTCGGCAGCGAGTCGGACGACGAGGAGGACGAGGAGGACGAGGAGGACGAGGAGGGTCTCGGCGTCGGCAGCAGCGGCAGCGACGTGGACGAGGACGAGGACAAAAAAACGGACGGCGACGAGGACGAGGAGGAAAACGACAAAAAAATGGACGGCGACGAGGACGAGGAGGAAAACGACAAGGACGACGAGGAGGACGCCGCCGCCCCCGCGCCCCGCCGCCGTCCGGCCCCTCCGCCTCCCGCCCCGCCCGCCACCAAGCGCGCGCGCACGCACGAGCGCGTCGCGGCGGCAGCAGCGACGCCGGCGCCCGGCGGCCCCTCGGCCGCCGAGTTTGCGCCTGACGAGGACGACGATTTTTTTCTCGGCAGCGGCAGCGACAGCGGCGGCGGCGGCGGCGACGGGGGCGGCGGCGCCGGCGCCGGCGCGGAGGACGCGGGCGGCGACGACGACCGCGGGATGAAGATCCACCACCGCCCGCCCCTCAGAGAGGGGGGTGGCAGGTCTGGCGGCCGGGGCGGCGGCGGCGGCGGCGGCGGCGGCGGGCAGCGGGGGAGGCGGTTTGATGGCGCCGCGAGGGGCGGCGGCGGCGGCGGCGCCCGCGGCCGCGGCCGCGGGGGCCGCGGCCGCGGCCGCGAGGGCGGCGGGTTTGGCGGGGGCGGCGGATACGGCGGCGGGCTCAGCCCGGGTCGCGGCGGCGGCGGATACGGCGGCGGCGGCGGCGGCGGCGGTAGGTTTGGCGGTGGCGGCGGCGGTGGCGGTGCTGGGCGCGGCGGTGGCGGCTTTGGCGGCCGCGGCGGCGGGTCCTCGTCGTCGTTCGGCGGCCGAGGCCGCGGCGACGGACCGACCAAGCCGTCCGCCCCGGCCGCGGCGCCCGTGCGCACGCGCGCCGAAGGCGGGCGCAAGCGACGCAAGTGAGAAGGAGGGGGAGGAGGGGGGGACGACGAGAGCGCGACGCGACGCGACGCCGCCGCCAGCTAGCAAGAAAAGCGCGCCGTGCCGCCTGTCACCTCTCCGAACCCTCTTTGCAATCCTCGCGCGTCCGTGTCGGCACGCACACACGTCGGACCTCGAGCTTCCCTCTTCTCCTGGCTCGTTCCATCGGGGGTAGTCGCGCCAATCTTGCCGGATCGAAGAGATCGACACTGAACCCCGGAAACTCGACATCGCTCATTGCTCGCACCTTGACCCGCGAGAGGCGATGCTGCACCAGCGCGCGGCCCCCGGCGCATTGGGCGCGGGCCGCAGGCCGGCCTCTCGCGCCCCGCGCTCTCGCGCCCTCGCGCCCTCGCTGCCTGCTCGCTCTCCTGCCCGCGTGATCGCGCGCGCCGAGCCCCCGGCCGGCGGCGGCAATGGCGCCCCGACTCCCGAGGAGCAGCGCGCGTCCAACGGCATGGGTAACCTGTTCCTCCGGGAAAACGCCGGCGAGAACCTCGACTCGCGCATCGCGAGCGGGGAGTTCTCGGCCTCCGGCTCAGTCAAGGAGCAGATGACGCGCCCGCTGCGCAAGGCGCTCGCGCGGGACCGGGACCCGGGCATCGGTGAGAGCGCGCCATTGGCCGGCTGGTGTGGGCCGCTCGGTCGGGCGCGCGCTGTCGCGACCAACGGGCGCGCGCACACGAGAGGAACGCCGACGACGGACGCGCGCGCGGCGCGCGCTCGCCCGAGCCGCCGTCGTCGCGCGAGCCGCCGTCGTCGCGCGCGCGCTCCCTCGCTCTCTTTTCTCCCCCACGCCGCCTCTCTTTGATCACCCGCCCGCCCGCCCCACAAAACAAACCAACCCAAACACGCCCTCCGACCCCGACCCCCCCCTCCAAACAACCAAAAAACAAAACCAACTCCAACCCACCGCCCGCTACCCAGGCCGCCGCCTCGCCCTCTTGCTCGCCCGTCTCGGCCGCCGCTGGCGCGCCGAGGCCGCGCGCGAGATGCCCGAGGCCCGCGGCGACATCCGAGAGATCGTCGGCCAGCCCGTCTTCGTCCCCCTGTACAAGCTGTTCCGCACCTATGGCCCCGTCTTCCGCCTGTCCTTCGGCCCAAAAACGTTCGTGGTGGTCAGCGACCCGGCCGTGGCCAAGCGCCTCTTGCTGACGGACGCGGCAAAGTACAGCAAGGGCTTGCTCTCGGAGATTCTCGAGTTTGTGATGGGCGAGGGCTTGATCCCCGCCGACGGGGAGGTGTGGCGCGTCCGCCGGCGCGCCATCGTGCCCGCCCTGCACCGGCGCTACGTCGCCTCGATGGTCGGCATGTTCGGCGCCGCCTCGCGCCGCGGGTGCGACCGCCTGGCCGCGGCCGACGGCGCGCCCGTCGAGATGGAGAACTTCTTCTCGCGCCTGGCGCTCGACATCATCGGAAAAGCCGTCTTCAACTATGAGTTTGACGCCCTGGACAACGACGACCCCGTCATCCAGGCCGTCTACACCGCCCTGCGCGAGGCCGAGTACCGGTCGACCGCCTTCATCCCCTACTGGAACTTCCCGCCATTGCGGTGGATCGTGCCGAGGCAGCGGCGCGTGCAGGAGGCGCTCGTCACCATCAACGCCACGCTCGACGGCCTGGTGGCAAAGTGCCGCGCCCTCTGCGCGCGCGAGGGCGACGTGTTTGGCGAAGAATTCTTGTCCGAGGAGGACCCGTCCATCCTGCACTTTCTGCTGGCGAGCGGCGAGGAGATCTCGAGCAAGCAGCTGCGCGACGACCTGATGACCATGCTGATCGCCGGGCACGAGACCACGGCCGCCGTGCTGACGTGGACCATGCACCTCTTAGCCGAGCACCCGGAAGCGGCCGCGCGCGTGCGCGCCGAGGCCGACGCCCTGCTCGGCGGCGCGCCCGACCCGGCCTTGGGGCACAAGCCGGACGGCATGGGCGGCCGCCTGCCCACGGTCGACGACCTGCGCGAGCTGCGGTTCACCACGCGCGTGATCAACGAGTCGATGCGCCTGTACCCGCAGCCGCCCGTGCTGATCCGCCGCGCGCTGGAGGACGGCGAGGCCGGCGGCTACCCGGTGAAGGCCGGCACCGACTTTTTCATCAGCGTGTGGAACCTGCACCGCAGCCCCGCCCTGTGGGACGAGCCCGACGCCTTCCGGCCCGAGCGCTTCGGCCCTGTAGACGGCACGGCGCCCGTCCCCAACGAGACCACCACCGACTACGCCTACCTGCCGTTTGGCGGCGGCCGGCGCAAGTGCGTCGGAGACCAGTTCGCGCTTTTCGAATCGGTGGTGGCGCTCGCGACGCTCATGCGGCGGTTCGACTTCGCCCGCCCCCCGGGCGCGCCGCCGGTGGGCATGACCACGGGCGCGACCATCCACACCACCGCGGGCCTGTACCTGACGGCGACGCCGCGGCGGGACGGGCTCGGGGGCGGGGGAGGGGGCGGGGGGTTGGGCGGTGCGAGCGCGGGGGCGGGCGGCGGCGCGGCGGGGGCGGCGGGGGCGGCGGGGGCGGGGATGCAGCAGCCGGCGATGCGGATCGTCGCGCTGGGGGACGGGCAGGGCGCGGCGGCGGCGGCGGCGGCGCCCGCCATGGCAAGCGGAGGGTGCCCGTTCAAGTTGGGCCAGGGCGGCGCGAGCAGCGGCGGCGCGGCAGCGGCGCCGGCGTGAGTTTTTTCCTCGCCGCCCAGAGGCGCTTTCGTTGGTGACCCTTTTGAATCGATTTTTTTCTCCCCCATCTTTCATTCCCTCCCTCGCATGTCTTTCAGAGATCCCCCTTGACATGACATTCATTTCGAAACGCTCATCTAAAGCGCGTGAAACTCCTGCGCACGCGCGCCTCGAGGAAACCACCGCGCGGCAGCGAGCGAGCGACGCAAAAGAATGAGGAGACGGCCGGCGGCGAGCAACGGAGGCGAGAGCGCCCGGCGCCGAGCAGAGACGAGACGCGCGCGCGTTCCTTTCCTGCGAAAGCGCCGCGCCCCTCCTCGCGCCTCGCGACCAATCGACCTTCTCTTTACCGCCCCCTCGTCCGTCCGACCTGTACTGCTCCCGCTTCCAGTCGCCCCGACCTTTGCAGCCCCACTCTACGGGCGCTCAAAAAGCCTTCGTCCCCTCCCTCCCTCCCTCCCTTGAGAAGACTGAAAGAGAGAGGGATCAGCATTTCTTCCCCGAGCACGGCGGCCCGCCCGCGCGAACGGGGCGCGTCGGCGGCGATCGATCCGGCGCGCCGCCCCTGGCAGCGCTCGCCGCGCGCGCCGAAGCAGGGGCGCGACCCCTCCTCTTGCTCTCACAGACGCCCCCTCTCAAAAGTCACTCGCCCGGGCAGCGCCGACCGGATTGCGCGCGCCCCGTGCGAGCGCGCGGCGCCGCAGCTAGAGGTCGCCTAGCTCTCTGAGCCGCTTGCGCCAGGGATCGGCGCCGCCAAGAGCGCGTGACGCCGACGCCGACGCCGATCGACGCCGACGCCGACGCCGACGAGCGACGCCGACGAGCGACGAGCGACAGCGCCAAGCGGCGGAGGCGGCGCCACGCGGCGGCGATATGGCGCGCCATGAGCTCGACGACCTCACGGGCGAGGCGGCGCCCGCCGAGGTCCCGGACAGGCCCATCTTCCACGTCGCGCCGCCGCGCGGCTGGGTCAACGAGTGAGTTGTTGTTGTGTCGGCGTTTGTTTGCGCGCGGGCGCACGCGCCCACGAGCGGGGAGAGGCAAGAAGGGAGAGGCGGGGGGGAGAGAGCAAGGAGGAGGACAACAGCAGGCCGACCGCAAGCAAGCAAGCCCCCTTGATCATCGCTCACGTCGACCGCGCCGTCCCCACACGCACAACACAACTCCACATCATGTGCCTACTCGCCGCGCAGCCCCAATGGTGAGAGAGAGCAGGAACTGGCTGCGCCGCCGCCGCCCTAACCGCCGATGTTTGCTCGCTCGCCCGCCCGCTCGCCCGCCCGCTCACGAGAAAGACAAAAACAAACAACACACACATACTCCAAAATAACAGGCCCCTTCTGGTACCGCGGTCTCTACCACATGTTCTACCAGTACCTCCCCGAGGGCTGCGAGTGGGCCTTCGGCCTCGCGTGGGGCCACGCCGTCAGCGCCGACCTGATCACCTGGCGCCACCTGCCGCCCGCGCTGCTGCCGACGCCGGGCTTTCTGGACGCCGACGGCTGCTTCAGCGGCTGCGCCACCCTGGACGAGGAAGGGGTGCCCGTGATCCTCTACACGGGCGTGCGCCTGCGCAGCAACCCGGACGCGGGCCCGCTGCCGCCGCGCGAGTGCGACCTCGGCCTGCCGTTTGTAGAGTCTCAGCTGACGGCCGAGCCGGCCGACCCCTCCGACCCAGAGCTCAAGCGCTGGCACAAGCACGCCGCCCCCTTCCTGCCGCTCCCCCCGCCCGACGCCAACCTCACGGGCTGGCGCGACCCCTTCGTGGTCGAGCGCCCGAGCGCGGGCAACGGGGGCGAGTGGGTGGTGCTGATCGGCGCGGGGGTGAAGGGGCTCGGCGGCACGGCGGCGGTCTACAGAGCCGCGCGGCTGCGCGACCCGGGCACCTGGCGGTTCGACGGGTGGCTGTGCGAGGGGGACGGGGCGACGGGCACCGTGTGGGAGTGCCCCCTGGTCGCGCGGCTGAGGCCGCTGCCGCCGCCCGCGGCGGGCGGCGGCGGCGAGGCGGGCGCGCCGGCCGCGGACGGCCGGACGACGCAGCAGCGGGAGCAGCACGCCGGCGGCGGCGTCCTGGCGCGCGCGCGCCCGGCGCATGCGCAGGCGCCCAGCGGCACCCACTCGCCGGGCCCTGGCCGGCGGCGCAGCGGCTGCCTCGACGTGCCCGGCGTCGTCGGCGGCGTCGGCCGCGTCGGCGGCGGCGGCGGCGGCGGTAGCGGCGGCGGTGGCGGCGGCGACGGCGGATTCAGCTTTAGCGGCGAGGACGGCGGCGCCTTCCCGCAGAGCGACTCCGGGTCGCTGTTCGGCGTGTCGTCTCAGCTGGATCTCGCGTCCACGGCGGCGCGCCGATCGCTGCAGCAGCAGCAGCAGCAGCAGCAGCAACAGGAGCGCGAGCAAGACGAGGCGGCGTCCGGGACGAGCCGCCGGCGAGCGACGCCGCCGCTGGGCGGCGTCGGCGCGGGCGGCGACGGCGCGTCCACGGCCACGCGCCTGACGGCGATGCCGCCGCTGCCGTCCTTTGCTTTCCCACCGCAGCAGCAGCTGCAGCAGCAGCAAGAAGCAGGAGCAACAGCAGGAGGCGCGGGAGGCGCGGCCGCGCATGAAAACGGCTCGGCCGCCGCCGCTCGCGAGGCCGGCGGTGGCGGCGGCGGCGGCCCCACCCACTTTTACTCCGTCTCCCCCGACGCCGCCACCAACCCCACCATCTACTGGATCGGCAGCTACCGCGGCGGCCGCTTCGACCTCCCCCGCGCCATCGGGCCCTTCCGCCTCGACCTGGGAGACGTGCTCTACGCGCCCAACCTACTGGAGGACGGCGGCGTGTCTGGCCGCGGCCCCGCCGACGGGCCCGACGCGCCCGCGCCGCCGCAGGGGGCGCCCGTGCCCCCCCCGCCCCACCCGCCCGCCAACGGCGGCGGCGGCGAGCCCCACGCCCGCGGCGGCCACGACCGCCACCGGTGCATCCATCCAGCCGCCCCCCGGCCGCCCTCGTCCGCCTCCGCCTCGCCCTTTCCCTTCTCGCCGGCGGCCGCCGCCACCGGAGGCCGCACGCTGCTCTGGGGGTGGGTGCAGGAGCGCCGCGGGGTCGGCACGTGGGACTACGCGGGCTGCCTGTCGACCCCCCGCGTGCTGTGGCTGCACGGCGATCGGCTGTGGCAGGAGCCCGCGCCCGAGGTGCGCGCGCTGCGGCGCCTCGGGGCGTGCTGGCGCGCGGCAGAGGTGCCGCTGTCGCCCGGGCGGCCGGTGGCGCTGCCGGCCAGGGGCGGCGGCGGCGGCGGCGGCGGCGGCGGCGGCCTCGGGTCCAGCGGCGGCGGCGTCAGCGGCGCGCACCTCGACCTCGAGCTCACGTTCCGCCCTGGGACCGCGCGCACCGTCGGCGTCATGTTCCGCTCCTGGAACGCCTCGGACGCGGGCGGCGCCGCCGTGCTGTTTACGTGGGGCGGCGGCGGCGCCGCCGCCGACGACGCCGACGACGCCGACGGCCCCGTCGGCGGCCCGGGCCCCTCGGCCGCCTACAGCGCGCCCGACGCCGCGGCCGCCGCGCACCCCCGGGGACTGGCCAGCGCCCTCGAGGTGGCCTTCGAGGCGCTTGACCCGGCCACCATGGGCTACTCGCTGCTGGCGCCGGGCGCGCGCCGCACAGGCGGCCGCGTGCACGTGGGCCCGCGGGACCGCGCGCGCCTGCGCATTCTGCTCGACGACTCGGTGCTCGAGGTGTTCACGGGCAGCGGCGAGGTGCTGACGACGCGCGTGTACCGGGGGACGGCGCCGGCGGTGGCGCAGCTGCAGCAGCAGCAGCAAGAGCAGCAGCAGCAGCAAATGCAGCAGCAGCAGCAGCTCGGGGACGCGGGGATTGAGTTTTTCGCGCTCGACGGCGACGCCACGCTCGAGCTCGCCGAGGCGCACGAGGTGGCGACCATCTGGCAGCGCGCGGACGAGAAGGCGGCGGTCCCTGCGTCCCCGCCCTTTGCGTCGGCGTCGCTGGCGCGCGCATCGTCGCTGGGCGCGGCCGCTCCGGGGTCGCCGCTGGCGGCCTCGCCGTTTGCCGCTGCCGCCGCCGCCGCCGCCGCCGCCTCGCCGCTCCTCGTCGCCGCCTCCCTCGCCAAGTCGGCCGCCGCCGCCGCCTCGCCCGCCTCCCGCCAGACCTCGCTGCGCCTCGTCGCCGACGGCTCGGCCGCCGCCGCCGCCGCCGCCGCCCCTGCCGCCGCCGCCGCCGCGAGCTTGCAGCGGCTCTTTTCCGGCGCCGCCTTGCTCGGCGGGGACGACGGCGGCGGCGGCGGGTTCGACTCGGCCAACGTGTCGGGCGGATTCGGCGTCCCGGGCGACGACGACGCCGCGGCCGAGGGCGTGCCCGAGGAGGAGATGACGGCCGACATCTTTGTGCTTGGCTGAAAGCAGGCGGGGGAAGGTGGGGGGAAGAGGGGAAAGGGGGAGGGAGGGTCGCGGTTGCCGCCCTGCCCCCCCCTTCCGGCCGACTTGTGCCCATCTGGCACCGTTCCTTCGCGCGAAATGACTCCCAAGGCCCCTCGACAAGTGGGCGTGTCTGTAAGCCGCACACAAACGCGAGTAGCGCGAGAGACCTTGACTCGCGGACACGGACAAAAGACGGAAGAAAGGGGTGTGGCGCGTCTCGACCGTTTCGGCGTCACGGCCGTCGAGCGCGGCAGCGGCAGCGGGCAGCTGTGCGCGCGCTGCGTGGTGGAGAACAAGGCCGTCACCTCGGCCGGCTGGGAGGCGTGGGTCACGAGCGAGGTGGGCGAGCTGGAGGGGCTCGTGCGGCGGGCCGAGGGGTGAGCAGAAGAGGTTCGGTTTTTGCGGGTTGTTTGGTCTTTTTGTCGCTCGATCGAACCGCCGCCGCCGGTTTTCCCCTCTCTTCTTCTCTCTCTCTGCCTTCTCCCCTTTTTCACCGGCGCCGTCGACTAGTTGTAATCGCGATCGACGGTGCTCTCGTTCAACGCCATCTGCAGCGGGGCAGCCACCCTCGAAACAAAGTGGCGCGTGCGGAAAAAATAAGGGCGGGGGAGCGACAAAGTGCGCGTGCGGAAAAAATACGGGCCGACGGGGGCCGACGGGGCAGTTTCTGTTTTGCGGCGCCTGCCTCGCTCCGCCGCCCCATCTCGCCCGCCGCCGCCCTCTGCCGGGTGTTTGTTGGAGCGTTAGCGGGCAGGCGGGCGACGGGGCGGCGGCGGCGGTTGCTCGGCGGGTGGCGGCCGCCAGGCGACAGGGGGTAACCCGAGGGCGCCCTTCGACACGCAACCGCGGTGGCTCTGCGGCGCGCGCCGCGGCGACGACGGGAGGCGGCCGGGGCAGGCGCGCCCATCCCCCCCTGCGCGAGCGGGAGGGGGAAATCAGACGGGAGAGGAGGGAGGGGAGCTCTGTCGCCTTTGGGTCGCCTCCTCTGTGGGGGGCACTGAGAAACAGGAGCGGTGGCAGCGGATCGGCGGCGACGGGAGGGGGGCGGGGTTTCTCAAGAAGAGATGCGGGACCCGGCTCCGCCGGTGTTTCCTGTTTCCTTTCACTTGTACATACATCACACACACACGCATTCTCTCTCTCTCTCTACCTCGAGACGGTTCTCTCGATCCACGAACGCAAAACGCACCAAAGAGAAAAAAGGAAACTTGACGCCGCAGCGCATGACGATGGCCGCCCCGCTCCTGCTTCGGGAGCGGGGCACGCCGCTCGACAACTACCACGTCATCGACCTCATCGGCGAGGGGTCGTTCGGCAAGGTGCGGGCGCAAAAAGGGCGCAGAAAGAGAGAGGGAGACAGCTGCTGCCCAGAAGAGACTTTCAAACGGGCAGCCGCACCAAGCGAGCGAGGCGACTGAGCCAAGAGAACGCGACCGCCACGTATCCACACACACACACACACATAACACACGCGCCGACAAGCAACCTCCAACAAACACACACGCACACACAAAATCCCGGACAACAGGTGTACAAGGGCCGCCGCCGCGCGACGGGCCGGGTCGTCGCGCTAAAGTTCATCGGCAAGACGGGCAAGAGCGAGCGCGACCTGCGCAACCTGCGGCAGGAGATCGAGATCCTGCGCGACCTGCGGCACGAGAACATCATCCAGATGCTCGACGCCTTCGAGACCCGCACCGACTTTGTCGTCGTCACAGGTGCGTCGTTGCGCCGCCGCCGCGTCTCGTCGTTTTTCTCCCGCCCGCCGCACCCTCGTCGCCCGCCCGACAACAGACGACGAAACCCACCCGAACAACCGACCAACGAATAACAACATCACACAAGAACAACAAACAACAACCAACACAACAAAAACAAAGCAGAGTTTGCGCAGGGCGAGCTGTTCGAGGTGCTCGAGGACGACGCCGCCCTGCCCGAGGAGGCGGTGCGCGGCGTGGCGCGACAGCTGGTCAGGGCTTTACACTACCTGCACGCGCACCGCGTAATTCACCGCGACATGAAGCCGCAGAACGTGCTGGTGGGTGCGGGCGGGCGCGTCAAGCTGTGCGACTTTGGCTTCGCGCGCGCCATGTCGACCAACACGATGGTTTTGACCTCGATTAAAGGCACCCCCCTGTACATGGCTCCCGAGCTGGTTCAGGAGCTGCCTTACGACCACTCGGCCGACCTATGGTCTCTGGGCGTCATTCTGTACGAGCTGCACGTGGGCCAGCCGCCCTTCTACACCAACTCGATCTACAGCCTGATCCACCACATCGTGCGGGACCCCGTGCGGCTGCCGACGGGGATCACGCCCGAGTTCCGGTCGTTCTTGAAGGTGGGTTGGGCGCGGTGGGCGCGGCCGCGGCGAGGACGGTGGGGGCCGCCGGGGGTCTTTTTTCCCCTTATCGCGAGCGCTTTTGGCGGGGGGGGAAGAGGGACAGAAAAATTCTCGCGTATAAACTCACGCACGCTTGCTTCCTCTCCTTTTCAAACACACGCACGACGACGACGCCAAAAAACGACGACGCCGAAAAACGACAACGCCAAAAAACGACGACGCCGAAAAACGACGACGCCGAAACGCAAACGACGCCAACGCCAAAAGCAAAAATCGCAGGGCCTCCTCAACAAGAAGCCCTCGGAGCGCCTCGGCTGGCCCGACCTGCTCGACCACCCCTTCGTGCGCGAGCCCGAGGGCGACCGGCTGGCGCGCGAGCGCGCGCTGGCGGCCGAGGCGGAGCGGGCGCGCTCGACGCGCGCGTGGCGCGGCGAGGGGGCGCTGGGCCGGGCGCCGGGGGCCGGGGGCGGGGGCGGCGCGGGCGCGCTGGCCGGAGGGTGGGCGGCGGCGGCAGGGGGCGGCAGGGCCAGCGGCGGCAAGGGCGGCGGCGGCGCGGTGGCGGCGGGGCTGGGCGGCGCGCTGCGCCGCATCTCTGCGGCGGCGGACCCGTCGCTGCGCCCGCCCGACTCGGCGGCGGCGGCGGACCGGCAAGCGGCGGCGGCGGCGGCGGCCGCGGCAAGAGCCGAGGCGCAGGCGGCGGCGCAAGAGTCGGCGGCCGCCGCCGCCGCCGCCGCCGCTGCCGCCGCCGCCGCCGCCGCCGCCGCCGTGCCCGAGGAGGAGCGCGTGTCGGCGTCGCTCGAGCAGGTCTTGGCGCTGGCGGAGGGCGCGGGGATGGCGTCCTGGCCAGCGCTGTCGCCGCCCGCGGGCGAGCAGGGGCGGTGGGCAGGAGGAGGGGCAGGAGGAGGGGCGGGGGCAGCGGCGGCGGCGCTCGGCGGCGGCGGCGGCGCCACACCAACACCAGCGACGACGACGACCCCCGAGTCCCGGGCCGCCTCCGTCCTGGCCGTCGCCCTCGCGTGCCCGGACGCCGGCGGCGCGCCCGCCGTGCGCCGCTGGGCGGGCAGCAGCCGCACGCGCCGGGCGCTGCGGGCGGCCGCCGTGCTGCTGGGCAGGGCGGCGGCGGCGACGGGGGCGGCGGCGGCGGGGGCGGGAGACGCCGACCCCGCCGCGCGCGTGCTGCCGCGGGCGCTCTGCGGCTCCGCGGCCGCGGCGCTCGCGTGCGGGTGCCCCGAAGCCGCCGCGGCCGCGCTGGCCGCCCTGCGCGCGGGAGAGGAGGCGGCCGCGGCCTCGGCGCTGGCGGCGAGCCCGCAGCAGCAGCAGCGGGCGGCCGGCAATGGCAACGGGGCGACCCCCTCCTCCTCTTGCTCCTCGCGGCCCGCCACCCCCCTTGGGGCCGCGCTGCTGCTCTGCGGCGACTTTGTCTGCTTCGACGGCTGCTTCGACGCCTACCTGGCGCTCCTGCGGCAGTGCCTCCTCCCCCCCGCCTCCTCCTCGCCGTCTTGTCCGTCCTCATCGTCCTCCTATCTAGCGCCTCCCGGCGGGGCCGCCGGCGCCCCGTCGTCCGCAGCAGCGGCGGCGGCAGCAGCGGCCAAAGCCGCCGGCGGCGACCCGGTCTGGTGGGCCTCGGCCGTGTTCCCGGCCGCGGCGGCGGTGGCCGACGCGCTGGCCGACTGCTGCGCGCGCGCGCAGGGCGTCCTGGCCGCGGCGAGGGCGGCGGCGGTCTCTGCCTCTGCAGCGGCGGCGGGGCGAGGCGGCGGCGGCGGCGACGGCGACCGGGCGGCCGGGATGCCGCCCGCTCTGCCCGAGTCGGCGCAGCAGGCGCGCGACCTCCTCGCCGCCGCGGCGGCCGCCGACCTGCCCGCGCTGCTGTGCCGCCTGGTCGAACGGGCGGCCGCGGCAGCAGCAGCAGCGGCGGCGGCGGCGGCAGGGACGGCCGGCGAGCAGCAGCGGCAGCAGCAGCAGCAGCAGCACGCCGCCGCCTACTCTTCCCTGGCCGCCGCCGCGGCCGTACGCGCCCTGTCCGCCCTCTGCGCGGCCCCCGTGACGCGCGCGACGGCCCTCCCGCTGTCGGAGCACTTTCCGCTCGGCCGCGCGCTCTCTGTCGCCACCGCGCCGGCGGGCGGCAGGGCCGGCGGCGGCGGCGGCGGCGCGCCCAGCCCCGCGGCCGCCTCGGCCTGGGGCTGCGAGCCCCCGCCGGCGGCGCGCGCCGCCGCCTCTGACCCGCTGCCCTGGGCGCTGCGCCGCGCCGTCGGCGCCGCCGTCGCCGCGTCCCCGGGCACGCTCGCGGCCATGCGCGAGTGGGTGCACGCGGGCGGAGGAGGAGCAGGAGGAGGGGGCTTGGCAGGAGGGGGATTGGCAGGAGGGGGATCGGCGGGCGCGGGCGTGTCCCCCCCGCCTGCGACCGCCGCCGCCGCCGCCTCGGCACCCGCTGCCGCCGCGGACGCGCACACCATGCTGGTGCTGCACCGCTGCGGCCGCGCGCACCCGCAGCTCTGCGAGGCGGCCGTGATGGCGGGACTGTTTGACGTGCTGCTGGGTGCGGGCTGCGGCGGCGGCGGCGGCGGTGCGGGCGCGGGAGGCGGCCGCGGCAGCCTGGGCCTCCCCCAAGCGCCGCGACACTCCGCGAGCCCCCCGGCGCTCCTGGCGCTCTGGACTCTCGTGGACGGGGTTCGCGAGCTCAACGAGCGCCGGCAACAGCAGCGTCAGGACCAGCAGCGGCTGGCCCAGCAGCAGCAGCAGCAGCAGCAGCAGCAGCAGCAGCAGCACTCGGGGGGCGGCGGCGGCGGCGGCAGCGTGACGGCAGCGGCGGCCGCCGCGGCGAGGGCAAAGGCGGCGGCGTCGCCCGCAGCCGCGGCGCTCGGCCCGAGCGCGGCGACCGAGGCCGCCGCCGCGCGCCTGGCCGGCCTGTTGCAGCTCGCGTCGGACGACGTGCGGACGCCCTTTGCGGCCGCCGGGGCCGCCGCGGCCCTGGTGCGCCTGCACAGGCACCTGGCGCTCGTGACGCCGCCGCTGGGGGCGCGCGCGGTGGGGGGGGGCGGCGCCGGCAGCGCGAGCGGCCTCGGCGCCGGCGGCCTCGTCGCCCCGGGCGCGGCCGCCGCCGCCGCGCTCGCGGCGCCCGCGCGCCTGGCCGCGCTGACGCGCCTGCTGCAGTACCGCGGCGCCGCGCCCGCGGCCGCCATGCAGCCCGCCGAGGGCGCCGTCGGCGCGACGGGCCTGTACGACGGGCCGATTATGCTTGCCGCGGCGCTGCTGGAGCCGTGGGCGGCGGCGGCGCCCGCGCCCGCGCCCGCGGCGTCTGCGGGCGGCGGCGGCGGCGTTGCGTCAGGCGGCGCAGGCGGCGGCGGCGGCGCCAACTTCTCCTCCTTTGGCGCCTCGTGCTCGCCCTTGGCCGCGAGCCTGTCGGGATCGTCCCAGGCCGTCTTCCTGTACCCCGCCCCTGCCGCGGCGTCGGACGCGGTCGACGCGGGTCTGGCGCCCGCCCTCACGGGCCTTGCCTCGGCGGCCGTGGCGGCAGGGGCGACAGCGGCGGCGGCGGCGGCGGCTGCAGCGGCCGGCGGCAGCGGCGGCGGAGGCGCACCAGCAGCAGCAGCAGCGACCGCCACGGGCGCCGCGGGCCCCTTGCTGGACCTGTCCCCCGCCGGCGCCGTCGCGCTGCTGGACGCGCTCCGCGGCCTCCTGCAGCAGGCGGCGTGCGCTGCTGGCGCGGGAGCAGGAGCAGGGGGAGGAGGCAGCGCCTCCTCCTCTGCCGCTGGCCGGAGCGCCGCCTCTTTGAGCGGCGGCGGCGGCGGCGCGGGGGCCGCCGCGGCGGCCGCCGCCGCGCTGCTCTGCCCGCCCCGCGCGTCTTCCTCCTCCTCCTCCGGCGGCGGGGCGGCCTTACCCGTGGCCGTCGCCTGCGCCCGCGAGCTCCTCTCCGCGCGCCACCTGCGCGCCCTCATGCGCGCCTGGCCGGCGGCGGCGGGCGGCGGGCCCGCGGGCGTGCTGCGGCTGGCGGCGGCGGCCGGCGCGCTCGCCACAGCGCCGCTCGCGCCCCCGGCGGCGGCGGGCGCGGCCGGGCGCCCGGCCAGCAGCTCGGGCGGAGGGGTTCTCGCGGGCCAGGCGGGCGCGTCGCCGCCGCCCGCCGGCTACGTCGACGCGCTTGCGGCCGGCGGCATTGTCGGCGCCGTGGTCGCCGCGCTCGCCTTTGCGCTCGAGTCGGCGGCGGCGGCGGCGGCGGCGGCGGCCTCGGGTGCCTCCGGCTCGGGAGGCGACCCCGAGGCGGCCGCCGCCGCGGCCGCGCGCGCCCTGGCCGCGGACGAGCCGTGCGCGGCGCGGGCGCACGCGGCGGCCGCGCGCCTGGTGCTGCTGGCCGGCGGCGGGGGCGCGGGCGGCGGCAGTGGCGCCGGCGCGACCTTTGCGGGTCAGTACGTCGCGGCCGGCGGCCTGAGGCCGCGGGTGGTGGACGCCCTGCTGCTGCCTGGCGGCGGCGGTGGCGGCGGCGGGAGCACGGCCTCCTCGTCGGCGCTGGTGGCCGAGGCGCTGCTGGTCCTGTCGCAGCTGGCCCGGGGCCCGCCGGCGCCGCCGCCGGCATTGGCGTCGTCGGCGTCGGCAGGAGGCATCGGCGGCGTCGGCGACGGCGCCCCCGACATCGCCGCGGCCCTCGACGCCGCGCGCCCCTTCGACGCCCTGCGCCTGTGCCTTGGCCACCCGGACGGCGGCGTGCGCGCCCGCGCCTGCAACCTCGCCGGAAACCTGTGCCGCCACAGCGACCGCCACTACCGCCTTTTACTGGACAAGGGGGTCGTGCCGGCGCTGATTGCGCGCTGCGGCGACGGCGACCGGGGCGCGCGCAAGTTCGCCTGCTTCGCGATCGGCAACGCGGCGTTCCACTCGGCGCAGCTGTACGAGGCGCTGAGGCCGGCGGTGAGGCCCCTGGTGGCGCTGCTGCGCGGGCATTACGGCGGGGGAGGGGGCTCGGCGTCCGCGTCGGCGTCTGCCTTGGCGGCGAGCGGCGGCGGCCTCGACGGCGGCGGCGCGGTGTCGGCCGCCGCCGCCGCCAGCCTGGAGGACCCCAAGACGCGCGCCAACGCCGCCGGCGCCCTGGGCAACCTCGTGCGCAACTCGTCTCTGCTGTGCGGCGAGCTCGTGCGCTCGGGCGCGCTGCGCGCCCTGCTAGACACCGCGGCCGCGGCCGCCGAGCCGCCGCCGACGGCGCCGCCGCCTCTGCACAGGGGCCGCCGTGCCAGCAGCGACGACGGCGGCGGCGGCAGCGAGTCCGGGTCCCCCGCCAAGATCGCGCTGTTCTCCCTGGGCAACATGTGCGCGCACCGCGAGTGCCGCGAGGAGCTGCTGGCCCTCGGCATCGCGCGCGTCCTGGCGAGGCTCTCTGCGGCGACGGCGCCGGCGGCGGCGCTGGCGGCGGCGGGCTCGGTCGGCGCCCCGGCGCCGGCCGCCGCCGACCCGGCGCTGCGCAAATACGTCCTGCGCGTGCACGCCAAGCTCGCGCAGCACGCCGGCGGCTCGTCGCTGGTGCGCCGCGGCGGCTGAGACGGATGGATCGGAGGGAGAAGATTTCCAAATTAAAGATACATTTCTTTCTGGCAAAAAGGCTGCGCGGCGCGGCGCGGCGCCCGCTGTGATCATGGAGACAAAACATGAGGAATCGCGCGACGCCCGGATACCTCGAATAAATAGACAGGTCGGCCCTCGCCCGCCGTCGTCCCCCCGCAACCTCTCAAAGCTTGGCCGCGTACGCGACCGCAAACCCGGCCCCGAGCCTGGCGAGCTCGGCGACGCCGCCCTCGGCGGGCAGCGGCGCGCCCGACGCGACCGCCTGCCTCACGGCCTCGTTCTCGGCCGCGTCGCCCCCCTCCAGGAAGGCGCCGACCACGCAGCGCTCCCCCTCGCGTCCGGCCCGCGGCGCGACCCAGTAGGCACCGAATTTGGCCTTGCCGGGCGCGGCGGCGGTCGCCGGGTCGTCCGGGCCGAATAGCACGACCTCGCCGCCGTCGGCCCCCGCGGGGGCCTCGCCGTAAAACACCCACCCGTTGTCGTAGGTGCGGCTGTAAAAGTAGGGCAGGTAGGGGATGGCCTCCGCGGAGGGGTGCTCGCCCGAGGCGGAGAAGGCGGCCTGCGCGGCGTGGGCGGCCGACGCGCGGGCAAACGCCACGTGCTCCTGCCGCGCCAGCGCTACGCTCGTCTCCGCCGGACCCGCCGTCAGCCGGCGCAGCGGAAAGGCGGCCACATCGCCCACGGCGTAGACGGACGGGTGCGAGACGGACCGGAGCGACCCGTCGACCTGCACGCCGCCGGGCCCCGACGGCGGCGCGGGCGCAAGCGCCAGACCCGCGTCGGCGGCGAGCGAGACGTTGGGGCGGGCGCCCGCGCCAACAAGCACCACGTCGCACGGCAGGCGCGACTGGCCCTTCCCCTTTGGCCCGGCGTCGCTCAGGACGGCAAAGCCGACGCGATTGGGGTCGTCGGCCGAGGGCTCAAAGGCGACGGCCGTGCGCCCCTTGACGAGGACGACGCCGCGCGCCTGCAGCTGCCGCTCGTAGAACGAGGCCAGGGCGGGAGGGACGACGCGCGCCAGCACGGACGGCTCGGGCAGCACCATCGTCACGCGCACGCCCGGGTGGGCGGACAGGTTGGCGCACGCCTCGACGCCGATGTAGCCGCCGCCGACCACCAGGACCTCGGCCGGCGGGCGCGCCTCGCCGCCGCCGCCCGCGCGCCCGGCCGCCGCCGCCGCCACCGCCGCAAGCAGCGAATCGGCGTCGGCCACCTCTCTCAGCACGTGCACGCCGGGCAGGTCGGCCCCGGGCGTGCCAAAGTCGGACGCCAGCGAGACCGGGCGCGCCCCCGTGGCGAGCACGAGGCGCTCAAACGCCGCCGTCCTCAGCGGGCCGCCAGCCGCCTCGCGCCACGTGACGGTTTTGGCGACGGCGTCGATCTTCTCGACGGTGGCGCCGAGGCGCAGGTCGACGCCCTTTCCGGCGTACCAAGCCGGGTCCTGGCGCTCGCCCCCGCCGCCCACGCACGTGTGGAAGCCGGGCAGGCGGGCGGGGCTGGTTGGGGCGAGGTACGCTTTACTGAGCGCGGGCCGCTCGTAGGGCGCGACGGCCTCGCGGCCGAGGATGCGGAGGTCGGCGGCGCGGCCGAGGGCGACGGCCTCGCGCGCGATGTAACCCGCGGCGTTGCCGGCGCCGATCACGACGACGGGGCGCGGCGGCATGAGCTCGGCGGCGGCGGCCATCATCGAGGGGGCCTTGAGCGAACGGGCGTCGGGCGGCGACGGGGCGTCGTCGGTTTTGCTGAGCGGCGAAGCGCGGGACGACAACGGCGGTGACGAAAGGGCGACGAAGAACGAGCGACCGGGCCAGGTCGCGCGACGGAAGCGGAAGGGAAGTGACAGGTCGGACGCGCGCGAAGGCTGCAAGAGGTGCCGCTGTCGGGACGAAGGGGGATGCGGGTGAAAAAATGTGTGGAGGGGGAGGTCGATGACGCGAGCACTTTGTTGATGCTGCTCGCTGCGTGTACAGAGAACAAGGCGAGTGTGAGGACGGATGCGATGGCGTTCTTGATCGGGCTTTTTGATGACAATGGCCGTGCGTGAGGAGGGAGGGGTTGAAGTCTTCCGGGAACCTGAGAAAAACTCTTTGAGAAAAACTCCAAAAACGCCCAGCTGCCCAGCTGCGCACTTGCGAACACTTCACTCGACCAGCTACTTTTCACTTGCGATATCGACCACCCATATTCTCGAGAACGAGCACCCATCTCCCGCCACTCCGCGCACCAGGCGGAGGTTTTGGTCTTGACTTCCCCCCTCGTCCAAACCAAAAAAACAGAAACAACGACCCGTCAGAGCAACCCCCTCCTCCTGTGATCGCCGATCGGGAATGGCGGACGAGCCGTGGGCCACCGTGCCCAGCAAGGCGGCGGAAAAGGCCAAGAAGAAGAAGCAGCAGGCCGCCGCCAACGCCGCCCGCGCCGCCGCCGACGCCGCCGCCGCGCCGGCGCCGATCGCCAGCGTTTCGGGCCAAAACGTGTCTGCGGCCTCGCGCATGCTCAACACGTTCCAGTTCCTCGACGACGAGGAGGACATCGAGGCCCTGCGCGCCAAGCGCAAGAAGGCGCTCGCCGCCGCGAGCGCGCGCGAGGCGGCCGAGGCGGCCGAGGAGCACGCGGCGGCGGCGCGCTCCGCGTCGCAGGGGCCAAAGGGCAGCAGGAAGGCCGCGGCGAGGAAGCCGCAGCAGCCGCAGCAGCAGGCGCCCAAGCTCCTGCCGCTCAAGGCCGTGGCGGCAGCCGTCAGCCCGGACGCCGTGGCGGCCCTGCTGAGCGAGGTGCAGGCGCGCTACGGCGGCAGCGGCGGCGGCGGCGGCGACGGCGGCGGCGGCGGCGACGGCGGCGGCGGCGGCGGCGGCGGCAGTGCCGAGAAGCTCCAGCTCCGCTCGCTGGCCGACCTCCTGCTGCGCGAGTTCTCGCGCGCGGCCGGGATGGACCGCTTCGCCGCGGCGCTGGCGTCGGCGGCGGCGGCGGGGTCGCTGCTGCCGCCCGCCCTCAGCAAGGGAGGCGGCGCCGCCAAGAGGCAGCGGGGCGCCGCCCCTGCCGCCGCCGCCGCCGCCTGCGTCGCCGACGCCCCCTACTCCGACCTGCCCGCCCCCCTGGCCGAGGCCCTGGGCTCGTTCGCGGCCTCGTGCGGCGCGCGCGCGCTCGGCGACCTCGTTGACGACCTGCTGTCGGCGGCGCTCGCGGGCGTGCCGGCGCGGCCCAAGGCGGGGCAGGCGGGGGGGGCGACGCCGCCGCCGCCGCCGCAGCCGCAGGCGGGGCTGCTGGTGCTGCTGTCTGTCGTGCTGCGCGCGCGCCCGGCCGCGCTGCTGGCCGCGCTCCCGGCCCTGCAGAGGCGCGCCGCGCGCGCGACGGCCCCGCCCGGCGCGGGCGCGGGCGGCGCGGCGGCCGTGCCGCCGCTGCTGTCGCCCGGCGCGCTGCCGCTGACGCTTTGGGCGCTGGCGCAGGCGGCGGCCGGCAATGGTGGCGGCGGCAACGGCGGGCCCGGCGCGGCGCTGGCCGCGTGGTGCCGCCTCGTCCTGCCCGCGCTCCTCGGCCGTGACGCGCTCCCGACGGCGGCGCCATCCGCCTCCGAGTCCGCGCCTCCAACCCCCCCGGCGGCGGCCGTGATGGACGCCCGCGGGCGCGAGGCAGCGCTGCTGTTTGGCGCGGCGCTCCTGTCCGCCGTGGACGGCGGCGCTGCCCTGCCCCCGGCCGCCGCCGGGCGCGCGGGGTTTTTCTTCGGCGGCGGCGGCGGCGCCCCGGGCCGGCAACCGCTCGACGTGCGCCTGGGCGACGGCCTGGGCGAGGTAGCGGCGGTCGTGCCGGGCTCGGCGGTCGAGCTCGTCTCGCTGCTAACTTGCGAGGAGGCGGCGGGCGGGGGCGGGGGCTTGTCGCCGCCGGGCGGCGGCGCTCTTTTCTCCGGCCCCTCCCCCTCCTCTTCGTCCGCCGCCGTCGCCTCGCGCCTCGCGGCCCTGCATCCGCGCCTCCAGGCCGTGGCCGCGCGCTCGGCGCGGCCCGAGCACTTTCGCGAGTGGCTCTCGATCGCGGTGGCGCAGTCGGGGGCGGCGGCGGCGGCGGCGGCAGCGGGGGGCCAGGGCAGCGCTAGCCTGGCGCGGCGCGCCGCCGCCGCCGCCTGCCTGTGCCTGGCGGGCGACGCGGGCTGCTTCGGCGCGTGGGAGGCCCTGCACCGGGCGCACGTCGAGGCGTCGGCGGCGCTGCTGTCGGCGCTCGACGAGGCCATGCTGGCGCCCGTGCTGGCGGCGCCCGCCTCGAAAAAAGCGGCGCCCGTGGCCGCGGCCACCAAGCAGCAGCAGCAGCAGCAGCCTGTGGCGGGCGGCGGCGCCCCGGCGGCGCGCGAGCTCTTCGCCGCGCGCCTGCCCGCGCGCCACCGCCCGCTGCTCGAGCAAAAGTCCGCGACGGCGGCGCAGCGGCTCGCGGCCGCCGAGGCCGAGCGCGCGTGCGAGAGGCTCGCGTGCGGGCGGGCGCTCGGCGCGGGCGCCCTCTACCGCGCCTCGGGCGGCGCGGCCGCGTCGGCGCTCGCGCTCGCGGTCGCAGCGGCCGACAGCGCGGTGGCGGCGGCCGCGGCGGCGGCGGCGGCGGCGGGCCCCGGCAAGAAGCAGCAGCAGCAGCAGTCCCGGCGGCGCTACAGCAAGAGCAAGCGCGCCGGCGCCCGGCGGCCGCGGCGGCGCGGCTCGCTCGCGGGCGCGGCGCTGCGCTGGGCGGCGCTGCTCGCCGGCCTGGCGCTGCTGCTGGTCGCGCGCCACCGCCGCGGGGAGGCGGTCGCGGCGCTGTCGGCGTCGCTCTCGCCCGGCTTGGCCGCGCGCGCGGATCAGCTGGTGCTCGGGCCGCTGCACGACGCGGCCCTGCGCGCCGAGGCGGCCGCGGCGCCGATCCTGGGACGGGCGCGCGAGGCGCTCGCGCCGCTGGCGGGAAGGATTGGGCCGCAGGTCGCGAGGGCGGCGGCGGCGCTCCAGCCAGCGCTGCTGCGCCTGAAGGCCGAGGTCGCCGTTTCCGGCGCGCGCGTCGAGGCGGCCGCGGGCGAGGCCGCCGCCAGGGCGGTCGCGGCGGCGCGCGCGGGGCTCGAGGCGCTGGCCCGCGAGGCGCGCGGCATCGTGGAGCGCGGGCGGGCGGCGGCCGTGCGCGACCGGGCGGCGGGCGCCGTCGCGTGAGAGCTTCCGGCGGGTCGGGGGGGGGATGAGGGGGACTAGAGAGGAATAGAGCGCTCTTTGCGCCCGCGAAATAACAACAATGCACGACCCGATATTTTGTCGGCGCCTCGTTTCTCGCCAAAACTCTTCACAGCTTGGAACGCGGGGCGCCGCCGCCGCCGGTTACGCCCTCTGCTCCTCTCCCCCCTTCTTGCTGCTGCTCCGCCACGCGCGCGAAGAACGCCGCCGCCGCCGCGCCCACCTCCCCCGGGCCCTCCAGCGGGCCCAGGTGCCCCAGCCGCGCAAACGGCGGCGCCATCTCGCCGCGCGGCAGCGCGCGCGCCGTCAGCGGCGCCCAAATCGCCAGCGCGTCGTGCGGCCCGCCGCCGCCGCCGCCGATGCCGCTGGTGCCGCCGCCGCCGCCGCTGCCGCCGCCGCCGCCCCCGCCGCCGCCGCCCAGGCCGCCGCCCGCGGCGCCCCCGCACGCGAGAGCTACGGGGCACCGCACGCGCTCGGGCTGCCAGTCGTGCGGCGGGCGGCTGAAGGCCTGGAAGTACTCGGCCTCGACCTCCGGCGCGCACTTGAGGCAGGCGGCGGCGGCGCTCGCGGGGGGGGAGGAGGCGGCCGCGCCTGTCGTCGTCCCTTGCGTCGTTGCCGCTGCTGCCGCTCCTGCCGCCGCTGCTGTCCTCGCGCCAGCAGTTCGTGCGCCGCCACCGCTCGACGCAGCGCCACCCTCCCGTCCGCCGCCGCAGCCGCCGCCGCCCTCCTCCCGCTCCTCCCCCGCCGTCTCTAGCTGCGTCCGAAGGTACAGGTCGAGCGCCTCTCGGCAGAGCCCGCGGAACGGCGGCTTGGCGCCGAGCGACGCGCGCGCGGCGGCGCGGCTCGCAAACTCGGCCCTGCGCTTGCGCGCCATGCGCGCGAGCGCCTCGCCCCCGCTCCCCGAGGTGAACAGCAAGGCGCGCGCCTGGGCCTCGCGCGCGGCGGGCGGGGCCTCGACGGGCTCGTAGGCGAAAACGGCCGCAAACGCGCCGGGCAGCAGCGCCTCGGCCGCCAGGGCCGTGGCGGCGCCGCCAGAGTGCGCGAAGCAGTAGATTTCGGCCCGGCCGCGGGCGCGGGCGGCCGGCCGGTCGTCGCCGCCGCCGCCGCCCAGCAGCCCCTGCGCCCCCAGGGCCGACAGGAGCCAGGCGGCGAGGCGAGGCGCCGTCAGCGGCCGCCCCAGCGCCGCCGGCACGCCGGCGGCGCGCGGGGAGTCGCCCTGGCCCGGGAAATCGGGGGCGAGGAGCGGGGCGCGGGCCAGGCGGGTCCCGCGGAGGCCGGCGCGCAGGCTCCTGGCCAGGGGCGCGTAGGTGGCGGCGCCAAAGCCGTTGGCGTGCAGGAGCAGGAGGACGGGGGTCGGGGCCGCCGGTCGGGAGGCGGAGCGGTGGCGCGCGGCGTCGACGACGGCGGCCGGCGACAGCGACGGGGATGGCCGCCGGCGTTGGGTGTCGGCGTCGCCGGCGTCGTCGTCGCCGACGTCGTCGGGGAAGATGTGCCAGGCGGTGGCGCCCGTTATCGTTGTGGTCATCGTGGTCATTGCGGTCTTGTTGTCGGGACCGCGGCTATTCAAGCGCGACGCGCGGCGCGTGAACGATGGTTTTGCTCCCTCGTCTCCATCTTCTTTTTGTGTTTGGTGCGCGCCGGTCGACGACGCAATCGACGTTGGCTTCGAGGAGCCGCGCCGGAGAGTAGTGGCGGGGGCAAGTACGTTGGAATGGGGGGGGTGCGGTTGTTGGGCGGTTTGCAGAGTCAATTCTCGTTTCTCGATCGCTCGCGCCTTCCTCTTCCTCTTCCTCTTCCTCTCTCTCTGTCCCTCCATGCGGAAGTGAAAGCACGTGCGCCCTGCCCTCTCTCTCCCTCCGAGCCACGCTTCACACAGCACAACACAATCGACGCAAACGCAGCAGCAGCAGCCCCTCGCAGCGAACTAGCACCAAACCCCGCCGCGATCACATCATTTTTTCAACGGCCAACTGATCATGTCGCGCCGCGTGGCCCTCGCGTGCGCCCTGGTGGCCGGCGCTGCCGCGCTCGCGAGCGCGTCGGCGCCCGCGCCCGCCGTCGTGCACCTCACCTCGAAGAACTACGAGGACAAGGTGCGGGTCGGGCTCGCTTGCGGGCGCAAGAGAGGAGCGCCGTCGCCGCCGCCGACGGTCGATCGGTCGACGCGCCGCCGGTCGAACGAACGCACAAGGCCGCCGACGACGCCCGCGCTGACAGCTGTTCCTCCCCGCCCGCCCGTCCCGCCAGCTCACGCCCCCTCTTTTCCGCACCTCGGTCCGCCTCTGACGACAACAACGACAACAGGTCTCGGACGGCAACGTGAGTTTCGAGCCGCTCGATGTCTTGTGAAAAGGAAGAGAGAGAGAGAGCGCCGTCGCTGTCGCTGCGACCGACCCTCGCCCGCCTCGGCCGCGGCAAGACGCCGACGGCCCCCTTGTCCCCCCACCCGCATACCCTCCGCCCAAAACGCACCTCAACGGCAACGACGACAGGTCTGGTTCGTCAAGTACTACGCCCCGTGGTGCGGTGAGTGGTCGAACCGCATCTTTCGAGCGCCCAGGCAGCAGCGAAGACAAGGGCGCGGCCGCGCTTTCTCTTTCGCAACCCGCCGCTTTGCTCGCTCGTTCCCGCCCGCCCGCCCGCTCTTGTCTCGCTCGCTCTCTCTCGCGCTTTCCGCCGCCGCCGCCGACCGTCCGTCCCCCTCACGCCCCCCTCGTTCCCCCCCGCACCCCTTCCCAAACAACCACACACCCCTTTCCAGGCCACTGCAAGCGCCTCGCCCCCGTCTGGGAGGAGCTCGCCACCGCCCTCAAGGCCGAGGCGGCGGCCGACCCCGCCGCCGCCGCCGAGCCCGGCGCGCCCCCCGGCGTGTTTGTGGCGCACGTCGACTGCACCACCGACAAGGCCGTTTGCGCGGCGCAGGGCATCAAGGGCTACCCGACGCTCAAGCTGGTGCACAGGGGCGAGGCGGTCGAGAGCTACAAGGGGGCGCGCGACCTGGAGACGCTGAAAGCGTTCGCGGTGGAGAAGCACCGCGAGCTGACGAGCGAGACGTGAGGGGAGGGGGGGGGGGGGGGGGGGGGGGGGGGGGGGGGGGGGGGGGGGGGGGGGGGGGGGGGGGGGAGGCGAGACAGAGAGAGAGAGGGCGCCGGAAGCGGCGGCGGCGGCGGATATAGTGGCGGCGCCGATGGCATACACTTGTCGTTCCGTTCCTTTTTACGGGACTCCATATCTTGCGGTGGTGGTCGGGGTGCGCGACGGACGCCGTCGTCGTCGGCGGAGGGGCGGGGCGGCTCTGGGGGAGTTTGCGCCCTTGGCTCATGGGGCAAAATTTCCGCGGCGGACGCGCCGGAAGGTCTCGCTCGCGCGGCAGAGCATTCCAGGCCTTCGCCTGCGTCGTTTCCGTGTCTTCGTCCGCCCCTATTTATCGGCCCTGACTCCTCCACATCACCCGACGAAGCAAGCAATCACATACAACACAAGCACATCCACACATCCGCAACCGAACCTACACACACACCGCAAACCTTTGTTCGAAAAAGAAGAAAAAGAAAAAATGATCGCCGCCGGAGCCTTCCCGTTCGAGACGTTTTTCGACGCCTTCTCTCCCGAAATCGCCCTGGCCCACCACGCCAACGCCAACTCGTACGCGGCGCACTACATCAACGAGTGCCAGAAGCAGCGCCAGCAGCAGATGCAGCAGATGAAGCAGATGAAGCAGCAGATGCAGCAGATGCAGCAGCGCGACCAGTCGCGCAAAAGCATGCGGAGCACGCAACCAAAAGGCCAAGGCCAAGGCCAAGGCCAAGGCCAAGGCCAAGGCCGCCACCGACGCATCCGCACACGGAGCCGCCGGCGCCGCCGCTTCCGCAAAGGAAGCCGCCGCCGCCGACCCCGCTGTCGCCGCCGCCGCCCTCCGCGCCGCCGCCGCTGCCGCCAAGCAGCAGCAGCAGCAGCAGCGGGTGCCGCGCGCGGAAGTGGCCGTCCCCGTCGCAAACATCAACGAGAGCGACGCCGCCTTTGTGATCCAGGTCGACGTGCCCGGCGCCTCCGACCCCGACGTCGTTGCAGTGGGCAACAAACTCAAGGTCTCGGCCGCCGTCTCCCTGCCCGCCGCGCTGCTGCAGGCGGGCGGCGGCACGGCGCGCGTCCTGCGCCGCGAGCGCGCGCGGGCGGGCCGCTACGAGCGCTCCTTCGTCCTGCCCGACGGGGTCGACGCCGACGCCATCGAGGCCCGCCTGGACGCGGGCGTACTGACGCTCACCGTGCCAAAGGCCAGGCCGCAGGCGCCGGCGGCAAAAAAGATCAAGGTGGTGGTCGCGGCGCCGCCCGCAGCCGCCGAAAGGGCCGGCGACAAGGCGCCCGGAGACAAGGCGCCGCGCCCGGCCGACGGCGACGACGACGAGGGGGCGGTGGAGGACGCGGCCGAGGAGGCGGCGATGCAGGCGTGAGAAAGGGAGGGATGAGGCTTGCCGCCGGGGAAATCAAACGAACGCAACGAACAACTGCGGGGAAAAGACAAAGGCGGGGTCGCGGCGCGCTGCAGCCCTCAAATGGTGGGAGCCGCTCCTTCCCATGTTGCCCAACCCCTCGCCGCCATCTTCTGTAAAAAGCAACACCGCAGGGCGGAACTCGCATGCGAGCCTTTCCCCCAATTCAGCGTCAGCCAACGCGAGCGAGAGCCTTTGTGCTCGCAGGCGGCGCGGCACCTTTTGGCGGAAGCGCCGTCGTCGTCGTTTGTGCGTCACGGGGACAGACTTACACAGCAAATCGTTTGGCCAACGTCTGAAGAAACAGAAAAACAACAACAACATCAGGCCGCCATCCTGCTCGTCGTCGCCACCAAGCCCGTCACGCCCGCCGGCGCGCGCCCGCCGCTGAGAGCCGCCGGCCCGCCTGCAAACCCAAACACCTCGGCGCACGCGTCCCTGGCGACCCTGCTCGCCTGGCCGTACACGTCGCTGAGGTCGCCGGTCTTGTACTGCACGACCACGGGCGCAAACTCGACGACGGTCTGCGCGCCGAGGTTGCCGCCGTCCCCGCCGACCATTCTCGGCGGCGGGCGCGTCCCGCCGATGCTGCCGAGCCGGGAATAAATCGCGTTGCCGGTCAGGGCGGCGGCGGCGGCGTCGGCGGCCTGCTGCTCTTTGGGGGTTGCGCCGGGGCTAAAAGGGGCCGTGGCCCCGCCGCCGAGGACCACGGCGACGCCCACCTGGCGCGACTTGGCCCAGGGCGCCAGCAGCGTCGACAGGGCCTGCGCCTTCGCGGCGCACGTGGGGCCGCAGGCGGCGACGCGCACCGTGAGCCCGACGCTGTTGCCGCCGCTGGTGTTTGGGTCGAGGTCGGCGACCGTGGCGTTGACCTGGGGGTCGGTCGCGAGGCAGGCCTGGGCCTGGTTGGCGGCGAGGTACCTGTTGTGGGCATTCGGTGTTTGTTTTGACGTGGTTCGTTCGGGGGGCGTTGGTGTTGTGAGCGGCGGGAGCGGCGAGTAGAAAAAGAGTGTCGGGGGGAAGGCGGGCGGGCGGGCGGGGGAGGCGGAGCCGCGGGCAGGTCCGTCGCCGCCCGTCCCATCGCTCAAATCTTTCCTCCCCCCTCAAAAGTCAGACGCACCAGGGGGGAATGAGGGCGCTGGCGGTGCCGACGGCCGCAAAGGCCAGGCACGCCGCGAGGAGGACCGCTTGGCGCCTCATTGCTTAGGCCTGTGTAAGTTCCCGCGGGTGGGAGAAGTGAAGGGGAAAGAGGTTCGTCGGCTCCGGAAGCTCGTGTGTTTGTTTCGTTGGCGTTGCTGCTTGCTGCTCGCAGCTTGCTTATTGGTGTAGACGAAGAGGTGGAGAACTCGCGTGCGATTGGATTGGATTGGCGGTGCAGGAGCGGGATGACTGATGGAGCGCCGCGAGAAAAAAATGAGAGCGGGACGACTCCGCCGCGGTTTCGCCTTTCGCCGCTGCTGCTGCTGCTGTTGCTGTTTCTCGCCGCCACGTCTTGGCGACGGCCCTCACCCTCGCACGCACACACTGCATGCCCCCCCCTCCCTCTCCTCCTACCATCCCTCGACCATCGCCACACAGCCTGCCGCCGCCGATGCCCAAACCCCCGGTGATTTTACATCAGTGGGTCAAACGTGCGCGGTAATGTGCTCGACGCCCGCAACCGCAACAACCCCGTCCTTCCCTCGTGGCGACCCTTCTCTCTGTCTCGGACAAGCAGCAGCGCCACAAAAAAAAGCGCCGGCCCGCCGCTGTGTGTCCCCCGCACCCGCCCGCCGCCCTCCCTCTCGCTCACTTTCACTTTTTCCCGCCCCCGCCGACCGGCGCGCTCAGCGGTTGCCAGTGCAGGAAGCGCGCGTCCACCTCGAGCACGCGCTGCCCCGCCACCTGCCGGCAGTACTCCTCCACCACCCGCGCCGACGCGCTGATGTAGTGGCTGCCCTTCCAGTAGTTTAATAATCCCAGCCGCCGCAGGGTGTCGGTCACGTCGCCCGGCGTCATCGCCGTCTTCTCTGAAATCTCCGACACGCTGACGTCGCCGCCGCGCGCCTCGCGCAGCACGTCGAGCACCGCGCGCTGCCAGTAGCTGCGGAAGCTCACCGCGCCCAGGTCGGACAAGGGGCGCTCGGCTGTCCCCGGCCTCCCTTCCAGGCGCGACAGCTGGTAGGCGAGCGCGATCAGAAAGCGGCCGTAGCCCTTGCGCTGAAAGGCGGGGAGCGTCAGGATGCAGGCGAGGTTGTAGTTGGTGGCGGGGTCGGCGGACTGGCAGTTCTTCTCCTTGCTGGGGGTTGAAGGGGTTTTCGGAGGGTTGGGGATTGGGAGATTCGCGGATCAAGGGAAATGAGGGGAGGGGGGGGGGGGGGGGGGGGGGGGGGGGGGGGGTTTCGGGGGGGGTTTGGGGGGGGGGGGGGAGGTTGGTTGGGTTTTCAGGGGTCGTTTAGCGGCGGGGGAAGAAACGTCGTGTTGTTGAAGAGAAGAAAAAGAAGAAACTCCTCACCTAAAGTACCCGACCGTGTGGTACCCGTCCGCGTCCACCTCGCACAGCACGTAGAACAGGAAGGGGTCCACGTCGTAGTACAGCGTCTTGTGGTCCAGGAACAGCTTGGACAGCAGGCACAGGTTCTGGCAGTAGGTCTTGTGCCGCTTTCCGTCGACCTCAAAAACGGCCACCGGCGGCGACGCCACGGCGCCCGCGTGGGCGTGGGACGCGGCGCCGCCGTGCGCGCCGGGCGGCGGCGGCGGCGGCGAGCGGTAGATCTCGTCGCCAGGGGGGTGGCGGGCGGGGAGCTTGGCCAGGTGCCGGAGGAGGGTGGCCTTCTTGCGGAAGTATTTGAGCGTGAACTCGCAGATGTAGCTGTATTTTTGGTGGTTGTTCGGTTTTTGTGATGTCGTTGTTTTGGGGAAAGAGGGCAGATCGTCAGAGCGCGTTGTCGGGAAAAGGACCCCCCCCCCCCCACCCCCCACTCCCCACCCCCCCCCCCCCCCCCCCCCCCCCCCCCACCCCCC
>Ga0335398_10001684_pt1 | contig 36969 bp, 36 predicted proteins | sample BON03_FD_205742 | JGI IMG/M metagenome (GOLD analysis project Ga0335398, IMG submission 205742) | Freshwater microbial communities from Lake Bonney liftoff mats and glacier meltwater in Antarctica - BON-03 (spades assembly) (version 2) | ecosystem: Environmental > Aquatic > Freshwater > Ice >... | reverse complement strand
ACCGGCGCCGGGAAGAAAACCAAAAACAAAAAACCGGCGCACCAAAAACAAACCATACCTAACAATGACCGCCTCCTCCGTAGCGTAATTATTCGCCTCCTGAGGTCATTGATTCAAAAACGCGCCGTCTTCTTCAATCTCAACGAACCTGTCGACGTCACGGCGAGCTGACAGCATTTTCCTTCGCCACTCGAGTACGCGAAACAGGTGAAGGCCGACGAGTGTCAGGGGACCTAGGAACGGACAGAACAAAAAAATCCCTCCGCCGTCCAGTTGCGAAACCAACGTTCGAGATTCATCGCAAGTTCTTCGTCTCCTTCTTCGGCAACATCTGCGGCACGTTCGATGGCCCGGCCAACCGGTTCGCCTGCCTGAATGGAACGCATCAGTTCGAACTCGGTGCGGGTCAGATTGTAGCGCCGCACAATGTAGTCCCGTCGCGTGAGCGCGACGAACGACTCCGCTGCCGCCGGGAGAGCCACGGGTTCCTCGTCGGCGGCCCTGCGAATGGCTGTGTAATAGTCGTTCACGGGAAAACGCGTCGCCAACAATTGAAGACAGGGAACGGTCTGCAGTTGCACGTCCGGAAGTTGTTCGCGTGGGATGCCCAGAAGCTGATCGCCCTGGAGCGATGTCCGGCCCTCCACCCCTTCGCCATCGAAGATCTCGGCGATCGCACATTCCAAGCGCGCGAGATCGATGAGAAACCCGGGCCAGTCGTCGCCCAGGTCGACGGGGTCATCGTCAGCTTCGTCAGGTTCAGCTAGTTCCTCGTCGGTTGGGCGGGTCTCCTCAAGATATTGGGCGAAGTGTTCCCCCAGATCATTCAAGGTATAGCTGCGCGAGGGATACTCCTGCAGGTAACCAAAAGCAAATCCGTCAAACGCCTCCTCACCGAGCGTGCGCTTGAGCATCGGGAAGACGTCGCCCAGGCACTCGATCAGTCGGGTGTGGTAGGCGTTCGCGTAGATGGCCAGACGCTCACCGGCGGTCAAAGCGCGGGAGCGCGTGACCACCTTTTCCAGCTCGGATGGACGGAGGGCGATCAACTTTCCGGCTTCCACGCCATCCGGGTGGGTGACGACGGCTTGAAACCATTGCTGGAGCCGGCTGACTTCCGAAGGTGCGGCGTTGGATTTTGGCGGGTTCATTCCACTTCGACAGCGACGTGATGCAACGGATGCGGAACGGATCGTGAATATTTCTCTGCCTTGATGGGTTCACCGAATGCGGGCGGCGCGGTCATGACGGAGTCGGCCAGTTCATCGCCGATGTGTTGCCGGGCCTTCAGGACCTCGGCATGCACGACCGGAAACGGAGGGATGCTGGCGTCCCACTCCAGCAATGTGGAAACCCCGCCGGTCAATCGATGGGCGAGTCGGTACAGTTTCCAGACCGGATCAATAACCTCGCTGTCGTGCGTGTCGATGAGGTGCGTCTGGCAGTCGGTGTGTCCCGCGAGGTGAAACTGCACCACGCGTTCGTGCGGAACCGAACGGATGTATTCCTCCGGGTCAAAGTCGTGGTTCACACTGGAAACGTAGACATTGTTCACGTCCAGCAGCAACCCGCAGTTCGCGTCCTCGGCCATGCGGGAGATGAATTCCCACTCGGACATGGTGGACCCGGTGAAGCCGACGTAGGGGCTTGGGGTCTCGAAGACAAAAGGTCGTTCCAAGAAATCCTGCAGCGTGCGAATGCGCTCGACGACAGGCCAGAGCTCGAGCTGCCGGACTGGCGAGTGCAGATCATCCCGGAGCGAAGCCGACACTTGTTCAAAATCCCGAGGACCGCCCATAAACCCAGTGACTTGTTCATCGGCCCAAAGTAACGCCAGCGCGGGAACATCCTCCTCGGCAAGCAACCGGATGATCAGCCTCTCCGTTTCGACAATAACATTTGCTTTTTCATGGTCTGGACTGTCGGCGCACGGTCTCGCCGACACTTGCTCCGAAATCGAACAGCATCGTGATAATTGACGAGGGATCATCTGACAAGCGCTGATGCGACCTCGGATATGATTGCCGGGTTGCGCAAGAGAAGCGATTCGTTGAACATTCAGCACAAGCCATGTCCACTCCCACCGAAAACACTCAACCCGCCACATCCGTCACCAGTTCGCTGGAGGCAACTGGGCGACGCCGCAGTCTGTGGCGGAACCTCGGGCCAGGCCTCATCACTGCGGCGGTGGTCATTGGTCCGGGCACGATCACCATCGCCTCGAAAATTGGCGCTTCGGCCGGCATGTCGCTGGTTTGGGTGCTGGTGGCCACGGCTTCCTTCATGATGGTGTTCACCGCCATGTCGGCGCGCATGGGCATCTTGAACCAGGAATCGATTCTTACGCTGGTCGCGCGCCACTACGGACGATGGCTGGCAATCCTGATCGGCTGTCTGGCATTCGCCGTTTGTGCCGGTTTTCAATCGTCAAATTATATCGCGTGCAGCACGGCGCTCCAATCGTTGACCGGCGTTTCGGAATCGGTGTGGATGCTCTCCGTCGGGGTGGCCGGTCTAGGGTTCGTCTTCGGTGCGAAACAACTGTATCGCCTGCTGGAGAAAGTCATGACTGCGCTGGTTGCCGTGATGCTGGTCGCCTTTCTCTTCAACCTGATCGTCGCGAAACCCAATCCGATGGAGTTGTTCCGGGGATTGATACCCCGCGGCTGGCCGGTCGAACTGACCGGGCTGATGATCGGCCTTTCGGCAACGACGTTTTCAGTCATTGCGGCGCTCTATCAATCATCGCTGGCCCGGCAGAAAGGCTGGCAAAAAGGAGATCTCGCCACCGGAGTGAAAGAGTCCATCGTGGGCATCAGCGTTTTGTTCGTGGTATCGCTGATGATCATGTGGACCGCGGCAACCGTGTTGAAGGGCTCCGAGGTGGCCAATGCTTCAGATCTTTCAAATCAATTGAAACCCCTGCTGGGCAACACTTCGGTCTGGCTGTTCAGCGCGGGATTTCTGGCGGCGGGATTCTCGTCCACCGTGATCAACGCGATGATTGGCGGCGCGCTCCTGGCCGACGGGCTCGGATTCGATTCCCGGTTGAATAACCCGCCTGCCCGTTGGTTTACAACCGCCGCGATGGCCGTCGGTCTTGGTGCGGGATTTTACCTCATCAGTTCCGGCACGGCGCTCGGCGGAATTGTCATCGCACAAAAATCAACGATCCTCACCGTGCCGTTGGTCGCCATTGTCATGCTCGTCATGGCGAATGACTCGCGCATCGTCGGCGAGCACCGAAACAAGCTCTGGCAAAACATTCTGGCGGTCGTCGCGATCCTCGCACTCGTAGCGATGAGTCTTTACCGTCTGAAGGAAATGTTTTCGTAACCCGTGTGTCTGACCACCATGATCCCGTATGAATCAGTGCCCTTGCGAAAAAGTTTAGGCACTGGTTTGCGATGCATCGCAGCAACCGGACAGGGGCTGGATCGAGTATCCGGGAACACCGTGATACGAAGTGGCCCTCAAAACCTCGACTGGACCATCGAAAGTTGGGGCGAGTTCTCCGAACGAGCCTTCGAGATTTTGAACCACACTCCGCGGAGTCGTCCCAACGCGATTCAACATGCCTTTCGACAACCGTTGTTACGAGCGAGCCCGGAGTTCCACACCATGGTAGGGCGAGGTTCCTGCCGAGCCCATTTCAATGTCCTGAAGGGACAACACATCCGAACAATTCACACTTCCAGTGTTCTAGAATGGGCTTCGCGGGAGCGGCCCCCTACCATGGATAAGAGCAGATATGGCCATCCAAAGTATTGAAACCGAAACGCAGCTGATCGAGCAGCTGACGCGACCATCGGACGCACTAAAGACGTTCGTGTCCACATTGAATGGCCGCCTCCTGGTCCTCGGCGCGGGAGGGAAGATGGGCCCCACCCTGTGCCTGCTTGCGAAACGCGCAGCGGACGAAGCCGGTCATCCGCTCGAAGTCATCGCGGTAAGCCGGTTCACCAACAAACAGGCACAGGACGAATTGAACGACCTCGGCATCACGACGGTCCCTGCCGATCTTCTGAATCGCGACGCGGTGCTGGCACTTCCAGACGCACCCAATGTCATCAATATGACGGGACTCAAGTTTGGGACATCAACCCACCCCGGCCTCACGTGGGCGATGAACACCCTCGCTCCAGCACTGGTTGCCGAACGCTACGCACAATCACGAATCGTCGCACTGTCCACCGGAAACGTGTACCCGCTCGTGCCGATGATCGAAGGAGGAGCAACGGAGGAACAATCACTGACTCCCCTGGGGGAATACGCGAACGCGGCCGTGGCGCGCGAGCGAATCTACGAATATTTCTCGAATCTCAACGGCACATCAATCGCCCGCATCCGACTGAACTACGCCGTGGAGCTGCGGTACGGTGTGCTCGTCGATATCGGGATGCGTGTTCGGGAAAGCAAACCAATCGATGTCACCAACGGATGGTTCAATTGCATCTGGCAGGGTGATGCGAATGAAATGATCATTCGTTCGCTGGCTCTCGCAACTTCGCCCGCCAGCGCGTGGAATCTTTCCTGTCCGAAGCCGCTGAGCGTGCGCGCCATTGCCCAAAGATTTGGAAAACTTTTCGACAAGGAACCAATCCTTGAAGGCAATGAAGCTCCAGACGCGCTCGTCTGCAACCCGTCGAAACTCTGCGCGACCCTCGGGACACCGACAACACCGCTGGATCAAGTAGTCCATTGGACCGCCCACTGGATTCGATCTGGCGGAACAAACCTCGGGAAGAAGACCGGCTTCGAAGTGCGTGACGGCAGCTACTGAACATGAACAATTCCTTGGGCAACATCGCAGACATCCGCGAGCGACTGAAAGCGGGCATGGTGATTCCCGCGCACCCGCTGGCGTTGAACCAACACGGCCAGCTCGACGAGCAACACCAACGCGCGCTCACCCGCTACTATCACGCCGCAGGAGCCGGTGGTATTGCCGTCGGTGTTCACACCACGCAGTTTGCCATTCGCGATCCAAAGCACGCCCTCCTCAAGCCGGTTTTGAAACTTGCCTCCGAAACCCTCGGTGCCTGCGATCAATCGGCGGGCACGAAAACCTTGAAAATCGCCGGCATCTGCGGCGAAACCCCACAAGCCGTCACCGAAGCCGGTGTTGCCCGTGAACTGAACTACGACGCCGGATTACTCTCGCTGGCCGCACTCCCCGGCGCGACCGATTCCGAGTTGATCGATCATGCAAAGCGGGTAGCGGGGGTGATTCCGTTGTTGGGATTCTATCTCCAACCCGCCGCCGGAGGACGGTGGCTCTCAGCGAAATTCTGGCGCAAGTTTGCCGAGATTCCCAATGTCGTCGGTATCAAGATCGCCCCGTTCAATCGTTACCAAACCCTGGACGTCATCCGCGCTGTGGCCGAGTCTGGCCGGGCCGACGACATGGCGCTTTACACCGGGAACGACGACAACATCGTCGTCGATCTGCTCACGGAATTTGAAGTGCCGACCGAGCGTGGAAACGTCCGGTTGCATTTCGCGGGGGGATTACTCGGTCACTGGGCGTGCTGGACAAAACGCGCTGTGGAGTTGCTGGCCGAATGCAGTGAGGCGCGTACGGCTGGCATCGTTCCCGCAACTCTCCTGACGAAGGCAGCGCAGATCACCGAGGCCAACGCCGCACTGTTCGACGCCGCAAACAACTTCACCGGCTGCATTCCGGGAATCCACTACGTGCTGCAAGGTCAGGGCCTGCTTTCCACCATCCGCTGCCTGAACCCGGATGAATCGCTCTCGGCAGGTCAGGCCGAGGCGATTGAGAACGTCCGAACACGTTGTCCGTGGATGACCGATGATGCATTCGTCCGGGAACACCGCGACGAGTGGCTCAACCATTGAAACCTCCCGAGTAACACATTTGCAAATTGTTGAAAATCAATGGTGCGATTTGGGGTGCAACACCTCGGATCTTCGTCTCCCTGTGCCAGGTGTTTGATCTGTACTGGAAAAAATGGACAGGGGATTCTCTTAGAAAGAGAATCGAAAAATGAAGCGACGACGACATAGCCAAGAATACTAGAAGGAAGCCGCCGAGGAGACGGTGAGCCACTACCTCAGCACCCTCCTCCCGCAATCAGCCAAACGCTTCGCGCAACTCGTTCGCGGCCACTGGGGAGGGTGCGAGATCCGCAACCACTGGATCCGCGACGCCCTCTTTGAAAAGGACAAGACGCGCAGCAAAAACCAAAACCTCAATGGCAACCTTGCCGTGCTTCGCTGCGCCCTGATCGCGCTCAAAATCCGCCTCGCCCCCCAAGTTTCATGGCCCTCAGTATTCAAACTCAGCGCGATGAAAACCACCGTTCCCTACAACATGCTCTGCAACAATACCTTCAAATGAAAAGGCCGTGGGTTTCTTTCGATTCTGCGAAGGGACCGTCGGTGACCGTCGTGCGCCCGTTCTTGCCGGAAACAATTCGGCCTTCTGCTTCCAGTGGATTCCCGGCGATCGCCTTGCCGCTTTCCTTCAGTCCGTTGAACCAGGCCATCCAGCGATCGGCGACCTGTTGCATTTCTTCGGGTGACAATCCGTTGTACCAGTCGGTGCTGCGGAAGATGAGCATGTAGCCGTTGTTGTTTGAATTGGGTAAGCTCATTGGAATTTTTTGTGTTGAGGTTCAGATGAATACAATTGCGATCGCAAAGGATTTTAAGCTGCGACGGTGACCAGCCAGCCCACGCCAAATTTGTCGATGAGCATGCCGAACCGCGGAGACCAAAAAGTCTTGTCCATCGGCATCTTGATCTCACCGCCCTGGCCCAGCGCGGCGAATGCCTTGTCAGCTTCCGCTTCAGTCGGGACGGAAATTGAAAGCGAAAAACCATCGAAGACACTCTTCTCCCCGGAGCAACCATCGGACACCATCCCCCGCGTCTCCCCAACAAAAAGGCTGGCGTGCATCACCTTGTTCTCGAAACCGTCCGGTAACATCCCGGGCGGCATCGGGTCAGGGCTTTCCTTGAAACGCATCAGCATTTCCAGTTTTGCGCTGATGGCCTTTTTATAAAATTCGATGGCCTCTTCGCAGCGGCCGTTGAAGAGGAGATAAGATTCGATCTTGGGTGTGGATTCCTAGGATTTCATAAACTGGGTTTTGTTGAATTGAGTTTCGCTATTAAAACGAACGGATCATGGCGGTCAGGACAAAACTTTGATTTTTTTCGAAAAAGGACAATCGCCGCATCCAGCCGAGAACGCTTCTTTGAAACCAATCCCAAACCATCCATCTGAATTGGGTTCTTGCCCGCAACGGCCAACCGACTAAAATCTTCGGCAGTTTCAAATACTTATGGACCCCTAGGTTGAATTTCAGACCAGCATGTTCCCGGAACTTCCCGGTGAGCGTGAGGAGAACATCAATGAATTCATTGGCAAGGCGCTTTGCGAATGGATTCGTGACGAGCTCCCCAAGCACGGTCAGGAAACGGAGGACAACATCGTCGCGGAAGATTTTGGATAGCTGTGCTTTTTGAAGTGCGACTTCCCGTTGTGGATCGGCTGCAACAATCACGGCGAGGACGAAACCGGGGCGACGAGTTACACGGCTATCGTGGCAGCTGAGCCCCGGCGCGGGCTCTTTCGGAAAGGTCCCGATCCCAAGCCCGCGTTGGAAAAGGCTGCCGCTGCATTTCGCAAACTCATTGAAAGCGAGCCAAGGATTGAGAATGTCGAGTGGTCAGAAGGTTGAACGAATGATCGCACGCCGGAGATCATTCGCGCGGCAGGTTTGGTAGACTCAATTCCCCTTCTTTTTTGTCATGGCGTTCCAGCGGTTCTGCATCTCCTCCGGACTCACTTTCTCAAACTCCTTTGCCATCATCCACTCGTGGCCGAACGGATCGAGCACGTTGGCGCAGCGGTGCCCGTAAAACTGATCAGCAGGCGGACGGACCACCGTGGCCCCGGCTGCGAGAGCCTTTTCGAAGGCAGCGTCCACATCGTCCACCTTCAGGCTGAGTTTCACCGGAGAGCCGCCCAGCGTGGTGGCGCTCTTGTTGAATTCCGGATACTCATCCGCCAGCATGAGCATCGACCCGTTGATGGTTAGCTCGGCGTGGCCGATCTTGCCCGAGTCCGGATCGGTCAGACGAAACAACTCCACCGCACCGAACGCAGTTTTGTAAAAGTCGATGGCGCGGACGGCGTCATTGACCGTGAGGGAGGGACATAGCGTGGGATACTCGATGGTTTTCATGATGTGATTTTCGACAGAACAATTCCGAATTGGCAATTCAACTTTACGCCGATTTTGCGATGTGGTGGTAAATCACGGGAACGCGGTGTCCGGCCGCTGAATGAAGTTGGTTCGTCACGAGTTGGAGCAAAGGTTCTCCTCGCGACCATCTTTCACCGCACGAGTCCGCCGAACCGCTCACGCTCGGTCCACAGCAGGTAGTGTGGAATCACGGTAATTAGAATAATGGGCGGCGAGAGTAGTCCTTCGCCCAGCATGATGAAGGGGTGGAAAGCGAGGATGTTCACGATGATCGGGCCGAGCACGAGCAACCCGAGGTTGCGCGTTTTTGGGATGTCGACCAGCACACCACCGAGAATCTCCAGCACTTTTACGAAATTGATGTATCCCGTCGGCCCGAGCGCCGCCATGAAATGGCCGGCCGGCCTTCCTTCCGGCGGCGGGGGCATCTCGACGAGGCTCAGGAGCACGACGACTCCGGACATGATAAAAAGAACGCCGAGCAACACGGCGGCGATGGCAGGCAAGTATTTTAGGAATTTCATGGAGATGATGAGATACTGGGCGAGATTCTATTCTCACCGGCTCGTGGGTCACTTGATTCGTTGCAATTCGGGTTCACCAGAATGAGTCGACACGTGATGTTCAGCAGCATTTCGGAAATACGACGATTGATCCGGACAGTTCAGGACACTTTTTTTGTGGTTCTCGAAAAAGACGATGTTCAGCCGCCTATCTCACATCTGCTGGGGACTTCCACGACTGCCATATCAGGACCAATGCTCCCAGTATCCACCAGTGCGCTTGATGCACGATCAGCTCAACAAAGTCCGGCCACCATTGGGTCTTGAACCATTCCTTTGCATCCGGCGTTCCAGCCTCGGTCGCGTTCACGGCGAGGCCCACCGTGTCATCCCGGGCAACCGCTGCCAATCCAACGGTGCCAACGCGATCCAGTCGAACGGTCAGCGGAACACCCGGAACACCCGGAACACCCCGTGCAGCAGAATGACAGGCAACACCTTTCTCCAACTTCCTAAGCCCCCTTTCCGGGTGTCATTTTTAATGAGTTAACAGGTTACCTGCCCCACGCCTTTGATCACACACTGTCGCCTTTGTGAAAAACAGCCGGATGTGTTGCACCCATCACAGCTAGACCTCTGCAAACAAAAAGCCGCAGCCCTGCGGCTGCGGCTCAAGAAGTGACTGGCACCGGATCATAGCCGGTGAGTCAAAATTCGAAGACTACACGTTCTTCATGCGACCACCGTAGATGGCGTTCTTGCCGAGTTCCTGTTCGATGCGCAGGAGCTGGTTGTATTTGGCCGTCCGGTCGGAGCGGCTGAGTGAACCGGTCTTGATCTGGCCGCAATTCGTGGCGACGGCGATGTCCGCGATGGTCGCGTCTTCGGTCTCACCGGAACGATGACTGAGCACGCTGGTGTAACCGTTGATGTGCGCAAGTTCCACGGCGTCGAGGGTCTCGGTCAGCGAACCAATCTGGTTCACCTTCACGAGGATGGAATTGGCGGTGCCGGTGGAGATGCCTTTCTGGAGGAACTTCACGTTGGTGACGAACAGATCGTCGCCGACGAGCTGGACCTTGTCGCCGAGTTTTTCGGTGAGCAGTTTCCAGTTTTTCCAGTCGTTTTCATCGCAGCCGTCCTCGATCGAAACGATCGGGTATTTCTTGCAGAGCTCGACGTAGAAATCAACGAGTTGGGCCCCGGTAAGTTTCTGGCCGGTGCTTTTCTTGAACGCGTAGTTTCCGTTGCCGGTGTGGAATTCTGAGCTGGCAACATCCAGTGCGAGGTAGATCTGTTTGCCCGCCTTGTAACCCGCGTCCTTGATCGCCTTGAGAATGCACTCGATGGCGTCTTCGGCACTTTCAAGCTTCGGAGCGAAACCGCCTTCATCACCCACGGCGGTCGACAACCCACGGCCTTTCAGCACGGCTTTCAACGAGTGAAATGTTTCGGTGATCGCGCGGAGTCCTTCACTGAAGGTGTTGAACCCGACCGGCATGATCATGAATTCCTGGAAATCAATCGGCGCATCGGAGTGCGCACCGCCGTTGATGACGTTCGCCATCGGAACTGGAAGCACCTTGGCGTTCGGGCCGCCGAGATATTTGTAAAGGGGCATGTCCAACGTCATGGCGGCGGCCTTGGCGGTGGCGAGGGAGACGGCGAGAATCGCGTTCGCTCCGAGCTTGGATTTGGTCTCGGTGCCGTCGAGGTCCAGCATGATCCGATCAACAGTCACCTGCTCCAGCGCGTCGATACCCAGAAGCGCGGGCGCAATTTTTTTGGTGATATTCGAGACGGCCTTGGTGACGCCCTTGCCGAGGTATTTTTTCTTGTCGCCATCACGGAGTTCGACGGCTTCATTTTCGCCGGTCGAGGCACCGGAGGGAACGGAGGCGCGTCCGATGGCGCCGCCCGCGAGAATGACGTCGGCTTCCACGGTGGGATTACCGCGTGAATCGAGAACCTGACGTGCCTGAATTTCGTAAATTTCGCTCATGTTGGATAGTTCGGTTTAATGTAAACGAGCGCGCATCATAGGAACGACCCGGAAACCGTCAAGAAATGCGTTCAGGAAACTCGGGGAAGACCAAATTCAATGAAGAGCGCCAGCGTTTCCCGTTTTAATTGGGCGTAGTGCGCACGCGTCACGCGGGACATCAGATCCGGCAAAACCCCGGGATTCAAACCGCGCGCCTCAATGATCGCCGCCTGGTTCCAGGGGAACGGAACCAGGTGACAACGCCGGACGACCGACCGGAGCAATTCCAGTCCGGCAGCGGCGGAACTGACGTCCCCGGCTTTGGCGGCGTCGTAGACTTTCACCATCACGTCGGGTAACGAATTGGCCAGTCCGCTGATGCAGCCGACCGCCCCCAGCTTCAGCGATTCGGCGATCCGATCATCCGCTCCGGCGAACACAGAAAACGGTTTCTGTTGAGCGAGCGCCGCCAGTTCGGTGATGAAATCCTGTTGTGCTCCACTCTGCTTAAACCCGCCGACTTCCACCCGCTCCCAGACCTCGCGAACGGTGTTGATTTCGATGTGGTTCCGCGTGCATTCCCGAAAATTGTAAAGCCACAGCGGAAGCCCCGCCGCCTTCCCGCCGGCCACAAACCATTCGATCAAATCCGACTGGCTTTGCTCAAAATACCAGGTGGGCAGCACCGAAACACCGGCCGCCCCATGCTCGCGGGCGACCGCCCCCAAACGTTTGATCACACCGAAATCCAAGTCGCTCACGTTGGCGATGACCGGAAGCGGTGATGTCTGCCTGAGGATGTGAACGAGAAGTTCCTCCCGTTGCGCAGGCGGCAGGTTCAGAAAACGCCCGGTGCTGCCCAGCGCCATGATTCCGGTCAGGCCCGCGCTCTTCAGAAATTCCAGATGACGGTCCAACAACGGGTAATCAATTTCGCCGGAATCTTTCAACGGCGTCCAGAGTGCGCACACGATTCCGTGGCTGGGAGAGGCAATGCTCATGAGTGTTGAGGCGACTTATTAACGGCAACCAGCCGCTGGGGCAATCATGTATTCCGCAAAAACTTCTCATCGCGTATCCGGACGGCAGCGCGTATTTCTCTTCCAATGCGATCGTTCGTTGTCCTCCCTTTCCTGTTGTTGGCCGTGTCCGTGATGTCCGGCCAGGACTTCGACACGGTCATACACGGAGGCCGAATCATCGACGGCACCGGAGCTCCCGCACGGCACGCGGACATCGGTATCAAGGACGGGCGCGTCACCAAGATCGGCCGCACCGGCACCAACGCGGTCGAGTTGATCGACGCCACCGGATACGTCGTCACGCCGGGATTCATCGACGTTCACACGCATGCGGAAAACGTTTTGGAACTGCCCTCCGCCCGCAACTTCGCGCGCATGGGCGTCACCACGCTGGTGTTGGGAAACTGCGGTTCCTCCGCGTTTGAGGTCGGCAAATTCTTTGAGCAGGTGGAATCAACCAACACCGCCGTCAACATCGCGACGCTGATCGGCCACGGAACGGTTCGCTCGCAGATCATGGGCGGTTCCTTCATGCGGCCGCCCAACAGTTTTGAATTGAAGCTGATGAAAGAGGCGGTCCAAAAAGCCATGAAAGATGGCGCGCTGGGAATGTCGACCGGCCTGATCTATCTGCCGGGGACGTTTGCAAAAACCGACGAGCTGATCGCGCTGGCGAAGGTTGTTTCCGATTACGCCGGGATTTATACCAGCCACATGCGCAGCGAAGGTGATGACATTTTTGAAGCGCTGGACGAGGTGTTCGCCATCGCGCGCGAAGCCAATTTGCCCGCCCACATTTCACACATTAAAGTCGGCGGACAAAAGAACTGGCACAAGGCGGATGACGTTCTGGCCGCGATCGAGTGTGCTCGGGACGAGGGCCTGGATATCACGCAGGACCAGTATGCTTACACGGCGTCCAGCACCAGCATCGGCAGTCTCATTCCGGAGCGGGCGCTTGCGGGCGGCAAGTTCAACGAGCACATGAACGATCCGGAATTCAAGGCCGGCGTCGTGGAGAAAATGAAGAAGAGAGCCGCAGAACGCGGCACCGATTTTGCCTACGCGGTCATCGCCTCCTACGACGCAATGCCGGAGTTGAACGGCCTGACCGTCGCGCAGGCTTCGCGGAGACTTTATGAAAGCGACAGCATTGATTCTCAAATCGAAATGATCCTTGAAATCCAGCTCAACGGCGGAGCGAGTGGCGTCTTCCATTCGATGAATGAAGATGACGTCCGCGTGTTCATGCAGCATCCGAACACAATGATCGCATCGGACAGCTCGGTACGGGCCTGGCAGAGCGGCATCCCCCACCCTCGTGGTTATGGGAACAATGCCCGCGTGCTGCGAAAGTATGTATACGAGGACAAAATACTGCGGCTGGAAAACGCGATTCAAAAAATGACGTCGCTGCCCGCGACCACTTTCGGGATCCGTGATCGTGGCGAAATCCACGAGGGGGTCTGGGCAGACCTAGTGATTTTCAAGCCCGCTGAAGTCACCGACATTGCGACGTACGAGAATCCGCATCAGCATGCCACCGGATTCAAGCTCGTGATGGTCAATGGGGTACCTGTCACCGTTAACGACGAACCCACCAACAAGAAACCCGGCCAGGTCATCCGACGACACAAGTAGCCCCCCTGCGGTAAAGATCGGCGTCCTTGCCCCCGGAAAAATATTACTCACAAGCCCGCCGGACCGGGGTGCGGACGGGAGGTTGGAGGAATTCCAGAAATCGAACTCCGGATGTTGACTCCGTCTTTACGTGAACCCGGAGTCACCCGGCTACCGGTCCACTTCACCCAGCACAATATCGATACTGCCAAGGATGACGATGACATCGGCGACATCGCGTCCCAGGCAGAGGTCTTCGAGGATCGTGAGGTTGATCAGGCTCGGCGGGCGCACGCGGTAGCGATACGGATTCGGCTGTCCGTCGCTGATGATGTAGAAGCCCAGCTCGCCCTTCCCAGATTCGATCCGTCCGTAGGCCTCTCCAACCGGTGGTTTGAATCCTCGTAATTTCGCCTTCGGATTCACCACGGGACCGTCGGGCAGATCTTTCAACGCCTGTTGCAAAATTTTCACGGACTCCCGCATTTCCAAAACGCGGATCATGTAGCGATCATAAGTGTCACCGTGATCGCCGAGCGGCACGCGGAAATCAAACCGGTCGTAGATGCCGTATTTGTCGACCTTCCGGATGTCATAGTTCACACCGACCGAGCGCAACATCGGTCCGGTGATGCCAGCGTTGATGGTGAGTTCGCGGGAGATCACACCGACCTCCTGCGTGCGTGCCATCAAGATCTCGTTTGAAGTGAAAAGGTTTTCTGTTTCATCGATGAATTTGGAATAACCGTCCACAAACTTCTTCGCGGTTTCGAGCCAGCCGGGCGGGAAATCCACGCGGCAACCGCCGAACCGCATGTAGTTGCACATCATGCGCGCGCCGGTCAGCGATTCGAACAGGTCGAGAATTTTCTCCCGCTCGCGAAAGGCATACATGAGCGGCGTGCCGAGCGCTCCCATGTCCATCACGAGAAAGCCGATCAGGCACGCGTGGTTTTGGAGCCGGGTGAGCTCGGCGAGAATGACTCGGATGTACTCGGCACGTTCGGGCACTTCGATGCCCGCGAGTTTCTCAACGGTGAGTGCGTAGGCCCAGTTGTTGGTAAGCGAACAAAAATAATCGAGCCGGTCCGTGTAAGGCATCGAAGAAAGATACGTGACGTCCTCGGCGATCTTTTCGTGGTTACGATGCAGGTAGCCGAACACCGGCTTGAGCTTCACAACCGTTTCGCCGTCGAGCACGACGTCCATGCGGAACACACCGTGCGTCGACGGGTGATGCGGCCCCATCGAAATCTCGAGGAGCTGATCATCGTTTTCCTTGGGAACAACTCGGTAGGAGGGTTGCGGAGTGTCCAATGTTGAGGTCGATTCGTTCATATTACATTTTCGTCAAAATAGTGCTTTAACTCCGCGAAGGCACTGGCTATTTGAACGTATTCCTCACCCCGGCCCTCTCCCTCGGGGAGAAGGAACAGGAGTAGCGTCCGCCCGAATATTCACGTTTGATCGACATCTGAACCACGAAATCAGCGTCTTTGGTCGAACGTGGGAGGCCGTGAATGTTGCTGGAAAATGCTTCAACTAGCAGATACTGAACCCCCTGCAATTCGAGCGCATCAGCAACTTGGATGGTGATACTCTCGATTGAGTTCATGACTTCCAGTCCAGGCGTTCGCCGAGAGCGATCCGGTCCCTAAGAATCATCCGACACTGTTCCTTGGATGCGGTCGGGGTATCATGTCGAATACCTGCCAAAGTCACCGAACAGGCAGCTTCAAACAGTTCTTCGCCAGCCAGAAATTTTTCCTCCAACGACAGCTTCCGTGCATCAAGCACTTCCTCGCGATACAGCTGGTCAATCAATGAATCAAATTCGCTCGCTCGTTGATTGGCCAACGAATACTGCCCCGTCGCCTCCTTCAACTCATCTTCTCCGCTCATTTCGTTTCCTCCGCCGGGTAGTGACGCTCGGCCTTGGCGCAGACGGCGTCGTGCGGCGTGGGTTCGTATTCGTAATCATCCGGCTCCACGTAATCTTTGCGCATCGGGTGGTCCTGATATTCGTCCCACATCAAAATCCGGCGCAGATCTGGATGCCCTTCAAACTGGATTCCGAACAGGTCAAAAATTTCGCGCTCTTGAAATTCACAGCTTCGCCAGACCGGTGTCAATGACGGCAAGGTTACGTCGTCCGTGCGATTACCCGTGCGCATCCGGAGGATCACCGGACCGTGTTTTTTCGCCATCGAGTAAAGGTGATAAACGGTCTCAAGGTAGGCAGGGAAATGCGTTTCCTTGGTTTCGGTCACTTCCTTCTCCTCGCCATCAACCTCTTTCGTGACCTTGATTTTCTCGGTCTCCGTCCGTTCAGGCCAATCGACCCCGGTTGCGTTGGAACAGAAATCGAATCGCAGCTCCGCATCGTCCCGCAGAAATTCCGCGACGGCCCGGCCGTGTTCGCGATCAAGAATCAGCGAGTGCTCGGCGCACGGCGATGTGTTCACGAGGATTTCCACCGTGGCCCCGGCGACGGCGGCTTCGATCCGGCTTTTGATTGATTCAAGCGATTCCATGGGGCTGCGTACGAGTCCGTTTTGAACAACCCCATCCTGCCCGGCCTTTGCAAAGATTCAAGGTCACAGTGCAAATTCTACGGGACCAATTTGCTGTTGTGACCCAAATGGGACTTGGCGGCCGACATCGGCCGCTTTTGTTCTGCAAACTGAGAGAGGGATCTACCTGCCGCTGATCCAGCGGTTTCGATGCGGCTGGTTGTCGTTGTTCCAGCGGCGGGCGGCGAATTCGGTGAGGGCAATCCAGTTGGTCTGCTTCTGCCATTCCACATGACCGTCCACCAAGACAATGTTCGCTCCGTCCCGGTGGCGGGTGCCGGGAGGCGCAACTGGAATAGTCCAAAATCGATGGAACGCGATTTCTCCGTCTGAACCGCCGTCCCCTGAACTGTCCCCAATCGCAATCATATCCGCCGGTTTGGTCACACCGTGAACAGGTGTTGATGTCGACGACTCGATTCCCAACCCCAGCCCGCCAACCGCAGCCACACCCCAGCCGTTGTATCCGTAGCTGAATGGTGTGTCGTTGCCGATGTTGTATGGGAAGGGAAACCCCAGACTGGAACGATTGGTCGGCCAGGCGAGCTCCGTTGGAGTGGATGGGCATTTGAACACGGCGGTGTTTCCCGATACGTACGGCAGCAACTGCGCCTGCCAGCCGTAGGTGATGAACTGATGGATGGTGATGTCACGATGATCAAGTGCGGGATAGAAACCGGTGTCGTCCGCGTACATGGTGGTCGCAAAACCAAGCTGCCGCAGGTTGTTCTTGCAGGCCACGATGCGGGCGGTTTCCTTGCTGCGTGAGAGTGCGGGCAACAACAGCGCGGCCAGAACCCAGGGGCGTAACAATGCCCGGTCGCTCTTTCAGGTCGAACGCATCCCCACGGACACCCACATCCGCCGGATGCTCAGGCCCCGGTGGAGCCGCGTCATCTCTTCGGCCTCTTCGATGATCTCCACCAGGCCTTCGACCAGACCGGGGTGCTGGAGGCCATGCGCGCGGTGAACGGCACCCGTCTCATCGCCCTGGATGCGACCTGGTATTTTTCCTCCCAATCCAAAAACATCCACTGCCCCGGTTGTTCCTGCCTTCAACACGCGGGCGGCCAGACCACGCATTTCCACAGCGCCATCACGCCGGTGATCGTGAGCCCGGGCCACTCCCAGAGGGTGTCGCTGCGACCGGAGTTCATCGTGCCGCAGGACGGGCAGGTCAAACAGGATTGCGAGCTCAACGCCGCCAAACGCTGGCTGGATATTCCCGCCGCTCCAGCCCTTCACGACCGGGACCCTCCTCTCCATGCCCCTCGCCCCTCTTGTGACTCCCCCAAAAGGAGAATTGCTGTTCTTTGGACGCAGCCGACACCAGATCGCAGGCCGACCCACTTAATGTGGTTCAGCCCGAATGATCGATATGTCGTCGTCGGATACCATGGCGGTGCAATCGACGTATTGGACGTCAAGTTGAGGGGGCAGCAAGTCACCGGATTCACCAACCACACCAAGGTAGTGTTGTCACTTCAGTTTCTGACCGACGGCAAGGAGGTCATTAGCGCCTCCCGGGACGGCTCGGTCAGAGTTTGGGAGTTGAATACAGGTTGCGAGGTGGGAGAAACAAAATCTGCTCCTTATCACGGAACTAAAGGGATCCGGGTCCAGGCGATCAACCCCAACAATTTGAACGAAGTGGCCACCGGCGATTACGACGGGGCGCTTTTTCTGTGGGATCGTGTGACTGGCAAAAAACTCGCCCCTGATTTTCGTCAGGGGGTTGATGAGATCAGCCACCTCTCTTTCAGTAACGACGGTTCGTATCTGTTCGTGGTGGAGGGGGAGAAAAGGATCCGGGTATTGGACCGGGCCTCTGGAACCGAGCTGGCCGACATTCCTTCCGCGAACGAGTTCATCAGTGTTACGCTGGGTCCGGACAACGAACGCATCCTGACTGCATCCAGAAGTGGCCGTTCCCAAATATGGGCACCGGTCCACACCAAATCCGACGTAACCGATACCCTCGGCCGTGCGCACGATGACCTCGTCATACAGGCGGCGTTTAGCCCTGATGGGAGCCGTATCGTGACGGCATCCTATGACAAGACGGTCAAGGTCTGGGAAACGGCGAGCCAGAAACTTCTTCTTGTTTTCCCAGGGCACACCAATGAACTGCTCAAGGCGGATTTCAGTCCCGATGGACGACGAATCGTCAGCGTCGACTCACGCGGGGAGTTCCGCGTCTTGGATTCGCGGACGGGCGAAGAAATCTTTCATCAAGCATTCAGTTCGGATCGCTTTTTTAAATCAGCAGAGTCGAGAAACGGACTCCGAGGCATTTTTCTGGACCACGTCGCCGGGCTGTCTTCCAACCCATTTTCGCCTTCTGCGAACGAGCCCAAAGTGGTCGTCAACAGTGATCAGGGGTTGCTCGTCCGGCGGGGAGTGGATGGACGCGATTCGTTTCTTCTGAAGGAAGGCCAGAACGTGGCGTGGCCGGTGATCAATCCGTCGGGTGACCTTGTTGCCGCGATGACCGCCACGCTCGATGTCATCAACGTGTGGGACTTGAACACCGGCGAATTGAACTACACGCTCAAGGGCCACAAGAGTGTTGCGTTCTGGGCTGAGTTCAGCCGTGATGGCAAACGAATTGTGACCGGGTCAGCAAACAAAACAGCAATCGTCTGGGATGCGAGCGATGGCGCGAAGTTGTTCCCTCTGATCGGGCACAAGAATTTCGTCTCGGTGGCGCATTTCAGTCCTGATGGCGAGCGGATTGCGACTTCAGGGTTCGACATTGAAGCATTGATCTGGAACGCCAGAACCGGGAGCTCTTGTCCACTCTAAAAGGTGCCGAGCGACGGATTACCAACGTGGAATTCAATCCCGATCCCGGCGTGTCACGTGTCCTGACGACGGCGTTGGAAAATGTCGTTCGCGTCTGGGACCCAACCGGTCCCGTTGGGCGGGAAGTTCTTCAGATCACCCGGGACTCGAAACTGATTTATGCCACGTGGAGTCCGGACGGCCGCACGATTCTCAGCTGTTGGAAGGATGGTGTCGTTCAGCTCTACAAAACAGTGCCGTGGGAGGAATTTGCAAAGATCACGGATGCGGATGAAATGGCCGATCGAATCAAGCAATGGCGCGCTATTCAAAATTGAGGGCGTCAGCGCCCTGAACCGGCGTGGTCGTTTGCCATTTTTCGAATCGATCACGCATTGACCATGTCGAGATTGGAGGCCCAGGCTTCGGGCTCCCACTGATCAACACCGACCTCGCACGCCGTCGAACTCTCCGCACTGTCTGGTTCGGAGAGGAGATAATTAGTCTCCGGCCGGAAACGCACGCTTTCAAAATCGTGGTCGTTCTCATCCTCGCCCTCGTCCTCGAAATCCCCCGCCAAATCGAGGACGAGTATGATATCGGTGGATGAATGACCCGCCGCCAAAAGGGGCCATCAAGGTTTCCGTTTTCGCTGCAAAACGCGAGTGGCACTTTTTACATCCCAGCTTTTCTTCTCCAAGGTTTCGCGCGCGCCATCGTAGCTGCAACCCGTCAACTCCGCCACGATTCTCGCGGCGCGATCCCGGAGTTTCACGTTCGACGGATTCAGATCGATCATCAGGTTGCCCACCACTTTCCCGATGCGAACCATCGCGATGGTGGTAATCATGTTGAGGATCAGCTTGGTCGCCGTGCCAGCCTTTAATCGCGTTGAACCCGTCAAAACTTCGGGACCGGTCTTCGGACAAATCAGGACATCCGGTCTGTCCGTCCGGTCGATTTTCAAATTGGGATTGAAGCAAACCAACGCAGTGGTTGCCCCGCGTGAATTCGCCTCGCGCAGAGCGCCCCAGACAAACGGAGTCCGACCACTCGCCGCAATGCCAACCACGACGTCATTCTTCCCGACTCCACGAAATTTGATGGTGCGCTGCCCTGCCCCCGCGGCGTCTTCCGCTCCTTCAACCGCAGACCAGATTGCCTCGCGCCCGCCGGCGATGATTCCCTGGACCATTTCGGGCGGTGTACGAAACGTCGGCGGGCACTCGCTCGCGTCGAGAACACCAAGCCGTCCGCTCGTTCCCGCGCCAACATAGAAAAGCCGTCCACCATTCTTGAACGACCGAACAACCCGGTTAATTAGTTTTTCAATGGCAGGCTTCTCCGTCCGAATCGCCGAACAAATCTTCGCGTCCTCGCTCAACATCAGCTCGATCGAATCCTCGACACTCATGCGATCAAGATTCATCGAACGCGGATTCCGCTGTTCAGTAGGCGAAAGCGTAGGACAGGCGTCCCGCCTGTCTTCGGCGACTGGCGCAGTGGGTTTCGAATCAGCCGCCCGCGTGTTCGGGGAGACAGGCGGGACACCTGTCCTACTTTGCATCGCAATCTCGACCGCTCCCCAGGCGGTTTCGCGTTTCAAGGATTTGAACCGGGCTTGCGGAAATTTCCCGATGATCAGTCGCCGGATCTGCGCGGCAAACGTCGGCTGTTTGAGCAGCACGCTGCCCGCGAAAACAAATTCAACCGTACCGTTTTTTGTCGCGAGCTTCCGCGCACAGGCGACGGCGTCCTTGGCCAGCGTGCTCGCGGCACCGGCCAGAACGTCCCGCGCAATCTTGTCGCGACGTTTCGCGGCGTCGAACACTTCGACCGCCAACGCGGCAACCTGATCCTTGCTTGCGGACTGGACCCACGCAATGAGTTGTTCCGGATCATTGAGTTGGAGTTTTCTTAGAATCGACTGGCCGAGTCGCGTCCATTTGCAGTCGCGATCCAGATAGAAAATAACGGCCTTGAGAGCGCGCAGACCAATTTCGTATCCACTTCCTTTGTCACCGAGAATGTGGCCCCAGCCGCCGATCTTGGCGGCGCGTCCTTCCAATGTCTTTCCGTAGCAACACGAACCAGTACCACTGAGCACCACCACGCGCGGCAGGCCTGTTTCCAGACCGCCCGCAGCCCACAGCGCGGTTTCAAGATCGTGGGAGATGTGATTCGGGATTCCTTTCCAGACGGCGGAAACGATCTTCTGCAACTGATCCTGGTCTTCCGTCCCGCGAACACCGGCCATTCCAATCGCAACCGCCGACGGTTTGGAAAACTGTTTCGCGAGCGCGTGCAGATGGTTCGTTAATTTCTGAGCGCCGAGCAACCGCATGTTGGCCGGTCCGGCCTCGACACGTTGAACCAGTTCGCCCGAGGAGTCCGCGAGCAATGCGACAGTGCGCGTGCCGCCGCATTCGATGCCGAGAAATTTGAGTTCGCCAATTGAGTTATGCCGCACGGGAAAAAACGTTAGGCGGTCCGAAGAAAAAAAGAAACGAAGGATGAAGGGAAAAAGGTCCAGTGTTTACTCTCAAACTCTGGGAAAAGTCACGCTGTTGTTCCTAACCAAGTGTTACGTCATCACCCTGTCGCTTCCCTCGCAAACCATAATCAGTTGTGCCACAGCCGTCACCGTTAGGTCCGCGGCTTCGTCGCCAGGCGGGGTGCGATAAATCGCACAGGTCTTAACTAGTGGTATCATCGGCGGTGTGCAAGACTTCTTAACCCTTTTTAAACATTAGTTTTGAAGTGTCCTTTTTTGGGGACGCTAATTCAGGTAAGGAACGGTCAACGGCCCCTGCGGAAGCACGGCTACGCGAGCGTTCACCGGCAGACGGTTCAACTCGTCGCGCACCACGGATGCGATGTCGTCGCACGGAGTCAGGTGACACGCGCGCAAAATTTCATCCGGCAACGAACTCTTCACGACCACGCGGGCACGACGCTGGATCAACGCCTGGATCTGGCTCTGCCATTGTTCCGGCCGGACAAATCCGGGAGTCGCGATTCGCGTCAGCAATTCTTCCGGTGACGCCGATTCACGCAGCAGTTTGTCAAACGGGCTGCCGTTGGGAACGCCGTCGCTGCATTCACAAGCGAGGATCAACAGACCGCCTTCCTTCACGATGCGTGCGGCGGAACTCATCCCCTTCACACCCTGATAAAGATTCTGATCGAGCGGATAACCGCTGTTCGTCGTCACCACAATGTCGAACGGCTCGTCCATTTTTTGCATCGCTGATTTGCGTACAAATTCACGTCCCCGCTCGTGCGCCTGCAACATGTCGCCGGCGAACACGCCGGTGATCTCGCGTCGTTCGTTCAAAGTGACGTTGAGCAAAAACTTCGGCCCGGTCCGCAGCGCGATGTCGCGGAGTTCCTCCCACAGCGGATTGCCCTCGGTCCGGCCGAACGTCGCTCGTGGATCACCGATGTTCGCGTGGCCGTGATTGCTCATCACCGTTTTCAACCCGGCGACGCCCGGCATGATGCCCTTGGGGCCGCCGCTGAACCCGGCGAAGAAATGCGGCTCGATGAAACCCGTCACAATCCGCCAGTCCGCCTCGACTGCCTGACGGTTGATCAATGCCGGCGCACCGGAGCGGGTAGTGCCCAATTGCACGAGCGCCTCTTCGTTCTCCGGTTCGTGATTGATCACATGGTAGTCTCGAACGACTTCCGGCGTCAGCATCTCCTCCAGTTCGTCGCGCGTGTTGGGACGATGCGTGCCGAGCTGGTTGAGCAGCGTGAGGTTCTCGCGCGGATGATCTTTCAGATAGTCGAGCAGCCACGGGATCAGCCGTTCGTTCGGCGTCGCGCGCGTGATGTCCGTGAACAGAATGCAGAGTCGGTCGGTCGGTTTGATCAGTGCGCGAAGCGACGCACAACCGATCGGCTGATCCAGCGCATCCGTGACCGCCGCCCGTTCATCCGGCAACCCGGCCTGTTCCGCCGGTTCGATGATCGTCGTCCGGTCGTCGGGAAACGCGACGTCCAGAAAGCCCCTGCCGTATGCCAGTTTCAGATTCATTTGAAGAGCGGAGCATTGGAGAAACTTCATCGCGTTGCAAACCCGTTTACCGCTGATGCACGCCCGGCTGAGGAGGTCCTAGTTGTAGAAGCGGGTTTCGGAGACTCATGCCGGATTCACCCGGGCTGCGTCGCGCTCCGGCCGGTTCATCAGCGGCTTTTCAAAATTGTTTGATAAAATCGCTTTTCGATTTCGCGGAAGACGCTCTACATTCTCGTCCATGGAACACGCTCCTGAATTTTTAAAACTGGTTGATGACGCAAAATCTCGCACCAAAGAGATCTCCGTCGAGGACGCCAAAAAACGGGTAGAGGAAGATCGCACGGTGATTCTAATCGACGTACGCGAGGACACCGAATGGCAGATGAGCCACGCCCGTTCTGCGGTGCACATTGGCAAGGGTGTGCTCGAGCGCGACATTGAGAAAAGAATCCCGAACAAGGACGCCGAGATCATCATGTACTGCGGCGGCGGATTCCGCTCGGCGCTGACTTGTGACGCCGCCCAGAAAATGGGTTATACCAATGTCAAGTCGTTGGAGGGTGGGTTCAAGGCGATGTTGAAAACCGACTGGGACATGGTGAAGTATTGATCCGCAATGGCGGCGCGATCTCACGTCCCCCCCGGCAAAACGACGATCAGGCCCGTGTGGCTTGAATTTTCCGGCGCGCCTCCTCCAGTTCGCGCTGGGCGAGCAACAGATTGGCCTGGATCAGTTCGCGGTTCTCGCTTTTCGCCATGGCAAGCTCACTTTCCAACTGGGACACGCGGCCTTCGGCCGTGTTGATGCGGGTCAGCAGTTGTCCCTGCATCCGTTCCACCCGCCGTCCGAGTTCGTCCGCGTGATGCGCCGCTGTCTGCTGCGCCTTCATCATTTCCTGACGCTGGGAAACGAGCGAACCAACAAAGTGTTCCTTCAACCACCGGAGCATCTGCGGGCGCATTTTTTTTCGCTCCTTGTCCGTCAGGACCGGGTCGCCATCCACCTTGGCCGCAGCCTCCGATTCCTCCTCGTTGAGAAACAGAATATTTTCACCGGTCGATGATTGCAGGGCGCGGCCGGGATCGAAGGCACGCTGCGGTCTGCGGAACACGAGCAGCAACATCATCAGGACCGCGAACACGCCGAGTCCGGCAACCCACCAGCGTAGTTCAATTCCAAACAGCTCATTCGCGGAATCTCCGGCCATCACGATCTGCGGACGGGCGACCGGCATGGCGGCGTTGATGTCCCAATCAACCGAGACCATTGCGTGATCCGAAATGATGCTGGGGAACACCTCGGCGGGTTTGAGGAATCCTCCTTCATCGGCGAAAATATAGTCGGCGGTGGTCGCGGCGTACTCCGTCCGCCCGCGCAATGTCATCCGCTCCGGCTTGGTCAGGTCAAGAAACGCACTGGTGAACCCGGCATCCCGTCCGAGGCCGAGCGTGGTTTCGCCGGTGCGCGCAGACTCCTCGGCGTCCGTGTTCAACGTGCCAGCCACGAGAAACGCGACCGGTCGGTTGGTCCTCCACTCCGAGGTGGCGGCGATCAGGGTGAGCAGCTGCCTCATCGACCTTTCACGTTCGGCCTTAGCGGTCACACGGTCAGGCAGATCAACTGAATGTACCGCGATCCACTGATCGCCAGAACGCAGCGTGGCATACGCAAGTCCGCCGGCGGGAATCTCGCCGTCGACGGCGTCCCATTCCTGCGGCCACGCCAGTCCAGACGGGAGCTTTGACAGAATGGCGACTTCTCCGGCGGCGGTGTCTGCGAATGTGGAGCAGACGACAACCTTGAATTCCTCGCCCAGCCCACGGGCCATTTCCTGCGCGGTTTTCCAGTCGGGCAGTCCCTGTAAGAAAACGATGTCCGGGTTCTGGCTTTTGAGATGAAACGCCGCGCTATTAATGCGCGCTTCGAGAGTGGAGCTGCGGTCCGCAACGTTGGTGAACGACTGTGCATTCCAGCTGACGAGCCGAAGCGGTTCCGCCGAGGCGCACTGGAAGCCGACCGACAGGGCGATCATCGTGCCGCACATCCCGATGAGTTGGCGGATGGGATTCATCTGATGGTTGCGTCAGCTGGAGTGGCCGGGGTTACGGTGTTTCGACGGACACGCCCAGAAGAAACGGAGCGGTGGTGTTGAGGGCCGAGGAAAAATCGAGGGACTTGATGGGGGTCTGCGCGCGCGGGTTGGACCAGGAAAACTGGTAGATCCGTCCTTCCTGCGGCTGGTCGCTGAAATTTTTCCCGATGATTCCCATCCAGGCGAGCTGGACGCCACCGTTGCCGTTGGCGGGCAATGGTTGCCACCAGTCGCGAACCTCCTGGTCGTAGTGCAGCGGGATGACCGATTTCTGTCCGTCATTGTAGTTCACGGTGATCGAACCCACCGGTTGATTGGCATTCTGACCGTAACCGGCCCCGATCAGAAAATAGATGGTTGCCGCACTCTCACCGACCACGATGTTGTTGACGTTGGTGGGATACCGGCCGGGGAGGATGGTGGTGAGGCCCGCCCCGTGGAGATGAATGGCACCGTCAACGTCGAACGGGATGCCGCGGAATTTGTTCTGCCCCTTGGGAAAATTCTTCAACGACGGCCCGTCCGGATTGGCCTCGTGCAGGGCGTCGGTCAACTTGACGTTATAGTACTTCTTCAGGTCGATGGTCTTGATCTTCGCGGCACGAACGCCGGTGGCGAAGAACTCGACCTCAGCGAGGAGCGTCTTTGGGGCGAGCGAATCCGGTGCGACCAGATTGGACAGCTCGGCCTCCCAGTCACCGGTGGTTTCGTATACCTTGCCGTCAAATGACATGTTCAACACACGGGGATGATGCAGGCAACGGAGCACGGGCACGAAGGAACCGACCTTGCCCATTTGAAGTTCGCGCCAGTCCCGCAGCGTGAAATCCGCCTTCTCATCGAAGCCCGGCACATGATGGTCACTAAACTCGTAGATGTACGACGTCGACAGTTTCGGATCGGAAAAACCGTTGTTCTTGATCTCCCCCGTACGACGCGTAACCGGACAGATCATCACATTCGGGCTGGCGACAAAATCCGGCACCAGCTCGCTCAGATGCAGCGGCAGCTTCTTGTGCTGCTCACGGTATTTCTGGATCCCGTTCCAGATCGACTGAAGATTGCGGGCGCAGTCGTCCCGATCCTTTTCCGCCGCCGCGACCGGCAAAACGGAGGTGAGCGTGATGCTGGCGGCAACCCAGACGGGCAGCCAGCGGGCGAAACGGAGGAAAGAATTCATTGGCAAAACAGGCAACTTTTCGGCGGATAATGGTTCCCGGATTAACGCCGACCGTCAGACATCGTGTCAAGCGGTGAATCGGCACTTGTCGGAACTCCATGAGAATGTCCCCCTAGTAACTCGATAAGGATGTCCTCCTCTGTGGCGGGTTGCGGTAGCAACCCAGCCACGACATGGAGACATTGACGATGAACGGGAAGGAACGGAAACGACTGACGGTGATGGCCGGGGTCAGGAAGAAGGAACTGACACTGGTGCAGGCGGCAGGGCTGATGGCGGTGGGTTACCGTCAGACCCGGCGCATCTGGAAACGCTATCAGGCCGACGGGGACGCCGGGCTGGTGCATCGCCTGCGGAGGCGGCCCGGCGCGCGGCGCAAGCCGCCCGAGCTGCGGGCCCGGGCCCGGGCGCTGGCCCGTTACGCCGAGGAACGCTACGAGGACTTCGGCTCGACGCTGATGGCCGAACAACTGGCGAAGGAAAAAATGATGGTCGATCACGAGACACTGCGGCGCTGGCGGCTGGCCGAGGGAAAGCACACCGTGCGTCGCCGCAAGCAACAGCACCGGCAATGGCGCGAGCGCAAGCCGGGCTTCGGGGTGATGGTGCAACTGGACGGCTCGCACCACGACTGGTTCGAAGGGCGCGCCCCCAAGTGCGTGCTCATGGTGATGGTGGACTAAAGTTCCCCCGAATTGGTGGACAGCCGGGGCGGGCCCTGCCCGAAAGGGCGGCGAGGAAGCGGCCGGATGGCAGCCCTGGCCTTCCTGCAGGAGCGGATATTTCCGATTCGACGTCTATTCGGAAATCCCCTCCACGAGCGGCTGGCCTTCGCGAACTTTCCGGAAGGTCCTGATTTCGGGGAGCAGCATCACCGTCGCGATCACGATCATGACGGCGCTGACGATCCCCATGGTGCCGAAGTCAAAATATCTCACCGCGTGAAACCCGATAACGGGCGCGGTCACCCCCCGCACTCCGGTGAAAAATGTGTGAACCGCCATGTAATCGGCCACACGAGTGGGCGGCGCCAGTTTCGTCACCCACAGGCTCCACGCGAGGTCGCCACCGGACCGGGCGATGCCGTAGATGACAGACCCGATGACGAACGCCGTAATGGTTCCGCCCACAAAGAATATCGTGATGCCGATCGCAAAACCGATGTTCAGTACGGCGCGCAGTATAAAGAAATTTATGTGATCAAAGAGCCAGCCCCAGACCTGGCTGAAGCACAGCCGCGCGACGTTGGGAACGACTTCGGTCAGCAACGCAATCGTCGCAACGGGAAGCAGCAATCCGTATTCAGGGTTGGCCAGATATTCCACCCGCAGCGGCAGCATCATGAGATTGGCGAATCCGAGAATCATCCAGCTGATCAATGTCCGCCGAAACAACGCATCCTCGCGCACGAACCGAAGGGCTCGGAACGGATGCGACCCCTGATCGTTGCAGATGGGTCGCGAGGGGGTCCTCCACATGCAGATAGCGGCGAACGCGAACGCCAGCGCGAACCACCCCAGGATGAGTGGAAATCCCTCCAGGTTTTCCGACAGATAATCGCCCGCAAATTTGCTGAACACGATGATCGAGGCGATCCGAACGATGAACGTCCGGGAGAACATCCGTCCCCGTTTCTCGCGCGGATAATTCTCCTGATAGACCTGAGTGAGCAACGGAATCACCACGGTGGCAGAGGCCGTCCCGATCATTCCCGCGATGATGAACACGGGTAGAACCGGAACCAGCGCCGCCAGCAGGAACGCGATTGAACCGACCACGAAGATGCCGGCGGCGGCTTTTGCCCCCGGAAGCTGACGGTGCGAAACGAACGACAGTATCAGCGGCGAGACCAACAGGCCCGCGCTCGCACCGGAGGCGATGAGCGCCTTGGCGGTCGCCCCCGTTTCAAACCAGCGCACGGCAATCAACAGCAGGAAAGTGGACCCCGCCGTGTCGACGATTCCGGCTGACACGGCCCGCAGCCGTTCGTAGCGATAGGTGAGTCTGGTGCGGTCCGCTTCGGACATGAAGGGCGGACATTACCCGGGCGACAGCCGGGAGACCAAAGAATTTTGACACAAAAATACCGCCCGAATGAGGAGCGGTGTTCTCGTGTTACGGAGGACGGGATTCTATTTCACCCCGGTTGCCGGAAGGTAGAGGGTGAACGTCGTCCCCTGGCCCGGCGCCGACTGCAGATGGAGCAGGCCCTTCGCCTCGAAGATGAGTCGTTTGACGATGCTGAGCCCGAGGCCGGTCCCCTGCCCCTCGGCCTTGGTGGTGAAGTAGGCTTCAAACAATTTGTCCAATGATTCCTCAGGGATGCCCGGTCCGGAGTCACGCACGGCGACCGCCAGCAACCGATCGGAATTCTTGAATCCTCCGCAATTGATCACACGACAGCCGACAGCATCCTGAAGCATTTTCAAATCGAGAGCCTGTTCCTGAAACGCCCCGGTGATCTCGACGTCATGAGGGGAGTCCGTCGACTGCAGGGCGTTGATTGAAAGGTTCAGCAGTATCTGGATGAAATCGACTCCGTTGACTCCGACGACCACGTCCGCCTCCAGCGGATGAACGGAGAGCTTGTTCTTCTTCACGCTTGGATGAACGCGGAGCAGTTCACCGAGATCACTAAGGACCTGATTGACGGCGACGCTGGAACGTTCACCCGATTCCTGCCGGAGAAAGCTCAGGTAGCGGCGCGAAATCTCGATGCAGTTGTTGACTTGGCGGTTGATGCGACCGAGCCGGTCCTTGACCAGATCCAGACTTTCTCCGTCGACGTGGTGCGTGTCACCGATGCGCCGGTTGATGATCTGGATGAAGCCCATGATGATCGTGAGCGGGCCGTTGATGTCATGGATGACGCTGGCGTAAATGTCGCCGCGCGACCGGACGATTTCCTCCTGCAAATGCTGGTTCTGCAACTCGTGCTGAAGTTCATCGAGTTTGCCATTGTTCGACTGGATCTCGATGTGCAGGCCGCGCCGTTCCATCGCGTTCTCAACGGCAGCGCGAATCTGCGTGATATCAAACGGTTTGTTGAGATAGTCGCACGCGCCGTAACGAAGCGCCTGACGGATCGTTTCGATCGTCTCGTAGGCGGTGAGCATGATGATCTCGATCCCGGAATCGATCTTCTTCAGTTCGTTCAGGAGGTCCACGCCGTTCATGCCCTCCATGCGGATGTCCAGAACCGCAGCATCAATCGTGTGTTCACGGGCCAGCTGTAGCGCGGACTCGCCGTCGTGAGCCATGAGAAGATTGTAATCGTCCTTGAAAATGACCCGCAGGGATTTGCGCGGTCCTTCTTCGTCATCAACGATGAGCAGGGTACGACGGTGCATCTTGACCCCCTGTGTTCTCGGAGGAGAAACCTCTCCGAACTTCGGGACGGGTTCTACTGATAGGATGGACATATGGCTGGTGAAGTGATCGACTTAGAAAAAATTGGCCATTGGTGCAAGCACTAAAAACGATAACCAGCGGAGAGGGCCAGTCCAAAGCTGTTGAAAACATAGTCTCCATTGGCCGCCGCGTTGTAGGCGGTCACGGCATTGGTAACGGTCAGGGTGGGGCCATATCCGTACTGGAACGCCGCGTCGAGACTCCAGCGGTCAAACTTCTTGCCGACGCCGACACTGAACACATGGCGGTCAGAGTCGGGAATCGCCGGGTTGAACCATTCGTCCGGAACGGAGTTCTGGCTGAAGATGTATCCCGCGCTCACGCTCCAGTCATTTTCAAAGTAGCGGGTGCCGCCGAACTGGAACATCCAGCTGGACTGCCAGTTGAACGGCAGCGAGACGTTCGGCGCGGGGGCAGTCTGTTCGAGGATCACCGTGTTCAACGAATTCCAGTCCGTCCAGTCCGCGTTGATTTCGAGATTCCACTTCGGCGTGGGCCGGAACGAATACCCGAAGGTAACATTCTGCGGGAATTTAAAATCAGCTGAGGCCGGACCCGGACGGGAACACAGCCGGCGAATAAACAGTGGTCCCCGAAAAATTCATGCTGCTCGCGCTGCGATACGTGGCTCCCACGGAATGCTGCTCCGTGATCTCCCAACGCGCGCCGAAATTGAACCCAACGCTCCAGGCGTCTCCGTTGAAATCAAGATTGTTCCCGGCCGGCGGAAACCCGGCCGGGGTCAATCCCCGGGTCAATGCGGTGTCGCCGTAGTTGACCATCACGCCACCAGCGACCGAGACTTTCTCGTTGATCTTCCACGCGGCGACCGGGTTGATGGTGCCGTAGGTGATCTCGCCGTTGATCGCCAGCTGACGAAACGGCGTTTGGTCCGGCCACTCGACCCCGAGGCCGAACGGCGTGTAGAATCCGAGCCCGAACGAAAACGGGATGCTCTCCGGGGAGAAGGTGTAGTAAAGCTGAGGAAGGACGTGAACCTTGCTCTCGGTCTCGTATTCGGCACCGGTCGGCGAGGTGTATTTATCGGAAACCGAGAGGACGTTCGCCCCCAGTGAAAGGTTGTGTCCGGAGAGCTGTGTGATGCCGGCCGGATTGTAATAGATTGCCGACGGATTGTCCGCGGTGGCGACAAACGCGTTACCGCGGGCGATGGCGAACGGGTCCTGATCTGGGACACGGATGCCCAAAGCTTGGACAGCGTTGGGAGATATTGCGGCGCCGGCAAGGGTGAGAACGAGACCGTTAAGTAATTTGGGCAGGGCAAGGCTGCGAGTCATTTTCATTGGGCTCTAAGCAGGGTTACGGAATCAGACTTTGGCAGAAACAGGTCGCACAACCTGAACTGGAGGAATGTCTGGGTCAGCAGGCGGCAGCAAAGGGACTGCCACACGGACAAATCCCGGAGCACCACCGTTCGCAGGTTGGATTTCCATCCGGCCGTTGTGGGTCTCGATAATCTTCAAACTCACTGTCAGACCAAGTCCGACGCCCACGTTGCGCGTGGTGAAAAAAGGTTCGTGCCCCTTAATCGAAGTCTCCAGTGTAAAGCCCGGCCCGTTGTCCTGTATATCGAGACACAGCCATTCGATCCGTTCGCGGTCAACCAGCCTGGACGTGCGCACCCGCACCTGGGGTGTCGCTGCGTTCGATTGCAACGCATTCAACATGATCTCCGCGACCGCGTAACGAAGACCGTTCTTCTCGCACGCCGGGATTACCGTCTTGTCGCCATTCTCGTACTGCAGGTAGGCGGATTTCTCCGCGTGCATTTCCTGCGCATCCTTGAACGCCTCTTCGACCAGCTGGGAGACGGACAATGAATCCATCAACACGGCCGAGTCGCGCGCGAGAAAGTACATCTGCTTGACCAGTCTTGAAACCCGCCGCACGCCGTCGGACAGAGCTTCGTTCAACGATTCCCGAAATTCGACGTCCCGGTATTTCTTCGTGAAGAGCTGCTGATGGGTGGACAACGGCACGATGGAATTCCCGATCTCATGGGCCAGTCGCGCGGACATGAGTTTCACCAGACGTAGATTCGCGGCTTCGATGTCCAGCTTCTGCAGGCGCTCGATCTGCGAGTAGTCTTCAATCAGGATGAGCGCCGCGTTCGGCGACGCCGGGTTGCGCTTCTGAAACGGCGCGATGGAGACCTTGTAAAGTGCCTCTGGTCGATCTTTAGGACTGTATCGAAAGGGTTCCACGACGCGCCCGTCCCGCAGCACCTCAAAGACTTTGCCGCCGATGGTTTGCGGCAAGTCGGAGAATTCCATTTGTCTCGTCGTTTTCTCCAGATGATTGAATACCGCCCGCGCGGCCTGATTGGCGTGCAATATCTCCATCGCCGCGCTGACCACCACGCACCCGTTGCTCAAATGGCCGAGCGCATCGGCCATGAGGTCGTGATTGGCGGACAGCTGGTCGTGCAGCCAAATATTGCGGATCGCCAAGCCGAGCTGTTCGAGCAGATGGAACAGCAGCGTCAGCTCTTCGCTGGAGAACGATTCACCGGTAAGCCGCGAATCGAACATGGCGACGCCAATCAGCGATTCACGATCAAGAATCGGGATGGCAACCTGGGTTCCGATCAGTTCAAATTCTTTACGGATTGCGGAGTCCTGCCGGACTTCCTCGGAGTGCGCCTGCAAAATCCGGCCATGCCGCAGGAGGTGCCTGCCCACGCCGGAATCAAGTGTGAGCTCAAAGTGTTCGAGCAGGCCCGGAGCGAGCCCGATTGCGCAGGCCGGCCGCAACCGGTGGCTTTGTGATTCGTTCTCGCCGTTGCTCAGCGCGCTGGGCGCGGTGCGGAGGAAAATACCGGCGCGGTTCACTCCCATCATACGGCGGATGAACAGCAGAAACTGTTTGAGCAGCGCCTCCGCACACAGGCTGTGCGAGAGCACGGCGGAATAGTCGCGCAACACCTCGAGCGCCCGCGTCGATCCGGGCGCCGATTCGTGCCGCGTCTGTTCATGGACGGGCGCGGAAGCAGTGGTAAGGGCGGGTAAGGAAACATCTGGCTTGAGAAACCGCTGCAACATTTCACACAGCAGACGGGCCCGGACTGGTTTTTCAAAAATGTGGCTGACCCCCAGCAGATACGCGTCTTCCTCCCATTCTTTCTGTCCGTCATTCGAGAAGATGAACAACGGGCAGTCCGGTAGTCGTTTTCTGATTCGTTCCACCAGTCGGAGCGGCTGCACCGAGGTCAGCTCGGCGTCCACGATCACGACGTCAAATACATCGGCGGTGGTGCGGGCCACGTCTTCCGTCCAGTCGGTCTGCGGCAGCACCCGGTAGAATTCGGAGCCCAGCAACCCCGCGATCGCGTTGGCGAGATCGGGTTCGGCGGAGATGACGCAGACGGTTGTCATGTGGCAAACTCAACCGCCAGATCCTGGGAAACTTTCTGCGGTCGCGGCGGCGGATCGCTGGGCAGATCGACCTGCACAGTGGTTCCTTGTCCGTGTTCGCTGGTAATAACCATGTTGCCGCCGTGGAGATGAACGATTTTCCTGGCGATGGCAAGCCCGAGACCAAAACCTCTGCGTTTGTCGCCCGTGTTCTTCGTGCTGAAGTAGGGCATGAACACGCGCTTCAAGTTTTCCGGGCTGATCCCCTCCCCGCTGTCCTGAATCACGACGCGGAACCAGTCGCGCGTGCGTTCGGTCCGGGGCAGCGGCAGCACGCTGAGAAGAATCGAGTTGCCCACCGGGGTCGCATCGATGGCGTTACTCAGAAGATTACAGATCAGCCGCTGGATCAGAACCTCGTCAATCTTCACTCGCGCCCAGTTCGCTCCATCAATCGTGATACGGATTTTTTTTCGCATCGCTTCAGATGAGAGCAGGCCGGCGGAGGTCTTGAGCACCTCGTTCAGGTCGACGGTTTTCAAATTCAACGAATGGTTCCGGGAAAAGAACAATGCCTCGCTGACGTACGAACGGATCGTCTCAATACTCAACACCGCCATGGGCAATATTTCGTCCATCGTTTCCTTGTCCGTGATTCCCGCCTGAACCAGCTGGAGACAGGTCTGAATGGGGGTCAACAAATTGTTCAAATCGTGCGCCAGTCCGCGCGACATTCTCCCAAGCATTTCCTGTTCTTGAGCGAGATGAATCTGATTCTTCAGCCGGATCTGATCGAGCACCAGCCGGAGGTTGTGCACCAGTTCCTTGATCAGACTCAGGTCGTTCGGCGTGTACGGTTCGCCGGTCTCCTTGGATCCCAGCAACAACAACCCGAAGGTGTCCTCGCCCGAAACCAGCGGGAAACACATCTCGGGATTGAACTGCGCGATGTCTCCGCGGGCGAGGCGTTCGAGATCCGTCTCACCCGGCAACGAATAGGCGGAGCGGCAGGCCAGATGGCTGTAACTGGTGGTCTTGAAGAATTTGAAAACAGCCGACTCCAGATTGAGGGACGGCAGCTGGGTGTCCGTCTGCATCGGATACGAATCCAGCAGGCGGAAGCCGCGCGTATTCTCGTCCAGCAGGATGATCTGGTAACTTCGCAGACCCATCGTGCGAACGAGCAGGTTTTGCAGCTCGGCCAGGAGCAGCGTCGGATCGTGGAGATCTTTGATTTTGACGATGATTCCGCGGACCTTGTCCTGATATTCAAAGCGGTCCCCCAGAAGTTTGCGCTCGAAATACTCCTCCCCTTTTCCAAAGAAACGGGGAAAGAAAAACGAGGCGAGAAACGACGTGAGCAGGAGGACGCACAACGCCGCGACGTAGGGATAAAGCTCGTTCTGGTTCGGATCGAACAACGACGCCAGCAGAAGCAGCAACAACCCGGTCAGAAACATGAACAGCACCCGAACGACCTGCGCGGCGAGCTGACCAAGCGCAACGTGGATATCCAGCAGTTGATGCTGAAGCACGCTGTAGGCGACGACCAATCCGTAGAAGATGGCGGCAAGATTCGCCAGCGGATAGATCATGATATCTGTAAACGGATAGGTTTCCAGTCCGTAGTTCTGCAGCAGTTTCAACTGGAGCAGATCATGCGCACCGAACGCCACCAGCAACGCGTAACCGAGCAGCATCGCCTTCAACCGCACGCGGTGCATGCCCTTGAGTTTCTTTTGCCGCCGGTAGAGCAGCCGGATCGTGATGATCGCGATCACGACATAGAGCACGGTGTAGAAAATGAACGCCGGCCCCGGTTTTGCGAACAATCCGAAATTCCGCGTCGCGACGTAGCCGCGGATGTAGAAATCTCCGAACATGACCGTGAGCGCGAGCGCAATGTTGATCCCGTACACAAAGGGGATCAACTGCCGGTTGCGCACGTCTGAAATGAGCAGGCACAAATGAAAAATCCCGACCGGAAGAAAGACCAGCCCGAGATGGATCATGCGCACCCAGAACATCGAGTCGTTCGTGGGCACCTGTAGCTTGACGAATGCACTGAGATTCCAGAAGGCCAGCGAAAATCCCCACACGGCGTAGACGCGGTTCACCTTGGATTTGAAATCCCGGGAGACGACAAACACCGTCAGGAACAGATGAAACAGCCCGGCGACCAGACATGTTATCTTGTAAAATGTCATAGCCGATTTTTGTCCACCCGCCCAAGTACAAGGCAGGAGTTTTTCCCGCCAAAGCCCGCGCTTAAATTCAATGCGACATCAATCGGGTACGGCCGCGCCTCGCCCGGCACGTAATCCAGGTCACACGCGTCATCCTGTTTGTCCAGATTGATTGTGGGAGGGATGACCTGATGATGCAGCGCCAGCGCGCACACCGCAGATTCCAGCGCCCCGGCCGCACCCATGAGATGCCCGGTCACAGGTTTCGTGGAGCTGACGGCAAGCCGACGCGATGAACTGCCGAACAAATTCGCGATCGCCTTGGATTCGACGGGGTCGTTGTGACGCGTGGCCGTGCCGTGGGCGTTGATGTAATCCACTTCGTCCGGCATCAGCCGTGAACGGCGCAACGCTTTTTCCATCGCCCGACGCGCGCCGATTCCGTCCGGATGCAAATCCACCAGGTGAAACGCCTCGCAACTCCGACCGTGGCCCAGGACCTCGGCGTATATTTTTGCCCGCCGGTTCAACGCGTGACCCAGTTCTTCCATTACAAAAAAGGCGGCCCCTTCCCCGAGCACGAACCCGTCCCTCCTCGAATCAAACGGTCGCATCGCCCGGGCCGGATCGTCCAGACTCCGGGTCATGACTTTCAGTGAATTGAAACTTGCCCAGAGAGGTCTGGAGATGTTGGCGTCGGCTCCTCCCGCGATCATGATGTCCGCGTCGTCAATCTGGATCATCTGGGCGGCGTAACCGAGCGCGTCATTGCTCGAACAACAGCCTGAGCAATAAGTGATCGCATGGGCGTGCAAACCCAGTTCCAACGCCAGAATGCTGCTGCCCTCGCCGCAGTATCCGTTGACCACGCTGACCGGATTTACAACCGTTGCCCCGCGGCTGAGATAGTTCTCGTGGGTCTTGAAGATGGTTTGCAATCCGCTAACCGTGGTTCCCTCAACAATTCCCTTGCGATCCGGATCGACGTCCAACAAGTCCAGCCCGGAATCCTCGACGGCATCGCGCGCCGCCGCGATACCGAACTTGATCGTCTTGTCGTAGCGCTTGATTTTCTTGGCGTCAAAATACTTGTCCCAATTTAGTGTTCTGACTTCCGCAGCGATCTTGGAGGCGAACTCATCGGTATCGAACTGCGACACCAACCCGGCCGCACTTATCCCCTTCCATGTGGAACTCCAGAAACTGTTGAGATCACAACCATTCGGAGCAACCACCCCGATCCCGGTAATCACAACTCGACGAAGATTCAGCAACTCCGGTGATCGACTATGCTGATTGATCCGCATGATTGTTATGCAGCCCGGTGGATTGTTGCGAATCGCCGCCGTTCAGCCCGGAGATGGGGGGAAGTCGGGCCGATGATCAGTCTCCAGCAGGAAATTCCGGGCATGGCTCGCGGTTGTGGCACTCGAACTTCGGTCAAAATGGTAAGATTTCGGAATACTCAACTAGCAAAGTCCCAAGGTTCCTTCAACACATTTGCGCAACAATTTGCACATTGAACTCATTGATCTCAATAGAGTTGGAGTTTTCCTGTTGACACGATCACCTCAAACGAGTGTCCGACGTTCGTTACAAAAGCCAACTTCCAGCAATTGCCCTATGAGCATCCATGGGATGGAGCACCGAGGTTTCCCAGACAGACCCGAAAACGGCGGCCATGATCTCGCTATTTTTACAAACAGCGCGAAATCGATCCCCCCCTGCAAACTGCCCCAACGAACGTGCCGGCGAGTCGGTTCGAGCCGATGGTCGCTGATCCCGCACTGGCACTGTTCACGCCGGAGATTTCCGCCGGTAACTGGTGGTTTCAACGGATGAACCACCCCCCCTGTTGCCTCATAACTGAAGGACACCGAAGGGTTTCATGGATTGGGCTTCCATTGCCTCACAACCTGGACACCGTAGCCTTTTTGGTTTTGGGTGTTTTGATTCGTGGTTGAGTTGCTCTTGG